>Ga0209992_10000707_pt1 | contig 41542 bp, 38 predicted proteins | sample 2SBtaG_2_FD_182564 | JGI IMG/M metagenome (GOLD analysis project Ga0209992, IMG submission 182564) | Deep subsurface microbial communities from Kolumbo volcano to uncover new lineages of life (NeLLi) - 2SBTROV12_ACTIVE470 metaG (SPAdes)... | ecosystem: Environmental > Aquatic > Marine >...
CTGTGTGAAAACTCAAAACTACCTCTAAATAGGGGGTCCCTGACCCCTTCCTAACATGCTGATCGTTGCTCTACGAGCTTCTGGTGAAGTCGGTTTTCTGTAAGGAGTCTTGCTGTCCGAGTTTTCACACAACCTGGGCCAATAGCGGACACCAAAATTCTGTTCCATAAATAAAAACCCCAGCCCCCCGCCGATAAATTGAGGGATGGGTTGTATTGAAAACTTTTAAACACATTCCTGAGTCGGGAAAAAAACTCGGTTCGATTTCCTAACTTATCCCTAAGCTGCAACGTGGGCATCGCTATCTGTGAACTGTTTAAGGACAAAAGGAGAAGTCATTGTTGTGAGAAGACCACTATAACCCAAACTAAACCTTACCTCATCTCCAATCTCCAAATTGTGATCCCCTCCATCGAGAATAATATGATCACTGCTAGAGCCTATCATTCTTAACTTGTTATTAGATTTCAATTGAGATACTTGAACATCCTGTCTGCCTAAAGCAATTATCACTCTTTGATGATCACCTCGATCCTGAAAGCCAGGAACATTGCCAAAAGCATCTTGACCTATTTCTCCAAATGGCAAAGAGGGCTTTTTTTTAGATTCTATAACTTCAGCAATCAGTTGGAATGCGCTCAAATGCAGACCCGGGATTGCTTTTCGGCCTACGGTTTCGCAACCTAGAAGAATGGATTCACCCACACGAAGATTATTTATCCGCCCTATATTTTGGGAAGACTTAAACCACTCATAATTTGCTGAATTTCCACCAGAAACTATTTTCAAGTCTATATGAAATCTCGTTTCCAACAAACCAACCTGTGCGGATAGTTCCTGCATTTTTTTATCGTCAGGTTTGATACCCCCGTAGCAGGCCAAATTGCATCCTATACCAATAATTTCTAAATTTGATAGCAAAAGAGCTTGTTCGAAAAATTGTGATAGATCATGTGGAAGTATTCCTTCACGTAAATCACCCAGCTCAACCATAATGATAACTTTATGAATTTTGTGCCGCCTTTTTGCATGACAAGAGAGTTCCTTCAGAGTCTTTATCTCTGTATTCAAGCTTATGTCAACATTATGGACAATTGATTCAGCCTGACTTAAAGGTGTGCGTAAAAGAACAAATGGAACGGCTATTCCTGAATTTTTCATTCTTAGAATATTTTCAAGACGCGAGTCGGCAATAAATTCGACCCCTCCTTGAATCATTGCTTTAGCAATGGAAGGCTCTCCCAATACTGCTTTAGTGACCCCCATTAAGGAAGTTCCCTTGTTCTTATATAATTTGGACAAAATCTGAGTATTTTCTCGAATTTGGGAAAGAGAAATTTCGATTCTAGGCAGGAAGGAATTCATTAGTTTCTTCCAGGAAATCGCTTTCTTTGTCTGTTGAAAAGAATTTAAAATTCTCTCGCTTCAATTTTTGTTTCAACCTCGGAAATTGATCGCTTAAAGCTTGAACAAGCTTTTGACATCCATGGCTCAAAACATCTGTTGTTGGTAAATGAAGCTGGGATTCAAAATTTGCAATAACTTCTCGAACCTCATTCTTGTTTAAATCTTCATGGCTTAAAGCTATTGCTATTACCTTTGTTTTGGAAATCGTTTCTATAAGTTTGATTTCGCTTTCAGGGGTTGGCATGACCAAAGCAGGAAAATCGCAACGGAACTTTCTGGCGGGGGGATGTTGAAGGATCACCCCATCGGGCATACTCCCTTTCAGGATGCCAATAGAACTCACGAAAGCAGGATGACTTACTGCACTCTGTCCTTCCACCAAAATAATGTCGGGTCTTTCGTTTTCAAATGCGTGAACCACAGCATTTTCTACTTCCCCGACTACGAATTGCGTTATGAGGGCATCTGTAGTTATTCCATACGCGGCTCCCTGCATCAAACTGGTTTGGCCTGTTGCCACCAGAACTGACTTAATACCAAGATTGTTTAAGGTTTTATTTAGCTCCACCGCTGTGGTCATTTTCCCACAGGCACAATCCGTTCCTAAAACAGCAATGACTGGAACATTTACTTTGGATATTTGTCCCGTAAAAATATGTAAACCTTCTAACGGAGGAGGTTTTCTGATGTCTTTGATTTGGACACCATTTAGGGCGGCAATATGGGAAAGCTCTGGGTCTTGTGAAAAAAACTCATGCAAACCGCTAATGATGTCCATTCCATTTTTCATGGCCTCTATAAGAAAGAGCCTTTCTTTTATGGGAATAAAGGTTTCAAGAGGGGCCTTCCCGTAAATGTAACAATCGGGCGTATAGGAAAGGGTTTCCAGGGCATCATTTAAATCGATAAAAATGGGTATACCCCTTTTCTCTTCGCCCAATTCCTCCCCTGCATCTTTACCTGCTAATGATTTATCGATGATTCCAACAATAGAATAAATTTCAGAGTGCCGGACTAATGCGGCAGCGGTTTTCCCATCTACTAAACCGAACTGATTCTCACAGTAGACAATTGCTTTTCTTTTCGGGCCTGCATTGTAATTCTTTTTTTGTTCCCACTTTTGTTTGGTAAATAGTGATTGTTTTTTGATTAGGTTCTCCATTTAGGGTGAAATTTTTTTGATTTTTTATCGCGACCATTTTAAGCCGCAGAATTTGGATTTTGGCAGCCCTTATTTTCGTTTAAAGGCTGGGAAGTATTAAACCTTATCTATAGAAGCTTTGAGTGTTCTGGCAATTCCTTCATAGGCGTTTTTTTCTCCTTCTGAATACTCAACTTTATAATTTTCATTTTTAGCAGATGCTGATTTTCTTCGATTTTCAGCCTCTTCGATTAATTGTGTGAGGCTGTCATATAAGTCTTGCAAAGTCTGTTTGGCTGAAGTTGTTGATTCGGTCATATTATTTAGATCCTTTTTTTAAAGCTTAGTGATTAAGGTTTCCTAGTTTCAATAAGAATAAATATTTTTTATTTTGAAGAAACTGCATTAATTTTTTCCGGTTCGATTTCTAGCAGGCAATTCGCTCAACTTTCTGTCAAGACCAGAAATAGTCATTTGAATGTTATTTACAGAGGATTCGATATATCCCAGCAATCTTTCCACATTGTTTACTCCATCCAAAGTTTGGGTGGCCACTTTGTTATTGGAAAAACAATTGCTGTCAATTTTTTTGGTTTTAGCACTTGATTTTTCTATTGCCCAAGATGAAGTCGGGTTGATCCATGGATTTAAACCATTCAGGAGCACAGCAAAAGTAAGGATGGTCAATAGGAATTTTGTAAAATTATCTATATTCATTTTTTCTCGCTTATTTTTAAATTTTATTCTTATGCAATTAAAGAATATTTTAGGTCCAAATAGATTTTGATCTCCGTTTGGCCGCTTTTCTTTTTTTAAGGGCTTCTTTAATTTTTAGTTTTTTTCTGAGGGAAGGTTTTATATAAAATCTTTTGCGTTTTAGTTCTTTAAAAACTCCTTCATTGCTTAATCGACGTTTTAGAAGTTTCAATGCTTTTTCAACTTGATTTTGATAAACGGTAACTTGCAAAAAGAAATACCTCGATTTTTAATTTTTAGGCTTGTAGATTTTTCCTGTTTTTTTAGGCTTATTCCCCATCCTTCCGAATCTTTTGGATTTGCTGAAAATGGAAGGTTGATCTATTTGTTGCTGATCTCGTTTTATTAAGGAATTTATTGAAACCACTTTTTTTAAATTTCCTACACCATCAAATACTTTTACTTCATGCATAAATTGACCTCGCATTAATATGTTTGGCTCGCTAGAGAAGGGCAAAAAAAAACCACTCCAAAAAAGGAGTGGCGGAATAAAGCCTTTTACAGTATTTAGTTGTCTTGGCCTTCAATTGGGAACTGAGGGAAAGATACCATTAGGATACTCTTATCAGCCTTTATAGCAAGAAAGTAATTATTATTAATCTGTTAGAAGAGTTTAATAGTTGGCATGAGGACCTTTTAGGCTAAGTGGAATTTAAAAGATAAGGTTAGGCTATCTCTGTCATCTGTGCTACTCTGGAAAAGTAAAATAGGGTTGTACAATTTTTGTGTAAGTAGTTTCCTTCTAGTTTCTCGCCTTAAGCAAACCTTGTAGTTTAGTTTTTTGTGGTTCTCTAAAAGTTCTTGCATCCATTCAACCCCATTAAAAGAACAGGGAAAACTCTGTCCAGATTTTCTGGAAGTCTATTCCCATCAATAAGCAGGAGAGTATTTATGTCAGTAGGAAAAGTAAAATGGTTTAACGAAGGAAAAGGTTATGGGTTCATTGAGTCTGAGAGCGGAAAAGATCTTTTTGTTCATTTTTCGGAAATTCAAGGTGAAGGTTTCAAGACACTTGTAGAAGGACAATCGGTTGAGTTCGAGGAAGGCATGGGTCAGAAGGGTCCACAAGCCACTCAGGTGGTTTGCAAGTAAGCACACATCAAAATTTTAATTCAGAAGAATTAACCTTTTTAATTTGGGAGGGCTCAGCTAATTTGCTGGGCCCTTTTTCATGGCTACGGCAAAAATCCTGCAATACCCAAGATGGGACCATGTCCCAACAAAAGGGAGAAAAATGAAAATTTTAATTCTGCTTCTCGCTACTATAACCCTCACAGGTTGTATGGGACACCGATCAACCAAATCATTAACCATACCAGAAACTGACAAACTACATTCATTGAACAGAAAGCATTTAGATTGTCTTTTCCAAAAATCTGATAAATTGATGAAAGGCTCTGAAGATGTCCAGTTTTTAACTCAGGTAGTTATTAGTGGATGTGAGAGCAACCTAAAAGAGGTTGAAAAATATTTATTGGGGTTAAATATGCCCCTTGATTTCATTCAGGGGTATGTGAACTCTTCCAGGCAACAAGGTTTCGGGGCTATTTCAGAATATATTTTGGCTGCCAAGGCTAATAAAAATAGTAATTAAAATAACCAGAGTTCCTTTTGAGACCACGACCTAAGATTTTTTTAGTCATCTCCAACAACCAATAAAAACTAATGTCCGCTTTGGGTGGCGTTCTCAACCGGTCGATGCAACACTATAATCTTAAATAAAAAGATGGAGTGTTGCATCGACCGGTTGAAGTCGCAGTCGAAAGCCGAAGTTGTCCGGTCACATTATATCTTTTTTCTGTTTTTTAGTTTTAAGACCATCGGTGAAATCTATGACGGAACGACCCTTGACTAATTTACCCCTTCTACCCGTGACTACCCCTGCGGGGCACAAAGTTTTAGGAAAAATATAATGCGGGCATGAATGCAAATGAGTGGATACCACAGAGGCACGTGTGATATCCCCAACTAAAAACTTCATGCTCAGAATGGGTAAAAGCTAAGGAAAAATATCACGGCCTCCCTCGTTAGAGGAGATCCTTGCAATAGTCCAAAAATTATGGAATTTGGTGTATTTTGATTCAAACCAAACCCCCAAAGGATCGTCATCGCGAGCCGCAAAGCGGCGTGGCGATCCAGAGGTTTTCTGGATTGCTTCACTTTACCCTTGCAGGGAATGAAGGATAAGGTTAAATATCACACGTTCGCAATGACGGGTTATGCAAAGGTCTCTCGTTAAAGGGGCTTGAAAGCAGAGAGGCCGGCGAAGAAATCGCCGGCCGGACTCCTGCTGACATTAAATTTAAACGAGGCGGGTTTAAATCAGGAACAACCTGAAGTTGCTCCACAGGTCATGCATTTTAAACACGTACCATTTCGCACCAGCGTCAAGCTACCGCATTCCTGGCACGCATCTCCTTCATATCCTTTAAGCTTGGCAATCACTGCGGTGGTGGCGACAGCCGTACCCTGCTGCGCACTCAATTTAGCGGCACCGTTGCCATTTCCGTTACCGTTTCCATGACCATTCCCATGGCCGTTGCCGTTACTGGGAACAGCCTGAATAACGGGAGCTATTTGAACACTGGTTTCCGTTGAAGTGGATTCCTTCCCTTCATTTTTTAAAGCGAGGGGCAAAACATTGTCATCGTCTTCATCACTCGATTGCTGATCTTTTTTACCAATGGAATCGGATCTTAAATCATCCGGAGTCACCTGTGCCAAATCGTTTCGACCGAGGTAAGTGATTGCCAGCTCACGGAAAATATAATCGATGGTGGAGGTGGACATGCTGATGGATTTATTTCCCGTAACCAGCCCATTGGGTTCAAAGCGGGTGAAAACAAAAGCGTCTACAAATTCTTCAAGAGGCACCCCGTGCTGTAGCCCCAATGAGATCGAAATTGCAAAGCAGTTCATCAAGCTTCGGTAGGCTGCACCCTCTTTATGCATATCGATGAAAATTTCACCGAGAGAGCCGTCATCATATTCACCGGTTCTAAGATAAACCTTGTGTCCGCCAATGGATGCTTTCTGAGTATAACCTTTGCGCCGATGCGGCAAAGCTCGACGTTTGTTTTGAATTATCTTTATAACTTTTTCGGCAGCTTTCATAGCCGGTGCAACCGGAGCCGCAACAACCTCATCGTCTTCCATTTGCAGTTGTTTAAAACTTTCGATCGCTACACTGTTTAGTGGTTGGCTGAGTTTGGATCCATCCCGATATACAGCAGTTCCTTTCAGCATGAGTTTCCAACTGAGCATGTGCGCCTTTTCTACATCTTCTATTGTGGCATCGTTGGGCATGTTGATGGTTTTGGAAATAGCCCCAGAAAGAAACGGCTGCGCTGCAGCCATCATTTGGATATGTGCTTCCGGACGAATGAACCGCTCACCATATCTTCCGCATTTGGTGGCGCAATCAAAAACCGAAAAATGCCTTTCTTTTAGATGTGGAGCATTCTCAACAGTCATGCGACCACAAATAAAATCGTTGGCAGATTGAATTTCTTCATCGGTGAATCCCAAATGAGACAACATATTAAAAGTGATGGAATCGAGCTGCTCATCCGTTAAATTCAAAACGTCTTTGCAGAATTCTTCTCCCAACACAAACTTGTTGAATGCGAAACTAATATCGAAAACACGCGGCAGTTCAAGTTGGATGCTATCGATCACGGCATCCGTGAACCCTTTTTTCTTCAGAGAAGAACGATTAATATAGGGAGAGGAATCCAAGCTTCCTGAACCCACACAATATTCGACAATTTCCTTAACCTCATCCGGTTTGTAGCCCAATCGTCGCAGGGCACCGGGAACCGATTGGTTGATGATTTTGAAATAACCACCGCCTGCAAGTTTTTTGTATTTGACCAGTGCATAGTCGGGTTCGATACCAGTGGTGTCGCAATCCATTAACAGGCCAATGGTGCCTGTTGGCGCGATGCAGGTTGTTTGCGCATTGCGAAAACCATGTTGTTCTCCCAAAGCTAAAGCATCTGCCCATTCTTTTTGTGCAGCATCAAGCAGGTAAGCGGGGCAATGCTCCGCCTGAATTCCTTGTGGGAAAATGGTGAGGCCATCGTAGTCATGCGCCTCAACATTATGAGCTGCCCGCCAGTGGTTTTTCAGCACACGCAGCATGGACGATTTGTTTTTCTCATAGTGGGTGAAGGCTCCCAGCTCTTTTGCCATTTCTGCAGACATTGTGTACGAAGCCCCGGTGGTCATAGCGGATATGGCACCGGCAATGGCTCGGCCCTTTTCAGAGTCGTATGGAATGCCCATGACCATGAGCATCGCGCCGAGATTTGCGTACCCCAATCCAAGCGTGCGGAATTCATAACTCTTTTGCGCAATCGCTTTATTTGGAAACTGCGCCATGGAGACAGAAATTTCAAGAGTGAGAGTCCACAACCGGCAAGCGTGTCGATAGTCTTCAACTTCAAACAACCCTTGTTCTTCGTTATAAAATTCCATCAGGTTGATCGAGGCCAGATTGCAGGCCGTATCATCGAGAAACATATATTCTGAACAAGGATTGGACGCTTTTATATCGCCATCTTCAGGGCAGGTATGCCATTCGTTGATGGTGGTATGAAACTGCAGTCCAGGATCGGCGCTGGACCATGAAGAAAAATTTACTTTATCCCAGAGGTCTCTTGCGGGCAAAGTCCTGGCGATTTCGCCGTCTGTTCTGCGAATAAGGTCCCAGTTGCCATCGCATTCAACGCTTCTCAAGAACTCATTGCTAAGACGAACCGAGTTGTTTGAGTTTTGACCGGAAACGGTTAAATAACCTTCGGAGGTCCAACTGGTATCATATTCTTCAAACTCAATATCTTTGGTTCCCTGCTGCGCCAACTGGATAACGCGGTAAATATAATTTTCAGGAACAAAACAATCGAGGGCTTTACGAACGGCTTTTTTAAGAGCTTTGTTTTTCTGGACTTCGAAACGAGTCTCGTCAGTTAAGTCTTCAGCCCAACAGGCTTTCAAAATACTTTTCAGGCAACGACGGGTGATCCGGCTTCCAGCAGCCAAGGCGGCGACTTTTCTCTCCTCCTTAACCTTCCATTCGACAAACTCTTCTATGTCTGGATGGTCCATATCGAGCGTGACCATTTTTGCGGCCCGTCTCGTGGTTCCGCCCGATTTAATCGCTCCTGCAGCGCGGTCGCCAATTTTCAAAAAGCTCATCAGCCCTGAAGATTTTCCACCTCCCGACAATCCCTCCCCGGAACCCCGAAGGTTGGAAAAATTACTTCCAGTACCTGAGCCAAATTTAAATAAGCGCGCCTCTTGACGCCATAAATCCATAATTCCGCCATCACCTACCAGATCATCATTGACCGAAAGAATGAAGCAGGCGTGCGGCTGTGGTCTTTCATAGGCACTTGCAGATTTTTGTAACTTCCCAGCGTCTTCATCAAAATAGTAATGACCCTGGGCCGGACCCTCAAGACCATAAGCCCAATTGATTCCCGTATTGAACCACTGCGGAGAATTAGGAGCCGCAAGCTGACGGATCAGCATGAAACGCATTTCATCATAATAATTGCGTGCCGCTTCTTCACTGTTGAAACAATTTTTCTTCCAGCCCCAGTAGGTCCAGCACCCGGCTAATCTATGGACCACTTCTTTAGAAGTAGCCTCTCGAGTGTATTGAGCGGAAACAGGGAGTTGGTTCAGTGCTTCTTCATCCGGCACCGACGGGCAAAGCCATTCGGGCATTCCCGGTTCGAATTTCTTTTTCAACCGCGCCGGAACACCCGCTTTGCGAAAATATTTTTGCGCGATGATGTCCACCGCCACTTGCGACCAGGAATCTGGAACAAGAACGTTCTTGATCTCAGCAACCAAAGAACCGTCAGCGTTATTGATTTTTGATACCCGCTCGACAAATCGAATCCCCTCGAAGGGATCCTGGGATTCTCTGGTAAAATTCCGGTCAATTCGCATAAAACGCTCCGTATTACATAGGGCCAATAAAATTAGTTATTTATATTGAATAAGGGGCATATCCTTTTTTCCTTCTCCCCGCCCTTATTAATTAGTCTTTAAAAATCAAATACTACACAAAATATCTATATTTTGTGTTGCCTGATAAAATATATACAAGATATGGTGTTGTCAACGAAATTCTGTGACTCGCTTGTAACTTTCGACCAAGGCCACAAATCATAAAGGTTTCAGCCACCTGGGAAATTCACAATATAGACGAATAAAAAACGAAAATCAAGGGGCCACTTTTTACAAAACGTATTAATAATTGATTTTTAAGGAGTTATAAGGACGGAAATTTTAGATTTCCTTCTCACGCTGATTTTAAGGCCGGGACCAGCTTATTGCCACCTTTCCGACAAATTCCATGAGGTGAAACGGGCTTTCATCGGAATTTTCGGTCAATTTTATATGGGTTGCATCGGCTCGATCTTGCCCGAAAGTTGGATCCATCGCTCTCCATTCACCCACAAAAACTTCCGGCCAGGCATGGTAAAGAAACCCTTCGTAATCTTTGGAGTACACCAAACCATTGACAATGCGCGTGGGAATTCCAGAAGCCCGGGCCAAAGCCGTAAACAAGAAAGTATGCGATTGACACTCACCTCGTCTTTCGAGCAAAGCGTCCAGAGCAGTTACGGTATCCACCATCTCCTTTCTGAGGTTCAGGTGCACCCATAAATTTATATTCTTTGCCAACTGCCATTTATTTTTACTATCGGCAGAAAGTTCTCTTGCCAACGCACCGATCATTTTGTGCCGCGACTGCACCTCAGCGGTCTCTTCCAAATATTTCGGGTCGAGTTTCGATTCATCCATTCGGGGAGTAAAACCGATTTTTTTTGGCTCACTTTTAATCCTTAAAGTGGTGATGTAATTCCCATCCGGCTGTTTTTCAACTTTTATAATTTTTTGACGATGATCTTCCGGGATCGCTTCGGGGAAACTCACAGGATGAATTCGATAAACCAGATCATGGATATTTTTTGGTCGCGGCACAGGCTTATTTGGTTTTACAAGACTCATGGTGATAACGCTGCTGACCGTCATCGCCTCATCAATTTTTTGCGCCACCTGCGGCTCTTCCTTGAACGATTCAAATCCCATATTCGTAGATTCGCGATAAACCGTACCATCATGCGCCACCCACATCGTTGACTCCATGCCACTGAACCGTTGCAGAACCACAAACGTGTCTATTTGTTTCCCCTCATATTGCAGGGTTTCTTCTCGCAAGACTTCATATTCCAGATCAACCATCAATTGCAAAGGCTCCATAAATAATTGCAACTCTCCACGCTGCCCCACTTTTAATCCCGCCGAAACTAAATTTATGAGGAAGGTGGAAGAAGGAACTGTTTTTTCAGTAAATTTCAACGTCTTTTCTTTATCGTAACCCAGCGATTTGGTTCGATAGCGAAGTTCATTGCCCTCCAACTTGCCTTCCACTTGTTGTCGGTGTCCTGAGATTTCCTGAAATAAGGAAAAACTCGATAACTCAAATTCAGGACTGAGTCGGGTTGTTTGTTTTATGGTAGTGGACTGGTCCGTTGACCCCGACCGAATTTTGAAAAACACCGTCGAATCCATCACAATACCTTCAGGACCCCAGCGCGTTTTGGATTTGGTGAAACCCATCTTTTTTCCCTGGTAATAGGTTCCGAGCCAGTCCTCCCTCTCGCCTGCACCTTCAAAAAGAGGCTGCGAATGGGCAATATGGGCAAAAAACAGAAATGTTAAATTGAGGAATATTTTCATCATGATCCACTTTATTGGAACATGGCAAAACGGAATCTTCAAGGACAAAGGCTTCGGGATTAAGGGTGCACCAGGAAAAGAAATCTAATGCAAGAAGATGGGAAGCCGTGCTAGTATTGACGTTTTACATTTTATACAAATTTTATTTTATCAAAGCTTATGATTGACCCCCAAAAGGTCCCGACCTACCTGACTTTTGACGATGTATTGTTACTTCCTGCATATTCCAAAGTTTTGCCTAATAATGTCGATCTTTCTACCCGTTTGACTCGAAAAATCAAACTAAAATGCCCGCTGATTGGTGCACCAATGGACACCGTTACCGAAACGAATTTAGCGATTGCTCTGGCACAGGAAGGGGGAATTGGCATCATCCATCGAAACTTGCCGCCGGAAAGGCAACGCAAGATGGTAGATAAGGTCAAACGTTCGGTGAGCGTTATGATCCCCGATCCGATCACGATGGACCCCGATCAAAAAATCAGCGAAGCCCTTGAGATCATGAAAAAATACAACATCACGGGGATTCCTATCACGCAGAAGAAAAAGCTGGTAGGCATATTGACCAACCGAGATCTGAGATTTGAAAACAAACTAAATAAAAAAATTCGATCTTTGATGACTCAGGAAGACCTGGTCACCATTCCCGAAGGCACACCCCTTTCGAAATCGAAAGAAATTTTGCACGACAACAGAATCGAAAAACTATTGGTGGTCGACAAAAAGGGAAACCTGAAAGGATTGATCACTATCAAGGATATAGAAAAGTCAGAAAAATTCCCAAATGCGGCAAAAGACAAAAAAGGCAGATTGTTGGTAGGAGCTGCGTTGGGTGTCACTCAAAATCCGGTAGAACATATTGAAGACCTGGTGCGAGTTGGACTCGACGTTCTGGTCATTGACAGTGCGCATGGTCATTCTGAAAAAGTATTGAGCACCATCCGCGAAATTAAAAAATCCTTTCCAAAATTGCAAATCATTGGCGGCAACGTTGCCACAGCTGAAGGAACCACGGCGCTTATCAAAGCAGGTGTCGATGCCGTGAAAGTAGGAATCGGTCCTGGCTCCATTTGTACTACACGAGTTGTGAGCGGGGTTGGCGTTCCACAAATTTCGGCGGTTGCCGAATGTGTGAAGGTTGCCGAGAAGAAAAACATCCCAGTCATTTCAGATGGCGGCATAAAACTCTCGGGAGATGTCACTAAAGCTATTGCAGCAGGAGCCAGCACGGTAATGATCGGCTCTTTATTTGCAGGCACCGAAGAAAGTCCCGGCGAAAAAATTCTTTACCAAGGCAGAAGTTATAAAGAATATCGCGGCATGGGTTCGATCGCTGCCATGTCGCAAGGATCGAGCGACCGCTATTTCCAGGACCTGGAACTTTCCGAAAGCAAACTGGTACCCGAAGGTGTGGAAGCACGCATCCCCTACAGAGGCGCCCTTTCTTTTACAGTCCACCAATTGTTAGGGGGCCTTCGAGCCGGAATGGGTTATTGTGGTGCCGCTTCTATTGACGAATTAAGAAAAAATGCTTCGTTTATTAAAATCACCTCTTCCGGTCTGCGCGAAAGCCATGTCCACGATGTGATCGTTACCAAAGAAGCACCCAATTACCACATCGAATAAATTTCATTGCAAAAATTCAATAGGGAAAAATTTACCTATTAAACTCCGCAAAGCATGACAGACCTACTGCACGAACAAAAAATTCTAATCATCGATTTTGGGTCGCAGTATACCCAGAACATAGCCCGTAAAGTCCGCGAGTGCGAGGTGTATTGCGAAATCCATCCTTGCACCATGACGATGGAAAAGATTTCCGAGTTCAATGCGAAGGGAATTATTCTTTCAGGGGGACCGGCGAGTGTCCTTGATTCAGATTCCTACCTATGCGATCCCAAATTATTTGAGCTGGAAATTCCCATTCTAGGCATCTGCTACGGCATGCAATTGATCACGCACCTTTTGGGTGGCAAAGTCGACCCTTCAGAGCATCGCGAGTTCGGCCGCGCAGAATTGATGCTAAAAGAATTTTCACATTTATTCGAAGAAGTTAAAAACAATTCTACCGTATGGATGAGTCACGGCGATCGTATTTCTAAATTACCAAAAAATTTCAAGCCCATCGCTTTTACTGGCAATTCGCCATTGGCGGCCATTGAGAACCCAATAGCAAAAATTTATGGCCTGCAATTTCACCCGGAAGTTGTTCATACCGTTGAAGGCGATAAAATTCTCAAAAACTTTCTTTTCAAAATCTGTGAATGCTCTGCCAACTGGAAAATGGAATCCTTAGTGGAATTCATGATTGAAGATATCCGCAATAAAGTGGGCGATGAAAAAGTAATCTGCGGACTCAGCGGCGGGGTAGACTCTTCTGTAGCTGCTGTTCTAATACACAAGGCTATCGGCGACAACCTTTACTGCCTGTTCATCGATAACGGGCTCCTGCGTACCGGAGAAAGAGATAAGGTAGAAAAAACCTTTCGCGACAACTTCAATATCAATCTCGATGTAATCGATGCTTCCGACCAGTTCCTGAATAAACTGGCGGGCATTACCGACCCTGAACAAAAAAGAAAATCCATCGGCAACACATTCATTGATGTGTTTGAAGAAGAAGCAAAACGTCTGGGTAACTTCACCTTTCTCGCACAGGGGACCCTTTACCCAGATGTGATTGAATCCGTCTCCTTTAAAGGTCCCTCGGCGGTTATCAAATCGCATCACAACGTCGGCGGCCTGCCGGAAAAAATGAATTTGAAATTGCTCGAACCTTTCCGCGAATTATTTAAAGACGAAGTCCGTGAGCTTGGAAAGGAGATGGGCATATCCGGTGAAATCATCAACCGCCAGCCTTTCCCCGGCCCAGGACTTGCGATACGTATTCTAGGAAACATTACCCGCGAGCGGCTGGATATTCTTTGCGCAGCAGATAAAATTATTCTGGAAGAAATAAAAGCAGCAGGACTCTATAACGACCTATGGCAATCTTTTGCGGTGCTACTCCCCGTCAAGACCGTTGGAGTCATGGGAGACTCTCGCACTTACGAAAATGTGATTGCTATTCGCGCGGTCACCAGCACCGATGGCATGACCGCCGACTGGGCCCACCTGCCCTATGAATTACTCGGCACCTTTTCCAACCGCATCATCAACGAAGTCCACGGCGTCAACCGCGTGGTCTACGACATCAGTTCCAAACCCCCCGGCACCATAGAATGGGAATAGCCCACTAGGCGTGGGGCCCAATAGGTCTATCCCCACAAAGATGGCAGAATTTATGTGGTTTTTATCCATAGGTCATAAGCATTTCCTGCCTCGTTAGAGGCCGAACCGCCGCGGGTGTGATATCCATTCATTTGCCTTCATGCCCCGCAGGGGTAAAATAGGTCTATTCCCGTAAAGCTAAAAAAGATCGAAAAGCCTTTTACTATAGCCCACCTTATCCACCTCATAGGAATACACTAAGAAATCTACATGATACTTTAGGCCATTGAAGCCTATAATAATGCCATGAAATTTCATGGCATTTTCTTTTTCGCAGTCCTTCTATCTTTTCCTACCACGCCCTTTGCTTCTGAAATGGCTGAAATACCTTCCGGGAAGTTTACGATGGGAGATAACAACGACCCTTACGCCACACCTCAGCATACAATTCATCTGGATAGTTATTCGATTGACCTCTTTGAAGTCACCAATGAAGAATTCGCAAAACAGCTGCCACAGCATTCTTTCTGGAAAGGTGCAGGCCCACACCCCGTTACCGATATCACCTGGCTGGAAGCGCAATCCTATTGTCTAAAGGTTGGCAAACGACTGCCGACTGAAATGGAATGGGAAAAAGCAGCTCGCGGAGGCGATGCCCGCCTCTATCCTTGGGGCAACAAACGCCCCAGGAAAAAAGCGCACTCCTTTTACTCCGGGCTGATCAAGCGTCGAATCGGGCTCAACAAAAAAGACATCTCCCCTTACGGTGTTCGGGATATGGCAGGTTCTGTCTGGGAATGGACCGCAAGCGAGGTTGAAGGTAAAAAAATAACGCGAGGGGGTCTCTGGAATTTTCATCTGGAATATGAATTCAGCAAAACCTTTGACCGTAATCTCGTTCCCTCTTCAAGCAAGTTTCCTTTCCTGGGGTTTCGATGCGCACGTTAGAAAAATTATCTCGCCGGCTTTTTTTGGAACGCGGGTTCTGGGCCACGACACTCATTTTCTGGAGTTGGTTTCGTGGCTCATCAAATGCAGAGGAACTTCATACATACAAAGGAACCGATTTCATAGGTAAAACCCGTGAAGGAGAATATGAAAATTTCTACATCAATTTCTGGAAACCAATGCGCCGTATCAACGGTCAAACGTGGAGGCTGAAAATTACCGGCCTGTGTGACGCGCCGCAATCTTTCACACTGGAACAATTTAAATCGTTCACCGCAACCACACAATCTTCGCGCATGAAATGTGTTGAATGCTGGTCGGCACGCACGCAATGGTCTGGGTTTTCCATTAACGAATTAGAAAAGCTTGTTCGACCTCAGCCTGAAGCTAAAGGAGTTCTCTTTCATTGCGGCGATAAATACAAAGAGTATCTATCGCGAGAAGCGTTGAATCAAGACCGGGTACTTCTCGCGCACTCAATGAACGGTCAACCGCTTTCGGATGCACACGGGTTCCCCCTTCGCTTGATCGCGCCTTCCAAATACGGCTACAAAAACCCGAAGGCAATTCTGGAAATGGAATACGTCTCAGAGCACCAATATGGAACCTGGAGTAAGATCGGCCCTTACTCTCCCGACGGCACCATTCTTCCCGGCACCGATCACCCGCTTGAATTCAATAAAGAGCCTCGTCGAATTTCAGGTGGAGAAATAACGGACTATTGATTCTGATGCAAATTATCCCATTCCTTTGTCTGGAAACGGCTGCCATTTCAACTGGTCGATGCAACACATGCGTTAAATCGTTAGATAAAAATTTAGAAGAAATATGGAGTCCATCTAATAGTTTTATCATTTAACTCTTACTTTCTTTTGGTCAAATAGCGCATCTAGAATAGGACAATCTGGCACCACTCCCCCCTCACATTGGGAAGATATTTTAGTCAGTATCTTTTCAAGTTTTTTTAAATCCAGAATCTTTTTATGGATATTCTCTTTATGATGAATAGTTATTGTTTCTACCTGTTGACAGGTATAGGCTCCACCATCAATGAGTTTCAAAAGAGCACGAATATCCTCAAGTGAAAAACCCAGCTCCCTACTACGCCGAATAAATATCAGCTGCTTTAAGTGGTTTTCACTATAAACCCTATGACCACCCTCTGTCCTGGGAGGTTTCGGGAAAATCCCAATCTTTTCGTAATATCTGATTGTCTCAATATTACAGTTAGTTTGGGTAGACAAAAGCCCAATACTTAAAGTTTTTTCTTTAATCGGCATAATAATCCTTGAACCTGTAGTTACTACAGGTTCTATATTATAGATGAAAATTTATTTTATAAAAAGGCTTATCAAATTAAATGGAGGCAACCATGGACAACGTAAAGATTGACCAGGAAATTTCTTCAGCTTTTGGATTAGACATACCGCCCGTAGCAATGGCTTTTGTAGAGGAGCAACCCCAAGGAATAGAAATAATGGAAGAGGAAGTTCCCTCTTTCTGTACTTTCTGGAGAATGGCAGAGAAAAAAGCTTTCTTTGCCCCGGCAAACAAACATTACAACTGCCCAATTGGAGCTATGATACTAGGGATAGAAATGCCCCAAGAAGTGCAGGAACAACTCGGGGGTTTGGTTAAAAAAATGTGCGAATGCTCTTATCTATCAGAAGATGAGCCTCCAAATATCCCCACCCTTTCCCAAAAATTAAATGGCGTAGTTTATGGCCCTTTAAAAGACTTTCCTGTAGAACCTCAATTAATTTTAATGTGGTTAAAACCATCACAAGCCATGATTTATAACGAAGTCTTGGGTTGTTGCAAATGGTCTGAAAGCATGGATTCCATGGCTTTGGGCCGACCAGCCTGCGCTGTGATTCCAACTACTATGAATAAATCGCCTTTTGGAATGTCCTTGGGTTGCACTGGAATGCGAACTTTCACTGAAGTCAGTGATGAGCATATCTTGGCTACGCTCAATTGTAATGAAATTGACACTTTCCTAACCAGTCTCCAAACAACGGTATCAGCAAATGATGCGATGAAAGAGTTTTATTTAGATCATAAGAAAAATATTACCGGATAAAGGTTTAGTTATGTCATTTGTTTATATGAAAATTCTTGAGTCCCGTCCTGAACGCTACGATATAGGGATGGGTCTTTTGACCTTAGGTTCGCTGACAAAAATTAAAGAGCAAATAGCCGAACATACCCAATCCGGGAATAAAGTTTTGGATTTAGGTTGTGGCACAGGAACCTTGGCTCAAATGTGTATTGAACAAGGAGCAGAAGTAACTGGAGTAGATGCAAACAGCGGCATGCTTGAAGTAGCGAAAAGAAATTCACCATCGGCAAACTACCTTAATGTCAGTCTAAGTAATTTGGATGAACATTTTTCCGATGAATCATTCGATATTATTTTAAGTACTCTTGCTTTCAGCGAATTGACTCGTGCAGAACGGGTACATGTAATGAAAGAGATTAAAAGAATTTTAAAGAATGATGGAAAAGTTCTTATTGGCGATGAAATAATTCCAGATAAATTTCTAGCTAAATGTTTTTATTATGCCTTCAGGTTACCCATGCGACTTCTTACCTGGATAATGACTCAAACTACAACCAATGCGATTCCCAGTTTCGATGAAGAAGTTAGAGAGGCTGGCCTGAAAATTGTAAACTCTAATTCATTTATGCTAGGAATGTTCATTCTCTTGGAAATTAAAAAATGATTGAATGGATTAAAGATATTTACCAAACCCTGTTTCGGTTTGCTCGTTTCCCGTGTGAACCTGAAACAGTAACCATAGGCAACCCAGACAAATCTTCTCCAGTTCTTGTCACCTGTAATTTTGATTACACAGTCAGACATTTGAAAGAGTATCTAAAAAAGGAGGCTTTAGATTGCTTTCTCTTAGTGGTTAATACCAAAGGTACCAATGTCTGGTGTGCCGCCGCTGAGGGAATTTTCACTACAGATACCGTTCTTTCTCATTTGAAAGTTTACGATGTAGGAGAATTAGTGAATCACAAAAGGTTAATACTGCCACAATTGTCTGTAGCTGGAATTAAAAGAAAAGAACTTAAAGAACATGGCTGGGAAGGGATATATGGCCCTGTTTACTTTACTGATCTAAAAGAATTCTTGAATAATGGCTTAACCAAAAATAAGGATATGCAGGCTCTGGAGTATGGCTATTGGGAGCGATTCAAAATGGGCCTCAGCCACGCTGTTTTCTGCACCCTTGTTTGCATAGTACCCATATTTATATTCGCTTCTGATTGGTGGATACAAGGAGTTGCATTAGTCTGGTATTTTGCTTTTAGTATGCAATTGGTTGAACATTTTATCCCATTTGAGAGGTTGCTATATAAAGGGATAGCATTATCCCTTCCAATTTTAGCTCTGGCTATCACTTTAATTCCAGATCCTGTTTTAAAAACCCAGGCTGCATTGGGGATAATTGCCTTGGGGGGTTATATTGGATATGATGCTCAGGGACACTCGCATTTAGGGCAAAACCAACAATCAGGCGGGATTTTTGCAAAAATTTTCGTATCCTTGATTTTAGTTTATGGAGGCACGTTGTTGCTATGAAAAAATATGTGGATTGGGACAAGATAGAAGAAGAAACCGTTTCTTCAGAAGAAGCTTGTGAATGCACAAGAAGCAAATTGCAATCAATGATTGATTTCGTAGTGGATTTACTACCCAAGAAAAAGGAAGCTTCTTGTTGTGATGAAATGAACCCAACAGAAAAGGAACAATGTAATGACAGCTGATACGGTAAAAAAGATTGTAACTTCCATTTGCCCCACTTGTGGTTGTTCATTAATTCGACTAGGAATTGGTGAGGATCGATGGACAACAACAATTTACGAAGGCAAGGAATATTTCTTTTGTTGCCAAGGTTGTACTGACCTTTTTATTGAAGAACCCCCGCGATATCTTAAAGAAACCAAAGATTTGGTAGTTTGTCCGACATGTTTGGCTGAAAAACCGGTGCAATGGACTGTTCGTATGGAAATTGCCGGGTGGGAAGTATTCTTTTGCAGATGTCCTTATTGCCCGGAATTATTCCAAAAAGACCCGGATCAATACGTCAAGCGCTTACATGGTGAGGTTCCCTATGATGGCGTGTTCGGTCAAGCTGGGTGTTGCTCATCTGAGTGAGACAAGCCCTTAATTATTTCTGACCTACCCCTATAGATACTTTTTCCGGCGTGATATGACCGCTTTGGGTTGTGAGTTCAACCGGTCAACGCAACACTGTATCTTTATAGCAAAAAGATGGAGTGTAAGTATGGCATATCGAACTCGAAGAAATTATACAGCAGCACAGATGTCAGAGTTATGGGATCGCTGGAAAAAAGGCGAGTCTCTAAAATCAATCGGTCGATTATTTGATCGGCCATCCTCTTCTATTTTTAATATATTGGAACCAAAGGGTGGCATTCGTCCACCTCTTCGCAAGGAGAATTATAAAAGACTAAATCCAGAAGCTTAAATGTGTGGAAATACCCATCAAAGCCTTGACCTATTACCAGCCGCGGTTCGCCGCCTAGCGGGGGCTGGCGGCGATGTTTCCACCATCGATAGTGAGAATGCTGCCTGTGGTTTTTTCGGCGAGAGCGAGATTGAGGAATCCCTGCGCCACATCGGTGTCATAAACCTCTTGTTGCAGCAGGTTAGATTTAAAATAATCGTCAGCAGAAAGACCTCGTGCTGCAGCGCGTTCGGTAACGACCTCTTCTGAGAAGAGCGAGGTGCGAATGCGATCTGCGTTGATGGCATTGGAGCGGATTCCAAACTGACCATAATCGAGCGCGTATTGTTTTGTTAAAGCCACCATGGCAGCTTTTGGGAGCGCATAGGGACCAAAATCTTTTCCCGGATTGAACGCTGCCTTCGATGCATTGAACAACAACACACCACCGGTTTTTTGAATCTGGAACAGACGAACCGCCTCGGAGGCCAATACCTGATGAGCAAAAAAGTTTAGCTCAAAACTCTGGCGCAAGGTACTCATTTCAATTTCACCTATCGCACCTTGTACTGCATTCCCCGCATTCGATATTAAAAAGTCGACTCCACCATAATGAGCAACCACTTCTGCAAACGATTCTCTCACTGCTTCTTCATCGACCACGTTCAATACTCGCGCAGTGACGCCCACTTTGTATTTTTTTATAATTGTATCTGCGGCTTCATTGAGTTTGTCTTCAGACAAGTCTGCCAGATAAAGATTTGCTCCCTGTTCGGCAAATAGATTTGCGGTCGCTAATCCAATACCCGATGCGGCTCCGGTAATATAGGCTACCTTACCCTGGAGTGTGGGGGCTTTGCTTTTACCCAGTTTCGCCTGTTCGAGAGACCAATATTCCATATCGAACAAGTCATCAGATTTTAGAGGAACATAATCTCCTACTGAAAACGATTTATGTATGATGTCTATGGTGTGTTGATAAATATCTGCCGCGATTTTAGTTTCTTTAACCGTTTTGCCGATGGTGAGCAGGCCCAGGCCTGCAACCAAAAATACTCTAGGCAGGGGGTCTAGCTCGGTTTTATCCACTCCTTTTGCTTCTTTATTGGTTTTAAAATATTGGTGATAATTTTCATAATAGGTTTCCAAAGCAGAAGCAACTTCATCTCGCAAGGTGTCAGGGTCTTGCCATTGACTTAAATTTAATAAAAGCGGTTTCTGCTTGGTTCGAATCACATGGTCTGGGGTCGCTGTTCCCACTTGCGACCAGCTAACACATTCTTCGCTGGATGCAAACGCTTTGGCTTTCTCGCTTTTTCGATGATGCACCACCCAGGCTTTACCTGACTTTTGTCCGTATAAGCCACGAAGGATTGGAGCCAATGCATTCAGTAAATTTTTTTCACCGGCGTTGAGCGCAGGTCCTTCAACAGGGGTCAAAGCCTTTGGCTGTTTACTGGCAATATATTCTTCTGCTTTTGTAACTGCATCAATATGTCGATCATAGCTTTCCCTGGCTGTGGTTCCAAAGGTGAACAAGCCATGATTGATCAGCATCAGGCCTTCAACGTTCTTATCTTTTTCGTAACCTCCGCAGCAGCCTTGGCCAATGCAAATCCCGGCATAATGTAAGGGACAATCCCAATGGTTGCGCCAAAAATTTGCTGGCACATTTTTTCTGCATCCGGTTGATTTGCGATTATCAGGCTGGCATCGGCATGAGAATGGTCAATAAATTTATGTGGCAAAAAAGCGTGCAGCAGAGTCTCAACAGAAGGGTTTGGAGAAGAAGCGTCTAAAAGGTGCGTTCGCTGTTCATTGACCATGTCTTCATCTGTCAATGAATCCAATTCTCTTAGCTTGCCAAGATGATTTAATAAAACTCCAGGAAGCCCAGGGGGCTCTAATGTATCCAAGTCCCATCCGCTTCCCTTGACATAAAGAACATCAACTTCTTCATTCACTTTGTTTTTGGTTCGTGATTTGACCGAGGTGTTTCCGCCACCATGAAGTACAAGTGCAGGGTCTGCACCTATCAAACGCGAAGTATAGACGCGCAGGGCAATATCTTCATGGACATCGCTGTACTGTTCAATCGCGGCCTGGGCCGACGAGTCCTTCCATTTGTTTTCCATAATTATTCCTTAATCTCATTGCCGCAAACCGTTTGCGTCTACCGATACCCATATTCATCCACAATTTAAAACAGGATTATAGTTGGAATTCAGGGTTCAGGGAAAAGAATTTTGGCAAGAAAAATTGTTTCATACTTTCTAACTCATTGTTTATCATAAATTTTCCGGTCGGTCAAAAAATGGCCTTTGTGTTTTTATAAATTCCTGCTACAAAGCCTGCTGAATTGAAACTTTTTCTGTGCTAAGGTTCGCAAAATGCTTGCCCAAATACATGTAACATTCAAGGAAGGGGTACTCGATCCACAGGGAAAAACCGTCCACCATGCGTTGAACGATCTGGGTTATGACGAAGTACTTGATGTGCACATTGGGAAATATCTGGAAGTGAAACTCGATTCTGCCTCTGAAGAAGAAGCCGAAATTCGAGTGCGGGAAATGTGTGAACGGCTTCTTGCAAATACGGTTATTGAATCCTTCCGTTTTAAACTGGTCTCCACTGAATAAAACCCACTAATCGAATCGGTCAAACATGAAGTGTGGCATAGTTGTTTTTCCTGGATCAAATTGCGATCACGATTGCTACCACATCCTTAAAAATATCCTGAATCAGGAAACTCACTGGTTGTGGCATAAGGACGATGTCGACCTGAACTCCTTTGATTTTGTGATACTGCCCGGGGGATTCTCCTATGGAGATTATCTTCGTGCAGGGGCCATTTCCCGGTTTTCCCCAATTATGAACTCCATCATCCCTTTTGCCAAAAATGGCGGAAAGGTTCTTGGAATTTGCAATGGATTCCAAATTCTTGTCGAGTCTGGCCTGCTGCCCGGCGCTCTGATGCAGAACCACACGCGAAAATTTATCTGTAAAAATGTATTCATACGTGTGGAAACCACAGGCACCGCATTCACCCAGGAATGCAATGATAAATCGGTACTGGAAATCCCCATCGCGCATCATCAAGGCAGCTATTATATTGATCCGCATTCTTTAAGCGACATGGAAGAAAAAGGACAAATTCTTTTTCGATATTGTGACGCAAAAGGCGATATCACTGAAACGAGCAATCCCAATGGTTCTGTCGGTTCTGTTGCCGGGCTCTGCAATGAGCAAAAAAATGTGATGGGAATGATGCCGCATCCAGAACGATGCGCCGACCCATTGTGGCCCAATACAGACGGACAAAGCATTTTTCAATCTCTTATATCGCGCAGCTGAACATAAAAATGCAAAACGAACCTGAAATTACAACACAACTTGTTAAAGACCACGGGTTAACGGGTGAAGAATATCGACGGATTCTGGATTTGCTTGAACGCCCGCCCAACTTTACCGAGTTGGGTATTTTCTCTGTGATGTGGAGTGAGCATTGTAGCTACAAAAGTTCGCGACCCTTCTTAAAAAAATTACCAACCGAAGGTCCAAACGTGTTGCAAGGTCCGGGCGAAAATGCGGGAGTCATCGATATCGGTGATGGGTTTGCCGTGGTATTTAAGATTGAAAGCCATAACCACCCGTCCTTCATCGAACCTCATCAAGGTGCCGCAACAGGAGTTGGCGGAATCATGCGTGACGTTTTCACCATGGGTGCACGACCTATTGCCTTGATGGATTCGTTACGGTTTGGCGAACTGGAGGATCCACGCACACGTTTTTTGCTAAACGGAGTCGTCGATGGAATTTCCAGTTATGGCAACTGCACCGGTGTTCCCACGGTAGGTGGGGAAGTTTATTTTGATTCCTGTTACAACGGCAACATTCTGGTCAATGCTTTTTGTTTAGGGTTGGCAAAATCAGACGGTATTTTTCTGGCGAAAGCCGGAGGGGTTGGCAATCTCATATTATATGTGGGATCTAAAACCGGCCGCGATGGAATTCATGGTGCCAGCCTGCTTGCTTCATCCGAGTTTGACGAATCCACAGAAGATAAAAGACCCACGGTTCAAGTAGGCGACCCCTTCACTGAAAAGTTATTAATCGAAGCTTGTCTTGAAATAATGGAATTCGATTGGGTAGTGGGTGTCCAGGATATGGGAGCCGCCGGGCTAACGTCCTCATCATTTGAAATGGCCCACCGCTCACAAGCAGGAGTGAGAATGGACTTGTCAAAAGTCCCTTTGAGGGAAGAAGGGATGACGCCTTACGAGATCCTGCTCTCCGAATCACAGGAAAGAATGCTGTTTGTAATAGAGCCGGGTCATGAAGAAGAAGCTGTTGCCATCCTCGAAAAATGGGGTCTCGATGCTGCAGTTATTGGAGAAGTTATTGATGAGCCTGGTGTCCGAATCCAGTTTGAAGGAAAAGAAGTGGTCAACCTTCCCACCTTTCCAGTGGTGGATGGTGCTTTAGACCTGAAACGGGAAACACAACGCCCCGAATATCTCGACGAGGTTGCACATTTAAATTTGACGGAACTGCCGGAACCGGCCCGGGGCGACAAAGCTTTAAAAAAACTACTGGCCTGCCCAAATATTGCGAGTAAGGAATGGGTATATGAACAATATGATCACATGGTGCGTCTCAACACGTTGGTTTTGCCCGGTTCCGATGCAGCGGTTATACGCATCAAGGATACTAAAAAGGCGGTGGCACTATCCGTTGATTGTAATAGTAGATTCTGTTACCTCGACCCCTATGAGGGCGCAGCCATCGCTGTGGCTGAGAGTTGCCGCAACGTGGTATGTTCTGGAGCGACTCCCATTGGTTTGACCAATTGTCTTAATTTTGGAAATCCCGAAAAACCAGAAATCATGTGGCAATTTGAACAGGCAGTCCAGGGAATGGGTGATGCCTGTCTTTATTTTGATATTCCAGTAGTCAGTGGAAACGTCAGCCTTTATAATGAAACTAAAGGCGAGGCGATTTTTCCTACTCCCACCGTGGCGGTGGTGGGTCTGATTGAAGATCAGACAAAAATAATGACACAGGGTTTTAAAAAACCTGGACATTGCATTGGACTCATTGGCTTCACCATGGAAGAGTTGGGTGGCAGCGAATACTTGAAGGTGCTGTTCGATAAAACCGAAGGTACGCCACCTGTTCTAGACCGAAAACACGAAAAACATGTGCAAGAGTTTTGCCTGGAACTGATACAAAAAGGACTCATTCATTCGGCGCACGATTGCTCTGAAGGAGGATTGGCTATCGCTGTCGCAGAATCCTGTTTTTCCGCTCCGGAAGAAGCTTTAGGAGCAACCCTCGAACTGGAATCAACTCTTCGAGGGGACGCACTTTTATTTGGCGAATCTCAATCACGAATCGTTATCTCTTTTCCGGAAGAATTAGTGGATCAAATTGAAGACTTGGCTTTATCCTATCCCGTAGATTTTTCATTGATCGGAAAAACAGGAGGAGCGTATTTCACTGTCAACATCAATGGTAAAGAATATATTAAGCAGGAAATTGAATCTATCAAAGAAATCTGGAAAACTTCTTTAGGACGCTATGCTGGACAAACTACATGAGGAGTGTGGAGTAGTCGGAGTTTACGGTCACCCGGAAGCAGCTAACCTGGTGTATCTCGGACTTTATGCACTGCAGCACCGTGGTCAGGAAAGTGCCGGAATTGTTGCCAGCACCCATTCAAAAATGCACCTGGAGTTAGGAATGGGTTTGGTGGCTGACATATTCGATCCTGGACGACTGCTTAAACTTCCCGGTCCGCTTGCCATAGGCCATAATCGCTATTCGACAGCGGGAAAGAGCGAACTGGTAAACGCACAACCCTGCATGATCAATTATGCGGCAGGTTCCCTGGCGCTTGCACACAATGGAAATTTGGTCAACGCCGAAGCTATTCGAAAAGAATTGGGTAATAAGGGAGCTATCTTTCAATCCACCAACGATAGCGAAGTCATTGTCCACTTGATGGCACAAGCAAAAAGTGAAAGTTTTGTAGATCGAGCCGCGGAAGCATTACGCCAGGTAAGTGGTGCCTACTCTTTAGTGTTGATGACAGAAAATGAATTGCTGGCTGCGCGTGATCCACACGGATTCAGGCCCCTTTGCCTGGGGAAACTTGATGGAGCCTATATCGTTGCCTCAGAAACCTGTGTGATGGACCTCATTGAAGCCGAATTCATCCGCGAAGTGGAACCGGGCGAATTGATCCTCATTAATGAAAATGGTCTGCAATCCTTTTTCCCCTTTAAAAAAGTAGAAACGAAACACTGTGTTTTTGAACATATTTATTTTGCGCGTCCTGACAGTTACCTATTCGGCGAACATGTTTACACCGCACGAAAAGAAATGGGGCGAGCCATGGCACAGGAAAGCCCGGCAGATGTGGACCTGATTGTTCCCGTACCTGATTCAGGGGTGGTCTCGGCAATGGGGTTTGCAGAAGAAAGCGACATCCCCTTTGAAATGGGATTGATCCGCAATCATTATGTCGGCCGGACTTTTATTGAACCGCAATCCCAAATAAGAAATTTTGGGGTGAAGCTCAAACTAAATGCTGTAAAAAATCTTATTACGGGAAAGCGACTCGCTATCATAGATGATTCTATTGTCCGTGGAACCACAAGTCGTAAAATTGTAAAAATGCTTATGGAAGCGGGAGCAAAAGAGGTGCATCTTAGAATTTCTTCACCGCCTATTTTGCATTCCTGTTTTTATGGAATCGATACTCCCAACCAAGAGGAACTAATCGCTAACAATAATTCCCTTGAAGAAACGCGGAAATATCTGGGCGCAAATTCCCTGCACTATCTAAGTATTAAAAAAATGCTGGAAGTATTACAAAATGGTAAGAATAAATTCTGCTCTGCCTGCTTTGATGGAAATTACCCAGTACCTATCACCGACCACCTCGCCGCCACCCAGCAGCTGGACCTGTTTTCAAAGAAATAATTAATCAGTAGATGGCTTCACCGGCTGTAGAGAAACGGGTGCTTCCTGCAAAACCTCTCCTAAAGCTTTTATTTCTTTTTTATAGTTACTCAAAGACTGGTCGAGTTTGCCTTGAGACTCAACAACTTTTTTGTAAAATTTTCGGATCTTGTCATAATCGGTTTTGCTTAAAATCAGGTTTCTTTTTTCATCTGGCGAGGAAGCACCTGATTCCACGCTCTGGAGTTGTTCAGAGGTACCAGGCTGAATACCGGAAAGGCCAGGGAAAATTTTCTTTAATGCTTCGTCCAAAGTTCGTTCCATGGCAATACTGTCTTCGTATCCAACAATTACCCTTTTCAACTCCGGGATTTTCCCTGCATCGGCTTTTAGATATAGAGGCCTGACATAAACCAGAGATTCTTCGATAGGTATTACAAGCAAAGTGCCTTGAATAACACTCGAACCACGTTGATCCCACAAAGAAATCTGACGTGAAATTTCCGCATCTTGATTAATGCGCGCAACAATTTGACTGGGGCCATAAACCAGCTTTTGTTTTGGAAACATATAGACGTCGAGTTTGCCATATTTCTCCCCATCACTGCGGGCCACCATCCATGCGGACAGGTTACTCTTGCCTCTTGGTGTGTAGGGTACCATGAGGATGTATTCTTCTTGTTCCTCTCCTGGAAGCTTCATAATCGTGTAATAAGGCTGCATGACACGACCATCTATTTCAGGTATTTCCCATTGGTCTTCCTTATTATAAAAAACCTGTGGTCGCTTCATATGATAAGTTGCATAAATAAAAGTCTGCACCGAAAACAAGTCCGATGGATAACGAATATGACTTCGCAAATCCTCCGGCATTTCCGATAAGTCCTGGAACAAGTCTGGAAAAATATTCTGGTAAGTTTTAATTATGGGATCCGATGGATCTGAAATATAAAATTTCATTGAACCATCATAGGCATCAATAGAGATTTTGACGGAGTTTCGAACGTAATTCCCAAATCTGGGAATCTGTTGCGAATAAGGGTATCGATTGCTCACCGTATAAGCGTCATAAAGCCAGATTAGACGCCCTTCTGATATGACCAGATAAGGGTCGTTGTCTAATCTCAGGAAAGGTGCAACCTTTTGAACACGTTCCGTAATGTTGCGGTACATCAAGACACGGCTTTCATTTTCGATATCATCCGAAAATAAAATCTTCAAAGTTTTGAATCGTGCCGCAAGAATCAACTTTTTAAAAAAAGACCCTACGGGGAATCCACCTTTACCTTCATAATTTTTATAAACATTTTTCTCGCCCTCTGGATAATCGAACTCCTTGGTTCCCGTGTTCACAAAAACATGGTCATTTGCCAGCTCACCAAAATAAATTTCTGGCTGCTTGACCTTCAAATCTACATTTGATTGGGGTGGTATATCTTTTATAAATAGTACGGGTAGACCTTCAGGCGTAACCTGATTCACTGGACTTAGTGAAACACCATAACCATGTGTGAAAGTCAGATGTTCATTGATCCAGGTACGATTTGGCAGATTCGAGGATAGTAATTCTCTCGGAGACAATAAAGTCTGACGATACTTTCCATTTATGCGATAGCGATCATTGTCTACAGACTGAAACTGGTAATAAGTTCTTATCTCTTGTATTTGTCCAAGCGTATCGAGAAGCGGTTCCTGATCCCACAATCGGATATTTTCTATGGTGGCATCGTTTTTGCGAATATTTTCGGCTGTTAATGATTCTGAACCGGAAAGCCCGTGAGTTTCTGTATCACTAAGCCCATAAGCATTCAACGTTCCGGAAATAGTACGCTCTATATAAGGAGCTTCCTTTATCAATTCATTGGGAGCGACCACAAACTTTTGCAATATCTTCGGGTAAATATTTCCAACAAAGTAAACCAGGGCCAAAGCAACCACTGAGAGAAGAATTTTTTTCATTCCCGGCCTGATAAGACCAAAAAAAGAAAATGCTGCTCCAAGTAAAGATACCAATATTAAAATATAAAGAATAGGAATCGACCCATAGTCATCGGCAAACCCGATGCCCGAAATCAATTCGTTTCCTTTAGTCAACAACTCATAACGTTGAAGATAAAACTCACTGGCAAAAAGAAGAAAAAAACAACCGACCAACCCTGAAAGAGTTCTTCTCGCCTCCGGAAGAAGAACAACACCCGTGGGGCTGACATAAACGAAACGTTTGAAAAAGTAAATCAATCCCACGCCGATAGAAATCACTATCATGGTTTCCCATATTAGAGATTTAACCATCAACCAAAAGGGAAGGGTAAAAACATAAAAGGCTACGTCTTTACCGAAAATGGGGTCTAATTGATTAAAGGAAGATCCATTTAGATATTGGAGAACGATCTCCCATTGCTGAGCCATTACCAAGCCCGTCATAGCGGCCAAAACCAATGGAGCCGCTATGATAAGTAGCTTCAGGTTTTCTGCAAGGATGTCCAACACTGGTATCTCGCGTCGGACCTGATCGGATAACAATATGGGAAGATGCGATGTTTTCTTATAGACACGAATTAGAAAACCATAGGTTGCCAGAAAAAATAAAATGGCAATGAGAAACCCCAGACCAAACTGCGAAATTAAAACTGTCCAAAGCACAGAGGCTATGCCGTGGTTTTCGAACCACAACCAATCAACATAAAAAGAAAGAATTTTGTCGGCAAACATCGAGCCAACAAAAATTACCGCCGCAAAGATGAATAGCCATTTTTTTAATGATTCCATTTGTTTCCCCTAAGCCACTTTCCATTTTATGGAGCATCCCATCGATGGAATTTGTTCCCCAAGAAAATTCTGACTAGTTAAAATACAATCGATGGCCTGTTTCAAATCCCGTTGTGTGACTTTGTCTGGGTTCTCCCAGTTATCATCAATCCGCCCTCTATAGAGTAATTTTCTTTCTTCTCCATATACATAAATATCTGGTGTACATACAGCATCATATTTTCTTGCCACAGTTTGCGATTCATCAAACAAATAAGGGAAGTTCATCTGCCATTCTTTTGAAACTTTTTGCATATTCTCAAAAGAATCGTCTGGATATTTTTCAGCATCGTTGCAATTTATTCCGACCAATCGAACTCCTCTATCCAATTCTTCTTGTTGCAGATCTATCAGGCGTTGAATAACGGCTTTTACATAGGGGCAATGATTGCACATGAAAATTATTACCAATACCGAGTATTGTGAAAAACTGTTGAGAGAATATTGCTTGTCATCAACACCGGGCAATTTAAAATCGATCGCAGCGGTTCCCAAAGGGACCATCATGGAATGTAATAAGGCCATACTATACTTTCTAATTTAAGAGGAGGATTTACAGGTCATCCCTGTCACCCTGCAAGTGTAGCAGGCTGAATGTGCCAAGGGAAACGGCCGCATCGTATGACCAATCGTATCACCCATTCGGGCAGCTGGATTATCCACCAAAATCGGACAAACATAAACCCCATCGCCCGTGGCCATTCTTGAGGTTGCACATTGCAACTGAGTGATATCAAAGTTATCGAAACACTTTTCTGTAACATATTCTTCTGGCGAATAATTACGTTCATTTTCTGCCAACTGTCCCAATAAAAACCCGGGAAGTATTTTTATCAAGGGTTGTCGCACCCCATTTTCTTGAAGAAATTCAATAAACTTTGATTCCATTTCAGAGTCGCGTTCTTCCTCCCAGGTTCGTGTCACTGTAAGGATGGGAGAAAACCCTACCTCAGCCAGGCATGCGATTCCTGCGATGGCTTTTCGATAGGAATTTTTTCCTCGAATCTCATCATTTTTAGCTTCTTCAAAATGTTCCATGCTGACTCGAAACCGCAGAGTATTGTTTGAGGCATCTTGAATGGCTCTTAGCCGTTGCGCTTTTTGAGAGGTGATCTGTGTTCCATTCGTGAGCACATCCAGTGGACCATAACTCAAAACAGCTTCGAGAATTTCAAAAATTTCCGGATTGATAAATACTTCACCGCCAGTAATATAGTAGTCCTTCACTCCCAGTTCACTGGATTCTTTCAGTCTTTCTTTCACCTGCGCCAGGGTCATCATGGCGATAGTGTCATTTTTGGGGCTACAACTGATAAAGCAATGAGTGCATTCCAGATTACAAAGCGTGCCACCCACTTGCAGCCATAAAGTTTCCAACTCTTTGAGTGGAACTTCCGGAAATTTAGTTTGGATTATTACTTTATCGTCCATGTTCACAGCCTAACAAAGGGGCTTGGGTTGTGCCAGAAAAAGTTGAATCTCATAATTATGAATGTTGCTCTTGTGGAAACAACATTCATTTTAATCCTTCATGGCTACGCTATAACCCGGCAGATTCAAAAGAGTCACTCACATTGCGAATACGGAGTTTTCGTCGTATTGCCGCAAACCCAGCAGAAGTCCTTCTACCCAGCCCGGAACGATAAACCGGTGTCACCGCCAGCCTGGCCTTCAAGGGATCTTCTGTAAAAAATCGTGTGTCAAGAGGACTTAGAAATCGACATGCAGGGTACAACCATTTAAGAGGAAGGCCATTACGTTGAATAGCTTGATCCATATGCTCTGCCAGCTCAACCAGATTTCGATAGCTGGAAGCTTCTGTCATGCTATCACGTTGCAAAAGAATCAACGGAATGATTCCCGAATCAGTCAAACGGTCAATGCCCTCTTTAAATCTATCCTGAGAACCTGGGCTCATGATCAAGTCGGTCCAAACAGTTCCTGGAGAAAAAACACTCGAGGCATATTCCAACGCCTCATATATTTTTTCAGCACCCATAATTTTTTTGGACTTGACCGTTCCGTAAAACCCACCCAGTGGGAAATTGACGATGTCAAACCCCGATGCATAAACATGATCGATGGTATTTTTATCCAACGGAGGAAACCCTTTCAGGGCTACAAAAGTATTGAACCGTTTTTTTATCGCTTCCACCAAGGGCGCCAACCTATGAAAACCTCTGTCATCGTCATTACTGTAATCCATATTCAATTGAACCAGATCGGCGGCACCTTCTTCGAACGCGGCCTGGATGACTGAAAGAATAGCTTCGATGGGCATGCTTAATTTTTTCCCCTTCCCTATTGCACGAAGAAAAACATTAAAGCAATAACCATCAAGACAAATATTTTCTGAAACCGGAGTGCGCCTTTTCAACTGTTGTTTTAGAAATTCCGGGACTGGAATAATGCTCACATCCGTTTCACCCTCTTCCATATATAACCGCAACCGGTCTTGCTGGGATATCAACTTTGGACCATCTTTATCGGGGGGATTCAATGTCGTTTTGACAATGAAGTCTTCGGCAAGCGCCAGGGTTATCTCTTCACCTGGCTCGGCAGAACAAAGCCCTCGCGACACTTCCGAAAGCCCCTGCAACAAGGTTGGAACAGTCAGGCCTCTTTGAATCAACCCCAGTTTTATTTGTCCGAAATATTTCTTATCCATTTAACATTTAAGCGGGTCCCTTTTTGTAGGAACCTATAAACCTTCTAATATTTTCTGATGAATACCACCAAAACCTCCAGAGGACATAACAAGAATCACGTCCCCCGAATTTGAATTTTTGATTATGTACTCTACTATATCATCTACTTGGGGAATATAGTCGGCAATCCCCCCCAATTCTCGAATAGAAGCCGTCACCCCCTCCGCATCGAGACGTTCTTCTTCTTTTATCTTTTCCGGAGCAAACAGTCCGGCAAAAACAACTCGATCGGCTTTTAAAAAACTTTTCGGGAAAGACTCTTCAAACACTTTTCTACGCGATGTCGCTGACCTGGGCTCAAAAACGGCCCAGACCCGTTGCCCGGGGTAGGCCTTCTTGACCGCATCAATCGTTAAATCTATTGCCGTGGGGTGATGTGCAAAATCATCTATGACCGTTACACCCTTTTTCTCCCCAACTATTTCCTGTCTGCGTTTAATTCCCTTAAAGGTTTGGAACCCTTTATTAATTTCCTCTGCGGTCAAACCAAGATTGAAACAAAGCCCAGCAACAGCAGCGGCATTTTCCACATTATGTCGACCCATCATTGCCAGTTGGAAATCACCACGATGTTCATTTTTAAACGATAACGAAAAATGCCCAAACCCTTTTTCAAACTGATAGCTTTCGATGCGCCAATCTGCGCCTTCTTCGAAACCATAAGTTTCTATATTACATGAGGCCGATTTAATCACCTCTCGAATATTATTATCATCAGATTTAACCAAAATAACGCCATCAGACTTAATTAGCCCCACATAATCTCGAAAAACCTGTTTGATCTGATCCAGATCGTTAAAAATATCCGCGTGATCAAATTCGATTCCCGTTAAAATAGAAGCATCCGGCCGGTAATGGAGGAATTTGGGTCCCTTATCAAAAAATGCGCTGTCATATTCATCCCCTTCCGTTACAAAATACTCTCCATGAGGAACCTGGTGGTTGGTGTCAAAGTTTTTCAACCATCCCCCAACCATGAATCCGGGTTGCCTTTGAGCTGATTCAAGAACCCAACTCAATAAAGAAGTCGTTGTCGTCTTGCCGTGAGTGCCCGTCACCACAAGGGATTTTCTTCCTTCCAGGAAAAACTGCGAAAGAGCTGCAGGAAAGGAGGTATAGGAAATCCCCGCTTCTAAAACCGCCTGCACTTCTTCATTGGTTTTAGATACTGCATTGCCAACAATGACCAGATCGATATTTTTGGATATGTTTTCCTTTTTATACCCGGGAAAAATCTCAATGCCCGCATCGTTCAACAACGTACTCATGGGCGGATAAATATTCGTATCGGACCCAGTAACACGATATCCAGATTTTTTGAGCAATCCGGCAAGAGCGGCCATACCTGTGCCACAAATCGCTATAAGATAAATGTTTTTAATGTCTTTGGGTTCCATAGGAAGGAGGCATTGTAGAAACTACCTGATACAAAGTCAACTGGCTACCGCCAGGAAAAAAAACAAAGGGTCAAACCCAGAAATCGTGTTTCACGCAGTAGGGCGTACCCTTTTGCTAGCAAAATTTTTCTTTTAGCTCAGAAAGGCAATCGATAGAGCAATCGGGGCCAGCAGCGGCGATTTCATCTGGGAATCCCAAACCAAAACTCACGACACAGGTGGTGATCCCGGCCCTTTTTCCCGTTTCAACATCAACGGGACTGTCACCAATAAGCACCGCCTCATCCGCTGAAATATTTAATTGTTCCAATATAGAATTCAAACCTTCGGGATCCGGCTTCTTCGATTTAACACTATCGCCACCAATTATCGCGTCAAAGGAGTGCAATCCATTCAAGGACTCTAGAATACGGCGCACAAAATCTTCCGGCTTGTTGGAACAAATTGCCTGTTTTTTATTTTTAAAATGTTCGAGGATTTCCCTACCGTGAGGATAAAAGTCTGTGTGGTTAACCAGATTTTCAGAATAATGTTTTTTAAAAAGAACAACCGCCTGTGGGATATCTTTGAAAGAAGAACCTTCTAATGTTTGCGACATTAAACGTTCCACACCTTTCCCAACATATTTACGAATCGTCTCCCGAGGTAACTGAGGAAGACTCAAATCAGCTAAAGTGAGATTGACTGAGTCGGCAATATCAAAAAGAGTGTCTACCAATGTTCCATCGAAATCGTAGATAATGAGAGAAATTTTTCGCATATTTGCTAAATTAATTACAGAAAAACAGGAAGGAACCTAAAATAAAAAGCCCAACAATTGATTTCAGCTTTACAGGAATTGACCTAATGCCAGCGGCGGCTCGCCGCTAGTAGTTGGATTCGTAGCGGTAGGCTTTGACTATATTTTTGTCGTCGAAAAGAATGACCAGCCCTTTTGACTCTACTTCACCCACGACCTTCCATTTATCAATCTGGTAAGTCCACATGGTGTACCCGTTTTCGTTTCCTTCTTTGAAAGGCACGCCGAACCAATCGATGATATCCAATTGGGTTGTAACATCATTTTTAATATCTTTGACTTTTTCGCTGTTAAATTCTTTACCCACCGAAGCGCAACCCAACCATACTGGAAACAGTAAAACCGCCATGAGTAAAAATGGAATTTTTTTCATTACGCCCCTCCATTGGAATAGAGTTTTTTATATTCCGAGAGAATTTTTGCAGCTTCCGTATGAGAGTGAACTGGAAGTCGCCCACCCATATGAGACACAACCTGTGCGGCACAATAAGAGCCAATGATCGCGGACTCTTCCAGGGTATGATTTTGCAATACCCCAAAAAGAGAACCTGCCGCAAACAGATCACCGGCCCCTGTGGTATCAACCGCTTTTACTGGAAAGGTTTTTACCTGCACAGGTTCCTGACCGCTTTTGCCGACAAGAGAACCTTTAGAACCCAAGGTTAGAAACACGGTATCGACCATCGCCTGAAGTTTTTTAAAAGCAGCTAAAGAATCACTTTCTCCTGTCATTGCTTGCGCTTCCACTTCATTGCAAAAAAGAATATCCACATTCCATTGGATGAAATCAACAAGGCTTTCTTTAAACGAATTGACAACGAATGCATCGCTTAACGTAAAAGAGACCGGTATCCCCTCTTTCTTTGCAAGTTTCGCCATATGCAAACCTGCTTCCCGGGTTTCATCTCCTGTCCACAAATATCCTTCCACATAAACTCCGCGCGAATTTTTGACAATTGTTTCATCCACATTATCTGGATGAAGAGAAGAAGAAACACCAAGATTTGTTAGCATGGTTCTTTCTGTATCAGGTGTGATAAGAATGACACAGGTGCCCGTTCCATGCTCGTCAGCACCCGGGCCACTGAATCCCACCCCACAGTTTTTCATATCCTCCGTATAATGTTTTCCGTTGGCATCATTGGCTACGCGACCCAGGTAATATGATTTTGCTCCGAGCACACTAGCACCGTGCACGGTATTTGCAGCAGAACCTCCAGAAGACAATTTTTTCGCCTTGGATTCCAGAGAATCCAGAATTTTATTTTGGTCTTCAATCGAAGATAAAGTCATTCCACCCTTGGTCACCGAGGCTTTTTTAATAAAATCATCGTCAACTTGAACCTCAATATCAACCAAAGCGTTGCCAATTCCTACAAGATCGTAATTCATAAATGCTTAACTTTCTTCAGTTAAATTTTTGATCACAAACATTCTATAAATCAGAATGCTGAACAACAATAATCCAGAGACAAAAAAAGCACCTCCCGATGCCTGGGCAATCAATCCGACCGATTCTTTGGCAGCTCCGGTTGATCCCATTCCTGGAGCCAAATAACCAGAAAGCATCCAGAACAATCCATACCCCAGCGCACCCATTCCACTGAACAGGGATATAGCTAGTTGCGCTTTTGCCGGATAAGCCAACCAGGCGACAAGAAATGAAAACGCAATACTAATTACGCCCATAGTCTGCGAATGCAAATGCGCGCGCTTCATATAAACCCATGACTTTTTTACTATTTTGTCTGCCTTGGCTTGATCCCCATTATATATAGCCGTCATTGCTTCTTGTGCATTGCCATTCAAAGTTTTTTTGATGCTCTCTTCACAGCAGCCAAAAGACAGGCCCATCATGCCACCGTAAAGAATTGCAATTATTGCTACCAGCACACCGTACTTAATATGAGTAAATTTAATCATTGCGGGGTTCTTTCAATAATAAGGGAAGTCGGACTAAAACATAGATTCCCTAATCCAGAGCCAATTGTCAATTGTAAAATTTATTTTTCCAGAGTAAAATTTTCACCGATGACTAGAAAACTTTCCATTACCCATTCAGTTGTTTTATATACCGCTGTATTCTTCATCTTTCTTCCAACTTTTTCGTTTGCCCTGGTTGATGAAGAAGGCGTAAATTCGTTTCGAAAGTCCGTCAAAAAAATACTTTCGAATTCCTGCCTTCGAAAAAATAATTACGGAGTTAAAATCTATTCTTTGGACCGTGGAGAAACATTGTATGAAATTCGTAGCGACAAATTGTTTATTCCCGCCTCCAACGCCAAAGTTATCACCACGGCAGTTGCGTTAAAAAATCTCGGCTCAAATTATCGATATCCAACTCAAATTTATACTGATGGCATTCTGGAGAACAAAGTTCTCAAAGGCAACCTGTACATTAAAGGTTCTGGTGACCCCAAACTTGTTACCGAACAGCTATGGCTTTTGGTAAATGAATTAAGGAATCTCCCATTAAAAATAATTGAAGGAAATATAATTGGCGATGATTCTTTCTTCGACAAAAAGAAACGGGTCAAGACCTGGATTAAAAATCCGGGAGCGCAAGCGTATGAAGCACCTTTAGGGGCTTTATCGTTTAATTTTAATACGGTGAAGGTTTATGTGAGCCCGGGCCAAAAGATCGGTGATCGGCCAGAAATTGTTATCGAGCCCGAAAACGGGTACATCAAACTCGAAAACAATGCCCGGACCTTGAAACCGGGAAGACGCAATCGATTGATCGTCAACCGTGTGGACAAGCTAGATTATGACCTTATTACTGTATCAGGGGGAATCAACCTGGGGCAACCGCGAGCACAATATTTTTTGAATATTACAAATCCCACTCAATATACACTGAACGTCTTCAAATCATACATTGAGCTTTCGGGGATAAAATTCGACGGAAAGTTGCAGGAAGGGATTGTTCCCGAAAACGCAACGGAACTACACGCGCACGAAGGCGAACCCCTAGCACTTGCCCTCCGTGGTCTGAATAAATTCAGCAATAATTTTGTCGCTGAACAAATTCTAAAAACCATTGGCGCTGAACATTTTGGTCCGCCAGGTTCAACCAAAAAAGGGCTAAGCGTTTTTGAAGAGTATATGAAACAACTGGGGTATGAATCGGGGCAATACAGAATTTATGATGGTTCCGGTCTATCTCGGCAAAACCGACTTTCACCCGCTATTCTGGTAGATATTTTGCGCAACGTAAAAAATGACTTAAGCGTTTACCCCGAGTTTGTTACGGCGCTGGGAGTGATGGGTGTGGATGGAAATGTGAAAAACAGAATGAGAAAAGTTGAAAGCTCCAGCAAAGCAAGAGTGAAAACAGGGACCTTAAATTTTGTCAGTACGTTATCAGGTTTTTTTGAGTCAAAAGAGGGGGAGTTATTCGCTTTTTCAATTTTGATGAACGACTTGAAATGTTCGAATGGGAGAGTTAAAAAAATTCAGGATCAGATTATCCAAAAAGGATTAAACTTCCGACGAGTGCCCACTGGAAGCGTATTAACAGATGACAGAGCAAAGCGCCTTCGGCCCGATCCTTCTACACCTTAATAATTTATAGTAGCAACAAGGCGACCTAAATCAGCCAAATACCTTCCGGTTTTCTTTTCGATCTTCCTCGATAATTTTTTTCCAATCCCTTTTTACATTGGGTGCTTCCAGAAAATCTTCGTAAATGGATTTTGCAAGTTCCATTTTATCGATACCCTCCGGAGCAACTTGTATATCTAATTGTGCCAGAGCCATATCGAAATCCTTATCAAGCAGAGAAGCCGAATCCATATTACATTCTTTCAAGGCCTGTTTAACAACTCCCTGATCTTGCCCAAAGCGTCTTGCGACTTCATTTATATTTGACGGCTTATATTCTTTGTTCGGTCCGATTCCCAAATGGTAAGCGCAAAACAAACTAAAAGCATCCAGGCTTCCCGCTAATTTTTTCTCAGAACCTGACGGTGCCCGAGTGGCCTCTGCAGAAACATTTGGAGCGGATGAGTTTCGACCTTCATTCTGCTTTGACCTGTTAAAATGATTCCTTGGTTTAGAACCGCCATTACTTCCATTTTCTCTTTGCTGACGGGAGGGATTTCTTCTTTTCTGCCCTTGCGGTTTATTGCGGTTATTCCCATTCCCCCCCGACTGGTTTTTGCTAACCATCGAAATATGTGAAGTCAGCGCCTGTGAGGAAGCTGGACTGGAGGACACCCAAGGGTGAAGTGCCTTTTTCTTGGGAGCTGAGTTTCGGGCACCCGTGTTTCTGGAATTAGAATTTCCAGAACCTGAATTACCTGAATTGGAGTTCTGATTTGATTTTCTGGGGGAAGAATTTTCCTGACGGTTATTGGGATTCCGTCTTTGTTTATTTCCGCCGTTTTTTTGGTGCTGTCCTGTTTTTCTCAAAACGGTTTTCCTTTATAAAAGGTTGGGGGTAATTTCGAGGTATTCTGCATTTAAAATGTTTCCTTTAATTATTGATAAGGATTAATAATTTATTAATTATTTAGAGTCAAGTTTTCCAGTTCATCTACCAAGGTAGAAAATTTTGAGAGTGCTGTATTTACCGGCTCTGGTGAGTTCATATCTACTCCAGCACCTTTTAACAAATCAATGGGGTATTTGGAACCGCCGGATTTAAGAAAATTGAGATAGTCGTTCAATTCTTTCTCGCCACCGGAAAGCACACGGTCTGCCAATGCATATGCAGCTGAGATTCCTGTGGCGTATTTATAAACATAAAAGCTGAAATAGAAGTGGGGAATTCGAAAGCACTCCAGTGAAAGGCAATCGTCTAAAACCAGACCCGGACCAAAATAGAGTTCCAGCAATCCTTTATAAATTTCCTGAAAAGTTTCGATTGTAAGCGGCTGGTTATTTTCTGCAGCCTCATAAACCCTGTGCTCGAATTCGGCAAACATAGTTTGCCTATATAGCGTACCACGGAAATTATCAATTTCACGACAAAGTAAGTAAACCCGCATATCCTGTTCAATATCCTGAGACAGAAAAAACTTTGTCAACAAAGACTCATTAAATGTCGATGCCACTTCCGCAACAAATATAGTGTAGTCAGAATACAAATACGGCTGGTTTTTCCTTGAATAAAGGGAGTGCATCGAATGACCGGCTTCATGCGCCAGGGTGTATACACTATTAATATTATCCTCTGTATAGTTCATAAGGATAAATGGATTCGAATCGTAACAACCCGAAGAATAAGCGCCGCTTCTTTTTCCTTTATTTTCGTATCTGTCTGTCCATCTATCTTGCAAAAGCCCCGTGCCCACCAATTCGATATATTCGGCACCTAAAGGCTGCAATGCTATTTTAATTTTTTCTACCGCATCCTCATATGACATATGCCATTTGATATTTTTTACCAATGGCACACTGCAATCGTAGACATGCAATTCATCCAGACCCAATAATCGTTTTCTTAGCTCAAAATATTTATAAAGAGGTTTTAAATTCTGGTGAACCGACTCAATCAGGTTGTCGTATACCCCCTCGGCAATATTTTCCGAAAATAAAGCCTTTTCCCTGTAACCGGAATAATTTCTGGACCGTGAATAAAACAAATCCTTTTTTACGCTCGAAGAGAGCAACGTGGAATAAGTAAAACGGTGTGACTCATATGCTTTATAGTAAGTCTGAAATGCATCTTGTCTTATCCGCCGATCGTAATTCTGCATCAGACTCTGAAAATTGCCATGCGTTAAAGAAAGCGGCTCGCCATTTTCATCTTCAATTTCGCCAAGCTGAAGGTCGGCATTATCCAGCATATCAAACGCATCACGCGCAGCCCGGCCCATTTCTCCAGAGGACGCTAGAAGTTTCTCTTCCTTATCTGTCAGCGTGTGGTCCCGGTAGCGCAATACCTGTTCCAAGTGGAACCTATAAAACTCCATCTCCTTTTCTTCAAGGAATTGGGACATTTGATCTTGCGGGATTGCCATGATCTCCGGGCGAATGAAGCTGGATGCGCTTCCTGCTTCGTTGAGAAGTCTCATTGCTTTTTCAAAATTACCCTGATAAAAACTGTTGGTTTTGTCTTCATCATTTTTCAAGTGGGCAAAGGTATAAAGCTTTTCAAGCTTTCTTGAAAAGTTCATATCGAACTCAATGCACTCTTTTAGCTTTGCGAAAGATTGCGCAAGCGTTCCCTGGAAACTGACGTATCGAGGCAAGTCACCTTCCAGTGCTTCAAGGTCTGTATTCCATTCTTCGTTGGACGAATACAATCCTGACAAATCCCATTGGGATTGTTCAGAAATTTCATCTCGCGTCAGAGTACCTGCTTTAGCATCCATAAAATCAAGAGAGGTGGGAACAATACAATTCCCCCTGGTCGGTTATCACAAACCCTGTTCTATAGTTTTCAAATGAATTTCAAGCTTTGCCTGCTTTTCAGAAAGAGATGTCTTTCTTTGCTCGTCCTTTTCGATGACTTCAGCAGGTGCTTTCTTAACGAAATTCGGGTTGGAGAGTTTCTTATTTAAAAATATGAGGTCTTTTTCAATTTTTTTCAACTCTTTTTCTACCCGGTTGCGTTCTTCCTGGAAATCCATCATGCCTTCAAGGGGGATGATCAGGTCCATTTCTCCGAGGACGGAAGACGCAGATACCCTGGGCTTTTCTAAATTTGGGCCTATTTCCAGCTGTTCCACACGGGCTAATTCCCTTACATACCCCCCCTGATCTTGCAGTGTATTCTGGATTTCAGGGTTCTGAGTTTTTACTAAAACGTTTAGTTTCAATCCCGGATTCAAATTCATCTCTCCACGGATATTCCTGACGCCGGTAATGATTTCCATTATCACTGACATTTCTTTTTCTATTGCCTCATCGGTTTGTGATTCCCGGTATTCTGGAAACGCACTTACCATGATGCTATTTTCACTCTGAGGTAATTTTTGCCAAATCTCTTCTGTAATAAATGGCATAAAGGGATGCAAAAGTTTGAGAGCTGAATTCAGAACATGAATCAATACATTTTGCGCCGCTGTCCTTTCCGGTCCAGGATCTATCAGCTTGGATTTGGTAAACTCTATATACCAGTCGCAATACTCATTCCAAATAAATTTATAGACGGTCAAAGCCGCATCATTAAACCTGAATGCCTCAAGAGCTTCATTGACATCTTTCGTTGC
>Ga0209992_10000709_pt1 | contig 41414 bp, 29 predicted proteins | sample 2SBtaG_2_FD_182564 | JGI IMG/M metagenome (GOLD analysis project Ga0209992, IMG submission 182564) | Deep subsurface microbial communities from Kolumbo volcano to uncover new lineages of life (NeLLi) - 2SBTROV12_ACTIVE470 metaG (SPAdes)... | ecosystem: Environmental > Aquatic > Marine >...
AAAACCTGATAGGTGCTTGGGAGAAGGGAGCTTTTCCATGAGTTGGTCCGTTTTCTTATTATTCATCATTGTGAGCACATCTTTATTCTTAACTAATATAGCGCTTTAGCTTGGCTAGACAAATGAAGTTTTATACCGGGTGAGATACAAGGCTTCACTTCAAAGTGATAGGCTTTTTCTTTACCTTCTACTGGCCAGATTTCCAGAATATCGTAATCATTGAGTTCTACAACACGTCTTCCTGGTGTGACCTGACATCGAGAGTAGCTATCGGCTTCTAGTTCATAAATAAAGTAAGCAAGAATTTGCTTTATACGGTTGTCGTAGTTGTTGACACGTTCATAGTATTCATGGTCAGTATTTTTTTGTGTATTTACTTCAGTAATATTGTTTTTTGATTTGGTTGCAGTTGTGGATATCGTCAAAGCATCTTTGTTTGATGTTTCATCAGCATCTTTAGATGTGCCATAGGCAAGATTTATAGAAGAGAAGTTACCAATAACGGTACTGAAAATGGTTTTCATACTACCAGAAACTCCAGATAAAACAGTAATCAAAAAAAATGCTAATGCAATAATGGTACAGAGGGACATACGGATAAAGCTGGTAATAATTGGGAAGCGATAATCAGGTTTATGCCAACGGTATTGAAGGCCAAAAGGTTTTAATAGCAAGAGAAAAACCATATATACTGGCTGTAATAAGGGGGTTAGTATAAGCACGATAAAAGTACTGATCATAAACCAAGTTGGAATTGACAACATAAGACTTAGGTTATGTGTATATGGGAAGTGATCAGCGCTGACCCCAGTGATTTGGTTGATAGTACCAGCGGCATAAGCTAGCGCATAGTTTGCTAAGAAAGCATAAAAAATAAAAATGATCGCTTTACCAATGGTATGTTCCCAAAATTTTATTAATTTAGGCCATAGTTCAATTACCAGAGCCGTAAGCACGCACAGTATGTATAACACTCCAAAAATTCCAATTGAATCTGAATCATCAAACTTTTTCATTGAGCCATGCATATTTTCTACGCTAGCGTCATGAAGCATTGCTGCTTTACTCAAGGAAGCAATAAACGCAATTAAGTAAAGTCTTTGTGCGAGAGTTAAAGAGCACCAAAAATGTGTGATTCTTTCGGCAAAACGCCTAAAAAAACGTGATAATTTTTTGACATGAGTAGTAGCTTGCATGAATACATCCGTTATTCGTTTTATTATTTTTATTCTGGCTTTTCAATCTTTCAAAGATAAGAAAAAGGCTTGCCCCTATTATGAATGCAAGCCTTAAAAAATTAAATAAAATTTAACACTATGCTAATTAGAGCGGAACCGCTAAAGCAAGGGTTTTAAGTATCTACCTGTGTGAGATGCGTCACATTCAGCTACCACTTCAGGTGTACCCGAGATAAGAATTTGACCACCGCCAGCGCCACCTTCAGGGCCTAAGTCGACAATCCAATCTGCGGTTTTTATCACATCTAAATTGTGTTCAATCACTACAATAGTGTTGCCATGGTCGCGTAAGCGATGCAGTACTGCCAGTAATTGCTGAATATCATGGAAGTGCAAACCTGTGGTCGGCTCGTCCAAAATATATAGAGTTTTACCGGTGTCGCGTTTAGATAATTCTCTAGCGAGTTTTACACGCTGTGCTTCACCACCAGAAAGGGTGGTAGCAGCTTGACCTAAACGAATATAGGTTAAGCCTACATCCATTAGTGTTTGCAGTTTGCGGCTGATCGCCGGAATTTTATCGAAGAATTCACGGGCATCTTCAACCGTCATCTCTAGTACTTCATGGATGTTTTTACCTTTATAAAGTACTTCTAAGGTTTCACGGTTATAACGCTTACCCGCACACACATCACATGGTACGTATACATCAGGTAAGAAGTGCATTTCTACTTTGATAACACCGTCACCCTGACATGCTTCACAACGACCACCTTTTACGTTAAAACTAAAACGGCCGACTTTATAGCCACGGGAGCGCGCTTCTTGTGTGCCCGCAAACAGTTCACGAATGGCCGTGAAGATACCAGTATAGGTTGCAGGGTTTGAACGAGGAGTACGACCTATTGGGCTTTGATCAATGTCGATCACTTTATCGAAATGTTCAAGGCCTTGAATATCTTTGTGTGGTGCAGGCTCAGCCGTGGTCGCTCCATTCAGTGCTGTGTGAGCTAGCTTAAATAGTGTGTCATTAATGAGGGTTGATTTACCAGAGCCCGACACACCTGTGATACAGGTCATTAAGCCAAATGGAATACGTAGGTCGACATTTTTTAAGTTATTACCTGTGGCGCCAAATAGTTCTAGCCATTTATCTTCTGGCTGGTGGCGTTGTTCTGGAACGACAATGGCTTTTGCGCCACTTAAGTACTGACCTGTTAAAGATTCAGTTGATTTAAGAATGTCTTCACGAGAACCCTCTGCAACGACATGGCCACCGTGTACACCTGCACCTGGGCCGATATCGATAATATGATCAGCTGCGCGAATTGCATCTTCATCGTGCTCAACCACAATCACGGTGTTACCTAAGTCACGTAAATGAGTTAACGTGCTAAGCAAGCGGTCGTTATCACGTTGATGAAGACCAATTGAAGGTTCATCAAGCACATACATAACGCCGACGAGGCCAGCACCAATTTGACTGGCAAGACGAATACGCTGCGCTTCACCGCCTGAAAGGGTATCAGCACTGCGCTCTAGTGATAAATAATTCAAACCAACATTGATTAAGAAAGATAATCGGTCGCGGATCTCTTTTAAGATTTTTTCAGCGATTTGTGCACGTTGCCCAGTGAGCTCTAACTCATCGAAGAATGTCATCGCGTCGCCGATGCTCATAAGCGTTACATCTGGCAGCGTTGTTTTACCTATAAACACATGACGGGCTTCTTCACGTAAACGTGAGCCATTACAGCTAGGACACGCTTGATTGGTTTGATACTTGGCAAGCTCTTCTCGAACAGAGCTGGATTCAGTTTCACGATAACGGCGACTCATATTATTTAGCACTCCTTCAAATTCGTGATTACGAGTGATCACATCTCCGCGGTCATTGCGATAGTTAAAGGCAATCTTAGTTCTACCTGAGCCTTCTAGTACAACTTTTTGCGCATCTTTAGATAACTTCTTAAAAGGCATTTCTAAATCAAATTCATAATGCTCAGCCACAGATTGCAGCATTTGGAAGTAATAGAAACTTCGTTTATCCCAGCCTTTAATTGCACCGCCACTTAAACTAAGTTCAGGGTTTTGTACCACGCGACTTGGGTCAAAATATTGTCTCACACCTAAGCCATCACAGCTTTGACAAGCGCCTGCCGGGTTATTGAACGAGAATAAACGCGGCTCAAGCTCAGTCATGGCATAGCCACAAGTTGGGCAGGCAAAGTTGGCTGAGAAAGTCAGCTCAGCTTGTTCTGTATCGTCCATATTCGCAACAACGGCGACCCCACCCGATAACTCTAATGCAGTTTCGAATGACTCTGCCAAACGTTGTTGCAAGCCATCTTTCACTTTAAAGCGGTCAACAACTACTTCAATTGTGTGCTTTTTATGTAACTCTAATGTTGGTGGGTCGCTTAGATCACATACTTCACCATCAACACGGGCGCGAATGTAGCCTTGTGCACTTAATTGCTCGAATAGTTTGACATGTTCACCCTTACGATTTTTTACCACAGGCGCTAATAGCATTAGCTTGCTACCTTCGGGCTGTTCCAAAACGGTATCTACCATTTGGCTAATGGTTTGTGCTGCTAAAGGCAAATCATGAGTTGGACAGCGAGGCTCACCAACACGAGCAAATAACAAGCGTAGATAATCGTAAATCTCGGTAATAGTACCGACAGTAGAGCGAGGGTTGTGTGACGTTGATTTTTGCTCAATAGAAATAGCAGGTGACAGACCTTCAATGTGGTCTACATCAGGTTTTTCCATCAAAGATAAAAATTGGCGCGCATAAGCCGAAAGCGATTCGACATAACGACGCTGGCCTTCCGCATATAAAGTATCGAACGCGAGAGAGGATTTACCTGAACCAGACAGTCCTGTAATAACAATCAGCTTATCACGAGGAATGGTCAATGAAATATTCTTCAGATTATGGGTGCGGGCGCCTCTTACTTCTATATTATCCATGATGCTCCAGTAACTGCTTGAGGGTGGAATCAAACTTCGCCACAGTATCGCACATTTCTGTGAAAATTATCGCTTCTTTGTAAAAGCATCTACACTGAATAAGTGATAGAAATGTGGCTTATAAATTTTGAAAAGATCATACGTATCCGTTCTCTTTTTGGTTTTCAGTCTCAATGTGCATGCGATTACGGGCATGCTCGTTAACTCTGACTGTCATTTGGTGGTACGCTTTGAAAATTTTGCTCGTTACAGCAGCCAAGTCGATGTTTTGAGCTGGCATGGTCTGGATGTTGATTTTGCTAAAGCACTCTTAGAAGAAGCAAAATGCAGCTATAAATTTGTGAGTTTACCTTGGGGCCGCTCAATTAAAATGCTTGAAACGGGTGAGATAGCTATGATGTTGAGTATGTCGCCAACCAAGCAACGCGAACGGTTTGCTTATTTTATTGGTCCACAACGCAACGAAACCATTGTGTTTGTCACTCATAAATCTCGTCCTTACATACTTAAGAGTTATCAAGACTTACTCACATTGCCAGCACCTGTGGCAATTCATCGAGACGCAGTCTATGGACCTGAAGTCGACTCACTTCTAAAGAACACCCTGAATGTAGAAGAGCGTTTTACGTTTGTAACCAATAATAAACTACGAGTTAGTATGCTCAAGCATGGTCGTATTTCAGGTTTTTTTGCCGAAAAATATAATATGCTTTATCAATCTGAAAATAATCCAGACTATATGCAAGTCGAAATAAACCCTTTTATCATAAATCGAGAGCCAGTTTACATCGCATTAAGCAAACAAAGTGTCTCGCCTAAAATAAAGCAACGATTAGAAGTCGCTTTGATGCGGCTTAAACATAGCGGGAAAATTCAAAATATTTTAAAAAAATACAAATTAGATTAAGTTTTTTGTAAAGCCTTTTTTTTGTTAAACTATTGCGCGCATTTGCGAGTCAGTTATAACGAGAACTATGTCAAACCAATCATTAAACGCCTTAGAAAAACGCGCTGCTTTTTCGCTAGCCAGTGTATTCGCATTCAGAATGCTCGGTTTATTTATGCTGATGCCAGTATTGGCCATTTATGGTCAGTCATTTGAGCATGTCTCGCCAATGTGGATCGGTCTGGCCATAGGTGCGTACGGTTTAACGCAAGCTTTATTACAGATCCCAATGGGCTGGTTATCCGATAAGGTGGGCAGAAAACCGGTGATTATTGGCGGTTTAGTTGTGTTTGCGATAGGCTCTGTGATTGCTGCAGTCGCAGATTCGATTTATTGGGTAACGGCAGGTCGAGCATTGCAGGGCATGGGGGCAATTGCCAGTGCTTTATTAGCTTTAGCGGCAGATTTGAGTCGAGACGAACAACGCCCTAAAGTGATGGCCGTGATAGGTATGTGTATCGGTCTTAGCTTTGCGGTTGCTATGTTACTTGGGCCGATAGTGGCGGCATCATTTGGAATTTCTGGGGTATTCTGGTTAACGGCTGGTTTGGCAATTTTAGGCATTGTGATTGTGTCTTCTGTGGTTCCCAATGCATTAAATCGTGCTCCAAAAGGTGATACAGTTGCGTCTGTGGCTGAGATCAAACGACTGGCAAAGCATCCGCAATTACTTCGCTTAGATATTGGCGTGATGTTACTTCACCTTACGCTCACAACCCTATTTGTGGTTTTGCCGGGTCAATTAATAACTGGCGGTTTAGCGGCTGAAAGTCACTGGCAGCTTTATATTCCTGTTTTATTTGCCGCATTTATTTTAATGGCGCCTTTAATGATCATTGCCATCAAAAAACAAAAAGAAAAACAGGTCTTTTTACTTTCTATTTTAGTGCTAATTTTAAGTGCATTAGGTCTTATTTTATTGCCAACTTCAATCATGAGCATTGCCTTATGTATGTTGTTTTATTTTATTGCTTTCAACTTCCTTGAAGCGACGATGCCGGCCTTGGTGTCGCGTATAGCACCTGCTAATCAAAAGGGCTCTGCAATGGGCGTTTTCTCATCGGGTCAATTCTTCGGTGCATTTTTAGGTGGTATTTTAGGGGGTTACCTAGCGCAAATTGGTGAAGCGAATACAGTGTTTGCGGCTGCAGCAGGAGTTGGGGTAATATGGCTATTAATTGCATGGCAAATGCAGATCCCTCCTAAAAGTAAAGTGATCAGTTTAATGACTGATTTATCTGACCCACATAGAGCCGAGCAATTAGCCGAGCAATTGGTGGCGTTACCGGGAGTGATTGAAGCAACAATGGTGAACGACGAGAATCGTAGTTACCTTAAAGTAAATGATAAAGAATTTGATATAAACCAAGCAAAGCAAATACTTGGCTTGAATTAGTGTGAGGAGAGTGCGTCATGGCACGCGGTGTAAACAAAGTAATTTTGGTTGGTAACTTAGGTCAAGACCCTGAAGTTCGTTACATGCCAAATGGTAACGGCGTAGCAAATATCAGCATTGCTACAACAGATAGCTGGAAAGATAAAAACACAGGGCAAATGCAAGAGCGTACTGAGTGGCACCGTGTTGTGTTGTTCGGTAAACTAGCTGAAGTTGCAGGTGAATACTTACGAAAGGGCTCACAAGTTTATATCGAAGGTCGCTTACAGACACGTAAATGGACAGACCAAAGCGGACAAGAAAAGTATACAACAGAAATCGTTGTAGACATGGGCGGTCAGATGCAAATGTTAGGTGGTCGTGGCGAACAACAAGGTGGTGGACAGTATCAAGGTCAGCAGTCTGGTGGTTTTAACAATCAACAGTCTCAGTATAACCAAGCACCACAGCAACAGCAGGCTCCACAACAGCAAGGCGGTTTCACGCCGCAGCAACCAGCGCAACAACAAGGTGGTTTTGCACCGCAACAACAAGGTGGTTTTGCACCGCAACAGCAATCTGGCCAGCAGCAAGGTGGATTTGCTCCTAAACCACAATCAGCGCCACAAGGCGGTGCTTCAAACCCGATGGAACCACCAATCGACTTTGATGACGATATTCCGTTCTAACATGTAACTCGTTTATAAAACGAAATAGCTTTAATAAAACCCTGCTTTTGCAGGGTTTTATTTTTTTATCTTATTTAAAATTATTTACAAGTAACCGAAGACAAAGCTTTCCTTGCGCTAAACTTGAGTTTTTAAGACTTGTGAACAACACTTAGTCAATGTTGATTGAGGTGTTGTATGGTGATGAAGCCGCTATTTAAACGCGTAACAGATACATTGTCTAAGTGGTATTTAGCGATTACCTCGATATTGCTTGTAAGCTTTCTAAATGCTCTGCTCATTCACTTATTCCACCTTCAGACCCATCAAAGAGGCATGCAATTTGTTCAGCAAGTGAGTTTACTATCTGAGCCAGAACGAACAAACGATAAGCTTGACATATTGGCGCGACAACTTAACTTGCAGTTTGTCTCATTCGGTATAAAGCCAAGTTCCAATATAAAAAACCTAGACACATTTGAGTTTGCGGGCTCAATAATTTATGTACAACACCCAAAAGTGTTGCAGGAATATGCAACCACTTTATTGATGTTCAACTTATTGTTTATAGGCCTAATTGTATTCGGCTATCGCTGGTGGCTAGTTTATCGCGTCAGACCTAAACCGTTTCTTCGCCACGAACTGAAACCTTTACCCATAGAAAAAGAAAATGTGTTGCCTTCAATTCAGCAGCCAAGAAGTACAGACGAGAGTCTATTTAGTATTTTTGCGTTGATCAAATGGAGCTATCACTTAGAGGAAGGTATCGACGCACAGCAGCATTTTGCAATTCAACTTCACAAGCATTTTTCTAAATATGCCAAATGTTCAGTTAAATATTTAAACTCAGGTGCTTTGGCAGTCACTATTGAACAAGTTGCTTGGGGAGATGTCTCTGCAGTGAGTAAAAAAATGCATGAGGTTGTGCATCAAATCCTGTTTGCAATTAGAGGCGACCTTTCACGCAAAGTAGTTAAATTAGGCGCTTGTTATTACCAGTCAAAATGTGATCAAACTCAGGTTTATCAGCTTGCACGTTCAGCATTGAGTGTTGCAACTAACAACGTATGGCAGCATGTTCACCTTACGCCACTCAATAAAACACACGAAATATCTATGCAAAACTCAGAATTAGACTTCATTAAGTATATTGAAAATGGTCAATTTATTCTCTTTTTCCAACCCTTATTTTGTTTTGCCACTCAAGAAATTACTCAGAGTGAAGCATTGTTGAGAGTGAGGCATGAAAAGCTCGGTTTAATCGCGGCTAAGCAATTTGTTCCTCAGTTACATAGTAAAGAAAGCTTGTGGACATTAGACACGTTTATTGTTGAGCACACTTTTAAGGTGTTGTGCAAAGATAAAAGCCATCTGCTTGTGAGTGTTAACATTCATACTATTAATTGGTGCGACCCAAAATTTGCAAATTGGCTTTTGGAAAAGTTAGCACAAAGCCAATTAGCAAAACGAGTGCTATTTGAAATGACCTTAGATGATTTTTGCCAGCAACGAGTATTGCTTGAAAATATTATGTTCAAACTAGAGATTGTTGGTACGGGGTTAGTGCTTGACCAAGTATCTGAGTCATTTAACGTAAAAGATTTAAGGCAGATTAAATGTATAAAAGCATTAAAGCTGTCCTTTGATCTTGTGCATAATGTTAATGAATCACATACGCAGCAAAAAGTTGTACGTCATATCGTTAGGCAGGGTAAACAACTTGGGCTACCTGTTTATGCTGTGGGGGTTGAAACGCAAACCGAACTTGAATGTTTACAGCGCTTGGGCGTAAAAGGGGCTCAAGGGTATTATTTTTCGGAACCTCTTCAGCAGTTAGAGCTTGCGGGGTATTAAGCCTCGATATCTCAAACCGTCAAGACCTTGAAGACCGCCAGTGTGAATGACAATGATACTACTGCCTTGAGGGAAATAATCTCGACTTATGAGTTGCCATACAGCAAACAGCATTTTACCTGTATAAATAGGCTCTAAAGGCAGTTGATATGTTTGCTTCATAAGCTGACAGAATGTCCAAACATCGTCTGTGAATTTACCATAACCACCATAGTGATGATCTGTTAACAATTGCCAAGGTGCTCCACGGTGGTTATCTGTTAGTAGTTGCGCGATATCTTGATTAAGATAGCTGGCTTGCTTTAAGACAGCGATGCCGATAACTTGGGTATTGTGTGGACACCCTTTGGCAAGCCCTGCAATTGTGCCGCCACTGCCTGTTGCACAGATCACATAGTCTGACTGAGGTAAACTTTTCGCTAATTCAACCACACCGCTCAGTGCTGCTTTGTTGGTACCCCCCTCGGGTATGATGGCGCTGTTCGGAAATTCAGTTTGTAGGTTTTTCAAAAAAGCTGGTTCATGGCGTAACTTATATGTTTTGCGGTTTACCGCATATAAGTTCATACCACAGGCATGCGCCATCTTAATGGTTGGGTTATTTTCATCAATGTGTGGCCCTCGAATAATTGCGTGGCCAGTTAAGTTAAACGTTTTACATGCCATTGCACTGGCATATAGATGATTCGAAAAAGCACCGCCAAAGGTGACGAAAGAGTCACAGCCTTTGCTCTTCATATTGATCAAGTTGTATTTGAGCTTGCGCCATTTATTTCCTGAAATGACAGGATGCAGTAAGTCATCCCGTTTAATTGCGAGCTTGATCTTTTTTTGTTCAAGTAACGGATGTTGAATTTCTTGAACTGGAGATTCAGGCAATGCAAACTGATTATTATCCATACTAATGATGATTGAGTGTAAAACCTCAGTCTAACAGCTGAGATCTTGAGATGAAAATATTTCTAGAAAGGTAGCAAGCGGGTGGATAATAGTTGTAAACTCACATATTAGTGTGTTCAAAGCTTGTGTTTTACTGTTTAAGTACATAGCATAAAGCATTAATTATAAAAAATAACAAAGACCAAATAATCGCCGCTTTTGGGAATGGAAAATATGCGAATCGCTCCTTTATCTCTCTTGATATCTGCTACGTTACTGGCAGCCAATGTATTTGCACAAGATACCGCGACCGTCACAGCAATTGAAGCTGAATTGTCAGTCAAGCAAAACGAATTAGAAAACTATACTCAGATTTTAGATAAGCATCTCAGTGAAGAGACACGTTTAGTGTCACAACTAGACTTACTTAGAAACCGTTCTACCGAGCTAGATAAAGAAAAAAACCAAGCGCTCGATGCAATGAATGAGTTATATCGCAGGCTAATCGATGATCCTTCTCTAAACATTTCAGCAGCTCAAACACGTTATCAAGAAGCGGTTGCTTTACACAAACAAAATAAAGAAGATATCACCATGCAATTGGCGGCGATTGCATCACATCGACAAGATATTAAGCAGATTCGCATTACCAAACATACCTTAGTTAATACCCTTGAAAGCTTAAAAGACCAATTAAGCACAGCCCGAGTCGAGCGCTTAAGAAATGAATTTAGCCGTGAAGGCACACTAGAAATCGAGCATACCATTAACTGTAAGCGTACAGAAACGCTAGCGGCATGTGAGCAACGTGGTCAGCAGATGGGTCTGCAAAAGTCGACACAACGCTTTATTGATCAGCTATTTGCAAACTTGACTGAGCAGCGTTTAGTTGAGCCAAAACGCAACCTTGCGGGTGCACAAGTGAAGGTGGTGAGTAGTCATGTCACCGCAAGCTCTTTCAGTGGCCAAGGTAATTACAGTGTAAACTTGAGTGTAACTATGCGAGGCGATGTAAATGCTAGTCGCTTATGTGGCCTGCTGAGCGTCGATAACCGCTTCTGTTCAGAATACGGCACGCCATTATCAGGTGGTATTGGGTATCAGAATAATTACCCCACAACGTTTACTGACACCCAGTTTAATTACACAGAAGATAATGCTGTGGCGCAACCGCGCGCGATTATGCCAGTAGTCGAGCGAGCGCCAACATCTGTTGCATCAACACCGGTTCAGAAACAAACAGATAAACTGGTTGAGCTGACGCTGCGCTCTAACGTTTACGACGATGAAGTATTCATTAATGGTGTGAGCTACGGCTCAACAAAACTGAATCTACAAATCCCGGTTGGCATGCATGAAATTGAAGTACGTAAGCTGGGCTATGAGCCTTATAAAACGCGTGTGAATATTCGCCGTGCACAAACTATTCATGCGCAGCTTGTAAAAAAGTCTAGAGCGGCAAAGGTAGCTCAACCTTTGTCGTCGAACCCAAAAGTCGAGACTAAAAAGGTAGAGCAACCTGTAGTAAGCCTAGTTTCAGAATCGCCAGCTACATCTCAAGCCGTGAGTTTGGTTAACCAGTCAGTGAACAACCAAATTAGTATTATTCCTGCGGGTTCATTTAAGATGGGTGACCTGACAGGTAATGGCTTGGCGAATGAAAGGCCCGTTGTAGAGAAGGTGCTGAGCAACTCATACGCGATGCAAAGCAAAGAAGTGACGGTTTCTGAATTTCGACGCTTTGTACAAAGCACGGGTTTTACAAGCGATGCCGAAAAAGCAAAAGGATGCGCTTTCTATCGAAATGGTGAGCCAGTATGGGAGTTAGACTATAACTGGCAAAATCCAGGTTACGATCAAAGTGAGAACTTTCCGGTTGTTTGCGTGTCATACGAAGACGCAAAAGCCTATGCTAACTGGCTATCAGGTGAAGAAGGCAAACAGTATCGTTTACCAAATGAGGTTGAGTGGGAGTACGCGGCGCGTGCAGGCACAACGTCAGAATACCCTTGGGGAAATGAGATTGGTAAAAACCTTGCGAACTGTGGCTGGTGTGGCAGTGAATGGTCAAATAAGAGTGCAGCACCTGTTGGTGAGTTTGCACCAAATAACTATGGCCTGTATGACACGGTAGGGAACGTGTGGGAGTGGACGCAAAAGCGTGCTTCTCAGAATGATGTTACTGTGCGTGGTGGTGCTTGGAACTTTGCACCAAGCCTTGCGCGTGTGTCGACACGTTTGGCATTAGCACCCGATTTCAGAGCTAATTATATCGGCTTTCGTTTAGTACGAGAGCGCTAAAAATTATTAGTGGCAGCCTAGTTGGCTGCCACTGTGTTTAAAAGAATTCTTTAAGGTTATTTAACCTCATGTTTAAAAAATTACGCGGATTATTCTCCAACGACCTATCAATCGATTTAGGTACGGCAAACACCCTTATTTATGTTAAAGAAGAAGGTATTGTGTTAAACGAACCTTCAGTTGTAGCCATTCGTCAAGAACGTGCTGGTGGCCCGAAAAGTGTGGCATCAGTTGGAACTGCTGCAAAGCAAATGCTAGGTCGTACACCTGGTAATATTAAAGCGATCCGCCCAATGAAAGATGGGGTGATTGCTGACTTCTATGTGACTGAAAAAATGCTACAGCACTTCATCAAACAAGTGCACAATAATAATTTTATGCGTCCGAGCCCACGTGTACTTATTTGTGTACCTTGTGGTGCAACACAAGTTGAAAAGCGTGCTATTCGTGAATCAGCAATGGGTGCTGGCGCCCGTGAAGTATATCTGATTGAAGAGCCGATGGCTGCAGCGATTGGTGCAGGCTTACCAGTATCTGAAGCAACCGGTTCTATGGTTGTTGATATCGGTGGTGGTACAACAGAAGTTGCGATTATCTCGTTAAACGGTGTGGTTTATTCGTCATCTGTGCGTATCGGTGGTGATAAGTTTGATGAAGCGATTATCAACTATGTTCGCCGTAACTTTGGTAGCTTAATCGGTGAAGCAACTGCCGAGACGATAAAGCATGAAATTGGTTCGGCATTTAAGAGCGAAGAGCCAATTGAAATTGAAGTTCGTGGCCGTAACCTTGCTGAGGGGGTACCTCGTTCATTTACCTTAAACTCGCACGAAATTTTAGAGGCGCTACAAGAGCCACTAATGGGTATCGTGAGTGCGGTGATGGTTGCACTTGAGCAATCTCCACCAGAGCTTGCTTCTGATATCTCAGCGCACGGTATGGTACTGACTGGTGGTGGTGCGCTACTAAAAGACCTTGATCGACTACTTATGGAAGAAACAGGTATTCCAGTTGTAGTGGCTGACGACCCACTGACTTGTGTTGCTCGTGGTGGGGGTAAAGCACTGGAAATGATTGATATGCACGGTGGTGATGTATTTAGTTACGACTAATGAACTTATTATTTGGCCGTACGATATCACTACAATTTAGGCTGACCGTAGCGGTCATTTTGAGTGTCTTACTGATACTTGGTGATCGCTATACGAGCGGTGGTACAGCGTTGCGTACCAGCTTGCATACACTGGTAAGCCCATTGTTGTACTTTGCTAATGTGCCTTATGAGGTGCTCAGCCTAGGTGCGCGCAGCTTACAAACTCGAGATCAATTGCTTGACGAAAACCAGGCGCTCAGAGAGAAACAGTTACTTCAGAGTGAACAACTGCAACAACTACAATTCCTAAAAAAAGAAAATCAAGAGCTGAGAGCGCTTTTAAATGCCTCTTCGCGAGAGAAAAGCACACGTCTTATTGGTCAAGTACTCTCTGTGCATTCAAATCGATATAGTCATCAAGTGGTAATAAACCGAGGTGCTATCGATGGTTTGCAAGTAGGGCAAGCGGTTATTGACGAGCTTGGTATTGTCGGTCAAGTGACGCATACCGGCACTACAACTTCTCGCGTATTACTTGTAACAGACACCACACACGCAACGCCAGTACGTATTTTAAGAAATGATGTGCGTACGGTCGTTGAGGGTATGGGTAAATTAAATCAGTTAACCCTGTCACATGTACCCCATAGTTTAGATGTAAGAATTGGTGATGTGTTGGTGACATCCGGACTAGGTGGCACTTTTCCAGAGGGCTATCCAGTAGCTGTTGTAACCTCTGTTGACCGTGATGAAAGTGTGCCTTTTTCGAAGGTATATGCGGAGCCAATAGCACAATTAGACCGAGTCCGTTTATTGGTGGTATTGGGCAAACAAAGCTTGGAAAATCGTAATGATTAAAGGTCATTATTTATTGATTTGTTTTTCACTTTTTTTAGCATTGGTCATGGCACTCATGCCATTACCTTTGTCTACCGATATCTTTCGACCTGATTGGGTACTGTTAGTACTCATGTATTGGTCATTGGCTTTACCACACCGAGTCAATATTGGCTGGGCATGGGTAACAGGGCTTATTATTGACTTAGCAACCGGCTCGCCGCTCGGTGTTAACTCGTTGTGTTACTCAATATGTATTTACATTACCGTGAGTAACTTTCAAAAAATTCGTAACTTTTCGATTTGGCAACAAGCAGTATTAGTCGGTTTGTTTTTAGCCTTATATCATTTGCTACAATTTTGGTTGAATCACTTCTTACTCGATATTTATTTTAATCCCGAGTATTTATGGCCTGCTCTGACGGGGATGTTTTGTTGGCCGTGGATCTTTTTACTACTGCGTAAATATCGAAGACAATTTAGGATCAGATAATGACCACGCTTTACCTCGCTTCAGCTTCAGCAAGACGTAAACAATTGCTTGCGCAATTGGGCTATGAGTTTACCCAATTTTCAGTCGATGCAGATGAATCGCAACTCGCTGGAGAAACACCATTACAATTAGTTGAACGTTTGGCGCGCCTTAAGGCTCAAACAGGTGTGGCTATGGGTTATGATGACAAACCAGTGCTAGGCAGTGATACTGTGGTTGTAGTAGATAATTTAGCGCTGGGTAAACCAGTCGATGAAGCCGACTTTGTCGCCATGATGCAGCGTTTATCGGGCCGAACTCATCAAGTTTTAACCGCCATTGCCGTTGCCGATAAACACAAGGTATTGAGTCAAGTTGTGGCGACTGATGTGACGTTTAAAGCGCTTACAGATAAAGAAATTATCGCTTACTGGCAATCTGGCGAGCCGCAGGATAAAGCCGGTGGTTATGGGATCCAAGGTCTTGGTGGTCGTTTTGTTATCCAGATGTCGGGTAGCTATTTTGCCGTAGTCGGCTTACCTTTATATGAGACAGATGAATTAATAAAAGCATTTATAGCGGGGACGCATGAGTAGTGAATTATTAATTAATGTGACACCAAGTGAAAGTCGTGTTGCATTAATCGAAAATGGCGTGCTGCAAGAAATACAAGTTGAGCGAGTGGGTAACCTAGGTATTGTAGGCAACATTTATTTGGGTAAAGTAAGCCGAGTGTTACCGGGTATGCAGGCTGCCTTTGTAGATATTGGCCTAGAAAAAGCCGCATTTTTACACGCTTCTGATATCGTCAACAGTGCATCTGTTGACGAAGGCGTCGACGAACAGCCTGTTAAAAAAGTACAAGATATTCGTGAGTTGGTTAAGCAAGGCCAATACATTATGGTACAAGTGGTAAAAGATCCACTCGGTACCAAAGGGGCACGTTTAACCACAGACATTACCATTCCTTCGCGTTATTTAGTGTTTATGCCAGATGCCACGCATGTTGGTGTAAGTCAGCGTATTGAAACTGAAGAAGAACGCAGCCGTCTTAAGAAGATCGTGGCGCAATATAACGATGAGAATGGTGGCTTTATCGTTCGTACTGCAGCCGAAGGCGCGACCGAGGCTGAACTGCAACATGATGCCGAGTTTTTGAAAAAACTATGGCAAAAAATCATTGGCCGTCGTCGAAAAACCAGCAAAGCTGCCATTTTGCATGAAGATCTAACTTTGGCATTTAGAACATTGCGTGATTATGTTGGTGAAGATATGGAGCGCATCCGTGTTGATTCAAAGCTGACTTATCAAGAGCTTAAAACCTTCACAGAAGAGTTCGTTCCTCTGTTGTCTAATGCCTTAGAGTACTATCCGGGTGAGCGGCCAATCTTCGATTTATTTGACGTTGAGAGTGAGATTCAAAAAGCACTTCATCGAAAAGTAGAATTAAAATCTGGCGGTTATCTGATTATAGATCAAACTGAAGCGATGACGACGGTTGACGTAAACACAGGAGCGTTTGTTGGACACCGCAATTTAGAAGAAACTATTTTTAATACCAATGTTGAGGCTACATCAGCAATTGCTCGTCAGCTCAGGCTGCGTAACCTAGGTGGTATTATTATTATCGACTTTATTGATATGGTGTCAGATGAGCACAAACGTCGAGTATTACATTCACTAGAAACGGCACTTTCTAAAGACAGAGCAAAAGCCAATATTAATGGCTTATCAGCTTTGGGCTTAGTAGAGATGACGCGTAAGCGAACGCGAGAGAGTTTAGAGCACATCTTATGTGATGTATGTCCATCTTGTTCAGGCCGCGGCTCATTAAAAACTGTTGAGACAGTCTGCTACGAGATCCTACGGGAAATTGTGCGAGTAAACCGCGCTTATGATGCTGATAAATTCATGGTTTATGCATCGGCAGCAGTGAGTGAGGCATTAATTAACGACGAATATCACAATCTTGCAGAGCTTGAATTGTTTATTGGTAAACAAGTTAGTATTCAAACAGAAAACTTGTACAGCCAAGAGCAGTTTGACGTTGTCATGATGTAAGGCGGTTAAGCATTCATGCAAGTCAAAGCGGTTTGTTTTTTCTGTTTGCGAAAAGTGTGGCAACTGATTGCTGTCACGCTTGTTTTGCTTGCCGTTTTGGTCTCTGTGTTTCGTTATAGCCTGCCTTATGCGAATGACTATAAACACGACCTAGAAGTGCTCATCAATGAGCAATTCGACGTTGACTTGCGTATTGGTTCTATCACTGCAAGTTGGGAAGGCGTAGGTCCTGCCTTGGTGCTTGAAGACGTCACCTTTGACGATAATAATAACTCGCCAATTAGATTGCGTATCGACAACACTAGCCTGCAAATTAACGTTATTGAGTCTTTGCGCTTTTTGCAGCTGAGATCTGACTATTTTGTTTTAGAAGGCTTTGCTGCAGATGTCGATCTAAATGCATTAGATATCTCAACTCAACAAAGCAATACTGAATTTGAACAACAGGCCTTAATAGAAAGCTTATTTCTAGGTGAATCAGGGCACTTTGCAATTAAAAATAGTAGCCTTAACCTGACGATGCGAAATGGTAAAGAGCATACCTTACTTCTTGAGGATGTTATTTGGCAAAACAATGTATTGGCACACAGAGGTACAGGTGTTGTTGGGATCCCCGGACTCACAGAAGGGCAATTAAGTGCTGATTTACTCCTAACAGGTAAGACATTGGCTGAATTAGCTGGAGAGGTTTACTTTCAAGCTTCCCAAGTTGATCTGCAAGATTGGCTATCACCTTATTTAGACGAAAATAAAAAAGACCTACACACCGATATTAATGGTCAAATGTGGATGTCATTGGCACATGGTAAGGTCAAAAACATCCAGTTGAATATGCAGCCGAGCCATATTCATTGGCAACAAGACAATCAGGCCCAGCAACTTAGCTTAATGCATGCAAAAGGCTTGATGTTGCCAAGTAAATCAGGGTGGTCGTTACAAAGCTCAGGGATTAACTTCACTCGTAATAATCTTGCTTACACTGACATTGCAATAGTTGCTGAATTGGCAGAGCGCCAATCCGTATGGTTTAAGGGGCTGGATTTACCACTTATTTCAGAGTTCATACAATTAACCAATTTACCAAATACGGACTTAATTGCTGAGTTAGCCCCTGAGGGAGCACTTCAAGGCAAGTTAGAATTTGAAACCAATACTGCACCTAAAATATGGCTCTACTCTGACAAACTAAAATGGCAGTATGCCCGAGGTATTCCAGCCACTGAGCCACTGCGATTAGAAGTGAAAGCGATAGGTGAGCAGGCAGTCATAGAGCTCTACTCGCAACAAGGGCAATTACATACTGCGGATATGTTTGCCAAACCGATTGCTTATGAGCAGTTAACAGGGCGTTTTGATATAGATAAGCTTAATGGTTATTGGCGTGTTACCAGTGACTCTATCTGGCTAGACAATCAAGACCTAACCCTTGCAGCAGAAATTCAGTTGCGCTTACTTGAACAACCTGAACTTGATTTATACGCAGAAGTAAAAGGTGGCAATGGGCAAATTGCGAAGAACTACTTTCCACAGACTTTAATGGCTGAGTCACTCATCAACTATTTAAACGAGGCGATTAAAGCGGGTCAGCATCTAGGTTCTCAAGTGTTACTTTCAGGTAAACTAGCTGACTTCCCACATATAGACAAAACAGGTCGATTCGAAGTCTTATCTGAACTCACCCAGACAGAGTTTGTATTTGCGCCCGAGTGGCCTGCAGTCAAAGAAGCGACCGCGACCTTGCATTTTGTTAACGAGCGCATGGATATTTATGTTGATGAGGGTAAGCTGATAAATCAGTCTATTGATGGCGGTGTGCAAGTGAGACTGGCAAATTTGGAACAGGCAAATAACCTCACTGTTGATATAAAACAAACAACGCAAGCACAAAGCTTAGGTACATTTTTCGCCAAAACGCCTTTAAAAGATCCCTTAACAAATGTCTTTGATGTTGTACAAGCACAAGGTTCGGTGACAGGAGATGTGTCACTTGATATCGACCTAAAAACTCTCGCCGTAAACGCCACAGGTCGAGTGCTATTGGATGACAACTCAGTCTATTTGGCTCAACCTGGTATGCAGCTAAATCAGGTGAGTGGCATATTCACTTTTAATGACGAAATCATAGATTTAAAAGCGGCGACTGCGACTTGGTTAGAGATGCCACTAACCTTATCGGTACATGGCGCATCGCAGGCACAAGTTTACAAAGTTAAAATAGATACGTTACTTAAAGCGAGCACAGACAAGTTATTACCCTACGGGCATGGCATCATGGACGGTTACCTAGAAGGAACAACCGACTTTAACACGCAAGTGACATTAGACTTCGCACCACAAGGTTTTACATATAACGCTAACTTCACATCGGACTTGGTCGGCTTAGAAAGTAGTCTGCCTTGGCCTTACAGCAAAAATGCTGAAACCAATTGGCCTTTATCTGGTCAAGTACGTGGTGATGATATTTCAAACCTTATCACGGCGAGTATTCAAGAAAAGCTATTCTTTAATGCCATCTTAGAGAATGAAACTGGTCGCTTTAGCAATACTCACATCATTGCAGCACGACAAGACCGAGGTTTAGCACAACAAGATTTTCAGGTATCTATTGAGCTACCTGAGATCGCATTGGTACCGTGGGTAGATTTTTTTGATCGATTAATCCAGATCAGCACCAAGCCCTCAGACAATCCAAGTATGTTGCCAAAACTCCACGAAATTACCGCGCAAGTTGATGCGTTAACAATTTCAGGCTTACCGTTTAACGATTTCGAAATGCGTTTAGAGCCAGTTGCAACAGGTACACAAATCCGTGTTAATGCCAAAGAGTTACGTGCGACGGTCGCGATACCTGAAGGTGGCTCAAGTCGACCTATCCAGATAGACAGTGATTATTTACGTTTAAACGTTCCTGAAGCCAAACCGGATGCTGCCCCCTCAAGGCCTGACAGCGCTGAGTCGTTACAATGGCTCACCCGCATGCCAGCCATTGAAATGTTGTGTGCTGATTGCAAAGTGAAAACCTACCAACTAGATAAAGTGTCCTTGTCTATGTTCGGTGATGGTGAGAAGTTTAATATTTCAGAGTTAGTCGTTGATAAGCAAGATCATGTATTTCGAGGTCAAGGTAGTTGGCAAGGCGGCATGACGGAGATCAGCGGCATCATGAATAGCCGTGATATTGGTGAGTTACTTTCTGAGTTCGACTTAACCTCGTCAATAAAAGATTCAAAAGCTAACATGCACTATCAATTAAGTTGGCAAGGTGCACCCTATAAAGTTCATGTGCCGAGTTTAGCTGGTGACATTCAATGGGAATTGGGCGAAGGTCATCTATCAGAGATCAGTGACAAAGGCGCACGGGTGTTCTCATTGCTGAGTTTAGATTCGCTAGTACGTAAACTAAAACTCGATTTTCGTGATGTCTTCTCGAAAGGCTTCTTTTATAACAGTATGGAAGGCAGCATACAAATCGCAGAAGGGATTGCGTACACCAAAGACACGAAAATGGATGGAGTCCCTGCTGATTTGACCATTCAAGGTTTTGCCAATTTAGATACACAAGAAATTAACTATGATTTAGCCGTCGCGCCTCAGGTGACGTCGAGTTTACCTGTGATTGTGGGGTGGATGGTGAACCCCGTAACGGGAATTGCCGCTTTGGCACTTGACCAGGTATTGCATTCGGCAAGAGTGATTTCTGAAATTAAGTTCAAAGTCACAGGCACGATGCAGGAGCCAGTGGTGACCGAGATTGACAGAAAGAGTCGTGAAATCGAGATCCCTAAACCCGCACAAAGTGAACCCCCAGTACCGAGTAAGCAACCAATATCTCAGCCAGTTGTTGAAGGTGAGGCTGTAAGCCAGCCGTCTTCGGATTCCAACCTGGCTCAGGATATGAAGTTAGAGATGGATCAAACCTCAGTAAAAAAACAACAAAACGCACAAAGTAAAAATAAAGATAAAGCGAACGAAGGAAGAAATTAATGCATCCTCAGGCCTTTATTGTGCAGATGCGCTCAACCATGAGCGCTGAGCAAAACTTTAGCTACTTACAACAGCAACTCACGGATGCCAAGCTCAGTAAACCGACACTCGTTTGCTTGCCAGAAACTTGGTTATATTTTAACAAAGACGGTGCAACAACGCTTGAACAGAGTAAAAGTAACCACCTTTGGGTTGAGAAGTTAGCGCAACTGTGCCGCCAATTCAGCATTTGGCTTGCTGCAGGCACTATTGCATTACCCTCTGAAAATACTGGTAAATACTATGCTGCCAGCCTACTCTTTAATGAGCAGGGTGAGGTTGTTGCGCAATATAACAAGATCCATTTATTTGATGCACAAGTACAAGATGGTAGTAGCGGCTATCAAGAGTCTAAGTTTACCCAAGCGGGCAGTGATGTAGTGGTAGTCGATTCGCCCTTTGGCAGAATTGGTTTAAGTGTGTGTTATGATGTGCGTTTTGCATGCCTTTATCAAAAAATGGTGGCACTTGGTGCAGAGGTTATTTTAGTACCTAGTGCATTTACCACAGTCACTGGGGAAGCGCATTGGTTGCCCCTACTACAAGCCAGAGCCATTGAAACACAATGCTATGTGCTGGCGGCAGCACAAGTAGGGCAGCATGAGAATGGCAGAGCGACTTACGGTCATAGTGTCGCTATCTCACCTTGGGGTGCGGTATTAGAGAATGCCAAGACTAAGCTGACAAACATAGAGTGTCAGTTAGATTTATCAGAACTCCAACAAGTTCGTGCCAGTTTACCTGTGCACCAACATAACCGATTTAAGAGCACGTTTTATGAATAATGTTGAGCAGAACTTATTAACGGATAGCCAGCTTACCAGAGAACAACTGGAGCAAACTCTGAGCTATATTCATCAACATCAAGTTGATTACGCAGATTTATACTTTCAATCGAGTTATAACGAGACTTGGGTACTAGAAGATGGTCTCGTGAAAGAAGGCAGTTATAATATCGAGCGTGGTGTAGGTGTGCGTGCGGTATCAGGTGAAAAAACTGGTTTTTCATACTCAGATGCCATCAACATTGAAGCATTAAATAAAGCGGCAATGGCTGCACGAAGTATTGCCCAAGCGGGCGAAAGTAAAACAGTGCAAGTATTTAGTGATGTCTCGGCTAAGCAGCAATTTGCGCCACTGCAACCAATCACCAGCATGAGTGATAACGATAAAGTTGCACTATTAAAAGAGATCGAAAACTACATTCGTGAGCTTGCGCCTGATGCACAGCAGGTTGTCAGCTCGATGTCTGCTGTTTACGAAGAAGTCTTAGTAGCAGCCAGTGATGGTACTTTTGCAACCGACATTCGTCCGCTGATCCGTCTTAACTGCTCTGTATTGCTGGAGAAAAATGGTCGCCGCGAACGCGGCGGTGCTGGTGGCGGTGCACGTTTAGATTATGGCTATTTTAAAGAGTTAGTCGATGGCAAGCCTCGCTGGATGGAATATGCCAAAGAAGCAGTGCGCATGGCAAAGGTAAACTTGGAAGCAATTGACGCGCCAGCAGGTGCTATGCCAATTGTGTTAGGGGCAGGTTGGCCTGGTGTGTTGTTACATGAAGCGGTAGGTCATGGCTTAGAAGGTGACTTTAACCGTAAAGGCGCATCGGCATTTAGCGGTAAAGTGGGCGAGCAAGTAGCCTCCAACTTATGTACGGTTGTTGATGATGGCACTATGGTAGACCGTCGCGGTTCTTTGAACGTTGATGATGAAGGTACGCCAGCGGGTTACAATGTGCTTATTGAGAACGGTATTCTGAAAGGCTATATGCAAGATAAGATGAATGCGCGACTGATGGGCGTAGCCCCAACCGGTAATGGTCGTCGCGAGTCTTATGCGCACTTACCTATGCCAAGAATGACCAATACCTATATGCTACCAGGTGAACACAGCCAAGAAGAGATCATTAGCACCGTGAAAAAAGGCGTGTTTGCATCAAACTTTGGTGGTGGTCAGGTTGATATTACTTCGGGTAAGTTTGTATTCTCAGCCTCCGAAGCGTACTTAATTGAAGATGGCAAAATCACGCAACCGATTAAAGGTGCAACCTTAATCGGTAATGGACCAGATGTGATGCATAAGATCTCTATGGTCGGTAACGATTTAGAGCTAGATCGCGGTGTTGGCGTATGTGGTAAAGATGGTCAAAGTGTCCCTGTTGGTGTAGGCCAACCAAGTTTGAAGATCGACGAAATCACAGTCGGCGGCACAGCTTAAGTATCAGTTTAACTTCGAATTAAAGACATAAAAAAACCGATATCTTTGATATCGGTTTTTTTGTAAAAGCAGTGTCTTATTGAAGACCTAGCTTTTTCTCTAGATAATGAATGTTTGTGCCACCATTTTGGAAGTGCTCATCCGCAAGGATGTCTTTATGTAATGGTGTGTTGGTTTTAATACCATCGATCACTAATTCATTTAATGCATTACGTGCACGTGCAATTGCAACATCACGGTTCTCGCCATAAGTGATAAGCTTACCGATCATTGAGTCGTAGTGTGGTGGTACAGTGTAGTCAGCATAAATGTGGCTGTCCCAACGAATACCTAAGCCGCCAGCAGGGTGGAAGCGTGTGATTTTACCCGGCGAAGGAATAAAGCTCACAGGATCTTCTGCGTTAATACGACACTCAATCGCGTGACCCTTGATCACAACGTCATCTTGTGTGATTGACAGAGGTTGACCTGCAGCGATTTTCAGCTGCTCTTTGATTAGGTCAACACCAGTAACCATTTCAGTTACAGGGTGCTCTACCTGAATACGAGTATTCATTTCGATGAAGTAGAATTCGCCATTTTCGTATAGGAATTCGAACGTACCTGCACCGCGATAACCGATTTCGATACATGCACGTGTACAACGATCACCGATGAATTTACGCATTTCAGCTGTGATTCCTGGTGCTGGTGCTTCTTCAACGACTTTTTGGTGACGACGCTGCATTGAACAGTCACGCTCACCTAAGTGAATTGCATTACCTTGACCATCAGCTAAAACCTGAACTTCGATGTGACGAGGGTTTTCAAGGAATTTTTCCATGTAAACCATGCCATTACCAAAGAACTGCTTTGCTTCAGTTTGAGTTAGGGCAATTGAATCTAGTAGCTCCTGCTCTGAACGAACAACACGCATACCTCGACCACCACCGCCACCTGCTGCTTTGATGATTACCGGGTAACCAATACGCTTAGCGATTTGAACGTTACGTTCGTTGTCATCAGTCAGTGGGCCGTCTGAACCAGGTACACACGGTACACCCGCTTTACGCATTGCATCGATGGCTGAAACCTTGTCACCCATTAGGCGAATTGTATCGCCTTTAGGACCGATGAATACGAAGCCACTTTGCTCAACTTGATCTGCAAAATCAGCATTTTCAGATAAGAAACCATAGCCCGGGTGAATAGCAACTGCGTCAGTTACTTCAGCCGCAGCAATAATACGAGGAATATCTAAGTAACTTTCAGCAGCAGCTGGTTTACCGATACAAATCGTTTCGTCTGCAAGTAGCACGTGCTTTAAGTCACGGTCAGCTGTTGAATGCACAGCAACCGTTTTAATACCTAGCTCTTTACAGGCACGCAATACGCGAAGTGCAATTTCACCTCGGTTCGCAATGACTACTTTGTCTAACATAGCATTTGCCTTCTATTGCGTAATTATTCGATGATAAATAGTGGTTGGTCGAACTCTACTGGCTCACCGTTTTCAACTAGGATAGCTTTAACTACACCCGCTTTGTCAGCTTCGATTTGGTTCATCATCTTCATCGCTTCAACGATACATAGTGTGTCGCCAACGTTTACAGAATGACCAACTTCAACGTACTTAGGTGCTTCAGGAGAAGCCGCTGCGTAGAAAGTACCAACCATTGGAGAAAGTACTTTATGACCCGCAGGCTCTGCCGCTGCTGCTGGAGCCGCTTCAGCTGCTGGTGCAGGTGCAGCCGTAGGTGCAGCTACAGGAGCTGGTGCTGCAGCATAATGCTGTGGTTGTGCTGCAATAACTGGAGCGCTACTATGACGGTTAATACGTACCGACTCTTCACCTTCAGTGATCTCTAGCTCTGCAATACCTGATTCTTCTACTAATTCGATAAGTTTTTTAATTTTGCGAATGTCCATGATGGCCCGCCTGTTAGTTAATTTGCGTTATTTTTGTTGTGCAGTAGATGATGTGCGGCATTTAATGCTGCCTCATAACCTAGTGCGCCTAATCCACATATCACCCCTTCGGCCACGTCAGAAAAATAAGACTTATGACGAAAAGGTTCGCGTGCATGTACGTTAGATAAATGCACTTCGAAAAACGGTATGCTGACACTTAACAACGCATCGCGCAGTGCGATACTGGTATGAGTAAAAGCAGCAGGGTTAATGACAATGGCGTCGATAGTTTGCCATGCATCATGAATTGTATTTATTAGCTCTGCTTCACTGTTACTTTGTACATGTGTCAGCGTGATATTCAGTTGCTCAGCCTGCTTTTCAAGGTTGTTCACAATATCAGACAAAGTCTGTGAGCCATATTTCTCAGGCTCTCTACGGCCTAACATATTCAAGTTTGGGCCATTGAGTACTAAAATCTTAAATTTTGCAGACATAATTCGCGAAATTCCTTAAAAGCTATAACAAACTAAAAATTCACTCTATTCAGTTCGTTAAACTAAGCCGTTAGATTGAAAATAGCAACTTTTTCTCACGTTCGCAGACTATTATAGAGAGTTCGTGTTAAATAGCAGCAAAATACTGGTCTAATCAGCAAGGTGATGAGGTAGGTAAATAGCATAGGCTGCTTGCTGGATTTATCAGCTCACAGCCTAAGTTTTGTATGCTTATTGTAAGGTTTGGCGTACTTTTTCTAGGTGGGCGGTAAATTCTTCGGCGCTTTGAAAGCCGGTGATCCGTAAATTGCTCAGCTCATTGCCTTGCGCATCAAAAAATAAGATGGCAGGTAAACCAACCACATTAAAGGTTTGGTAAATCTCTTTGCTCACCTCATTGGTCACGGTCAGATCGAACTTTAATAAAGAAAAGTCTTTGAATGCTTGCTTTACTTTGTTGTCAGAGAAGGTGTATTTCTCAAACTCTTTACAGGCGACACACCAATCAGCGTATAAATCGACCATGGCAATTTTGCCTTGTTGGTTAGCTTGGGCGACTTCTTCACGCAGTGCAGCTAAATCCGGCAGTAGTTTAAACTTACCATCAGATGCGGTAGCAACCGCAGTTACTTTGGCTGGTGGCATTAATACATGCTTTGCCGTTAATACACCACCTATCATGAATAACACGGCAGCAGCCCAAAGTGTTGTTTTAAGCTTACTGGCTTGCTCTTGACTTTGCCAATGGTGCAAAAATAGTGCAGTAATAATCAGCCATACGCTGCTTAGTAAAAGAATGGTATTCCAGTCAAGAATACGTTCCAACAAAACTAAAGGCACAACCAGCATGACGAAGCCAAACAGCATCTTCACTTGTTCCATCCAAGCGCCAGCTTTAGGTAGCAATTTACCACCAGAGGTACCCAATAGTAACAGTGGTAGACCCATGCCTAGGCTTAACACATAAAGTGTCAAACCACCCACCAGATAATCGCCACTTTGCGCAACATAAAGAAGTGCAGCAGAAAGCGGAGCAGTTGTACATGGAGAGGCAATTAAACCAGACAGCACACCCATAAAGAATACGCCTGTATAGTTGCCTCCTTTTTGTTGGTTGCTGACGTTAGTTAGACGTGTCATAAACTTCTCTGGCAGTTTAATCTCGTACCAACCAAACATGGCAAAAGCTAATAAGACGAACAGTAAGCTAAAGCTAATAAGTACAGCTGGACTTTGTAAGTAACCTTGAATTTGTCCACCAACCGCAGCAACAACCAAACCTAGTGCTGCGTAAGTAACGGCCATGCCTTGTACATAGACAAATGACAGTGCGAATGCTTTTTTAGTCGATAGCTTTGACTGACCAGCAATCAAGCTCGACAAGATTGGGAACATAGGGAACACACATGGTGTAAATGCTAGCAGCACGCCAACCCCAAAAAACACAGCTAGGTTGGTTAAAAAGTCTTGTTCTGCGAGTTTATTGACGAAGTCGTTACTATTATTACCTGCCGACGCAGCCGTTTCAGCTGCTTTATTTGGCTTATCTGACACTTTGTTCAGCATAGAAAGCGGAATAGTGATCACTTCAGGAGGATAACAGAGTCCAGCTTCGGCGCAGCCTTGGTAGCGAATTTTAACAACGGCATCTTCACTAATATCACTTAGCCTAGAAACAACAACCAGCTCATCAAAGTACACTTCGGTCTTACCAAAGAACTCATCTTCTATTTCAACACCAGGGTCGAGTTCCGGCACTTTGATTTTGGCGTTCTTCGCAATGATCTCGAGTTTATGCTTATAAATGTAGTAGCCAGGCGCAATTTCCCAGCCAGTGAATAAAATAGTACCTTGCTGATCGAAATCGAACTGAAAAGCTTCGTTTACCGGTAAGAAGGTTTGTTGTTTTGGGGCTAAAAGGCTATTTAACACCGTGTTGTTCGCTGCCTGTGCGGGAAGCATAAACAGCAAGCAAAACAAAAATGCCACTATGCGCATTAACTCAGTACCTCATTTATCCAATTAAAATAGTCAGGGTTGCCAGTCGATACATCAAGAACTTGGATCTCTGGCACATCATAGCTGTGGTGGCATTTAATGCATGCCATTAATTCTTCCAAGCGTTGTACGTTGGTCTTAATGAAAAGTTTACTTTCTGTTTGCTGTTCAACTTTTCCTTGCCATACATACACAGACTCCACTTCGGGCAAAATGTTTACACAGGCAGCTAATTTTTTTTCAACGAGTATCGCGGCAAGCCTGCGTGCGTCATTTTTAGTCTCACATGTGGTGAGTACAATTTTATAATCGCTTGTCATAAGATGCTTTTCTCTAAAACCGGTTCACCGAAACGAGGCATCATACCAATCCTCTTAATTAAGTGATGTATTTTGAGGATTGGTGTCATACTAGCGCAATGAATACGCTAGCCCAAACGCTCATTTACGCTAACTTACAATATAATTGACGTATAAAGGTGTATTTTGCGCCAGATTACTTGAAAATAGACCGAACTAGCCATATTTCTCTTTCATAGATTTTAGGAGACCCTATGTTCCGTATTTTATTTTTGCTTTTTATTGTGGTTCCCATCATTGAGATTGCGCTACTTATTCAAGTAAGTGATGTGATTGGTGGGTTTGCGACCATCGCATTAGTCATTATTACCGCCATCATTGGTGCTAAATGTGTTAAACAACAAGGTTTAGGTGCGTATACCAATGTGCAGCAGCAAATGGCACAAGGTCAGTTACCGGGCGAGCATATTTTTACCGGTCTGTGTGTGATCATCGCCGGTGTACTATTGATGACACCGGGTATCATGACTGACGTACTTGGTTTTCTTTTATTAACCCCAGCTGTGCGCCGCTCATTATCTAAGACGTTATTGGCACAAGCATCAGTAAAAGTACAAACTGGTTTTGGCGCAGGCTTTGGTCAAAGCGGTCAACAAAGTACGCAGCAAAACAATCCTTTTGAGCAGCAAGCAAGTCGTCCGTTTGAAGACGCGCAACCTCGTCAACCAGAGCGTAACGTTGACGGCTCGAACACCTTTGAAGGTGAATATAAGCGTAAAGATTAAAAATTTTTAATTTTTTCTCTTGGGTTTTGAAAAATACATCCCCATAAAGAGTTGCAACATAGATTTAAAGTTTTTAGCCCAAGGCAATTGGGCTAATTGGTAGAAAATTAATATTCTGTCATTGTTCAAATTGTTAGGAGAACGACACACATGAACATTCGTCCTTTACATGATCGCGTCATTGTTAAGCGTCTAGAAGAAGAAACAAAGTCTGCTGGCGGCATCGTACTAACTGGTTCTGCAGCAGAAAAATCAACTCGTGGTGAAATCGTTGCTGTTGGTAACGGTCGCGTGTTGGACAATGGTGAAGAGAGAGCACTTCAAGTAAAAGCAGGCGACACAGTACTGTTTGGCTCATACATTGAGAAAACAGAGAAAATCGAAGGTCAAGAGTACCTGATCATGCGCGAAGACAATATCTTAGGTATTGTTGAATAAGTCGAACTTACGGTTTTTACATACAGAATTTAGAGGAATATAAGACATGGCAGCTAAAGAAGTATTATTCGCAGGTGACGCACGCACAAAAATGTTAGCGGGCGTAAACGTACTAGCAAACGCAGTAAAAGTAACTTTAGGTCCAAAAGGCCGTAACGTAGTACTAGACAAGTCATTCGGCGCACCAACTATCACTAAAGATGGTGTATCTGTAGCGAAAGAAATCGAACTTGAAGACAAGTTTGAAAACATGGGCGCACAGATGGTTAAAGAAGTAGCGTCTAAAGCAAATGATGCTGCCGGTGACGGTACTACAACGGCAACAGTACTAGCACAAGCTATCGTAAACGAAGGCCTTAAAGCAGTTGCTGCGGGTATGAATCCAATGGACCTTAAGCGTGGTATCGACAAAGCCGTAGTTGCTGCAGTTGAAGAACTAAAAGCGCTTTCAGTACCATGTGCAGACGCAACTGCAATCGCGCAGGTAGGTACTATCTCAGCTAACTCAGACAAAGAAATCGGCGACATCATTGCAGAAGCAATGGAAAAAGTAGGTCGTGAGTCTGGCGTTATCACAGTTGAAGAAGGTCAGTCTCTAGAAAACGAACTAGACGTAGTAGAAGGTATGCAGTTTGACCGCGGTTACCTATCTCCGTACTTCATCAACAACGCTGAAAAAGGCCAAGTTGAACTAGATAACCCACACATTCTTCTAGTAGACAAAAAAGTATCTAACATCCGTGAGCTACTGCCTACACTAGAAGCGGTTGCTAAAACAAGCAAGCCACTACTAATTATTGCTGAAGACCTTGAAGGTGAAGCACTGGCAACGCTAGTAGTTAACAACATGCGTGGCATCGTGAAAGTTGCTGCAGTTAAAGCGCCTGGTTTCGGCGACCGTCGTAAAGCAATGCTTCAAGACATCGCGATTCTTACTGGCGGTACAGTTATCTCTGAAGAGATTGGTCTAGAGCTTGAAAAAGCAACGATTGAAGACCTAGGTACAGCTAAGCGCGTTGTTATTACTAAAGATGATACAACAATCATCGATGGTGTTGGCGAGCAAGCAGCAATCGATGGTCGTGTTGAGCAGATCAAAGCACAAATCGCAGAAGCAACGTCTGATTACGACAAAGAAAAGCTACAAGAGCGTATGGCTAAACTAGCTGGCGGCGTAGCAGTAATCAAAGTAGGTGCTGCAACTGAAGTTGAAATGAAAGAGAAGAAAGACCGCGTTGAAGATGCACTACACGCAACTCGCGCAGCGGTTGAAGAAGGTGTTGTACCAGGTGGTGGTGTTGCACTAGTTCGCGTAGCAAGCAAGATTGCTGAGCTGACAGGTGACAACGAAGACCAAAACCACGGTGTTAAAGTAGCACTTCGTGCAATGGAAGCGCCACTTCGTCAAATCGTTTCAAACGCAGGTGACGAAGCATCAGTAGTTGTAAACAACGTTAAAGGTGGCGAAGGTAACTATGGTTACAACGCGGCAAACGGTACTTACAGCGACATGATCGAAATGGGTATCCTAGATCCAACTAAAGTAACGCGTTCAGCACTTCAGTTTGCTGCATCAGTTGCGGGTCTTATGATCACAACAGAAGCAATGGTTTCTGAAATCCCGCAAGAAGCACCAGCTGCACCAGACATGGGTGGCATGGGCGGAATGGGTGGCATGGGTGGCATGATGTAATCATCCACCAAGCACAAAACGCATATAAAAAACCTCGCTTTTGCGAGGTTTTTTGCGTTAAGGACTATGCTCAGTCACTCATCATATAAAGTTATACGTATGTAGCTTCTCTTCTAAATAACTGTGAAAGTATGCATCTAGCATAAGTTAATCTCTAGCTTGTGAAGACTCAGAAGTTGAATTGTATCTGCCATGCTTCTTACTCCACCATCAAAGACTTGATACTATCTCCATTTATTTTTGTGAATACCCCTAAACCTTTGAGCTTTGTCGTTTAGCTAGTAATTCAAAGCATTTTTTTGGGACTTTAAAGTATCATGACCAGTCGCTGGTGGTACTTAGCTTTGATATCAATGAAATGTTACTAATAATGTTTGTGATGATAGGTACCGTAGTTTGAAAATCAGTTTCTACTTGAAAGGTGAGTGGAAGGGTAGCAAAAGCTAAATACAAAAGTAGAAAGACCACACTATTGAGAATGCTCGAATGTGGTGTTGGTAAAGTTCAAATAGCTAAAGAGTTGTACATAATTCTTCCTATCGTTTATTACGTTGGTAGAAATGTAACCTATTGAATGTTAATTAGTTAAGCAATACAATGGCAAAGCCTCTTCTAGAGTTGCCCTTCTATGGCGTATTCGCCATGGTTTTTGCACGTATAGCTATGTCTCTACGAGCATATATATGATTACTTATATTTGTTTATTGTGGTATCAGCCGAGTTGAACTTTAGAAGAGGTGCCCTTGCAGTTATCAGCCGTTAAAAATTTAGAAGATTTATCTCTTTGTTTAGGGGTAAGCAAAAAGACGTTGGCCTATTTTGCATACATTGCGCCGAACTCCAAAAAGTACAAGACTTTTCATATTAGTAAGAAGAATGGAGGCCATAGAAATATTTCAGCCCCCACAGCACGTCTAAAAGCAATCCAATTTTCTATATATGAGCAACTAGAACCTTATTACCAGCCAAGGAAATCGGTTCATGGGTATGTGAAAGATAAAAGCATTATATCGAATGCCGAATCTCATGCAGGTCAACGCTGGTTGGGAAAAGTAGATATTAAATCATATTTTCCGTCGATTTCATCTAGACGTGTCGTTGGCTTGCTCAAAAGTGAGCCATTCAATATGCCCAATAAGATTGCTGCGGCTGTTGCTTTATTAGTCACTCTAAATGATGAGCTTCCAATGGGCTCCCCTTGCTCTCCAATCATATCTAATCTTATTTCTCGCAGGCTTGATACTAAACTCGCTGCGTTGTCTAGAAAGCATAAGTGCTACTATTCTCGTTATGCAGACGACATTTTTTTCTCAACGAATAGACGGGTGTTTCCGAGTGAGATAATTCATTTCACTGAAGAAGGTACTTCGGTAGTTGGAGCTGAACTAGAGCTGATTTTCGAAGAAGAAGGCTTCGATATTAATATTGAAAAAGTCTCTCTAAAAGACAAGTCACAGCGGCAGATTGTTACTGGAATCGTTGTTAATGAACGTATTAATATTCCTCGAGAATATGTCCGAGAACTTAGAGCGATGTTATACGCTTGGGAAAAATATGGATTGGCTAAAGCTGAGAGCCACTGGCTAAATAATTATGCTAACTATAATCGGTTAAATGAAAACTCTCCTAATCCACCTCGTTACAGCTGGGTGGTCAGAGGCAAGTTGAACCACATCGCCGCTGTTAGGGGGACCAGTGATGAGTTATATCTCAAGTTCGCAAAGAGGCTTGCAAAAGTAGACAGTAACTTTCGAATCGACCCGAAAGCTATTGCTGCTTCCGTTGCAAGTGAAATTCAGGTTTATGTTGAAGGTAAAACTGACGCTATTCATTTGAGGTCAGCTATTCAATCTTTGCATGGTTCAGGTAAATATACATCTTTGAAATTATCCTTCCCTAATGAAGAAAACGCAAAGGGAGATGGTGAGTTAATCAAAACTTGTAAGGTCATGTCAGGTAGTAACCAACAGCATTTGACTATCTTTCTTTTTGATAGTGATGTTGATAAAACCACACGCGAAATGAAAGGATCGGCGGTTGCTTATAAAGACCATGGTAACAATGTATTTTCGATCGTAATGCCTAACCCTAGCTTCAGGGAGGATGAGAAAATCTGCATTGAACACTTATACAAAGATAGTGACTTGATGCTGAAAACAGACCAAGGTTTGCGTATTTTTAAACATGAAGAGTTTGATCGGAAGGTTGGATTACACAATAGTGAGAAAGGTCTGATCAGACTTTATCCAAGCAAAAATACACTTATTGTAGATAGTGATGTTATAGATGTGAATTCTGGTAAAAATGTAGCTTTGTCTAAAGCAAAATATGCAGAAATGATAGAACAAAAATTAGAACCCTTTGACAATGTATCTTTTGAGGGGTTTGAGCCATTGCTTGATGTATTTGAAAAGCTACACTCAGATTATATTAAGTAGCTATACCCTATACCCTATACCCACACCCTAAACGCTTATAAAAACCTCGCTTTTGCGAGGTTTTTTGCGTTTAGGGCTATGCTTGGTCACTCGTCGTGATGCGTTGAGTTATTTGCATTAAGTATTTACCCTAAGGCGATTTTAAATTCTAACAGCTGCTGGGAACCGGGCTCAGCACGTAAAGGATATTCTCATGAATAAAAGTGTATTGGTGTTTAGCGTATTAGCTAGTTTAAGTGTGATGGGGTGCTCTCTGAATCATCCAGACACAGCAAAATTGTCATCTCAAGGAATACAAAGCCAAGCGCAAACCAGCGATTTGGGTGAACCTGCTAAGCAAGGTGAGCTTAGAGTTGCCGTTTTTAATGCGTATTTGAATCGGAAAAATGCCGGCGATATTCTGGCCGATGTGCAAAGCGGTGACGATACACAAATTAAAAAAGTAGCAGAGATCATTCAACGTGTTCGCCCTGAGGTGTTATTACTGGCAGAGTTCGATTATGTGGCTGATGGCAGTGCGGTTAGAGTGCTGCTTAAAAATTACTTAAACGTCAGTCAAAATGGCGTAAAAGGTATTGATTACCCTTATTTTTACCTTGCTGAATCTAACACAGGTATTGTCACTGAATTTGATTTAAATAACGACGGTAAAGTGGGTGTCGGCGGTGGGGATGCTTATGGCTTTGGGGTCTTTCCTGGGCAATATGCTATGGTGTTGTTATCGCAGTATCCAATCATCACTGATGAAGTACGCACCTTTCAAAAGTTCTTATGGAAAGACATGCCCAATGCAACGCTGCCAGTAAACCCAGAGACGGGTGAAGCTTGGTATAGCGATGAAGAGCTTGAAATATTTAGGTTGTCGTCGAAAAGCCATTGGGATGTGCCAGTAAAAGTGGGGAATGAAGTCATTCATGTTCTTGCCAGTCACCCAACACCACCCGTGTTTGACGGTAAAGAAGACAGAAATGGCTTACGTAACCATGATGAAATTCGCTTTTGGTGGGATTATGTGGACCCAAATGCATCAGACTACATTTATGACGATCACGGTCAAAAGGGCGGGTTAGGTAAGAATAAGCGCTTTGTGATCATGGGCGATTTAAATGCTTCTGCTGATGAAGGCAATGGCACGGGCAACCCAATGGCTAAATTATTTGCCAGTGAATATATCAATGACAAACTAACGCCTGTTAGTGTGGGTGGCGTTGAGAATGCACCCAATAATCAATTTTCGGCGACTCATACCGCTAGTTGGAAGATGCGTGCTGATTATGTGATCCCATCAACATTTGGCATTCAGGTTGAGCAAACCGCGGTATTTTGGCCGAGTAAAAGCGATGCAAACTATCATCTAGTCGGGCCGGGTCTACAGAGCTCAGATCATCGTCTAGTGTGGTCTGATATCACACTTAGTAAACAGGCAACTGACGATATTGAGTAAAAAATAATTTATGGCATTGTGTTATTTATTTTGAAACTTTCTTGCAAACCGAAGCTCAGAGGCTTCGGTTCTTTATTCTCAAAACTTAAAAATATGACATCTATATTGATAATAAATTATTAAAATACAGCCTGTTATTCACATAAAAATTGAAAAGTCGACTAGAATTAATGGCATGTAAATAAAGTGTGTTACATCCCGCCCTTCGAAATAACAACTACATCATGGTGATAAGATAATGAAAACAAAACAAATGCTTATGGTGGTCGCAACCCTGACGATCATACTCACTGGCTGTTCTGAACCGCAAAGTGACATGGCTAATCAAGAACAGTTAAGGCCAGTTAGAACATTGCAACTTGTTATGCAAACAGAAGGACCATTGCAGGAATTTCCGGCTGTCGTTGATGCGGCAAGCACCGCAGATTTGTCGTTTAAAGTATCAGGCTCTATCACCGATTTATATGTAAAGCAGGGGCAACCGGTACAAGCGGGTGATCTTATTGCGCATATTGATGACACAGATTACAAATTAGCAGTAGACGAAACACAAGCAAATTATGATAAGGCGAAAGCCGATTTTTCCCGAGCAGAACAATTAATAGTGTCGGGTACCATTAGTCAGTCAGATTATGACAAGTTAAAGTCACAATTCACTAGCGCTAAGACTAAGCTGGCAAATGCGAAAAACAATCTCGCATACACCACCTTAAAAGCTTCATTTAATGGTGTTGTATCGCGAACTCATGTTGAGCAATTTGAAGAGATACAAGCCAAACAAGCCATTGCGACTTTACAAGATATCGAACATATCAACTTAAAAGTGAATGTGCCTGAAAGTATCATGATCCGCGTGAGAAAAGATGCACCAAAACAGGTTTTTGCTGAATTTGCTGCGATAAAAGAAGAGCGTTTTCCGTTGGAATTTGTAGAAGTCAGCACACAAGCTGATGAAGCGACAAAAACTTATGAAGTGACATTCAGCATGTTACCACCTGAGGGCTACAATATTTTACCAGGCATGACAGCCAAAGTGATGGCGGGTACGCCTAGTCGCACAAATGCAAATCTATATTTACCATTGGCGACTGTATTAAAAGATAACCAAGGCAATTATGTGTGGACGGTCGAGTCTCAAGGGGCTAACAAAGGCAAAATAACAAAAACGCCAGTAGTGATTGGCGAAATCTCATCGATGGGATTTCCAGTGATTTCAGGTGTAGAGCAGGGCGCTTTTATTGTTACCGCGGGTATGAGTAAGGTCACCGATGGACAGATAGTGAAGTTTTCAGGAGGTAAGTAATGAATATTACTCGTCTCGCCCTAGAGAACAACCGCACCACATGGGTGCTGATTTTTGTGCTCTTATTATCAGGGCTCACAGCTTTTGACAAAATGCCGAAAGACTATGACCCTGGTTTTATAATCCGTACTGCGCAAGTAGTGACTTATTTCCCTGGTGCTAGCCCGCAGCGTGTTGAAGAGCTAGTGACAGATAAAATTGAGAAAGTAGTACAGCAAATTCCTGAGCTTGATTTTGTCAGTAGTACCTCAAAAACAGGGGTATCGATTGTCAGCGTTAATATCAAAGAAAGTTACAAGGAGATGCGGCCAATATGGGACAACTTACGTCGTAAAATTCAGTCGATAGAAAAAGATTTACCCAGTGATGCACAACCTCCCATCGTCAATGATGAGTTTGGGGACGTGTTTGGTGTAGTTATTGGTTTAACTGCCGAAGGCTATACCTATCGCGAAATGGAAGAAGTGGCAGAGCAAGTTCGAGATCAGTTACTTCGCTTGCCAGAAGCCGCAAAAGTTGACATTTTTGGGGTACAAGAGCAGCGAGTCTTTATTGAGTTTGAAAATGCCAAAATGGCTGCAATGGGTATAACCCCAAATCAATTAAAAGATCAACTTGCGGCTCGCAATATCGTTAATCCAGGCGGTTCAATTTATATTAAAGATGAAACTTTGGCGTTAGAGCCAAGTGGTAATTTTGAGTCAGTCGAAGATATTGCTAATACCATCATCAATGTTTCGGGTAGTCAGCAAGTGATCTTGCTCAATGATATTGCTCGCGTCTACCGCGATTATGTTGACCCTGCCAAAAGCAAGGTGAGAGTTGAGCAGCAAAGTGGCATGACCATTGCCATTTCTATGCGTCAAGGCGGTAACAATCTGCTACTCGGTGAGCAAGTGATTAACGCCCTATACCATCTTGAATCGGTTTATCCGATTGGGGTTGAGTTCAAACTGCTGTCATTCTTACCAAAAGAAGTTGAAAAGAAAGTGTCTGACTTTGTTTCAAACTTACTGCAAGCGGTTTTAGTCGTGACTGTGGTTATGCTATTCAGTTTGGGTCTAAGAACTGGACTGATTGTCGCGAGTCTGATTCCAATGAGTATGGTGTTAGGTATTTTGGTGATGTCGTTTTTTAATATCAGTATAGACCAAATCTCTTTAGCAGCATTGATCATCGCATTAGGTATGTTGGTAGATAATGGCATTGTGATGTCTGAGAATATTATGGTGCAGATGGAACGAGGGAAAGCAGCCATAGACGCTGCAGTTGATTCGGCACAAGAGTTAAAAATTCCATTGTTGGTATCATCTCTCACAACAGGCGCGGCATTTTTACCTATCTTTTTAGCAGAATCGACTACGGGGGAATATACCGCCTCGTTATTTAAAGTGGTGACCATTACCCTGCTATGTTCTTGGTTATTGGCGATGACTATGATCCCTATGCTGTGTGTGTATTTCACAAAAGTAAAGAAAGAGACCGCAAATTACGACACAGGCTTTTATCTGTTCTATAAAAACATTTTGGCTGGTCTGATTAAATATCGTTGGTTTACGGTACTTGGTTGTGTTGGCATGTTGTTTATTGCCATCCAAGGCATGCAATATGTGCCTAAATTATTCTTCCCTCCGTCAGACCGTGATTATTTCAAAGTCGAATTAGAGCTTCCTATCGGTACGCGCATTGATACGACAGAGTCGGTTGTGCGTGATGTAGAATCGTTTATTGCAAACAGCTTAAAAGTAAATGAACAAACAGAACAAGGTGTTACGGACTGGGTAAGCTATATCGGCAATGGTGGGCCTAGATTTTTGTTAACACATAGCCCTGAGCCAACCAGCTCTAACTATGCCTTAATGATCATCACCACGACGTCTTACCAGCATATTGATAAGGTGATGAAGCAAATTGAAGAATATGCGTTGTCACGTCATCCAGATCTGCTCTTAAAGTTGCGCAAAATCGAAAATGGTGCACCGATAGCCAACCCGGTTGAAGTGAGGTTACTTGGTGATGATATCAATGTACTTATGGGAATTGTTAATGAGTTAAAATTGAAAATGCGTGAAACTGCGGGCTTAAAGTCAATCAGCGACGATTGGGGATTACCAATTAAGAAGCTGCAGATCAAAATTGACCAAGCACGAGCTCGTAGAGCTGGTTTGTCTAGTCGAGATATCGCCAACTCATTGCAAACTGGTTTAAGTGGTATGGAGCTTACTAAATACCGTGAAGGGGATGAGCTTATTCCGATTACTTTACGTTCAATAGCAGGTGATAGGCAAGACATTGGAAAGCTTGAAGCCATGGTGGTGTATTCACAAGCAACAGGTCGTTCCGTACCACTGAAGCAAGTTGCTGATATTGAAGTAGTCTGGGAAAGTGCACAGATTTTGCGCCGCGATCGCCTAAAAGCCGTTAAAGTTGGGGCGCAAATCGAAGGCATTACTGCCAATGAAGGGTTTGCAAAGCTGGTTCCTTGGCTTGAGAAACAAAAAGCAAATTGGCCATATGGATATGACTATGAGCTCGGTGGTGAAGCAGAGTCATCGGGTAAAGCCAATAAATCAATTGCAGATAAAATGCCGATAGCTGTTTTTATTATCGTGATACTACTAATTGGTCAGTTTAACTCGATTCGTAAGTCGATAATTGTGCTTACAACGATCCCACTTGGTTTTGTCGGTGTAGTGGCTGCGCTATTACTCGGCCAGTCATTCTTTGGTTTTATGACTCTACTGGGTGTGATTTCGCTGGCGGGCATTGTGATCAACAACGCGATTGTATTACTTGAACGCATTAAGATGGAATTAGATGAAGATAGTAGTAATCCTATACAAGCCATTATTTATGCAGCACAACAACGTATGCGGCCTATTTTGCTGACAACTGCAACGACTGTGCTGGGTTTAATTCCACTTTATCTAGGCGGCGGTGAAATGTGGGAGCCTATGGCGCTGACCATAATGGGCGGGCTGCTATTCTCGACACTTTTAACCTTGGGCATTGTACCAGTGCTTTATGCATTACTATTTGGAATGAAAAAGTGACAAGCTAGTACAGTTCGTATTTAAGTGTAAAAGTGTGTAACTGTGACTCTAAAAAGGTTCCAATTATGCACTTTTTTGCTCATTATAAAGGCGAAAGTCTTTTAGGAGGTCATCATGAACAAGTTATGTTTAACCTTACTCGCTTTGAGTATGCCATTTCTAAGTATCGCTGGAGAGGCGAAAGTTACTTGGAAAGACTTTAACAATTACCGCGATGTATACCCTGCTAATGAAGTAAAAGGGTCTTATCATAAACGTGTTGCTAAGCAATTTGAAAAGCATATCAGTAAACTGGCTGAGCAGTTGCCTGAAGGTTATAAACTGAATGTGACTTTTGAAGATATCGATCTTGCTGGTGACGCTAGAATGAACATGCAAGATGTACGTGTGATAAAGCCTATTTATTTTCCGAGGTTGACCATTAGTTATACCTTAAAAGATAAATCAGGTGAAACGCTAAGCAGTGCTGAGAATTTAGTTTTAAAAGATATGAGCTTTATGGATCGTATTAAGAGAGGTCGTGAGACGTCTTTCTACTATGAAAAGCAGCTACTGAATGAGTGGTTTGCAGACCAGGTGTTAGTTAAAACCAACGCATAGTTAGCCAGACCAACTTGCCCTGATAACCTGAGCTTTGGTTAAGAGATTTATTATCCAGAGTCTGGGTTAATTATTAAAGCCTGCAGTTGCAGGCTTTAATATTGGTATGATGTAAGCCTTTACTAAATTACTCAGGCTGATGTTTAACCCCATTTTTGATCCAATCAGCCGCAGGTTTTCCTTTTAGATGATGATCAAAGTATTCCATCATTCGTATTGAGAAATCTACTTGGTTCGGGAATTTCTTCAGATGATGCGGTTCACCTTCGTATTGTAAAAAGATGGCATCTTTGTCGTGTCTACGAAGTGCTAAGTAGTATTGAATACCTTCTTGCCATGGTACTGCGCCATCGTCATCCCCGAACATAAGTAGAACTGGCGTATTCACCTTATCAGCAAAGAATACTGGCGAGTTTTCAATATATAAGTCGAGAGCTTGCGTCAGTGGCTTGCCGATCCGACTTTGGCCTGTCTCGTATTGGAATTGACGAGCAAGACCTGAGTTTAAGCGAATACCACTATATGCTGACGTCATATTCGATACAGGCGCACCTGATACAACCGCTTTAAACATATCGGTTTGCGTGATCATAAAGGCACTTTGATAGCCAGCCCATGAGTGACCTTGTAAACCAATCTTGTCAGGATGTGCAACCCCCATATCAATTAACTTTTGTGCAGCGTTGATCATGGTTTGAGTTGATGATGGACCTGGCTTACCAATTTCAAAACGAATATCAGGTAAGAATAATGCGTAACCGTTCGAGGTAAACATAGGGAAGTTCGGTCTGTGGTTTAACTCCATTTTCGGGAAGTTATACATGCGTTGACTCATGTAGCGGTAGAAATAAATGACAGTAGGGACTTTATCGCCTTTTTTATAGCCTTCTGGTTTGATTAACACACCTTGTAAGTCTTCATCATTATAACCTTTATATTGAACTAACTCAGGCTTACCGCCCCATGCAAAGTTTTTCACTTGTGGGTTTAAGTTTGTCACTTTTTTAGTCTTTGCGAATGTGCTGGTGGTTTGCCAAAAATCAGGGAACTGATGATAGCTTTCTTTGGTGAAAATAAGCTTGTCTGCATGTTTTGCTTGGGCGATTAGCTCGTAGCGAGCTTCACCTTTGAGTACTGTTTTAACTTTACCTGTTGCTAAATCAAGTTTTGCTACGCCTGACTGTTTATTTTCAGTGTTGTGGGTATGCAGCATTAAGGTGTCGTTTGCAGCAAAACCAAGCAGGGTTTTATCAAGATACTTCACGCGATATTGAGTATTTGTTTCACGACCCTTTGTTAAACGCGTTGCCTGCAAGGTTTTTATGTCGAACGCCCAAATATCAAACTTCGAGTATACATACACAATTGAGCCATCAAGTTGCCAACCTGCAAAACCATAGCCCGGCTGCTCGCTCGGGTAGTCGTGCTTATCATCGGCGAAAATCGCTTCTCTGATGGCTTTAGTCAGAGGTGACAGAGACTGAGATGATAAATCTTTTAACCAAACTTGCTGATCTTTAAAGAATACAGCATGGCTACCTATCGGAGATAGGCTTGGTCTAAACGGTGAGCCTTCAATGATCTTGGTTTGCTTACCGGTTTTCACATTTATGGCAGCATAATCATTGAAGAAGCCTTCATACATAATGCGTTCTAAGTGTGGCTTATCGTTACTTGCGAGTAAGAAGTTCGCTTCGGTGTTTAAGCGAATATTTGGCGCTTGCTCGTTAGCAAGCTGCACAACTTGCTCACCATTTAGATGATACACCGCTTGGTAGTGGCGGTTTTTGTTCGTTTGTTGCCATGTTTTGGCTTCACGGGTTTTAATTTCAACATCATTATTATGCCAAACCTGTAGGCCTTTTTGAGCACGAATAGTATCTAAGTCAATGAGTGAAGCTTCGTCTTTATACTTAAACTCTTTTGCTTTCGCTACAAGTACAGGTCGGTTTTGGAAGTATAAACGTTCGCCTTGCTCAGACCAAGAGAGCTTTGCCGTTTTACCTGTGAACCAACCTGTTGGATTGTTAATCTCTTTTAAGGTATTTGTATCACTGTGCCATAGCGTAATTTGGTGGTCGCGACGGCGAGTA
>Ga0209992_10000710_pt1 | contig 41411 bp, 31 predicted proteins | sample 2SBtaG_2_FD_182564 | JGI IMG/M metagenome (GOLD analysis project Ga0209992, IMG submission 182564) | Deep subsurface microbial communities from Kolumbo volcano to uncover new lineages of life (NeLLi) - 2SBTROV12_ACTIVE470 metaG (SPAdes)... | ecosystem: Environmental > Aquatic > Marine >...
TCCAATCCTAACTTCAGCATAATTATTTGGTTCGTCTCTATTTTATTCATTTTTTGTACCTGGTAAACGCCCAAAGTATTTTAGGATAGCCAGGGATCGACCGGAAGGGTTGCCACGCATTTCTCGTAAACTTTCTACTACGCAACCTCTATGCTGGGCATTGACTGTGTTGCACTCAGTAAGGGTGTTCGAGGTGCCCCATGTACGTTACAGCGTCCGAACATTCGCACCCCTCGCCACCACCCTCTTTTCGTTACGAAAATCGTTAGAAATCTGGACTAGGTGGCTATCCCGTAATCGATTGTTTGAAGGTAATTTACTTTTCTGCAGTAGGGTTTCAATTCTCAGGTTTTAATGAATTGAAGTACTATGGATTTTTATTCCTGGATCCTTTTAGAATAGAGAGTAATACCCATACTCCACCAATTGCGGCAGCGCTAAAACCAAGGAGTCCCAGTGCCGGTAATCCCATTATCGTGGGCCCCCCCTTTACCGTCATAACTATGGATGATCCAATAATCAATGATGCTGTAATCAAACCAACCGTAAGCCGACTGGCTGCGTTGTCGACTTGTTTTCCGAATTGTTCGAGCTGGATGATATCAATGTTGATCCTTAGTGTGCCGGTTCGCATCGCTTTAATTAGCCGTCGTAGGTCTCGGGGCAATCCCGATAGAATATCAACCATTTGGACAACATTACGGCGACCCTTTGTTATCCAAACTTCGGGTTTATAACGGTCTAGGGTTACTTGTTTTAGGAATGGGGCAGCTTCGGACGCCAAATCGAAATCCGGGTCCAGTTGGCGTCCCATACCTTCCAATGTGATCAATGCCTTAAACAACATGGTCAAATCTGGAGGCAGGGACAGATGGTGGTCACGAAGCAACGTCGCTAAATCCGACAAAATATCGGTAATGTTCAGACGTTTAAGCGGGACTCCATGATAAGTATGAATCAGGGTTTCGATGTCGGTCGCTAAAGTATCGGTATCCGTTAGTTTGTCTCCTGACCACTCTAGAAGAACATCTGCCACCGAGTTTGACTCTTGTTCCACCATGGAATGCAATAGGTCAACGACCTGTTGGCGTCGAATTTCCGATAACCGCCCAACCATGCCGAAATCGATAAATGCGATTCGGTTATTCGGGAGAAATAAAATATTACCTGGGTGTGGGTCCGCATGGAATAAGCCCGCGACTAATACCATTTTGAGTACAGCCTGAGTGCCATTTACCGCGAGCTTTTTGCGATCCAGCCCGGCTTGTTCCATCAAGGTAAAGTTGCGGCTACTAAATCCATCGATATATTGTTGAATATTGACTCTTTCGCTAACCCACTCCCAATATACATTAGGGATTACAATATTCGGGTCGTCCTCAAAATAACCGGCCATTCGTTCAGCGTTGCGGCACTCTGCAGCTAAATCCAATTCACGGTAGAGTGATTGCGTAAACTGATGGATGACATCTCGCGGCCGATAGTGTTTCATCTCGGCAATCTCACTTTCAGCTATTTTTGCGAGACGTTCTAATAGGCGCAAATCTGCATTGATGGTTTTTCGAATGGCTGGCCTTCGGATTTTAACAGCGACTTCCATTCCATCTTGAAGACAGGCGCGATGGACTTGAGCAATCGATGCGCCTGCAAGCGGTTTTTCTTCAAAATACTTAAATACCTCGTTGATAGGTAATCCCAAATCCTCTTCTAGTTGTTGACGGACTGCTTTAAACGGCAATGGTGGGACTCGATCATGGAGTTTTTCGAATTCTTCGATCCATTCAGGTGGAAATAGATCAACCCGGGTTGCGAGAATCTGTCCGAATTTGATGAAAGTGGGCCCCATCTCTTCCATTGCCCTTCGAACACGTTCAGGCAGCTCCAGGTGGGACTGTTCCTGGGCGTACTTCCAGTTCAGTACTTTACCGGTGCGAGCCAAAAAATCTACTAATCCCATTCTTCGTACGATGTCTCCGAATCCATAACGGATGAGGATCGATGCGAGATGTTGTAGGCGTCCTATATCGCGAACTGCACTGAGTGCTTCAAAAAACATTTTGGGGGGCTATGTTTAATCTTTGTCGGTTTTCTTTGTGGATGCTTGTAAGCTGTCTACAATTCCAGCTAAAACCCCGCTGGCTATCTGGGTAATTTGACGGCTAGTAGACATAGCGAAATCGGAGCTGGTTTTAAAGCTTGTGGCGCTCGCATGGAATATTTGGTTCTGCAATGCCTGAGTAGTTTTAGCGACGTGTTCACCAACAGCGGTGCCGCTGTGGCGTGCATGCTTGAATAGGTCTTCCATTATCTTGGCTGCCGACCCGGAAGCGGATTCTCCGGTTTGTTTTAGGGTTTCCAGAAACATTTCCTCCAAAGCCCTTAGATCGTTCAGCGAGCGCTTCAATTCCTGTTCAGAGAATTCACCAGCTCGGCCAACGGCTTCTTCTATCGCGAGTTTAGAAGCTTCCGCAGCTTTTACCAAAGCTTGGTCTAGACCGGTAAAAGCTTGTTGCATAGCATCGCCAATGTTTTCGCCGAACTCTGTCGCTCCCAAAGCTGCACCTTCCGTAACGGCCTGAATGATTTCCTTGACACGTTCGGTTTCCAATTTTCCTTCCTTGAGTGCAGTAAGAGTGATGTTATGAACTTCTTGCTGAATATCCGTATATCTTTCTAGAGCTTCTTTGGTAGCATTCCGGATTTTTTCGGTATCGACAGTGTTATCTGTGACTTTACTCATAATTTCTCCTCGGGAAAATCCCATTTGTTGCGGTTTGCAAGCTCCAGGAAGGGAACGTAATAATCCACATCTAGCAGGCTGTCCGAGACTAGGCAACCTACTGTGGAAAAGACGATTTGTCGTTGAACAGGCTCAATATTTGGGTCGGTTAATCGAAAATAAAGCCTCACAACCACATTTTTTTGATAAGGCTTCTATTATCGGCTAACCGCTTAGAATTTTTCAATATCAACCTCTGGAATATCTAGCCGCATTGCGCCATCTTTCCAAATTACCGTTCCTATATCCACCCATGGTTGAACAATATTGTTGTAGCGAAGATTCTTCTCCCATTCCACGGGCGTTTGGATTTCTTTCATTTTTAGAGTTAGCACTGCGTTGCTAAGATCAATGCCAACTTTCGTTCCCCAAAATGCCGTGACCTTTTCGCTAAATTTTCGGAAGCGCAACCGTTTGACATCAGCCATTACAGCAACATTGGCCCACATTGATTGGATTCTACCCCAATTGGGTGCAACAATCCGCCCTTCTTCGTTGACGAAGGGAAGAAATTTTTCCTGTCCTTGGTTATCCATGTATGTAAAAGCAAATAAATGGTTAAAGCCTTCGAAATGGTCGTGAAGGTATAAGCCGTGGGGTGTGATTCCTAAAAATGCATGAGAAAACAACAGAATACTGTTACTAATGTCGGTTAAAAGACGACGCGTTGCTGTTGCGTGCCGATCGAAACCAAGACGGTGTACTATTCCATAGTGGATCGTACTATTGAGCTGAAGAAACAAAAGAACTACCAGAATCTTCATAATTCGGTGTGCACGTTGTCGAACTGTGCCAGTGTGTTGCGTAAAGGAGTTTTTTAGTCGCTCCTCGATTACGATTTTTGTGTTATCTGAGTTTATGTCGATGACGTAGTTAATCATCTCAGATCGACTGTCTCTAATCTGCCGATAATGACGGTCACAGAGAGAGTGAATTTTTGGTAAGCCCATAATCAATCCAATCGCAGCGGTATATCGCATTTTTAACAGTATCTGAATATATGCGTTTATACCCTCATACTGCTGTCCTTTACGATTTATTGCACAAGGATTATTTAATAATCGTTCACCTGAAATTCTGGTTAGAGCAGGATATTGCCTTACGTGTTCTCGAAATTCCTTGAATTCAATAGCGCCTAAAACGTCAAAATGCTTCACAGTGATTACCATTCGCTTGTGTTGTATGGAGTCTTGGTTATATATAACGGTAAGCAAAGGGCTTTTGAGCCTGATCATTTTCTTTAGATAACGCCACCAGGAAAAGGGAACCATTAAAAAATAGAAAACCAGCATCCCAATGCCAAAAGGGTAAATGTTGAGTGATACGGTGATCCCTGTATGAAAAATAACTCCGATGACCATTAAGGGCACCCGAAACCTTCGAAAACCAAAAAAGAATAAAAAACCAAATTGGAATACAAAAAGGCTATACCCAATTACCATTTGTAAATGTTTTAAATTTAAAAGTGGGGACATATCGATGGCTGATATGTAATAGGGCATAGTGGACGGTAACCATGCTCCTAAGCCATTGCGCCAGAATTCTGCTGACAGTTTATGAATGGCCGAATCGAAATAAAGGTTTCCTAAACAGAAACCGAGGGGAATGAAATAACTCAAAACAGAGACTGTAACCGGTGGCGTTTGGCGATTCTCTAGAGTGGGGTTTGTCAGCTTTAATCTGAGGTTATCGAGTGATAGTGATCTTTCAGAGGGCAAAAATACCAAAAACAGTGTTCCTGCTACCATTAGTTGATCAAAACCTCCATCAAAGTCCTGCCACATGGGTGTAAAACCAAGAAACAAAAGCCAAAATGAATAGGTTACCAAGGCCGCTAATCGGGTAAACCAACCAACCGTTAAATTTAAGGCAGCGATCCCCCAAAGTACTAAAAAAAACGACAACAGCGGGGGTGCTTGGTCAAGAAATGGGATTGGGTCGAAAATAAGGTGGCGAAAATAAAAAAGAAAGCCTACTTCATGGACTGTTAGGAGACCGAAACCGATTCGAAAAAACCCGAGTCCAGTTGCTGGAACCCGTTTTTTAAGTCCTTTGGTAATCAGGTGCAGCGCATTTTTGTACATTAATACCGTTGGGATATGGGAAGAATATTATATCGGGACTCGATATAGTAATGCTTACCAAGAACGAATTAAAATTTACCTAACAATTTTTTCCAGATACATAGCCTAATAATGATTCCCTCGGACCACCATAATGACCGTATGCAGCAGCAGAAAGCTGAAGTAGACAAGCTCATAAGGAGCGCAAATGAAAAAAAAGGGATACTACTGGTTCTAACCGGCAATGGTAAGGGAAAAAGCAGTTCAGCCTACGGTATGTTGGCACGTGCTATAGGCCATGATATGCGTTGTGGTGTGATCCAATTCATCAAAGGGCAATTTGTCACCGGCGAAGACCGCTTTTTTAGGCGATTTCCCGAGAATATTGACTATTTCGTTATGGGGGAAGGTTATACTTGGGATACTCAGAATCGTGACCGAGATGTTACGGTTGCTGAAAACGCTTGGGACAAAGCGGTGGAAATGCTTAGTAACCCAGAAATGCAGTTGCTGGTTTTTGACGAATTAACTATTGTTTTCGACCTTGGTTATCTCAATGTGCAACGGGTTCTAAACGATCTTGCTTCACGGCCTGCAATGCAACACGTTATCGTGACCGGGCGTGGTGCACCACGAGAATTAACTAAAATCGCTGATACCGTGAGTGAAATTACGGCGGTCAAACATGCTTTCGATGCAGGGATTCAGGCCCAGAAGGGGATTGAGCTTTAGATTTGGAGTTTTCAGAAGCATGTGTCCTGAGGAACCCCAAGGCGTAGCGTGATAGACAAAATATGTCCGGTATAATATTACAGTGTATGGGGCAGATTTATTCGAGGACAAAAATGACTAAACCAGATTTGTCCTATTTTTAGGATATCTGCCTATCCAGAAATCTTTTTGTGAATCGATGCGACTTTGCGGATAAAAGGTTTTTTGAGGCGGATTGGTTTGGGTAACGTCGCCATGGCGGCCCGGGCTCCCTGGATATCTTGAAAATCGCCATACAGGATTGGGTACCAAGTATCGGGTTGAATATCCGACCGATAGAAAAAAAACGGTTCTGGCATGCTCCGTGTCGTAATAAGCTGATGGACTAGTTCCTGCACCGCTTCGAGTGTTCGCCCGCTGGATATCTGGATCGTATAGTGTCCAGGATCCAATGTCATCACTTTATCGATACCCTGGTCGCTTGTTTTTGCGTAATCAATTAGATATCCCGGGTCGTCAGTAGCTCCCTCTAGTAGGTTAGCGAGCACGGATTTTTTGTTAACTGGAGCAGATACGGTTTTTTCAGGGCCAGCATCGACAACCTGACGATCCTGTTCGCCCACGGTTCGAGATATCTTGTCATCTTGTATAACCTGATTCTCATTCATCGGTGGCGGTGTCACTATTGACGTGAAAAATATCACCAACACTACCAAAATTGCTGGAAATAGAAATGGCAACCTTGATTTGAATAACCGATGTTTGTGGTGGCATCGTTCACAACGAAAAACATTGAAATGCATCAACATATTGAGCACACGATCGAACCCAGATTTCTTGACCCGAATCAGTTCGCTAGTGCCACAGGCTTGGCATTCTCTCGGTACTAAGCCGTTTTCATATTTATTGCTTTTTGAACTAACCACGGTTATGCCCCCATTTTGTCTATTTTCTTCCTGTACTGACTGGATTTGAGAGATTTTTTTTCATTTGTTCCATTATTTCGAGCAAATCGCCCTTGTCCTGCTCCGATTTTGCTTTGAGTCAAGGTAGAAACCATGGCCCTGCATTTTTAAAGGTAACACCCTGAAGTACGATTTATCTTGTTGTAATTGGGCTAAAAATATACTAACGGATGTGTACGTTGTCAATAATGATAGTGACCACCTAAGATACTATATACAACTCGTAGGCTTCGGTAATCCGCCAATCTTACAGGCATACTTTAAAGGCCCATCGGGAAATAATCGATAAAGGTACCGGCTATTTCCTTTGTCTTTCCCCAAGGTGTTATGGATTGCTTTTGTGAAAATTCGAGAATTTGGTAAGTGATTAAATTTTCTATAATAATCTCGGATAAAATAGATAATTTCCCAGTGTGCTTTGGTTAATGTTATAGCATTCATTTCTGCGAGCGCATAGGCTACGGTTTCGTTCCAATCTTCTTGATTGATTAAAAAACCCGCTTCGGTCAAAACCAAAACTGCAAGCCTTCACTTTTAACCGTTAAGTCAACAAATCCATCGTAATCAACCAAAATAACGCCATCTAAAACCTCCTCCTCATTTATTCCTCTGAGCATGAGATCTGGAGCGATTGCACACACAGTAATATGGGGGAGGTAGTTTGCTATAACAGTTGCGGATTGGCTGTTCGATTTCACCGTATAGACAGCGTCTTCTATGAGTAAAATAGTTCCGTTGGGGCTGATCCGCGATAAATAGGTTTCTAGTTTGGCGAGATCAAAGGCTTTATTCAAAACAAAAAGCATCAACTGTTGTAAACCATATGGTGGGCAAGCATTAAGTTTCCAATATGGTTCCTAGCGATCGGTTCAACCGGTAATTCTAGGTCGTCCAAATCTAGAGCGCGCTCTTTAATAGATTCGATTTCGACAAAATAGTCCTTGATATCGTAAATGCTTAGGGCCTGGAATAAGGGCGTAATATTTTTTATTTTTGTTGCGCCAGGATTTTGTTCCTTTTTTAATTGAAAAACACCGTCGTCTAAAAATAGAACCCGAACTTCTTGATCGAAGGCAGCTGCGGTCATCATGACATCAAGAATCTCCCGGAGGTGATTTGTGCCATGGGGAGCCCGCGACATGACGAACAATAAATTTTTCTTCATTCGATGTTTTAACTTTTTCCTTCTAGGGAAGGTTCTGCTTTGTTTTAGAGCATGTAAGAATGTGCAAGTTTACAGGTGTTTACAAGCATTGTTAATGACGTTGTGGAAGCATTAGGGATGAGGTGAGCGGTTATACAGTTTTTTCGTATTCCATAATCGCATGGCGGACTTTTTCAGGGATCCTTGCGGATTTCTGTTTTTCATAATCAAACCATACAAATATACCTTTCGAAGTTAACAGGTCTTTTTTAGAATCCTTAGGGAAGATTGCTGCATCAATGTTGGCGCTACTATTTCCCATCGATGTGATTCGAGTGGCTACTTCGACCCTTGCGGGATAGTGCAATTGATTTGAAAATGTAGCTTGTAAATCTGCTAGAATCCAACCTGCTTTAAGCTGTTTTCCGAATGCTATCGCTAATACATCTTCGCAATAGGCGACTCGACCGGATTCTAGATAACGCATGAGTTGTACATTATTAACATGACCAAGGGCATCGAGATCACCCCATCTGACAGCCATCTCAAAAAAGTGTCTAAACTGTAGTCGTCCCATCGAAAATACTCCTGGATCTTACGGTTTTTTTAAAGAACGCTAATGAACAATCGAAGAAATTATTACCGCATTCTCCATGTGCAGCCCGATGCTCCCCTGGAAATTATAAAATCCAGCTATCGAACGCTCATGCACAAACTCAGACAACACCCAGATCTTGGTGGAGACAATGAAAATGCTGCACTACTAAATGATGCTTATGCGGTGCTTTCCGATTCAGAAAAGCGTAAACAATACGATGCAAACTACACCTATCCTACAATAAACGACCTGCGGGAAGGCAATAATATTTTTTCTGGGATATACCAAAATGATCCAGCACCAAGAGAGCCAAAGCAGCGTGAAACTAACAAATCAAGCTGCCCTTTTTGCAAATCACCAATTCACTTCGAAATTTACCCCGAGGTTAGATGTCTCCAATGCGAGAGCCCTCTGAGCCCTGTGACGACTTTAGAGCTGGAGCAGTTTGGCCAACGTCAGGTAACAAGAATACTAACGAATAGTGAAATTACATTTTTTACCCGGTGGCCTCAATCGGGCCTACTGGGACAGGTCCAAGATCTTTCTCCGTCCGGTATGCGATTTATTACCAATACGCCGTTATCTATCAATAGTGTCATTAAAATCAAGGGGAAACACCTTGATTCGGTGGCTCAGATTACCAACTATCATAAATTAAAAAAAGCACTGTCGCCTTTTTATTCAATTGGTATCAAATTTTTAACTTTAGAATTTCACCAAAAGACTGGAGCGTTCGTCTCCAGCCATGTTTAAGGGAAAACGGATCACCAATCAATGGGAATCTATGCCGATTGCGTGTTTCCCTGGGGTGTCGACAAAATTATGGCGGATTCTAAGTTCAGTCGGGTGCGAAAGCGATTGCTCGCGAATGTCGAGGGTGAAATATTCGAAATTGGATTTGGAACGGGCCTCAATCTACCACACTATCCTATGCGGGTTAAGAACCTAATTACTGCGGATATTAATACGGCTATGACTAAACGGGCGGAAAGAAAATTGGCGGAATCAAACATTCAACTGAGTATCCATGTTCTCAATGGCGAATCGTTGCCTATGGACAGTGGTAGTTTTGACTGTATTGTATCGACTTGGACATTGTGCAGTATTGAACGGGTTGATCTTGCGCTTAAGGAAATACGTCGACTCTTAAAACCAAAAGGTCGTTTTTTTTTCGTCGAGCACGGGCTGAGTCCCAATCCACGAATACAACGATGGCAGCATCGATTAAATCCGATTCAAAAAATCGTTGGCTGTGGTTGCCGGTTAAATAGGGATATCAAGGAACTCATTTTGGGGCAGGGATTTTGTTTAGATGTGTTAAACGAATACTATATGGACGACATCGTTAAGACACATAGTTATATGTACGAGGGGATTGCAACCTGCGGAAAGTAACTATTCAGCTCACCCCAGAAATTCGTCACTTCTGTGTTAAAACAATGAACATTTACGCGTGTAAACGCACATTTTTCGCCTTGAATCACGAAATCGCAGTGGCAATCTGATTGGCTACATTCGTTTGAATACGGTCATCAAACGCTTTAATACGGATTATCTTATATGATTCATGCTCGATAGGCCTGAGTTTGGATTCGCCGTATTTTCTCGCCCTGGGGAAGGCGATAAAAATGTCTTAGCTCGGAAAATATTGCTTTCGGGTTGGTTTCTGTTTTAAGAAACTTTTCTTCGAGTTGGAAACAGTATTTGCCGGCGTAGAAATTGGCATCTTTATATCTCGTTAATGATCCTTCATCAAGTGCTTCATCAAAATCGTCCGCTTGGAAAAGAAATGGCCGAAGCAACGGTGGTAGCTGGCCAGCATTCTGTTGACTTAGTAAACACACGGAACAAATGAATTTATCGACCTCTGCTTGTAACTCCAATTCCAGTAAGGTAACGCGTTTCTCAAAAAATGCATTCCAAGTAAGGTATAGGAAGTGGCTAACGCCTTCCAGTGCGATCCAAAAATCGGTCAAGTTACCGTTGTGTAATTCCTTAAATGGATTATCTAAAGCTAAATGTTCGATCACCCCAGAATCAATATAGAGGCTAAGATCAAGATTTTCACCTTGTTGAGAAATTAGCAGTTTTTCTTTAACTTTCCTGGCGTTTTCACTCGTATCCAATTGATGGGCAAGGGTTTCGTCGGTGATCAAAAAATCATCAACGTTAAAATCGACATTAATCCCGTAGATTGTTTCAAGCTGATTTTGTAACCGTTCCATTTTCATTAGTTTATTTCTAATGCTTCCGATGATTTGTGGGATTTTGTATCGGAAAAATTCCGTGGTTTTTTAGTTGTTGCTCGGCTCGCGTACTGTCGGTTTGCATCCAATAGTCGTAAAGGCTTAGGAGATCTTTATGAGAGCTTAAATGCGATTCTTCGCTAACTTCCCCCAGAACATCTACAAAATCTTTGAATTTGTTTGATAATTCTTCAAAAATTTCCCCGTGAACCTGTTTGTGTTCCGTTCCTCGGGTCACATCGGACAAATATCCGTATGCATTCCCTCCCATGGCGATATAGTAATCTACGCCAACCAACCGCTTAGTTAGACTATTGGAAAAAAGTCCGGCGATAAACAAAGAAATGTCCCCCAATTGTTTTAATACCCGATTGCGGTCGTTATCTGAGGGAAGGGATACGGCTTCACCATACATTTGGGCCAATGGTTTTAATTGCAGACCATCGGTGGTTTTATCGTAAAGTTCATGAGCATGGGTAAAAGTCGTTAAAAGATTTACGATATAGACAATTGTATGCTCTGACGTATCGATGCATTGATTTACTGTGGCGTTTAAGACTGTTTCGTGAAAATGTTCACGAACATTCATATCGGTAATTACCTTTTTCTCGTTTTTGCTGATCATAACGTCTCCTATGCTAATCCACTCTTAAATAGGTTTTGCCATCGTTAAAAAGAGCAGCAAAATCGACGCCAACAGTGTTAGATCGTCAGAGATTTAAGATTTTGGAGGAAAATGATGTGAGCTGGTTCGTTACATAATTTTACTAATATCGGGTGCGAGTAACCCAAGAACTGCTACCGGCAATGAACTGGTAAACCCATACTGTTCTGATTCGGGACCTGATACGTGGGCGGTAATGACACCAAAAAATCGATCATCGATAAAAAAGGTGAATGTTGCAGTACGGTTGACGGCAACGGATGAAATTAGACTACCCTGTTTGTCCACCCGCTTGATCCGGTTATCGCCAGATCCAGTTTTTCCCCCTACGACCAGTTTTTTGCCACTGGCTGAATTAAACGCACCTCGAATTCTTACAGCGGTTCCCCGTTCAACAGTCCCTTGCAATACGTTATAGAGTACATTTGCTACTGGCTCAGCTAAAACTCTTTCACCCTCTGAAGCAGCTTTTTCTAAACCTGTATGATAAGGCGTGCCTTCGGCAAAACGGAGGCGCTCTATAGTGGTATCCGGTCTTTTTATCCCTTTATTTATAATAATGCCGACTAATTCTGCTAACGCCACGGGGCGATCTGAAGAAGCGCCAATGGCGGTCGCATAGGAAGGCGTTAATCTACCAAAAGGGTAGCCAAGTCGCTGCCAATACAAAGCCATCCTTGCAAATGCATCGCGTTCGATGCGGATATTCAAACGGCGATTTTGGGCGCGGCTATTTCGTGTTTTGAATAACCATTGTGATGTAACTCGACGAGATTCCTCACTTAACGCATAAAGCCTTTCCCACTTGAGATCTGGTGTTTTGATCATCTGTCCGGCCACCCAGACTTCCAAAGGATGTTTATCCAAAAGATAACCGTAATCAGATAGGTCAAAATAGGTTTTGCGATAAGCACTCCAGATTTTGTCGACTAACTTTCCGGAAGAACTTCCAGTTAGTTGGGTCAACCATTCGCCCAGAATTTTGAAATTGGGCGCATCGGTCCAAGCAAAATATAAAATAGCCAGATGCTGTTTTGACTTTGCACGTTTTTGCAATAGATCGTTGACTATTCTATTGGGCGATTTTCCTTTATATTTCCTATAAAATTTCCTCAGATAAATTCCTGCTTCTTCCTCGGCGCTTTGTTCCAAAAAAGCCCTCCTTAAGAAGGACCGCTTGTCTGATATTACAGCCTCAGCATCATAGTTTAACCGAGTTCTATGGTACTTAACTAGATCTTCCATTAGTCGTATAAAAACTAAGTTGACCGAGCGAACAGTCGCTTGTTTCACCGATATTCTGCGCGTATTATCCTTGGGATCGAAGTTTTGAAAGTGATGAGTTCCTCCGCCAGTAAAGAAACGTTCCCCCGGATTAGCTGAATACTTCCTCTCTAATGCCCAAGATAACAGTTCGTCGATGGTTATTTCCTTATTCCAATAGCAAATGTTCATTACCCATCGAGAAATGGGATCTAGTGAACTAGTCTTCAATCGACGGAAGCTAGCTTGATCCAGGTTCCGATATGATTCATAGAGTTCGTTAACGACTTCAAGATAATGGACTAGAGTCCGCAATTTTGCCGTACTTCCCAAGTCAAGTTTCACATCGGTATTGATATCAAATGAACTTGGAAAATTGTCAGCCTGTACACGCAGTGCATTACCTGCTGTAGTTTTTTCGTAAAGTAAAAAACTATAAAGCACATTTGAAGGATCGCCGCGATCCAATAATCGTTTAAAATTTAACTTGTTGCGTGTTATGAAATCGTATTTTTCGAGCTGTTTGAAAACGCCCATTACTTTTGATTGAAGCTCAGCATCGATACTAGTGTCCGTTTCTAAAAACAAACGGTTCAACTGGTAGTAACCTGGAATTCCGAGCGAACCGCTCAATTGACTTCTGATTTGATTGACTGCCTTTCGAAATACTGGACGTACCAATACCCCTCCTACATTTTCAGGGTTTAGTGGTACCTTAATTTCCCTTAATAATCTTGCAAACTCGCTATTAATAATATGCGCTTCTTGCAACAAATTGATAAAGAAGTTTACGCGCTGCTGGAGGCCAGAGTAGTCGGTATGCAAAAAATAAGAGGGTGCACGAATTGATATTAACAAGGTCAAGGCTTGTTTATAAATCGTTAACTTTTCCTGGGTGGGGCCCATGGCAGAAAATGCCTCATCAACCTCTCTACGACTTGTTCCAAACCATGCATATAAACCATTTGCTAAACCGTTAACTTCTCCAAAATTTGGAGTCGCAGACAGGGGTAACGAATTGACATAGTCAACAACGATATTTTCCCTGGCTAGGCGTGTATCGCCACCTGCACTGTATGCTTTAATACTTGCCGAGACCATCTGCCGTAGCTTATCAACAGGAGATCCAGTGATTCCTTGCGGTGAATACCTGAATTTTTCGAGTTGGGTGGCGAGTGTACTGCCGCCTTCCCTGCGTGTTTCGATCCCCAATTGTCCAATTCCATACAAAATACTTGCGCGTGACAACCTGCTCCAATCCACAGCGGGGTTAGTACTTATCCCCGCGGGAACCGCAAGTTGCCGGTCTTCAAGGAACAGCAATGTTTTTACGATTAATTCGGGAATTTCCGTATAGCTCTCGAAAATTGGGGTATTAGCCGTTGAGTCGAAAATTGGCTTTCCCGAGCGATCATTGATTTTTAACCCAACCAGGGAAGGTTCCCGGTAGGGAGGCGCTATGCCGTGTTCAACCAATTTCAGCAGACGGGGCGAAAAACTGGATTGTTCTTTGATGCGAAAATCTTCAGCCTCAAGACTTTCAATAAATTGGGGTATTCGGGTATATCCCCTCTGTATGTTAAACGGCCCATATTTCGGAAATATAATATTGTCACTGGAGCCTGGTTCCACGGTAGTGTAAAGATCCTTGGAATAGTCTGCCAGTAGCCAGGATTGGGCCCCAGAAAAACGTATTTCATACCACACCATGACAATTATGGTCACAGTGATGATTAAAAAGAACTTGCTCCAGAAAGCAGCCGATGTTTTCTTGTTTTTATTTTTATACATCTTTTTTTATCTTACATTCTAGGTGGTTGCCCGAAAATGCCAGCCTTATTGGCCGTGACAGATCGGTCTATTTTAATACAACCTATAGGTGAGACAATTAAAAACTAAAAAACTCCCACGAAAAATTATTTTTTCTAGTTCTAGGTACCGGTTGCGGTCTTGATTATCTAATAACTTGGCACTGTATATGCTCTGTCTTTGAGTAGGGCTTCATGTTTGAAGCACCATTTCTCAACGAATTTCGGTAAAAACTACCGATCGGAGGATAGGAAGATGATTGATTCCACCAAGCAATTTTTGAATCACTGTGTAAGGGTTTGTTTATTGAGGGGTTACGGTTGGAAACCGAAGAAAACTATAAGTTTTGGTGAACCCACTGTTCTGTGGCGAGATCCTTTTTCATATGTGTGGGTATCTGAAAAGGCGGCATTAAAATTGTTGACCACTCATGCCATGGATGAATTTAATCGCAGATGAATTGACTATGTTTGTTCGTCGATGATGGATGATAAATAAGTGTCAGATTATTAGCAAAGGGTTGACGTTGGATTTCGTAGACATGACCCTGACAGTTCAAAGGTGACCAAAATTGTCAGGTGTTTTAGGAGGCTAACCTGTGTTTAAGTTTACGGGGCTTTTGGAAAAAGTTTATTGCTGAATTGCAACTCTGCCAAACGTGCGTACAGCCCATCCTGATTCAGCAATTCATGGTGACTGCCAATGGCAACGATTTGACCTTGCTCCATTACTACGATTCTGTCTGCTTTAAGGATCGTGGCTAAGCGGTGAGCAATAACAATTGTGGTGCGGTTTTTCATCAGATGTTCCAGTGCTTCCTGTACCCGTTGTTCACTTTCGGCATCAAGAGAGCTAGTTGCTTCGTCCAATAGTAGAATGGGGGCGTTTTTTAACATTGCCCGGGAGATTGCGATGCGTTGCTGCTGTCCTCCAGATAAGCGTACCCCGCGTTCACCTAAAAAACTATGATATTCATCCGGCAGCCCGTTAACAAATTCATCAGCCACTGCGGCTACTGCGGCGTTTCGAATTTCATCATCGCTTGCCATTGGGTTACCATAACGGATATTTTCCAAAACATCGGCAGCAAATAACACTGTTTCCTGGGGAACGATACCAATGTTTTTTCGAAGGTGTTTTGGATCGACCTTTGATATGTCTACGTCACCTATTTTGATGGTACCACTTTGTGGGTCATAAAACCGAAGCAGCAGTTGGAAAACTGTGCTTTTCCCTGCTCCAGATGGCCCTACAAGTGCGACGGTCTCGCCCGATTCGACCTCAAGTGAAAAATTGCTTAATGCGTCGTGTCCAGGACGTGATGGATACGAAAACTTAACGTTTTTAAATTGAATTTTTTCGGTGCACCTTTCTGGAAACAACAAGGGACATTTAGGAGCATTGATTTGCGATTGACTATTCAATAATTCGAGCAATCGTTCCATTGCGCCGAGCGCTCGTTGAATATCCCCCCAGACTTCACTCAATGCAGCGGTACTGGTGGCAACGACAATCGCATATATTAGGAACTGGCCTAGCTCGCCATTCGTCATGCTGCCGGTGATCACGAATTGAGCGCCGATCCACACTACCACAATAACGGCGCTGAACACGATAAAAACCGCAAACGCTGTGAGTAACGCACGGGCAAGTAGTCGCCGTTTGGCTGTCACGAAAGTCGTTTCAACCGAACGTGCAAACTGAGTGCTGTGAAATTCCTCCAAGGTAAAAGACTGTACCATTTGAATCGCATTCAGGGTTTCACCGGCTATGGCGCTAGATTTTGCGGTACAGTCTTGATTTAAGCGGGATAGTACACGTACTTTTCGTCCAAAAAAGATTAAGGGCAAAATCACAAAGGGGATGATGACAAGAATCAATCCTGTCAGATGGGGGCTGGTAACCATCAGCATCACCAGACTGCCTATTAGCATGAATGAGCTACGTAATGCGATAGAAATCCCTGCGCCCACCACTGCTTGGACCAACGTGGTATCGGTTGTTAGCCGTGATAAAACTTCGCCGGTTCGGGTAACTTCGAAAAAGGTTGGATCCATCCGAATAATATGTCGGTAGACGGCTGTACGGATATCTGCCACGATTCTCTCGCCCAGCCACATCACTAGATAAAATCGGGTTGCGGAGAATATGGCAATGATAATGACAAGTCCCAGGAGTACTAAAAAATGCTGGTTTATGGATTTTGCATGTTCTTCGAAAAATCCTTGGTCAATGACTTCGCGTACGGAGAGAGGCAAGGCCAGCATAGCGCCTGCGGCGATGCTCAACGCCAAAAATGCCAATATGAACCTAAGTTTGTAGGGTCTAAAAAAGGCGGTGATCGACTTTAGTGTGTTGGTATTGGAATATTGGATTCGATCGTCCCTATGTTGATCATTCAGATTAACCTTAACATCGTTGATTCTTGGTGTTCAATGAGCGATTGATCACACCATAATATTGAGATATAAGTCTACCTGTTTCCCATCAGGGGAACTAAGGATTTAGGGTTAAGTTATAGCTATTTAAAATAGTGTTAATAGATTCCTTTATTTTATATGCAACCCCATAAGACAACATTGAGGTCGTGGAGTAGCAACGGGTGAGAAATGCAGGTAGTCTTTTGTTCCTATGAATTATCATCGATACTATTAACTGGATGAATATTCGGATCATATCCATACGTTTGGGGATTGGTACGGCCGTTGTTGGTTTGGCAATGGTGCTGATGGTAGGTTACGTGTTATATGCCTCCCTCCCTGATTTAACTGGTGAGGTCTCGATTCAGGGGATTGAACTGCCTGCTGAGGTGGAATTTGATCGATTCGGGATCCCTTCGATATCGGCTTCATCTCGCTCTGATGCCTTCAAGGTATTGGGCTTTTTAATTGCACGTGATCGACTATTTCAAATGGATTTAATGCGTAGAAAAAGTGCAGGACTGCTCGCGGAGTTGTTTGGAGAGCCGGCGGTTCAAACCGATATCTTTCAGCGTAAATTGGGCTTAGGAGCGGCAGCCAGGGATATTGTTAGAAATCTACCCTGGGACCAAAAAAAAGTACTTCTTGCTTACGTCGAAGGTGTCAATGCTTATATACAGCATACGGAAACTTTGCCGTTTGAATTTGTTACTTTGGGATATCATCCAGAACCATGGAAACCTGAAGATAGTATGTTGGTGGCGCTTGCGATGTTTCAACAGCTTAGCTGGAATCAACATGATGAACGCATGCTAACGGTTATGAGGACAGTGCTTCCGCCTGAGGTTGTCGCTTTTTTTACTCCGGATAGTGATGAATTTGACAGTGTGTTGCTTGGGGGACAGGAATCACGGCGTCCAATACAACCTATTCCAATAAAAGCTCTTAGTTCTTTATTACAGTCGGTAACGGCTAAGACCGATGTGAATGTCGTAACTACGAATTCTGCTTGGATTGGTTCCAATCAATGGGCGGTGAGCGGTACCAAAACTGTCGATGGTAGAGCTATATTGGCTAACGATATGCATTTGGCGTTGACGGTACCCAATCTCTGGTACCGTGCAAAGATTCATTATGATGATATTGAACTTTCCGGAATGCTGATACCCGGACTTCCGCTTTTCATTGCTGGTACCAACAACAAAATTGCATGGGGCCATACCAATGTGCTTGCTGATGTACTTGATTTGGTGACTTTGGAAATTAATCCGGGTAATTCTTCAGAATATCTTAGTCCTGATGGTTGGAAATCATTCGTAACTGTAAAGGAAACTATTAAGGTTAAAAATAACGATGCTCGGGTGATCGAAATAAAAAAAACCATTTGGGGACCGGTAGATTCGAAGCCACTGTTGGGACAACCGGTCGCTGTCCGTTGGACTGCAGTGTTACCGGATACCGTTAATATGGAAATGCTGTATTTGGATAAGGTGGAGACCTTGGAACAAACCATCAGCATTTTTAACCGTTCGGGTATTCCGCCGACCAATATTATGCTGGCAGACGACCAAGGAAGGATTGCTTGGACCTTGGCTGGAAAATTTCCTTTACGGCATGGATTTGACGGTTCCACTAGCCATTCATGGAGCACAGGTAGTGTTGGTTGGGATAGTTACATAAATCCTGAGGAACTACCTAAAGTTATCGACCCGCCTACAGGTTTTCTAGCGACTGCGAATAATCGTACTTTGGGGTCTCAGTACCCTTATGTGATTGGTCATAATTATGCACATAGCTATAGGGCATTCCGGATTAGTCAACGGTTGAAGAATATGAAGCAAATTGAGGAAACCGATATGCTAAAGCTCCAATTGGATACCAAAACGGAGTTTTATGAGTTTTATAGAAATCTAGCTCTTTCAGTATTGACCGAAGAGGCGGTTGGAGAAAACACAGATTTGTACGATGTTCGACAAGCGCTCACGCAGTGGGATGGGAAAGCTGATGTTAACAGTGAGGGATTGCCCGTTTTAGTAGAGTTTCGAAGACGCTTAGCCCACCAAGTCATCACGCCGTATCTGAGTGCTTGTCTGCAGCGGGATCCATCGTTTTTTTACCGGTGGTATAAGATGGAAACGCCGTTACGGCGTTTATTGACAGAAAAAGTTCCAGCGATTTTGCCGAATCGTCGCTATGGAAATTGGGACGCATTGATCGTGGAAACCCTAAAGGAAAGCATCATCAATTTAAAAGGTAAATTTGCCGTCAGGTCAATAGCCGATCTTAATTGGGGATATACCAACTCACTTGCTATTTCCCATCCTTTTAGTCAGGTTTTGCCAATTCTACGCTATTTTCTGGATATGCCTATTCGAGAAATGTCTGGGTGTAACTATTGTGTCAATGTGGTGGTGAAAAAGTATGGAGCGACTGAGAGAATGGTGATTTCGCCTGGAAAATCTGAAGATGGCATTTTGCATATGCCTACGGGCCAATCGGGTCACCCGCTTTCACCACATTATGACGACCAGCATTGGTATTGGGAACGGGGATTGCCGCTACCATTTAAGCCTGTACCTTCAGAAAGTATCCTGCACGTTGTTTCTAAAAGGTAGAGGTGAAGGTCGGGTTTCTTCAGGTATTATTTTGGTTTGAGGGACGGCAATACGTCGAGAAGTTCCTGTACCGTTTGGGGACGCTTAGTGGGATCGACTCGTAAAGCCCAATCGATCGCTTCGAGCAATTCGGTTGAATATTGTCGATTAAAGGCTTTAACTGCAGGTACAAGCGTATCGTTAGATGTTCGCTCTGATGCCCGAGGTGGTGGTTTTCCTACTATACAGTTATGCATACTAGCACCAATCGCGTAAAGGTCACTCCAAGGGCCTATCTGGCCACTGGAACCATACTGTTCTGGTGGGGAAAACCCTTGGGTTAACACTTTACCTAGTCTATCTTCCTGACCGTTCGGAAATGGATGGACAGCTCCAAAGTCTAAGAGCATGGGGTCGCCACCGGGTCGAATCAAAATATTTTCGGGCTTAATATCGAGGTGTAACAAGCTATTAGAGTGAATGGCATCGATACCACTCAATAATTTTGGGAATACGGTGAGTAAAAAATCCTCACTCAATGGGCCTTTTCTGTCGTTAATATGGAAGGCGAGATTTTTTCCGTAATCATAGGTCATGACGATATAGACCGTAGAATTCTCTTGGAAAAAATTGATGACTTCGACGATATTTGGATGTTTTAATTTAGCTAGGATTTTTGCTTCCTCGACAAATAACCTTCTTCCTTTCAAAAATAAAGCGCGATTTTCATCGGTTTTAGGGGCAACAACATTACCCCAAGTACGATGGGCAATCCGTCGAGGCAAATATTCCTTGATTACAACCTGGTACTGATCTGATAATTGACGGGCTAGGTAGACTGAACTAAACCCGCCATCGGCCAAGGGTCGTTCGATCATGTAGTTATCCACAATGGTACCGGGCTCCAGAAAATTCCAATTACTGTAGGCTGTCTGGTCTTTTTGGTTCAACATAAGGAATTAGTATTTTCTATTGTTTTTACAGCTTTTTTTGTAACTTTTAGTATAGGTGAATATTCAATGATTCGAAGTATGACTGCGTTTGCTACCGAAAAATCGGAAATTGATTCTTGGTCAATCAGTTGGGAATTACGTTCTGTTAATCATCGATTTCTTGATCTATCGTTGCGGTTGCCAGAAAGTTTTAGATTTTTAGAACCGAAGATAAGGGATGCAACTTCACTCATGTTAAAAAGGGGAAAGATTGACTGCACGTTACAATGCGCAGAAAAAGAGGTCGAATCAACGCAACTACGTGTCAATGATGTGGCGCTCAAACAATTGCTTTCCTTAATTCAAGAGGTAGAAGACACTGGTATCGATGCAAAGGCGTATAGCGCTCTGGATGTTCTAACATGGCCAAATATTCTTCAAGAGGAAAAAGTTGATGGCGAGCTATTGGCAGATCCCATACTTCAAATATTAAAAGTTACTTTGGAAAACCTGGTGAATGCCCGTGAGCGCGAGGGCGCTCGGTTGCACAGTTTGATCGATGAGCGGTGCACTTTGTTGGCAAAACAAGTTTTGGCAGCGCGACAGCGGATCCCCATTGTGATAAAAAACATCCGAGAGAAAATGGAATCTAGGTTGGCTGAAATTTCTTTGTCTCCAAACGCGGATCGATTGGAACAGGAAATGGTCTATCATGCGCAAAAAACTGATATAGCCGAAGAATTGGATCGTCTTGATAGCCATATTGGTGAAGTTAGGCAAGTTTTGGCAGGCCAAGAGTCTATCGGCCGGCGTTTGGATTTTATGATGCAGGAAATGAATAGGGAAGCTAATACCTTGGGTTCAAAATCGGTGGATACAACGACAACTAAGATCTCGGTGGAGATGAAGGTGCTGATCGAACAAATGAGAGAACAGGTACAAAACATAGAGTAGAGGGTTAAAATAGATTCTTATGTCTACATTGTATAGTTCGATTAAAGGTCAATGACATCAGGAACCTTGTTTATTTTATCAGCGCCTTCGGGAGCCGGAAAAACGAGTTTAGTGACTTCTTTGAGTCGCTGTTTGGGTGGGCTCGCTGTGTCAATTTCCCATACTACTCGCCCACCACGTCCGGGAGAAATCGATACGCAAGATTATTTTTTTGTGGATCAGGAATGTTTCAACAAAATGGTAGCCGAGGATGCATTTTTGGAATTTGCTGAGGTTTTCGATCATAGCTATGGGACTTCGTCGGAAATCGTTAAAAAATCATTAGCATCGGGATCTGATATGATATTGGAAATTGATTGGCAGGGTGCGCAACAAGTCCTTAAGAAATTACCTGACGCAGTTTGCATTTTTATTCTCCCGCCATCATTGCGGGAGCTTGAGCGACGTTTGACGGGTAGAGGACAAGATAGTAAAGATATCATCGATCGACGTATGTCTAATGCGTTGTCAGAAATTTCCCATTACGATGAATACGAGTTTCTAATTGTTAACGATGATTTTGATCAGGCTTTAGAGCAACTTAAATCAATAATTTTGGTATCCCGGCTTAAACGGAAGCCGCAAAGTTCACGTTTAGAGTCTTTGCTTGATGATTTATTAGGGATTGTTTCTGAGAAGAACTAATCAATAAGCTTAAATAATAGCGCTGTAGACTGGGTTAATGAAATGCAGGAAATCCGTCTTGGAATTAGTAGTTGCCTATTGGGTGCGCCAGTTAGATACGATGGTCGGCACCAAAGAAACTCCTATATTGTTGATGTATTGAGTCGAAATTTTGAATTAGTGTCTATTTGCCCGGAAGTCTCGATAGGGATGGGTGTACCCCGGCCCCCTATTCAATTGGTGATCTGGAGTAAAAAAAATGATATTCGGGCAATAGGTGTGGAAAACCGGGAATTAGATGTAACCCAGGCATTAATGGATTTCGGTAGAGATACTATCTTAAAACTCGAAAATATCAGTGGATATATATTAAAAAGTGGATCACCCAGTTGTGGGAAAACGGTAAAAATACATAATAAAATGGGCAAACCGATTGACGAAGGGGTGGGATTGTTTGCTCGCGTTTTGATGGATAACTACCCTCTATTGCCAGTGGTGGACGAGAATTCGTTGGTCGATCGGGATTCGAGGGGAAGTTTCCTCGACAGAGTTTTTTCATACCATCGTCAAATGTCTTTGGCCCATGTTGCTCTGGATCACAAAGCAGCAAAAGGTAAAATTATTGACAATTATCAGTAAGGTAATCGAACTTGGTTTCAAATGGTTTGTGGACTCTTTGCCTTGAGTAGTATTTCACGGCAAATCGTCTGGTGGTAGCGAAAGCGAGTCTTCAGTTGAGCGATTTAAGCATCGCTTATTTCTATTTTACAAACAAGTCAAAATAAAAAACGCTCAATCCTCATGAATATTCTCTTGAGAGAATACGGCCGCGTTGTATGGCGAAAAAAATATTTCTTTTTTCTGACGTTACTCGCTTTGTCGATTGCTACGACATTGGATTTATCTGTTACGGTTTTTTATAAAAATATTGCCAATGGATTAACCGAACCCTATTCGGAAGCAACCCTTGAAATGTTACTTGAAAACTTAACTTTCATAGGTTTTTTCTACGCAGCCGTATGGTGCTCGTGGCGATTGCTTGAAATAGGCATTATTCCGCTAGATGGCGGTGGAGTTAATCTGTTGGAAAAGCGTTGCTTCGAGGTCCTTCAAAAACAAAAATATACTTTCTTCGAGAACAACTTTTCGGGAAGTTTGATCAAGCAGGCCAATCGATTCTCGAGTTCGTTCGAAATCCTAATGGATTGGTTTCTATTTCACTTTTTCCAGAGTGTTGTTGCGATTGTTGTTTCATTTGTTATTTTCTCTCAGCAACAAACTGAATTTGCGTCCTATTTTCTAGTTTGGGTGGTTGCCTTTATTTCATGGAACGTCGGTTTTTCTATTTGGAAACTTCGTTACGACAAGGAAGTTGCGAAATGGGATTCCAAAGTTGGTGGTGCATATTCTGACGCCATCAGCAATATATTTGTTGTTAAAAGTTTCGCATTGGAATCTACTGAGCAATCACATGTAGAACAGGCGTCGGATACTGTTTACAAGAAAAAGAAAATCGCCTGGATATTGATGTTTGTTTCGTTTGCGGTTCAAGGGTTGATGACATTCGGTATAGAGCTGGTGCTTATTTATTCGATGATCACTAAATGGAAAACAGGCCAGTTCCAGGTGGGTGAGTTTGTGTTGTTTCAATCAATACTACTGACGTTAATCCATCGATTGTGGGAGTTTGGACGCAATCTTAGAAACTTCTTTACAGCTGTGGCAAATGCGTCGGAAATGGGTGAAATATTCCAGCAAAATGATATTGAGAAGGATCGTGAAACATCCACAGCATTGAAGATCAAAAACGGTGACATTTTTTTTGATCGGGTTACCTTCAAATATCCGAGCAATAAGCAAAATTCTATCGACCTATTTGAAAACTTTTCGCTCAACATTAAAGTGCGTGAAAAAGTCGCATTAGTGGGGTCGACTGGGTCTGGAAAAACTTCATTAACGAAGCTGTTGCTTCGATATATTGAACCTCAAGATGGAGCAATATATTTTGATGGAATAGATGCCAAAGATTTTACACTGAATTCTTTGCGTAGCCAGATTTCGCTTGTCCCACAACAACCCGAATTATTCCACCGTTCTATTCGTGAGAATATGACCTTGGGCAAGCAGATTTCGAACGCTGAATTGATGGAACTTGCCAAAAAGTCCCGTTGTTTGGATTTTATAGAAAACCTATCCGAGAAATTTGAAACCCAGGTTGGTGAACGAGGAGTAAAACTCTCCGGCGGGGAAAAACAACGTATTGCTATTGCACGTGCCTTTTTGGAAGAAGCGCCAATCTTAGTTTTGGACGAAGCGACTAGCGCACTGGACTCGTTAACTGAAAAACAGATCCAAGTTGCCATTTTCGAACTCATAAAAGAGAAAACCGCTATTGTTATAGCCCACCGCCTTTCGACGATATTACGAATGGATCGAATACTGGTGCTAGATGGAGGATGCATAATAGAGGAAGGTACACACCATGCGCTGCTGGAAAAACGAGGCAAATACTTTGCTATGTGGGAACAGCAGAGTGGTAACTTTTTTGATGTTTCTTGAGTCGCTACTAACTTTACGACCTAACTTTTACAATGACTATCGTTATCCTACTGAGATCATCCGCCATACGGTTTGGTTTTATCACCGGGTTTGATCTCTGCTAGATGTATTGCGGTTTACGAGTGACTATGGATTAAACGGCGCGTTTTATTTAAAGCACAAAAACCCAGCTGCAATGGGGTGTAACCGGGCTTTAAGGAGGTTTTGTGACTCCTACACCCTTGCTGAACGTAGAGGCTTTTATTGCCAATTTTATCTCCCCTTTTTTTCAATTTAGTCCCTGAGGAAACGCCTCACGGACTAAAACATCTTAATCTTTGACAAACTCCACAAAAATGCTATGCAAAGCTCCCTATACTTCGATTGACGAATAGGCTCCGAAGCTAAGGCCATGCACGAGTACATGGCGAAGTACCACGCAAACGACAGATCCATTATTCTCCAGATAGTGTTCAATCATGAGTTTAGAGCAGTGATTATTGAGTTGAAATGAAAGTCCTATTTCAACCAACTTCTAACGTTCCCAACGGTGATTCGGGAAGCAAAGGCCTGTAAGGAGGCTAAGCAACAAAAAGGTTTATTACGAGTAGGGGATTAAGATTTTAATTTCAGTTTATTGCAAGGGGTATACAGATGAATATGACTAGATGGGTTCGGTTTATTCTATGGATGTTCGTTTTCTTCACTGGCTCAGCACAACTGCACGCGAATGAATATTTTGATCTCGCTGATGGTCGTACTTTGAAGAATGGGATGACAAGAACTGAAGTTATATCTCTAATAGGCAAACCGACCTTTCGTGAAGTTGAATCGAGTGCTTTAACGGTAAACCATAATTTAGGCGCAAGTACTGTAGAAACATGGTCGTATTTTCTAGATAAATCAGTAGGGGGGAGGCATCTTGTTTCGATTACCTTAGAACAGGGAGTAGTCGTTGGAGTAAATTGGCAAAAACGTGTGCAGAGGTGATGGCTATAGGTGTCCTTTTTGAGTTTATATCTTATCGTTGGGTTGTTGGAGATAGCGGTCAATATCTTCCTTTGAAAACCCAACCCGGTGTGCAACGTAGTCAGCGTGACTTACCCTTGATATTCCATCAATTAACCGATAGGTCGGATTCATTTCATCGAACTCGACTTGTTTGGTTAGGCCTATTCCTTCTTCTGCGAATTGGTCGACCAATTCATGGTTATGCGTGATCAGGATTGTATTGTTATTTCTCCGGAAGAACCCCTGAAGAATGTTGTAGGACGTGACTAACTTTTCTTGGTAGGTCGTACCTTCAGACAATTCGTCGAGGATTACCAGACTTTTGGATGTTGTGGACAAAAAAATAGCTTTCGTGCGTTTCAGTTCTGTGCCAAATCGCCCCTCTGTCTCTTTCAAAGAACTGAACCCTGGAATCTGATAATGAATATGGTCTGCAACACTCAGATGTGCCTCACTGGCAGGGACATAGCTACCGATTTGTGCTAACAATTGAATTTGGGTTATGGTCTTACAAAATGCAGTTTTTCCACCACTATTGGGTCCGGTGATAAAGCAAAGTTGGCTATCCTTAAGCTCGATACTATTCGGTACGTAATTCGGGTTATCTTTAGCTAATATCGGATTTCTTATTTGAGTTAATGCGAGCCAATGTTTTTCGGATTCATATAGCTTTGGCATTGTCATATACGAGCCAAAAGATTGGGCGTATTGTGATAAAGAGAGAAGTTCATCAAGTTTGCCGATAACGTCTAGATTGGTATGAACCTCGGGCGAGTCTCGAAAAGTTTCTCTGAGCGGGAAAATGCAAAAATCACGGTCATAAGTGCCTACCATTGCAAAGTAAGCTATAAGAAAAAGCGGAAAAATGATTGTGCTGGTGATAGTCAGCATCGAGCCAGTACTCGGTAAGTCGAATAGTAGACTGCCGAAAAAATCCAAAGCCATTAAGATCCCGAAGGTAAATAACAAAAAGAACGGCTTAAATAAAGTGGGTCGAAAACGGGCCGCAGGTGTATTCCAATGTTTTTCCTGGCCAGTTATCATGCCATTGTGGGCACAATAAACCGGTCCGCGCATCAAAGCGAAAACACGAGTTTTTTCAAATGCCTTAAGTTGTGAAAACAAAGTCCTCAAATACTCGGACTTCGGGGGCGTGATAGTTTTCGCGCCTGCGATTAAATTTAGCCAGAAACGCGTGCCCTTTTGGTAGGATTCATAACCGAATCCTTCGCTTTCCAAGTCATTTTTTGGATCTCCGAAAAATCCAAGAAAGTTATTGTAGAGTAGTTTATAAAAGTCCTTTTCTCGTTTTGCCGCTTCGCTAATGAGTTCGTCGATTTTTGTTTTGAGCGCGGGATTGGAGTCAATCTCCAATAAGGCTTCTTGTCGTAATTGAATATTTTTAAGGTCAGTTGGAGGGGTTGCAAGGGTACGGTACAAACACGCCTGCCCTACGCGTGTTTGGGCATAATTTAGAACATCGAATAGCTTATCGACCTCAATTGCATCAAAAGTCAGTTTATCAAGTGCCGATTGTCCGTTTTCTTCAGGCATCGAGCCTCGAATTTTAGGAGGCCTGGTAGCTTTAGCGTGGAGTATAGTATTACTCATTAGATACAAGATAATGTTTAGACAGGCTTGATCGATTACGATTATATCGCATTTCCAAAATATACTGGTTCCGGTTGGTGTGTCAATTGAAAAGTACTGATGATTGGTGAGTTTAGAATTCTCGTGTGGTTGGCGGCCACCTGTAGGAAGACAATATTCTGAAATTTCATTACTCAATCTACATGTGTCTGATTCAGTAAGCGGTATTTTGGGATCGATTTATTGTTTGTGCTGCAACTCGGATACCTCGGCAAATGTCGCTAAAGGCGTGATCCTGATTATCCCAGCTTGTTACGGGTTTAGCATCGACAGGCAAAGCCTGTAATTTAGAAAAAGGTGCTCCGGACCAGTCTACTTCGCGCAGCATAATTGGAATAACTCGTGCTTCTGCTTGCGTATGGCGCTTCATAGAACATTCAAGCTCTTTACACCAACAATAATCCGAAGCGATAAAATCAGGACTGATTAGCAGTAAGATGATGTCTGCTGATTTCAGATAGTGGTCTATCTCGGCGGCCCATTCATTACCAGCGCCTATATTACGGTCGTGCCAGCTCTTTACTATCCCTTGTCGTTTCAGAATACTCAGATGTTTATCTAACTCATCCCTTAGAAGCTGGTCTTCATGAGCATATGAGTAAAAAATAGTGATCGGTCTGATCTGTTCTGCTTGCATAGTATTGATCTCTGGAGATGATGTTGTGGTTACAGACTCTCCAAGTGCTTCTATTTGTGCTTCCAGTTCTGATCGCTCCAGTTCGGTTTTTGAAATTCTCTGATCCATCCGCAGTTGCTCCTCCACGCGAGTTTCAGCGTCCCGCTGCTGCGTGAGTTCCGACAAAATTTTAGTTAATCGGTCCCATCGAACTAATAGTTCTTGCCGTCTTATTTCCAGCATTCTTTGTTTCACGTTCCTGTTTGCCTATTTTGGTTATTTTGCTGAGCGTTACGAAGTTGTTCAATAGTCCATTCTAGGCGAGCGTGGATATCTTTCAGATTACCAGTAGGGGGCCTCAAGGCTTGCAGTTCGACTAGGGCATCAATATTGTTGTTATTCAATATAGTGTTCAAAGTGTTATCGATAACGCGATACGCGGCAACACCGTACAGCGTGTTTTTGGCGTTCTTACGTAACAAGAATAACCGTTTCAGCAAGCTGGGATCGCTCACGGTCCCAAGTCCTGACGCTGCACCACGACGAACCCTAGCAAGATTGTGGGAAAGCAGGTCGATACCTTCATTCGGTGAATTTTTGGCAATGGCATAAGCGATATTGTATTGCCAGGGAAGACTGGGTGGTGGGCTCGAAGCATTATCGACACCATTCGATTCATCAAGAGTGATACGGTTGCGACGATTGCGATATTTACGTATCTTGTTGTCGATGACTTGGAGTTGAGATTTTAGAAACGTAAGTACTTCTGCCGGTTGTTTATCTACGGTAGCCAAGTAAAAATAACCAATCGATATTAGAGAGCTAGTATCACTTTTCAACACGTCGAGTATGATCTTTGTGGCTTCCTCTGTGCCAATTTGGCTGAGCGAAGAGAGAGCTGTTGCACGATCACCTATTCGTCGATTGGTATCTTTCGAAATAGTTTTTAACAATATAAGACTATCTGGGGTATTCATTCGGCCCGCATGTCGTATAGCGATTGCTCGGATTTCAGGGTCTTCGTGTTGCAACAATTGTTGTACTTGGGGCAGGTGCTCAATTGTGCCATGAGTTTTAATTGCCGTTAAAACGGCTCTTTTAACGCTTGGGCCTTTGCCATCAGCTAATGAGAGCAGCGTAGAAAGACTCCAGTTTGTTCCTATCGAACTCAAAAGCTGTGCTAGTTTTTCTCGTATTTTTGGATCTTGACTATTCAGTATTGGTTGCAGAATTGCAGTACGCTCCTCAGGTTTAATAATAGCCATTGCCAAAGCAGTATTCAGATCGGGTTTGGTTTTTGATGATAAGCCAGATTCATAAATATTCGTAATAGTTGTTTGTATCTGAGAATTTGAAGGATCAATCTTAGCGAGTGCTAAAAGAGTTTCGGATGGAAAATATGCGGGATCTTGTTTTTGTTGTACCAACCGGATCAAAGTTCCTATAGCAGTTTTATCTTGAAGATCGCCCAAGGTCTGGATAATGGTAGATCGCAATTTTGTTTCCTTATTCTTTGGACCTATTGAATGGTCGTTAAAGTCCAAAGATTGCAAGATCTGCAATAGTTCCGATACCACCGGTTGTGCGCGTAATTTACCCAGGTTTTCGATGAGTTTTCTTTTAGTATCCAGGTTAGGTGAAATTGGATCGGTAAGCATCTCAATCAAACGCGGTATTACTTGTGGGTCGCCAATTGATCCAAATGCGTCAAGAATTAAATGGATATTGATAGAAGATGATTTACTGGATAATAAATTTTCCAGCGCCGGGACTGCGTCTGGGTTTTGTATGAGACCCAGGGCCGTCACCGAATCATTGCGAATGTTGCGGTTTGGATGGGAGAGTAATTTTAAAAGGTCATTGATAGAACTAGGACTACCAATTTGGCCTATGGCGCTGATCGCGGCACTTTGAATACTGACGTCGCTATCGTCGAGTTGGTTGTGTAGTGTTGGAAGCGCTCGAGGGTCGGCTAAGCCTCCCAATGCCTTGATCGTTGTTTTCTTTACCTGTGAGTTTTTGTTATCAAGTTGTGCAATGAGTTTTTGGATGAGTAATGGATTGTTATTTTTTTTCATGGTTTGTATCGAAAGTTCATATTGACCTCCATAGAGCCCATTAATTAAGAGGTCGGTGGCTTCAGGATTATTGCTTGATACCAACGTTGCAATCACTCTTCGCTTTTGTGAATTGTTCAGATTTTTATTGTCGGCAAGTTGGCGAAATAATTTCAATGTTTCGGGGTCATTAGAATGTCCGAGTATATCTAGTAGTTCACTTATCCTATTATTTCGATTATCAACCGAATATTGTCGGTTAATCAGTTTTTCAAGTTGCTCACCTAGGATACGAGTGACGTCATTATGTCCCAGTTTTGCCAACGCAAAGGCGGTTTCGTAGACAACTTCTTCGTCTGGATCATTAAGCAATTTCTGTAGCGCAGGGATTGCCTGCTCATACTTTATTTTTCCCAAGGTTTGAATAATCGCCAGCAGGACCTCGACGTTTCTTTCCTCTCTAAGTTGTTCGGTTAGTCGCTCTCCCATTTGCATATCACCCAATTTACCAATAAGCGATACGATTGCAGTGCGTACCTTGGGGTCACGATGTTTGAGATAGGGGCTCAAAGATTCGAGGGCTGACGACTCTGCTCTTTCATTTAGTAAACCCAAAACATATAAACGGATCGCCGGATCATCATCATTTAGATAAGGGATCAGTGTTTCGATAAAGGTTTTACCGCGCATTTTTGCAAGAGCTGTTTCAGCCATCTTGCCCATAAGCTCCTGTCCATGAAATTTGAGGTCGAGCAGATAGGGCAGGGTATCAGTCTCCCCGAGAACAGCCAGCGCACAGGCATGGTTCATTAGAAATCGTCGTTTCTGGACATCCGACATTTGGTCGACGAGCTGTGGTTCATTTTCAATGACCTGGGCACGTACAGTGCTGACTAACGTATGACGAACATCGAGGGGCAACCTATCCTGATCGAGAATGTCAGAAATATAGATAATTCCCATAGCATTATTCCGAGCCGCCCAGCGTGAGCTCTTTAGGAGCAAAATAAGTGTTTGTGCAATTGCTGTTGAATTGATATTTTTACTTCGTAAACGACTTCTCGCCTCTATTAGCGATTTGTATACGATGAGTCGCACTTCGTAGTTCTCGTGCCCAAGTAGCTGTAATATGGCAATTAATGCAGATGTTTGTCTTTTGTCCAACAATAATGGAATCAGATGGAATTTTTCGGTTGAGAATTCTTCCAGTCCTTCGATCAATGCGCTTGTTGCTAGAGGATCATCTATTTTGCTCAGTGCTTTTTCTGCTGTGCTTCGCACCCGTGTGTCGTTATGGGATAGTAATTTCCTTAGTGAATCGATTCCCTTTGGGGAACCCGTATTACCGAGTGCTTCTATAGCAGCGATCTGAACACCGCTTTGATCTTGGGAATTAAGATTTGTGATTAGAGTTGGTAAGACAGCTTTTGCATCTGAACGACCCAGTAGCCTAATTATTTTAATCTTTGTTTGATTGTCGAGAGAATTCAGTTTTTCGATCAAAAGTGGAACGATGGTGGTGTCAGAATGACTGGATAGTGCCTTAACCACAGCGTTACGAATATCGATGTGAGAGTCAGTCAGCAAGGGTATCAGCTCGACCATCGTTGATGGTTCTCGCCGAGTCTGAAATGCCTTGATCACTTCGATCCGTAACTTTGGAGAATTATCGTCAAGTAGTCGAATAAAAGCCTGAGTAACTTCCGTATGTTTGTCGTTCTTGAGTGCTTTTAATGCTGCTAACCTAACCTTCAATGGATTATCTACGGATAACTGCTCAAGAATGATTGATCTGTAATTTCCTATTTGAGTTTTTGCGAGCAGAGCAATTATTTTTTGCTTTTCCGTGTGGGATCCATTATCCAGACGGTGTTTGAAGATTTCATGTAATCCGGGATAACTTACTTTGTTCAACGCACTAAATGTTGCCCATTGGACCTCAGGGTTAGAGTCGTTCAAGTATTTCAGCAGGTTTTTGGAGATTTCCTTAAAGCCGAATTGGCCCAATACTTTAAGGGCAGAAATTCTAGGCTTTTGTTCAAGTGTGTCGAGTTTGTGTAACAGGATCTCAGCAGTATGTTGACTGCGAAATGTCCCCATCGTTTCGACGAGAAAAATTTGCAACGATTCATCGTCAGTAGCATCCAATATGGATTTTATGAACTCGACACTCCGCATTGTTGGGTAATGTGTTAGGAGTTCAATCAACTTTTTGACTTTGGTATGGTCTCCTAGCGACAGGTAATAGTTAATAAGTTTTTCGGTCCTTTCAAACCTACCTATTTGGAGGTAATGTTTCGCACGATCAAAACGTTGTAGATTTTCGACTAATTCTACATCGATATTTTGCTGATCTCCGACCGGTTTCCCACTGAACACCTTATCCGGTTCGAGCTCATTGCGTTGATAACCAGTTTGTGCAACATATTGTTGCAAGCCGAAAAGATCCCGACTTCCCTGTCGACCATTGTATAATTCGATATCGTTGTCGTTGGTATGGGTGCTCAAACGAAGGTGCTGACTTGTTGAATTGATACCATAGTCGTAGGCCGCGAAGAGGAGAAAACCTGCTGCTAAGGTGGCCAAACCCATACGGAGTGCTCGCTTGTTGCGTTGTATGGCCTTGAATTTTTGGTTCCATTCGCCAATGCTTTTTGAGAACAGATCATGGTAAAGCTCAAACCAGACTACATCACCTCGAGACTGACTACGCAGTATTCTGGATTGATCAAGTTGTTTTAGAATTTTCTCGAGGTTGTGCTCATTAATCCCTACAACTTGTGCAAGATCTTTAGCGGTGTAGGCGACTTTTGTGCCATAGCGACTGACCAGGTGATCAAAGCATAAAGAAGCAATTTTTTTTTCGTTCGCGGAAAAATGTGAAATTACCGATTCCACGTAAGATTTCAGCAAGCCTGACGCACGGCCGTGATCACGATAAGTTTTTCTGGTTAGCAGTTTGTCAGGATTATTTTTATCTAGATCCCACAACTGTGAGCAAACGATCTGCAAATAAGGTGGCTCGATCGTTTCAACCAGTTCAGGGAGAGGTTTTGAATGACCACCAATGACTTCGCGGATCGTTAAATTGCTTAGCAATTCGTCTACGAAACCTGTTTCATAGCGGTAGCCTATGTGTTCTACGGGTTGAATTACAGCATCTTTAGCGTTTTCGATTGTGAGCCGTTCCAAGCGGTAAAAGTTTTCAAACAGAAGCGTCGGCAACCTCGATTTAAAATGATTAAGCTCCATTGCAAAGTCTTCACGCATGGAGATAACGACAGCGACCGGACACGATGGATCGGAAACGGCCGACGAAAATTGTAAGATAAAATCTTTGAAGCCTTTGGAATGTTTGTGATAAAGAAAAAACTCTTCGAATTGATCGAGAATGATAATCAAAGGCTGACGTGTAAGTAGAGCGCAAAACTGGAAAAATTCCACGAGATTTTCTGCCTCGATTTTTTCTAATGTCATTTCGTCATCAAGTCGGCCTCTTCGTTTCAATGTATCAAGCGAATCCTGTTGTAATGACTGTATTGGATCAGTAACCCAGTCATTACAGTAAACTACATCGAGATTTTCATTTTCGGGATGTGTGAGGTGTGGGATTACTGCAGCTCGCAGCAGTGAGCTTTTACCGATTCCACTCGCTGCAAACAATAAAGTTAATTTGTGGGAAAGAATTTTATCGGTCAGGATACGGCGATCAGAGTCTCGCCCAAAAAAACTATCTTGATCCTGTTCGGTGTAGGGTCGCAGTCCAAGATAAGGTTTTGGATTGGACTTCATCGCAGAATAACCCTTTGATTAAACGGTTTGTTTTTCAAATCAAGGTCTCCAGGTTGGATACAAACTCATTCAAATCCAGGGAATATTGACGTACATTACGAGATTCCCAATAAGCGCTTGTAAATCGGTCACCAAGGCAACCTATAACACCGGAAGATTCAGGTGAATTTTGCCGTTTTTCCAGAATGGCATTGACAATCAGACGATCCTCCCACTGCTTGGGATCATATCCTAGAAAGAGCAAACCTCGACCGATAAAATGTTTGGTGATATAGCTAGGAATCAACTTGTCTGCGTGACGGGCAAAGCTAAAATAGTCCTTTTCGGATAAGGTCAGATCACTTTGTTGTGCGATCGATTTGTCGTGACCGGCATGACAGGAACCACGTATTTTATAGATGACAGAATAGCCATTTGCGAGGAAACGGTTTCGGGAAAGCTCTTGTTCAATGACAGGTAATTCAGGATAGTCCCGATCGGAGTATTGAACGAGAATACTACCGGCTGGAAAATCGGATTCGGCGCTGAGCAGTGAAGAGATCACGACGAATTTTTCGCCAGCATTTTTGAAGCTGGTTTCCAGCAATCTGTCATATGCAGCAGATATCAGGATCACAGGAGTTTCGATCTTTGTGAGCAAATTGTAAATGGGTACAGAAACTATTTCGGATGGCAGCAGTTCGTTCAAATGAAGTTCCAATGCACGTCTGCCATATTCGGGTTTCATTTGATAATACTGGGCAATCATGGACAGTGAGCCTTGAAAGTCCTTGTAATTGGCTTTTTCAGCAAGAGAACGGGCAACCATATCTATATCAGGTATGTCTGCACCCGCGAGGCGGGGGATATCTGAACCCAAAAAAAGAATGATCTCACCACGCTTAAGGCGATTGCTTAATGCTACAAAATTAACGCCATCGACATTGGTGACGGAATCGCCAGATTCCATTTCCTCCCACATGGAGACAAAATCATCAGCGCTGAGCTTATTTTCCAAGAAATTTTCAATTAGTGCAGTGAGAGAGACATCCACTCCCCCATTAATATCACTTAGCTCTTGGAGCCGTCGTGTTACGCGTGCAAAGACAGATTTTATCTCTACCATGCGCAGGCTTAAGAGCTTGGTATATTCGTTTATTTGTGCGTATTGTGTAGCGAGTTGTTTCAATCGGGTAATTTCATTATCTGCTTGCGTATTTTCGTGATCGATTTCAACAACCAGTTCCCAGCGTTTGATGGCCTGATCAAAGGCTTTGTTGCGCTCCATTCGTAATGCATCCTGGATAAGGTTCTGACGCGTTTGATTTGTATCTTCCTGATCAAGTGCTTGAATCTCTGCTTCGATTTGTTCTCGTTCAATATCTATGGATGAGATGATCGATTTTAGGCGGAGTTTTTCATCGACACGAGTCTCTAGATCCAGCTGTTCCTGAAGCAGATTGATCTTTTCACTAAGGTCATCCCATCTCTTATGGCATGCTTCGGTTTTATTCTGAAGTAATTTTTTTTTGGCCATGTCAGAGAGGATTCGTAATTGCTTTAACTCTAATAATAACCTTTTATTCTCAGTTGTTTATAGGGCAAAAGTTGGGGGGTACGTATAAATATGATAATGCTACACCACGCAGTTAAGTTGTCAATTTCAGATGTTGCCCTCACGCTTGAGGCTTTTCAGGTAATTGACCCTCCCCCTTTTCGATGATGTCGACAGAGCCATCGCCATCGAGGTGCGTATTTTCGAAAACTTGCCACACAAAGAGTTGCGCCTAAGACCATAGTGGGGGCTTATCTAGAAAAGCAAAATTTACTAAGTTTGAAGATGGGTCAGGTCACGTCGAATTCATCCAGGAGAGAATTGATTCTTTGACCTTTAAGAGCGGATTTGAAAACTTGCTTTGGAGTTAATGGGATAAGTAGCGTTTATCTAATTTGGAGATGCTCTTCCAAACGACAATGTGTACATTGTTTATTATTCAGTCTCTTTTAAAAAATATTTATTGGCATTACGCTTTCCAGAGAGGTGTTTCAACATTCTCATTAAGGCAGCCATTTGAATTCCATTGCGATTGTAATAGTCTTTGCCAGTGTAGCCCCACCAATCCCAGCAACTATTTGGATTTGGGTAGAATAAACCAGACTTTTTTACCTGCGGGTACAATACAATAATGTTGTTGCTGGCAGCCCATTTGTTGTAGCCAGTATCCGAATAATATTGGTCACCAATTTTGTCAGAACTTTGTAAACAGCCATGTAAGGCGATGTGGGTTTTACACGTAGACCCGCGAATACAGGTATTGGGGACGTATACATAACCTGTATCACTTAAACTGGCTTTAGTCGAAGAAGTTATGAAGTCACGTTGAGAAAATGCAATAATTTTGCCGTTCTTCGCTGGATCAGTGGGGGGGGTTAGTTTGCCATAAATATGTTCGAGTATTGCGCCTGCCTGATCCAGGTCGCAGTCGTTTATAAAAGGTGCTTTGGAAATGCCACATTTGTTGCCATAGTTATCGGTTAAAAAAGCGTGGCCTGCTTTGACATTGTTGACGTAATGAATATTGTTCGAGTTTACACCTACTAAAACATAAAAGGCTTTAGTTTGTGCTACTACGTTGCCCGAAACGGTGTTGTCTTTTGTGCCACTGAAGATATAGATTTTATCATTTTCCATATTGGCCAAATGATCAATCTTTTCTTCCTCGGCGTGTTGCTTTGCGAATTTAAGGGACGTTCCTGCATCGGGTTGATTGATCCAGAAAAAAGGGCTCATGCACTGGATGATCCGATATTGGAGAGTCAACACGCTTCCTTGGGTGCAAAAATAGGGACCACCAGCGACGATACCTGCCCCTATTAGGTTAGATGAGAACGCCACATGAAACTGCACGGCCATATAGGCACCGGAGGAGACTCCCGATATTGAAGATTGATTTATATCGACATTTAACGCTGGTAAACGCGATGCTGCATTAGACCCAGAATGCCAAACAGATAATCCTATAAAAATTACAAAAAAAACAGTGGAGGGTCTTTTTATAGAAAGTGTCAAAACCAAGAAATATTGGTCATTTGGAAATGGGGGGGAACAAACGCGTTAACCAAATCCTTGAGAAATCCCAGTGATCATTTCAATCAGAGCACTTGGGCGGACACCGAACCAGAATATTAAAACCGTTAGTACAGAGAGTGAAATACCATTGATTGTAGCGGGATAAACTGTTTTTGTATTGGAAGTGGAATGAGAGGGTTGTTTAGCCATTTCAATGACTATACGAAGATAATAAAACAGTCCGATTCCGCTTCCGGCGATAACAACAAACAAGAGTCCCCATAAATCACTATCGACACCAGCCGTGAAGACATAGAATTTAGCGATAAATCCTGCGGTTAGGGGGATGCCAGCCAACGATAAGAGCATGACAGTGAAAAATGCAGCAATCCACGGATTGGTCCAAAAAAGGCCAGTATAATCTTCAATGGTATCAGCTTCCGAATCCGATGGCGACAAGGCGGTAAGTACACCAAATGCTCCTAGGGTCGTCAAGATATAAGCGATCAAATAAAAAATGATAGATTCAATTACCAATTCAACACCGACGAATAAACCTGCAGCAAAGGCTACCAAGAGGTAACCCAAATGGGCTATGGAAGAATACGCCAAAATCCGCTTAATATTTGTTTGTAATAAGGCAAGAAGGTTACCCGCTAGGATAGTTGCAATAGCAACCAATGCGAGTGCAGGGAATAGCGTATCGAAATGGAAGGCGTTTGCCTGAACAAAGTACCGTAGCAAAACCGCAAAGATTGCCCCTTTTGAAACAGTGGCTACGAAGGCGGTGATTGGTGCAGGAGCACCTTCGTAAACGTCTGATGTCCACATGTGAAAGGGGACCAATGAAAGCTTAAAGGCAAGACCAATAAATAACATAATTATACCCGTAAAACTATAGGGCTGTTCGGCAATAGTTGTTTGGAAGGCACCAATGCTACTGAACGATAGAGATCCAGTTTCAAAGTAAATTAAAGCCATTCCGAACAATAAGAAAGCGGACGATACAGCGGACAAAATCAAATACTTTATGGCCGCTTCCAATGCACGGCTGTCTTTAGTCGGATAAGCAATCAGAGCAAATAATGAAACACTTAGTGTTTCAAGACCGATAAAAAGGCTTGCGAAATGATTGCTGGAAACCAATACGACGCTTCCAAGCAATGCGGTTAGAACAAGTAGAAAGAGTTCTTCGTTCTGACCGCCCCTGACTTTAAAATATTCATAACAAAACAGCAGTACAAGGACGCCCGATGCGAAAAGTAGAAGCGTAAAGAAGAGCGCATATTTGTCGATTAAGATCAACGGGGTTATTTGGAGCGGTACAATACTCCAAGCAATGATAATCGTCACCATGGATAGGATTAACCCAGTAACGGCTATTTGCCATACGAAGTCATAGTTTCTTCGAAACGATATCGCCACCATAACCGCTACGCTGACCGATGCGACGGCGATAATGGGGAGTAGGCCGATAAAATCAAGAGCTTTCATGGTGTTTTATCCGAGGAGATTGCTATTCTATGCATGGTTTCAGTCAGCGAAGGATTTGCGAGATTCATCATAGATTGTGGGTACAGCCCCATCCAAACCATGGCGATAACCATAAGGCCCATGGCGGTCATTTCACGGGGACCAAAATCCCAGAGCGAGTGCTTTTCGTTATGGGGGCCGTGAAACGCCTTTTGAATAACAATCAATGAATAAATTGGCGCGACGATCAACCCCAATGCTGCAAATGCTGTTAGAAGCCAATTGACCTGGAATGATCCGAGCAAAACTAAAAATTCACCGATGAAGTTTCCTAAACCGGGCATTCCTAAGGCAGCAACCGAGAAGAACAAAGTCATGACAGATAATCTAGGCACGTCGCCCCACAAGCCGCCCATACGACCCATATCTCGTGTATGAATCCGTTCCTGCAATGCCCCTGCGATCATGAATAGTGCAGCGGAACTGATTCCATGGGCTAGCATGGTCATAACAGCTCCTTGCAATGCCAAAGCGTTCCAAGCGAATACACCGAGCAGAATGAATCCCATGTGGCTGATGCTGGTGTAGGCAATTAGCCGCTTTATATCAGATTGGGCAAAGGCAACTTTTGCTCCATAAATAATACTGATGACTGCGAGAAACATGGCAACTGGAGTAAAATCCATGGCCGCCTCGGGAAACAGGGGCACCACAAAGCGTACCAAACCATAAGCGCCGGTTTTTAGTAACACGCCAGCAAGGATCACGCTGCCGGCAGTGGGTGCTTGGGTATGCGCGTCCGGTAGCCAAGTATGAAAGGGAACTCCAGGTAACTTAACCAAAAAGGCGATAAAGAAGCCTAGCATCAACCAAGTCGCTAATTCACCTGTTACTGGCGTTTTTAAGAGCTCAAAATAGTTAAATGTGAAAACCCCTGTGACATCTTTGTGAATAAACACTAACGCTACAATTGAGAGCAGCATGAGAAGGCCGCTGACTTGGGTGAAAATGAAAAACTTCATAGCTGCATAGTTTCTATTTTCATGGCCCCAGATGCCAATAAGAAAGTACATGGGAACGATCATAACTTCCCAGAATACAAAAAATAAAAACAGATCCAAGGCCAGGAATACCCCAAAAACCCCAGCTAATGTCCAAAGCAAATTGAAGTGGAAAAAACCAACTCGTTCTTTTATTTCAGTCCATGAGCAACTTACCGCTATAAAACCTAAAAACACAGTTAAAGCGACCAGCAGTAAACTTAATCCATCCAGAGCAAAATTTAGGCTTATGCCAAATCGAGGAATCCATTCGATCAACATGTGTTCTAACCAAACATCGCCAGGTGTGAAAGGGGATGCCTTATTGCCATCGCTATCGGCAAGTAAGATTAAAACTAAGAAAGAATCGAGTGTTAACGCAATCAGTGCGATCCAGCGTGGCCAGAGATTACCCCAGCGTTCAGAATACCAAGCGAGGAGTCCGCCTACGAACAGGATAGCGATCAACCATGCTAGGATCATGACAATACTCCTATAGCAACGACTAAAACAGCACCAAAGGCCATGGCTGCGGCGTACCACCGTACTTGGCCACTTTGAGTAAGACTGACCATGGTAAATAAAAATCGGCTGAGGGCGATAACGCCTTTGTAAGGCATGTCAATGATATCGTTTTTATTAACTGCAGCGAGAGTCTTATAGGGACGAACAAAAAGGAAGTCATACAACCCATCTAAACCCCAGCCACTCGACCAAAATCGATGTAATCTTTGAGCACGTTGATCCTGTAGAAGGTTTTCAACGGATAGGGCTTTGCTAAAGAAGAAAAGATAGGCTACTGCAATGCCTAAAAATGGGACAATACTTTCAATAAAGCTTTGAATCGTACTACTCTGTGCACCATGGTCGGAGGTCGACGGGAAAACAGAAGCTAAAGGAGTTCTGAGAAGCGCGCCAACGAGTGAGAGAACCGCCAATATGACTAGAGGGCCCGCAATAGAAAATCGGAGTTTTTCTTCGGCGTGGGTTTTCTCTGGACCGAAAAAGGCAATGAATACCAGTCTAAAGCTATATACACCGGTCAGAAAGGCTCCGATAACCCCAGCACTCCATAGTAAAAAACCCATCTGGGGGGCATTACTAGCGGCTGCTAAAATAGCGTGTTTGCTGTAATAACCTGAGGTTAACGGCAGGGCGACCAAGGCACAGGTACCAATTAGAAAAACTACAAAAGCAAACGGCAATCGCTTCCATAGACCTCCCATTTTAAAAATATCCTGTTCGTGGTGAAGAGATAAAATTACCGCACCGGCAGTGAGGAATAACAGAGCCTTAAAGAATGCATGGGTCATCAAGTGAAAAATCGCAGCGGACCAAGCTCCAACTCCAAGTGCGAGGAACATGTAACCAATTTGACTGACAGTCGAATACGCTAAGATCCGTTTAATATCGGTTTGGGTGAGGGCTGTAAATCCGGCCATTAACAAGGTAATAGCTCCAATTATTCCAACCAGCAGTTGGATGTCTGGAGCCAGGGTGAAAATGACATGAGTTCGGGCGATAAGATAAACACCCGCCGTCACCATAGTGGCTGCATGGATGAGTGCGCTGATAGGAGTAGGACCTGCCATCGCGTCAGGCAACCATGTCTGTAAGGGTAACTGTGCAGATTTTCCAACAGCACCACCTAGCAGTAAGATTGCAGCTAAAACTGCTGTACTAGAGCCAACCGTCCATTGTTCTGGAGCACGTTCCAATAGGAGCTGAATGTTTAAAGTCCCTAATTCTTTGAAAAGTAGAAATAAACCTAAAGCCATTGCAGTGTCACCTACACGGGTAACAACGAAGGCCTTGCGCGCGGCATAGCCATTGTATGGCTTGTCGTACCAAAAGCCGATTAATAAGTAACTACAAAGACCAACGCCTTCCCAACCAAGATAAAGCAGTACTAGATTATCGGCGAGGACGAGTACCAGCATAGCTGATACAAAGAGATTCATGTAAGAGAAAAACCGACTGTAGCCTGGGTCATCGTCCATGTAACCTGCCGAATAGAGGTGAATTAGGAAACCGACCCCAGTAATAACAAACATCATGGTGAGGGACAGAGCATCCAGATAAAAAGAAAATCCAGGTGTAAAATCCCCTACGGACATCCAAATCCAAAGAGTTTGTTGAAAGGGTGTGGGATTCTCTGTAAAAAATTCGAACCCAATCAACGCAACTAATAAGGCAGACATACCAATTGACCCAACTCCCACCAGAGGTACCAGGTTTTTCGGTAACTTGCCTTCGGTCAATACCAAAATCAAAAAACCTAGCAGAGGGAACAGTGGAACCAAACCTAAAAAATCGAACATTACGGTTTTACCTCTATCCCTTCATTTCACTCAATGTATCGGCATCCAACGTGCGGAAG
>Ga0209992_10000712_pt1 | contig 41326 bp, 41 predicted proteins | sample 2SBtaG_2_FD_182564 | JGI IMG/M metagenome (GOLD analysis project Ga0209992, IMG submission 182564) | Deep subsurface microbial communities from Kolumbo volcano to uncover new lineages of life (NeLLi) - 2SBTROV12_ACTIVE470 metaG (SPAdes)... | ecosystem: Environmental > Aquatic > Marine >...
AACAAAGAGTATTTTAAAGCTAGGTACGTATGCTAAGTATAAGCGTATTCTTACAGGAGAACCAATTACTCGGTCTCCTTTAGATCTATATAGTCAGTGCCAATTTTTAAGTCCCGCTATTCTTGGGTTTAGCAGCTACTATAGTTTTAGAAATAGATATGCCATTATGGTAGATATGAAAACAGGGATGCGCAGTTTTAAAAAAGTTGTGGGCTTTCAGAGACTTGACGAGTTAGGAGGTTTAATCCATGATTTTAGTTATCGCTGCAAGAAAGACGAGTGCCTAGATCTACCTGACAAGATTTACCAATATAGAACCGTTGAATTAACTAAAGAACAAAAAGATCTATACAACAATCTATCCAATGCTGCAATGACTCTATACAAAAGTCAGAGTTTAACAGTGGATAATGCTCTTACATTAATGTTACGATTACATCAAATAACCTGCGGTCATTTTGTATCTGATGATGGAGAGGTAAGCAGTATACCAGATAATAGACTAGCGGAACTAGAACACGTATTAGAAGAAGCACCTGACAAAGTTATTATATGGGCCACCTATGTAAATGACATTAAGAGGATATGCTCTCTCATCGGAGAAAAATATGGATTAGACTCATATGTCCCATACTATGGGGCAGTATCTCAAGATGATAGAGAGACGGCATTAACTAGGTTTCAAAACGAAGAGGCGTGTCGTTTCTTTATTGGAAATCCTCAAACAGGAGGCATGGGTTTAACTCTTACAGCTGCCAATACTGTGGTTTATTACTCTAATAATTTTAATCTAGAACATAGAATACAATCTGAAGATCGCGCCCATAGAATAGGTCAGAACAGAAGTGTTCTTTATGTCGATCTAATTTGTCCAGGAACTATTGATTCAAAAGTAGTGAAGTCACTTAGAGATAAGAAACAGGTGGCTCAACAGATTATGGGAGACAAGATTCAAGATTGGTTGGGCTCAGTTCGTTCTGCTACTTCACCCTGACAACAGTCATCTATATTACATTTACAATCAGCACATTGATAATGGCCATGTACAAAGATCTTTGGCTTTGTACAACCACACTTGTAGCATACTGGTTCTTGTAATTCCATAGCTCTTACCCAAAGCATCCCAATCATAGATCACTAAAATAATACTAACCAAAATACTCCGGCAAGGAATATAAGAAAAATAAATGCTAGTGCGGCTTCTCTTTTATCAATCATACTAGTAACTCAAAATGTGGAGCATCAATAAAGGGTCGACGACCTTCACTTCGTCTTTGGTCTATATAAGAATTCATAGCTTCTTCCATAGTCCCTGACCAATCAAGTATACTGGGAACTGTCCATGCTGCACCCCAACGTATAGGTATATATAAAGCAGATCCTGCAAGTTTAAATGCCTCTGCTATCTCGTCATATACATTTAACTCCCAGCATCCTCTACCATCTACATAGGCCATCACGTCTATAGCTTTACCTTCAAGATGTTTGCTGTTCATGGTCTGAGAGGCCCCTTTTTCTACTAGTTCTTTTTGTTTCTCAACGGTTCTTAGACCTTCAATAACAGCAAAATCGACAGTTGTAATATCTATAGCAGCTTTAGCAACACTAATTAAATCTTCATGGACTCCTTCTAAATTATCTAAAGAACGTTGACTTAACTTAAAACTCACTTACTTACCCCTTTAAATTTTTCGAACGTGCGAAGACCTCCTAGTCCCAACATGCCCATTAACACGGGCATCATTTGAGAAAGATCTAGTGCTGGTAAATCAATCAGATGTCCACTTTGAGCTAAGCCAAAAGCTAAAAAAGGTTGTGCGACATAAGTCCAAGCTATCGCTATACCGCACGTCCAACCTATGAATGGTCTCCAACCTGCGACAAAAATAGATCTATGAGCAGCTTCAGCTTTGTTAATCTCTAATTGAGCTAAATCAATCTTAGCTAAATGAGTCGCTAATTTTGCTTCTAATTCGCGTTCTGCTTTAGCGCGCTCTTCTTTGTTTTCAGGAAGAAATCTTCCTACAATATCTGTAACTGCCGGTAGTAACTGTGGCAGTAATGCCTGTAGCATAATTACCTCACGTTGCTCTAGCTGACTTTAATAATAACTGATCTAACTTTTCATCTAGCTTATCAAAGCGCCTTATAATATCATCTTGTGCTCTATCAAAATCATCTTTAGCTACATAGTTTTTAGCTATATCTTCACGAGTATCGGCCATACGTCTCTTGACATCGCCAATCATATCATATACATTTTGAAACTCATTCTTTATAGAGCGCATCCACCATACAAATGATCCAGCCGCGATGCTTAATATCGCATTCCATATCATGGCTGGGTCCTCCATCACGAAACATCTAACCTATCGGTTAGAACTTTCTTTATCTCGGTTTTTATCTTAGCTATATCATCAAGAACTGTCTTATCAGATTCTCTTAGTGCTTCAAGCTCTTGTTCAACCGAATACTTATTCCTAATAGCCTTTCTAATTTTACCATCAGTATCTGGTTTTTCACTAGCAACAACTATCTTTACATCATCAGAATCAGCTTTTGCTATTGTTACCTTTGGATTAAGTTTTTTAAGAACATCAAAAAATCTAGTATCGCATGAGATAAACTTTCCACTCCACCATTTTGGCGGTGACCATGAGCCGTCGTAATCTTTGGGGTGAATAAGTTGATCTCTTGGTACATCAAACTTATATAACTTCTCTGCCATATTAACCTCCAGGATACATTGCTACAAATTGAGTTCTATCGGTAGTAGTAGAAAAGCCCATTTGACTATTTGTGTTATCACCTAAGAAGAACATCTTACCGTCAGATGCTTTTAAGATAGTCATGGGTAACGCACTACTATCAATATTACCGAAGTTTATTATGTCATCAATTGTCGAATTTGTCTTGCCTATATAGGCTGTTCCTGAAGCTCTTGTATGTGACCAGGAAACTGGCATTGGAAATGCATTAGTAAAACTAGTAGCTGCTTCATCTACCTGATGATCGTTGGTATTTAAATGATAGCCAGAAGTCCAAAGTCTACCTAAATTATCGACGAAGAAGAAAGCATTATTTGCGGCAGCAAACCTAGCAGGAAATACAGAAGTTATATCAGCCCTTGGGAATGTTAACTCAGTCTTAGTTAAGGAACCATTAGCACTTGTTACACTAACAGCTATATTTGTACCAAACACTCCTGTTCCCGGTTGAGTCCATGCAGATAAGTTAGTAGTGTTACCTTGCATTAAGACACCACCTCCGTTATAACCTGTCATATAAATGTCACCGTTAGGAGCTCCCGGAGTACCACCAATTGCACAACCAGCGTGATAAGCACCTTGTCCAGATTGCTGCACGGAACTAAATGTGTTTGAACCTCCTACGTCGACCCATGCCGCTCTATCTGTAGTAGAGCCATCTCCAAGCTGTCCAGCAGAATTTTCACCAATTGCGTAAAGATCGCCATCAGTCTTAAGAGCGTAGGCCACGGCGCTATATGTTGAAGAGTAGGTCCCAGAGGCACAAAGTATTTGACTTACTCCACTGACTCCACTTACCGCAGTTGGGGCTGTTCTGGTAGAACCTTCTCCCAAGCCGCTTGTATTGTTGCCTGTATAAGTCATGGCACCAGATGTATCAACAAAGTAAGTATCTCGAACACCAGCACTTATTTGAATTGTATTTGTTATACCAGATAAGTGTGTTGGAGTTGTGACATTAGATGTGGAACCCACACCAGCTTGACCCTGAGCATTATACCCCCAAGAGTGAACTCTCTTTGAGCTATCAATAGCAAAGCAAGTCATAAAAGGTATGCCAGTATATCCATATCCATGTGAAAAAGTAAAAGCAGATACAGTACAAGCTGTACTAGAAACAGTAGCATCAGGCCCAAGATAAGGATTACGACACCAAAGGTATCTATCTGTTGTATCTCCAAGTCCTAATTGACCATACTGATTTTCACCTCTAACAAATAAGTCTCCGTCATTTGTAAGGAACCAAGCATTACCATCGTTATACCATATTCTTACAGGATAATCTCCAGAACGAAGCCCACCAAATTCTGTAGAGATATTAGCGTTAATTACAGGACCACCATTATCTTCTGTAGTCCCTGCTCCATGACCGCGATAAGTGTCATAACCACGGAATACTGGTTCATGGTTAGTGTTTAAATACCAAAAGGCGACTCCTACACTATACGCGTATTGACTGTTCCGATCTCGCTTTACTGGGCCACAAGCACCATTAGGCATACCATCATAAGGGACCCAACTATTACCATAGTCAGCAAACCAAGGATACTTACCTCCTTCACCGTGTGTTGTACCATCGTCACTATCAGCGTATAAAGGTATGTTTGTACCTAATGGTGTAAATCCCTCATAACCAGAAGTTGACGCCCATTCAAGATCAGTAGCACCTGCTTTTAATATTTGACCAGAAGTTCCTTTTGCTAATCTTGTATTAGCTGAAGCACTTCTTGTTAGTAGATCTCCTCTTGTTGTTAGAGTATCAAGACCCTCAGCCATAACATTCCAGAATGAGGAACCATCAGCTGGTGTTTGACCGGTTCCGTTTTGGATACACACCCAAGAACTTCCGGTGTGGCTTACAACATCATCAACGACATATGCTGTTGATGCTCCATAAGCTCCCCTCCAATTGAACCTTATTGAACCAACATTAATTGTTCCCATCTAAACCTCCTTCAACTACGGCGTCGTCATTATTAAATTAACACCGGATGTGGAAAACGTTAAACCAGTTGCTGCGGTTATTGTATCATCGTAATCCGATAATGTAAATGATTCTGATCCGCCACCAGTTGTTACATCTACTTGTAAAATGTTTCCAGTCTTTTTGAAACCATAAAATGCAGCATTACTAACAGCGCCTTGATTAATAGTAATTGCTTCTTTTGTACGTAACGGCGACATACCTTTAGTATTATCAGTGCCTGCCTCAGCTTCAGCTTTAGAAGCTATAGCGGAAAAAACTGAGGGCGGTCCTGTTTCCCCAGTCGCGCCAGTAGGAATTCCCAGCGCAAGAACTCCTGTCGTGGGTGTATAGGATACAGTCGCAGAGGACCCCGCCCCCAAGGTGGTGGCAGAAACTGAAGATATTGCAGCATCTGTAGTAACAAGTGCAGTACCAGCTGCGTTATAAGCTATTTGTTTATTAGCCTGATCTGACGCCGTTTCAGCGTAAGGCCAAGTTAAAGCATCAGCTCCTAAAGCAGTGGTAACTGGAAGTTTAATTGCTCTATCAACACGTTCAGCAATTTGAGTATTGATTAAGGTTAACTTATCAAGTGCACCTTCGTGTGTAGAAGCACTAAATGGATCTCCTTCTACGTAATCTACCTCTTGAGTATTAGTAATATTCCGAACAATAACAATACGATCGTTGTTTGGAAGATTATTATTTAACGTAATAGTAGCGAACTCAGTAGAGGAGTTTATAGCCACAGCATAGTCATACGTACCACTACCGCCTCTTGATTGAGTAGTTACCGTCCCGCTTGTTACAGCGACAGTATACACCTTTAGATCATCAACTCCTTTAACTGGCCCATTAAAGAAGAACGTTTTGGTACTTCCTGTACCAGCACTACTACTCCGTTTTAGTTCACTAGCGACTGTCATTAACGCACTCCTTCAAATAATCTATCACCACCACCTCTTGGAATTAAATGACTTGGTGGTACACGAAATTGTTGCCCTTGTTCTCTCATTATACGGCGTTCCATCCTGCGAAGATACCCCGGATTCATAGTTTCTTGCAATTGATATAATATTAAGTAATCTAACGCCATTCTTGTATAAAATAAATTAATAAATGGAGTATTATTAATAGCTGTTCTTAATAAATCAGCCTTAAAATCTTTACCCTGCCTGATTCTAGTGTATATATCCATCACTGTATCAAATTGTCCTAGGGTAGGACCTGCCGCCGTTGCAAGCGCTGATCTTCCATATCGCGAATATTCTCCAAATAAAAAGTCACCGTATATACCTAGACCACCTCCTTGACTCATAGCAGCAAAAAGCAATTTAGCATTGTGCCCCGGGTCATCTGTAAATTCTCGCGGTGTTTGTCCTCTTAAATAAGACTTTGCCGTTAATGAAGCGTATCCAAATAAGGTAGTCATAACGATTAGTTGTGATAATCCAGATATGTCTTTCTTACCATTAAGGTTACCAAATAACTCTCGAGCGACTCCTTTTCTAATCATTGTAATTGGAAAAGATTTAAACTGGAAGAAGTGTCTAAACATTTCTCCTGTCCACGTTCCTGATTGAGTACCTTGATTCATGATTGCGCGCTCAGCGGCTCCAGGCATTGGAATCCCTGAATCAGCTCTATCCATATAAAAGGTATCTAGCATACTTTCTAGATCTGTCCTTGCAATCTCTATACGACGTCTAGTTGGTTCCTTGATTCCTTTATAGCGTTTAAGATAGTCAACTATAATACCCTCAGGTATATATTGCGCGCCTTCTGGTAACATGTGAGCATTACCATCTACCTCTGTGACCAAGTGGTTTCTAAAGATATTCCATTCAGCTTGTCCAATATCATATAACGCCAAGACATTTTGTAGTCTCTGGCCTAGCTTATTAAAAGTTAAGTTTTTATTACTCGCTAAATTATGACTCATCATTAAAGCGACACCTGTCCTATGACTATCGTTCCACCAAGACATAAGATTTAACTTAAAAAACTTTTGTTGACCCTTAGCCAAGGTCCCAGGGACGTGGTCAGTAGCTGCCCATCTAGATATCAAATCACCAGTCATCCCATCGAATCCTATACCTAGACTTCTAGCAATAGTCTTTTGTTCCTTATTTCCTCGGCCGCGCAATAAATTACCAAAGGCCCTTGAATATCCAACTAATGGGTGTACACCTTGAAACCTTAATTCAGCGGCTTGATTGGGAATATCTGTGAATGATGAAATTGTGGCAGCGCCTAGTCTAGCCATATTTTGAACAGCACGAACACCGGCGTTAATTCTTGCAAAGGTTAATTTTGCAGGTATTCTTGTAGTTCCATCTATCTCCTTAAGAGCATTTTCTAGAGCGATATGTTTAAACTTATCAGCTTGTTTCCAGCTTAGTTCTTTTGATGCGGCTAGAGCATACTTCCTTTTTAACTTATCCATCATAGCCACTGGGTTTGTTCCTAAACCTCTCATTAAAGCGGTATTTCTAGCCATGTGCTCTAACCCGTGTATAATACCTTCTCTTAAATCTCCAGTTCCAAATTTACCGTTATACGCCATAAAGTCACTAGATGTTCTGAAATGTAATAACCGAGGTTGACTACTCTTTTTTGCTATATTAGCAGGGCCCTTGAATCCCATGACAAAATTACTTTCATCGGCAGCATTAAATCTTTTATGAAAGCCCGAGGTCAATCCTTCATAAGCTCCTCTTAAGAATTTTTCAGGATCGGCTCCCTTAAATGTTGCTTCATGGTCAAGTTTATCAATAATAAAATTATACCAAGCCTTAAAACTTTCCTCTGGAGTTGCCTTTTTACCTCCAGCTTTTCTTAATCTAAGCATATCATGGCTCTGTCTCATGATATATCCAGGCATGTTTCTTATATACGTACCAGCTTGATTAGAGTGAGACACCGCCGTATTTTGTAGTTCATGTATGTTTTTTGCGATCCTCTCTGCAGCTGGATTTTTTGTGATACCTGGAGTACCGCCTTCTTTTATTTCCCATAATTCAGCGGCAATATCATGATCAATTTTCCCACTGTTAAACATACCTAGATCGCCATCTTTATCTACTCTATCTATTAAACGACCAATATACTTATTTGCTAAGGCTTTTCCTTGAGCGTCTATACTAAGTTTTCCTCCTTCTTCTCCATAGACTCCTACCATAAGAGCCATTAAACCCTTCTGCTTATCTTTAAATTTATCCACTCTAGCCATAGCTTTAGTTTCAGCAATCAAATTTAAGATATTATTTCTTTTTTCTATCGCTGCTTGTAATATTGATTCTTGAAGACGATCATCAACATACTTGCTAACTGTTGCATCTACATTAGCGTCCTGTGTTGCCTGCTTTTTTAATTGAATAAAATCGTCAATATCAGACAATAATGCCTCAGCTTGATCATCAGTAATCTTAGTATCACCGGCTGCTTTTTTAATTACATTTATACAATCTTTAATACTCATATCATCACCTAGTTAAACATACTGCTGCCGCTCTGGCAGCTTTTGCTAAATTCTCACTATCAATTAAATCTTTTTCATACGTTGCTGAAACTTCTTTTAAGGCGTTATCTAATTCTTTTGCTAATGCTGGCTCTATATTTGCAAGTTCAGCTTCTAAATCAGATTGAACTTGAGTTAACTCCTCATTTTGCTTTGTAATCTCTCTCGATAATTCATGAGGTTTAAGAGCAGCATTTCTTGCAGAATCTGTTTCACCAACTAGATATTCTGCCGTATCATTAGTCCCATTACTTTTACCAGTTTCTCGATGCTTAGTAGCTAGCTTTATTGCTTCTGTTTTTGTTAGTTTAGGTGGCTCTACAAAACCCTGAGGTAACATATCCATCACGATTATTACTTTTCCAGATTTATCAGTGCCTACATCAACAACTCTATATGTCTGGTTAGGGGGTAGTATAACTTCTGTTTCTCCAGTTCCATATTGCCAAACAGCTTTCATATCTCCTTTTGAAGTTAACATATGCGCGTTCTCAGGTAAATTTATTTTTATTGTTGGTGCTGAAGAAGATTCAAAATTTTGGGCTGACAAATAATTAAGAGCGGTAGACATCGCTCCAGTTAATTTAACTTTTTTCCCTACCATAAGTTTTGCAGTTTCAATATCTTTAGCATTATTCATATTAATATCTTTACCTGCAACATTATTAAAAGCCTGATATGGAGTGTTTTGGCGCCAAACAATCATAGGTTTACGTATTCCACCAGCCTCAAGTGCTTGGTTAAAACCCTCAACAAGGCCCTTATGGACTCGATAATATTTAGTTACTGTTTTAGTCCAGTCTATCCTATCCAATTCAAAAATCTGGGTCAGATAATCATCACCTTGGAATTGCTTGCCTATATCACTAGAAACAGAGTGAAAGTCTTTTTTCGCCTGCGTTAGTAGTTTTATCCACTCTCCTAAACTTATAAGACCAAGGGTTTTATTATCCTTTGTCCCCGTGAGATTAGGCTCATAATAGTTGATAGCGCGAGTTATGGCATTATACGTGCCGCTAGCACCGGTAAATTTTGCTATGGCAAATTTTGTATCTTCAGAGTACTTAGCTTTTTTCTGTAAGCTGTTTAAGATACTTTTGGCAGTTGATCCACTCATTGTAACCCAGGATAAATCAGATTCGGGAGCTGTTGCTTCAAACTGGTCGGGATACTGAGAAGATAAAGCATCTCGGCGTAATTTCATAAAAGCCTTTAAATCTTGAGCATCATTAACTCCAGACATTGCGATGAGTTTATCTATCATCTCAGGAGAAACCTTAAATATTGCTTCTGCCGCCTCGCTTTCTAAGTCAGTCATTCGTTGGGCCCCAAGACTCTCTTTTACGTGTGAGTATACAACGTGTCCATTAGGGTTGCTAGTCTTACCAGTTAATTGGCCCATATTAAATTCTAGACCTTCAGGAAGAGGAGATTTTTTCTTTCCTTGAGCTCGATAATATAGTGAAGCACCGGGATCGATTCTAACGACTGATCCATCTTTAAGTTGCATCATATTAAAATTTGGAGGATTTCCTACCCAATCGTAGTTTGCTAACATAACATCAACTAAGTGGCCTCGCCAAAAGTCTTCTAGAACTTTTTTAGGTAAATCTTTAAAATCTTGAGGTGTAATAGTTTTTGCCTCTTGCAGTTTACTACTAGCAATACCAACAATCTTCTTATTTTGGTGGACAAGTTTATAGTGCGGCATTGGAACACCGAACGCTCTATAAAGTTGAGATGCAAGCCATTCACTTCGAGCAAGATCTCCAGAAATAGCTCCACTACGCGCGTCTATGGGTTTCTGGTGGTGTTTAAGCAAAGCTAAAACGGCTTCATCTTTAGCCTTTTGATTAACCGCGTTTCTTAAAAAAGGTGATCTTGGATTATCTAAGCTGTGACCAGAAAGACTCTTTGTTTCTCTTAAATTATCTGGAAAATGCTTTGTGATTTCTGAGTATGATAAATCACTTTTTCCTATAAAAAATTGGGTATATCGACCACCGGCACCCGCGTGAAAGTATCCGGGAAGAGTAGATTCAATATTATATTGATCAGCATCGATCCCCATCTCCTCTTGAACTTCTCTCATAGCGGCCATTTCTGGAGTTTCTCCAGGATTAGCCTGACCTTTTGCATACGTTGTCTGATACCCGCCAAACCCATCTTCTAGTGAGTCTCGAGCAGGTTTTGGCTGTCTTAAAACAACTTGATTATCTCGTGTTATTATAATAACGCCGTAAGCTAATTCCTGATTACCTGGATCAGTACTATGTACCTTACCGTAAAGTTTTTTCCAACCTGAAGGATATTGGTTATCAACAAGATCTTTAGGAAACTTAACATAATATTCATCTCCAGTCGCCTTATCAATGTGATACCCTCCTGGATGACTTCCACTCGGTTGTCTTCTTGGATTTCCTGAGGGATGGAGATTTTCTATATTTAGAGCCGTATCAATTTGTTCAACAGCAAAGTCATCGCCTAAAAATGAATTATCCGGAGTCTCGTATGCTTTTTTAAGTTGTGTTCCTTTAATTAAAGGACTGAACGCCGCTTTTTCCTCGTTATCGAGAATTGAAAAAGCCTTTGTGGGTTGTGTAAGCTGTACATCTGCTTGATTCATTTGAGAATCAAATCTAACATTTTCAGCAGAGATTACATGAACCGATGATTTTTGAGCTTGATTTACATTTGTTCCAACATACGTAAAATTAGCATCAGAAGCATCTAATCCTTTCATAGCTAGAGCAGGAATTAGTTTTATCACATCTCCTTCTAGTGTTGGAGCTCCATTTCTATTTACAGATAGTCCTATGCCTGCTTCTGAAGTAGCATCAAATAATTTAAGAACTCCCGCTTTATTCCTCACTAAGATTGTTCTAAGACCTGAATCAGTCTCAATACGTAAAGCTATTCTTTGTTTATATTTAGATTTTTGAGCACCATTAACGGCGTTAAGTAACTCTTCACTATTTAGTGCTCGCGTGATGTTGTTTTTAAAGTTAGATGTCTTTTCTTTATTAGTAACGAGTCTATCTATTAAGGTTAAACTTTGATCAATATTCTCATGAGGAATAAACTGTTCTGAGGCGTCTAGCCTAGTTGGACCAATATTAGAATCACCTTGATGCACGCCAACTGGTGCTTCAACTTCTGCCTGTCTGGCCTCGTGCACTATAGGTGCAGCGCCATCAACATCATTTATTGGAGTCTCTACTTGAGGTTCAAATTCTCCGTGTGTTATAGGAGAAACCTCAATGTCTTCTCCGTTCATTGCCTGTTTTACAGCTGTGTCAATTGCCTTAGCGTGTCGTTTTCGAGATATACTTCTCATCATAGGACTTACTACTCCAGAACCTATGGTGTGTAACCCTCCTCCTAAGACTCCTCCAAAAGCAATATTAACAATCGAGTCAAGAGCGGTATAGTTACTTTGAGAGTGGTGAGCAGAAGCTAATATCAAGGGCTCGATAGAAGCAGCTCCATACATTCCAGATAATGTTCCTCTGATGGCAGATGAGCCTACTCGACTTCCTTGAACTCCAACAATTCCTGCTAATCTTGCAGCTCCAATAGGAGGGATAATAGCAGATACTGTTAGACCAATAGGATCGACTATAGCCGTCGCCATTTCTAAACCAAAGCCTTTCCACCAATGCGCGCCTGTTGCTCTATTTAAAGTAAACTCATAATCTATCTCTTCTTGTTTTCTATGGTGTAAAAAGAAAGCCTCAAGATTTGAGATATTTTCTGTAAATTTTAAGTCACCTACTTTCCAGCGAGCGTTAGCTTCTTCTGCGGTTAATATTTTTGTAGGATCTTCATCACCAAAACCAGGATATCTTTCTTTTATTTGTTGAGGAGCAAATGGTAAACTGTGCTCAACTTCCCACTGAATTCGTTCTCTAGTTCCAGTAAATGGTTGAGCCTCTGGATATACTTCCTCTCTAAATTGAGAAATAGGTTTGTCATTTTTTTTACCGTATCCACCGGCTATAATACTTGCAGGACTACCAGGACTTTCTGGATTAGTACCATATTTTTCATAAGCTAATCTTGAAACTTCTCGCTGCTGATCAGTAGCCTCAACAAATTGTCTAATCTCATCTATTTCATTAAAGTATTCTAATCCGCCGTATCCCGTATATCTCCAACCACGGGTAGTAGCAGCATCCCAAATTTCAGTTGACGATGTTTGTAATTGAAATAAACCTAAACTAGTAGACGTCTGGCTAGGTTTTTGATTTTTAAGACCTATATCCATTGTTAGTTCTTTTCAGCTCCAGGTGTTACACCAGACTCCGGTACTCTATCACTAAAAAGCCCAATAAATGATTCCCAAATTGTACCGTCATGAGCACTTAGAAGACTCATTGGGATCATAAACGGCATTGACTCGTCACCGGTGTCCATAGTATATTGTAGTTCTAAAGGAACAAATTGACCTAGATTATCTTTATATCCAACAAGGTATTGATCATCGTGCTCAGAACTTGTTTTTAGTACGATATTTTCTTTTATGCTTTCAAGAGCAATAGCGTTTCCTACGTCTGCGGTAAGTAACGCTAGCGTCGCGCCTCCGGGAAGTTTAATTTGAACGTTTTCATAAGGTAAGCCAGATTTGAATTTTGCTGCAGCTAAGTTAGGTGTCTTACCTTGCATAAAACCACCAGCGACTAGATTATCCCTAAATATATCAGGAAGATCTGTGTTTCCCCTAATAATCAGTTCAAATAGGCCTGCCAGATCTTCTTTGTCCAAGTCTTTAAAATTTTTAACAAAAGTTTCAGCATTCCCATGCACAGTTTCGGGATTGATTCGAACAGGTTCTTTTAGTTTTGTATAATAACTAGTGTTCTCGTCCGTTGTCCAACCGTAACTAATCATAACATTTCTTGGAATGAGCGTAGATACTCTACCGTCGTCTGATCTTTGAGTATACAAGATTTTATGAAGAGCTCCAGCAAAAGTTGTAGCTGCCTCAGCTGGACCTGGGAGGGAGCTCCACGATCCTATCGTACCTGGTTTGCTATTTGTTCCAAAAATTTGTTCTGCGTCTTTTTCAAAATCGTCACCTTTGCCGCGATTCATTGCTAGTGCAAAAGATATAGCGGCTCGGTATAGTTGAGATTCTACTTCGGCAGCTATATTAATATCATCATTATGTAACGTTCTAGCAAAATCTCTGATCCACTCGTGGTTTTCCTGGACCATAGCTTCAGCTTTTTTATATGTGGCTTGCGAATTAGTATCTGTTCCTACATTAATGCCATTTAACTCTTTTTTCATAAGCTCATCATTTTGAGAAAGTAGAGCAGCATTTGCTAACATGACTCTCCCAATTTGACTTGCTGGATCTGTTGCCTTAATATCAGCAAGGGCTAAAGTAAAAAAACCAAGCCCAACATTATCGTGTTCTGACATAGTTGCATAGACCAAACTATCAAACTCGTTCCCCGTAAGCTCTTGAAGAGCATCAAGGCGCTGAAGAAATTGTTCACCATTTTTTGCTGTTTTAAATAAATTTGCTACATTACTAGTCCAGACTTTTGGAAAGCGAAATGGTATATTTAGTTCTTTAGAACCTTGTTTTAACCTAAGTAACGTCTCCCCAAAATCTTCTATTTTTAACGCACGCAACTTTGGGTTTTCTTCATTAGCAACATCTGATAAGACTGCAGTGATATCTCTATGTGCAAATGACCGACCATTTCTTATAGAATTATTCTCTAGACTTTGAAGAACCATACCCCCAGGATCAGTAGTCATCATTGTATTAATTTGTTTTATGGTTGGCATTATAGTGCGTACAACGGCTTGGGCATCTGCCGTTGTCATAACAGCTAATAGTTCATAGCCATTGTGATGATCTGTGTATCTATCTAGATTCATCTTTTTTATTGGTTTATCTGGATAAGGCCACTTTTCCCATCCGCCAATACCTGCAGCACTAAAACTAGTAACCTTTGTTTCCTTATTGGGTGGGGATGGAGCATAGTTTTGAAGCATACCCTTTAGATAAGTGGCACCTTGATGGCCACCATCTAGATACTTAAGAAGAGATAGAATCTGTTCTCGGCGTTCTTTACTTCCGGTTAAATATTCATCTTTTATATAACCTGAAAGTTTTGCTATACGTATTTTTGCATTTTCCTCGTTTCTATAAATGGCTCGTCTTTCTTCATCTTGCTTAGTTACTCCAGGATAAACCTGCTCAGCGGCATCAGCAACCATACTTGTAGTCATCGTTTCTACTGTACCAACCGCAGGATCAATAAGTCTTGTTTGCTGGGTGACAAAATTATTCATCGTTTTGTCATGATCGTCTTTAGCAATTATTGATCCAACCCTAGCTTCATTAACGGCTCTAGATCGAAAAGCCTCTATTTTTTCTGCAGGCATACTAAGAGACTTTAGGAAAGCGCTACCCGGCTGAAGCATATTAACTACTTCATGAGGGTCTCTTGCTAGCATTCCAGATAAGAAAGATACCTCAGCTGCTTCAGTTTGTCTCTGTAGTTCTTCTTCTAAGATAGCAGGAGGTAATGTTATCGCGTAATCTATCTCACCTTGTTTTTTATCTTCAAGAATCCCTAGACTATTTTTAAATGTTTCCTTAATATTTTGTTTTAGTTCAGCAAATTCATCTACGTCAGTTATGTCTCCTGCCCGAACCTCATATTTTTCTCCAATTTCTCGAAGGTCTAAAAGTTTTAGTTTAATGCGCTCCCTGCCCTCGTATTCAACAGCATTTTTTAATCCAGTTCTAAGAAGTTTATCCCACTGAGTTCTATAATATTTTTCGACGTATTTATTTCCTGGAAGTGCTTTTTTAGCAGCTGCCATAGATGCTTCTAGCTCGTTAGTGTGTATACCTCTAACTTGTGAGTTGTAACCAGTTACGCTTTTTGTAGCAGCAACAGTTCTAAATTCGTCTGAATCGTGTCGTTCTTTTGCATTTACAGTAGCTAGAGTAATATTATTTACAGAGTCTGGTATACGCTTTTGAACCCAAAGATGTGCTGCTTCTTTTGCTTGTCTCTCTTGTTCATCTAATACATCTTTACCTGCCTGCCATAAGCCTTGTCCAAGGTTTTGTCCACCGGTATTTGTAATAGCACTTATATCAGATTCAGAGGCGATAGATCGACGGAAACCAACATCTTTCATTTGTTGCTTTGCCTGTTCCGCGTATGTCGTAATTTTTACCATTTCTTACTCCTATTGCACTTTTAGTGCGTCGCCCTGCGTACTCTTATAGTATTGTCCACCAGCCTTAAAGCCTGTAGAAAGAGCAGACATATACCCGGCTTTTTGCTTGCTTTTTCCCTTCATTGTTTCTAATCGTCCACGTCCTCTATAATCAGCTGCTTCAATAGCTCCTTCATACATAATAGTTAAACGATCTATCTCTCCCTCTATCACATCATTCATCCGGACATCTAACGCTGATCCGGTATCAGAGACAACTCCCGAAGCCCCATAGCCTGCACGTTGCTTTCCTAACGCCCGTCGTAAACGTCTTTGCTGTTTATCTGCATCATACCTAGCTTTTTCTTCTCTGAACTGGGCGTTTTGTTCCATTAATTGAGCGTTATACCGATGCATGGCATTAGCGGCTCTACCTTGCTGAATCGAACTAACAGCAGAAAACGCTGCTCCTATCGCCATCATAACTGCCATTATTTAACTCCTAGTCGTAAATTTTTGCAATTCTAATATGATCTTCTAAGTTAGGACCATAATAGCGCATTATACCCTCTTCCTCATATCCCAAAAAATCAGCCCATCTTTTTAACCCTATATTACCGTAAGGGATCGAACTTTGAAATCTTTTTATTCCGAAATGGTTTAAAGCATAATCTTCATTTTCTTTTATTCGTTTAATACAACCTAATGCCTTTTGCTTTATTTTCGGACTAGGAAATAAAAAAGTTTCCGCAACATGGTCCCAAATTGGAACAAAACCAAAAATAGCATATATTTGTCCCCCTTCAAATAAAGACATTGAGACAGCATTTCTTGTAAAATCTACGGATTTATTAACAAATTTAAGATCATTATCAACAAAATCAAAATGCCAGTCTTCCGTAGGAACTGTTATTATCATCTATCAGATACTACCAAAGCATACATGATTGCTAATATCGTGCACGGGTGAGGAACGTCATGAGAGACATGCAATTCAAAAGAACGGTTTGGTGTATGAGATAGCAGTACTCTTTTATCTCCTGAATAAAATTGAACTGAGCCCATTGGAATAGAAGGCGTTCTAAAAAGAACATCTGATAAACTATCAGCATCAGGACCAAATTTTAAACCGTACGTATCAGCTACTCTAAATGTAACTCGTTCTACTCGTCTAGTTTTACCTTGAGAGACTCCGTCGTCTGTTTTTACCTCAGGATCTAATGTCACAAGTTTAGCTGTGTATGGTAAACCAACATGAACTACACTTGCTGAACGAGATAATGCAATTGCTCCACTGGAGACAGTACGATTAGCATGTGTTGCTCCATCAGCTAGTACAGCTACGACCTGTCCTTCTAGGTGTGCTAATCCTGAAATACTTGTAGCAGGTGAACCTGAATAGGTTAATCCACTGTCTACAAAGAAAGCATTGTTAGGAATGTGTCCCTTTGCTGAATCATATGATTCCTCTAAAAGTTCAACATACTGCTTAGTTGCCCCGTTAATAGTTCTAGAGACAACTAGATATAATTGTTCTTGAGATTCGTCAGTTGATGGGATGCAGCCAATAGACTTTATTGAAACATTTGTTCCACCTATCGTGTGTCTTGACCAAGCTACCACGTCTTGAGCTCTTTCATACGTCATAGATCTAAGCTCACCAGTAGCTAATAATACAAATACAATTGAGTCAGGAGATCTGGCATATGCTAACTCGGAGATATTACCAGTTGTTATATGCTCAGCAATTAGAGACATATCAGGAGTTGTAAATCCATCACTATCCAAGCTGTATGCTAGTTCTCTAATCTTTAATTTATTTCTGTCTACAAACAAGGTAGCCTTTGAGGCTCCTATTGGTTTAATATCAGCTGTACCGTCGGTTGTTTCCTTGCCAACGGTAACGTTTGTTGGGGTTAAAGCTAAATTATCTGATCCAGAAGACATGATAAATGGACCATCCGCTGTTCCAAGTTGTAAAACTTTAGAACCATACATCCATCTAATAGCATTCACTTGGTCTGTATTTAATGTAAAATCTAGACCTCGATCATCTGTAACTTCAGCAGCGTTATCAGTAGTACTAAAAGTATCAAAGTTTGCAGTCTCAGAAGCCCAAACAGTGTTCGGCTGAGTTGCCGTGTTTGCTGCAAAAAAACGCTGCTGATAAAAAGTAGCACATGTTGGCCACTTAGTAGTATCTGACCATGCCCCTAATTTCCAATTATCTGTGGCACTTGTAGCACCAAAATTAAAATTTTCAAATGTAGATACTGTACAATGAGTAGTATCAGTAACTCCAGTAATTTTAGCCGATCCCCATTTATTAGACACAAGTGTTCTAATATGTCTTCCTACATCTGTGCTTTGAAAGCCGTCACCATCATTTACCCCGGTTGTACCACTTGCTGTAATTGTAACAGAAGTCCCTGACGTTGCAGATGCCGTCATTGTTGTTGCGGTATTATTTAATGGCCCAAATGGACCGTCAACTGTCTCAAAGTTTGTTATCGTCCAGGACGTATGGCCCGTACGACTGACTTTACGCGGTTGATAATTTTTGTGAAAAACGTACAAAATATCTGCACTTTGTGTCCAATCCAAGTCAACAAGGTCGTTTTGACCCCACGGACTCGCGAGCTCATACGCTGAACCACTGCTTTGAATTTGTCCTTCATCACGGTAAAACCTAATATACTCATCTCCAAACTCCAATATATACGCTTGTTCTGTACTAAAAATAAATGGGACCAAACGTACTTTTTTACTGCTATCTTTTACTTCAGCAATGAAACGTGTGCCTGATCTTTTTGTTACTCCTCCATGCGGAAATACTAAAAAATTCTCCAAGTGCTCAAGACTTGAAGCATACTTTTGAAGATCAATACGCCCGTAGAGTCTTGGACTAATTTCACCTCCAGCAAAATTTGTTTGAATTGGTGTGACTTTAGCCATGGACTACCTCGGGGGTGTATCAATATTCGTAGATCTTGCTCCTAATCGAGAATCTAACCAGTAGTCAGCATCAAGAACATCTTGAGCATTTTCTTGAGCATCTACAAATTTTGCTTCTCTAAGTTTTAATTCGTACATTCGCCACATTGATTCCATAGCAGCAGTACTATTTAATAGCGGTTGTGCTAAATCAGCTGCAATGCGTGAAGCGAGTGCATCTATTAAAAGCGTGTCATACGTTGTTACATCTGTAATTAATGCCGTATAAATTATATTTAGAGCATCATCATCTGATAAAATAAATCTTCCCTCAATTTGAAACTTGTCAAGAGGTTCTTCCATTCCAAGTAGTCTTAAATAATCGGCAGGTAAAACAAACTTATTTGTAAATTCAAAGACAGGAGCGACCGAGTCTTTTGGAAGAGAAGCTCTTCTAGTTAAACAATTCCATGGGTGTGCTCTAAAAACAGATGCTCTAGAATCATTAAACAAAGTATTAGCAGCCGATGCTTGCTTTGAATTATCCGTCAAAGCGGTTATCGATTCTGTTCCTAATAAGGCTAATGCTCTATTTACAATTTCAATATCTGTTGAAGCCATAATATCCTCGAAAAAGGTGGGACCCCGCTTGCGCGGAGCCCCTCCCGTTGGTTAGTCAACCACGTAGATCAAATATCCTACTAGGTCATCACCAGAAGCAATCGCAGTTCCTTGAGAAGTAGCACGGATAACAACACCGTCCTTACTTTCAAAGATATGCGTACCGCCAGTAGCTTTAATACCAGCTAAAGCTCCTTCGAACGTTTGGTACCCTACAGTATCAACGTTTAGTCCATCAACAAGACCATCCGCATCTGCTGCAACAGCAGTACCATCGAAGTCGGTATATGCATCCCATCCAAGATCTAGAGCTGCTGAACCAGTAGTCCAGTTTACGTATGCTCTAGAGAGACTTGTAAGAACACGTACACGTCCTCCGGGTAGCTTACCAAGTGCTACAGACGATGTAGCGTCACCGGCACCGTCTTGATCATGAGTAAAAAACATTACTCTTAATCGACCTTGTGCCTCGGTAGGCTGAGCCATAGTAGGAGGTGATGCAGTAGCATTAGTGTGCTCAGTTGACTTTTGAGTTGTAACAGCCATTGTTCAGCCCTCCTAACTTTCGTCGCACTTGATTTCAAGAACCTTCTCTTCTTCCATTCGAACGGAACCGAAAGAAGCTGAGCAGTACACCTGAGTACTATTTCTTTTATCGCGACGTGGGCCAATATCTACATTAACATCTGCACCGACTGCAAGCAGCAATCCAGATTTAGTGTAGGCGATAACCCTACGATATGAATTAGTATCAGTTGCAACAAGTTCAGTGCGAACGAACTCGAAGCCCATGAAGGTATTTATATCGCCCTGAACGAGAGCTTTAACAGAGTTATAATCAGAACTAGTTACCTCTGTTGTCTGCAAAAGATCATTGACTTGTTTTGCAGTTAACACGATGTAACGAGCTTCTGATGGATCTGTTTCAGATGCGTCCAAGAGCTCTTTTGCTCGACGGAGCTTTCCAACTGTTAGACCTGAGTTAGCAGCACCACCTGATTCCACGTAGTTAACAGCAATTTGCTGTCCAGCGGGGAACGTAACGGTACTAGAACCAGTTTTACCAGTTGAAACTGAACCAAAAGCAGACTCGATGATGATCTCATCCATCTTACGACCAAGAGCATATGATGCGTTTTGGCTATAAGGTGAAGTAGGATCTACGAGCATACGAATGCGATCAGTTCTATCAATTAACTCTGCCCAGTCAAAATCCCTCAATGAGACTCTACGTCTGTCATGAGGAACATTAATAAGCGGAGTGTCTTGATGTCGTCCAAGCACTTCCTGTGCAGAAGTCGCGCCGATCCGGTCGTAGAAATCGAACTCAGCATTTTGAGTTTCGACCCGCACAAACGGACGAAGACGTGAACCTTTCTGCTGTAGGAGGTGCTCAACATTTGCTTTGTACTGTTGTACAAAGGCGGTCGTGATTTGAGTAGACATAAGTCAACCCTCCATTAGTTAAGGTTACAATACTTCGCTTCGGCTACCCTTTCGGACCGTCGCTCCCCGTTTATAGTCATGGGGTATTAAGACTCGGACGTCATAGACGCTACCCAATTCTAGAATATAAACTAAAAACGACGGCTTGTAAATTACATTGCTACCGCTTCATCAGGATAGGCAAAATTAAACAACCTCTGCATCTTTTCTATCGCTTCTGGATGTCCGTCAGATTCCTTATCATGATATTGTTTCATAAAGTTGCCATCTCTTTGAAGTCGAGCAATTTCCTGTCGAGCTTGATCTGGAGTCATAAGGAATTGATTCTCTCCTTGTCCAAGTTCTGGATTTGCTTCTGACATCTTTTCGCCGATCTTAGCAAACATTTTAATCAATAAAGGATTATTGCCTTGTCCTGTATTTTCTAAAAATTTCTTAAGTTCTTCTCCTCCAAATTCTCGAACAGCTCTTTGAGCCATATCAATACGTTCGTCATAGGCCTTACCAAAATCTTGCCTAATTTCTTTATCCCAGTCTGCAAGTTGAAGTTCTTGCTCTTTGGAATGCTCATTAAATTGATTAGTGACCTGTTCCCAATATCCATCATGTAGAGCTTGCGCCTGAGCGTTTGTTAGGCCTGCTTTATGCATAAGTGCATTAAGAGCCTCACCCATGGGTTCATCTTGCTCTATTCCCTCAGGAAGTTTTGGGGTTGTGATCTCATATTTTTCGGGTCGACCAAGCCGGTTATAAAAGTTGTCCCACTCTTCTGGCTCAGCTGTTTCAGTGGGTAAGACAATCTTATCTGCACCTACCATCTTTTGTGCATGTATATAAGATTTAGCTAAACCCGTTATATCCTTAATATCAGCTAAACTTGGATCTTCTCTAATTGACTCATCAACGCCCGATAACCAGCTAGTAGGTTCCGAGCTACCCGCTTCTGGAGCTGCCTCAGGGGCTGCTTCAACGGACCCAGTTTCTTCACTCATTGTATATCTCCTCTGTAAGTTTTAAGATATCTTGAGGGCTTCTCGCAATAAACCTCAAGATGCTAAGTACGAGACGTCGTTGACCTTCTCTGTGCGCCGTCTCATGGGGATCACCTGGTACATAGGTGGTATCATTAACAAAACCTATTTTACACAGATGATCTAAAACTCTTTCTCCATCCTTACTTTCAAAAACTACTCTATATGAATCGTGTAACTCTTTAATAGACGGCTTCTTCGCCACCGGCTTCTCCTTCTGCTTCTACTTGTTCAGCTTGAGTTAGATCTTTTTCAGCCGTTGCTACATCTTTAACGGCGCTTGCTTCTTGTTGAGCTAATGCAGCTTGCTGAGCAGCTTGTTCAGCTTCGGCTCTTTCTTGTCTTTGTTGGTCGCGTTCTTCAACGGGAAGTATTGTATCCATTGGAACGTCTAAAGTAGCGTGAGCCCATCTAAAGGCATTATCAGCATCTAAGTTATCAAAAATCTCTGGTTTTATATTTGCTAGTGGAATAATAGATTCTAAGAAGCGACTAAAATTAAAAACAAGTTGAGCTTTCTGGGCTCTAGCTACTGGAGAGATATAGTCTACTTGTAGGTCTTCTCCAATATAAGATTCAGGAGGCATGGCAAATAGTTCACGCCTTGATAATATTTTAAATACTCTATCGACTAAGGGACCTAAGAACTCGGTCTGTAATCTACCAACCATTGGACCCATAAGTCTCATCTTATCTTCTTGACGTTGAATAACTTCAGTAGCGGTCATCTGAGGTGTTTGACCAAGTTGTAACCAATCTACATGAAAGGCTCTCTGTATATGTTCTCTTCTGTTATCTATAAAATCCATACCAAGATCCGGTCGGCTGCCGCTCATTAATGGTTCAACCTTATCTCCTGTACCAGACCTATAATAGTTAAGACCTCCAGGAATTGTTCTTAAAGGAAGCATAAAGCCATCATCAGGAACCATGAGGGGAGGATCAGTCGCTTTTTGAGAAGCCCTAATGACTGTCTTCATCATCTCATTTACCATCTTTATATCTGGCATGCACATCATAGCTGGAGATCTTCCGTACACTTCTCCAGCAGTTTTAGACCATCGAGGTACTAAATAAGGAAACTCATTAAAGCCTCCTTCTCTTAACATTAACTTTTCTTCAACTAAGACGTAACAAGATTTAAAAGGTAAGTCCTCAGACTTTTTACTTTCATCATTATAATCATCTCTAGGTTCAACAGCATGTATACATGTATACTCTTGCTGTGGTGTCTTAAGAGCTGCTTCTTTTACTCTATCGGGTAGAACATCTTCATATAACTGGACGAGTTGTCTAGCGGTATGTTTATACTTTCTATATAAAGTATCGACACGACCTTCATGATTTTCTGCTATATAACAATCAGCTAGGTGATAGGTACGAAAGTTAATTACTCTCCCTGGTCTATCTTCAACGTACATAACGGCGGTTCCATAGGAACCTAGATCCAAATATAACTCATGAAGAGCCGTGGTAAAATTTGTTGCTGGTAGAGCAAAGGTAGAATCAAACATTGTCTCGACAGTATCGTCGATCCATGCTCTCATGCTATCGTCTTCAGTTACAGTATTTTTAAGGCGAAGGGTAAACCAATGTTCAGCCTCATTTGTTAGATGCCCGTGAAGTCCAGCTGCTAACTGTTCATTAGCAATACCCGCGGTAGAGTCAAACACTTTATCAAAGCGATTTCTAGAAGCTCGAGCCTGTGTACTATTAAAATCACCGCGTCTTGGATTTACAAAATCTGTACAATCTTGCCATAGTTGTTCCCAAGGTGATCTAAAGCTATTAAGCTGATCGGCTCGTTTTATAATGTGCTGGACCGTATTATCCATCAGCCTGTCCTATATTAGAGTGTATAATTATACGCCAGTTCCTGACCCAAGAAGTTTTTGCTTCTTGATATCTTCCATTGCAATACCCTCACCCCCAGTCAAAATAGTTGATGCGTATCCTTTACGGTCTTTAGTCGCGGCTAATTTCTTCTCAGCCGTTTCCGTGGCTGCAGCAGCCGTTGGTGCTGGAAAACTAATTTGAGGAACAGGCGGTGGTTTTGGTGCTCTGAATATACTTGTAATTGCCCTGAATACTTTACCCATAACTTATCTCCTTTTTAAACGAATACCCAGAAATATCATAACCCATAATCTGATGTAAACGAATACTATTATCAACTTTTTTACCGCTGTGTATAGAACTATGCATATCTTTTGCACCTTTTGACTTTGCCCACTTTTCAAAATCCTTAAATATACGAACAGCAGCGAATGCATTAATAGCATAAAAATGATCTATATGCACCCCTACTCTATCAGAAATAGTATACTCCGTAAATCCTCCAAGGTACATCGCCATTATTGTTTCACCATCGTCGCGCAATACGATACGTCCAAATGTATCCTCCATTGAGATATATTGATCTAAAACGTCAGTTAATTTATCAATATTAATTTTAGCTTCAAAAAAGGGAGAATCATTCCACTGGTCCTGGACAAATGGAACTAGTTTAGGATAATCGTCTTTTGTTAAATCTCTAATATGCATTGAAGATATGATAATCACCTTCAGCCATTCTAGGTAAATTAGCCCTCTGTTTATTTAAACGATCTCGAACACCAAGAGCCATATATCTCATAGCATCTGCCGGATGACTAGTCCAATCATGAAGTGGTCGATCCCTAAATGTCTTATTTTTTTCATCAAAATCTTTTCGATACTGTCTTAAGGCTTCTATAAGGTGGGAACACTTATCTTCGTCTATATAACAACGAGGTAAAATAGACCTTACAGCCTCTATGCCATCCTCTACTCTTAGATTAGGAAGGACCCTATATCGTATTCCTAACTCACGGGCAACCTCTAAGCGAGACTTACCGGTACTAAAATCTCTAACTTTTATATCGTGAGGAGCAAGATGTTCACCGTAGACGTATTCTTTTTCTCTGACTGTCTTAATATAGTGGGCTATTCCTTCGCCCTGATTTTCATAATAGTCTATTATTCTGATCTCATTTCCATGTAACTGGAAGAATATAATGACAGTAGAGTCCCCCACACCTAGGTCCCAAGAGGTATGTACATCTAAAAGGGGATCATAGGGCACTTTTGTAATATGTCTATCAGCAAGTAACCTAGCCATAGCGTTACCATAATACGATCCTACTAATGGTGCATCAAAAGAACAATAAAATTCTTGTTGTATCATCTCCTCAGGCATACCAGCAGCGCGTTCTTCATCTATTGCTTCTATAGAAATAGCCCGAGTATCTTCAATACTTAAGACTTGTTGGAACCAAGTCTCATTCTTTTTAGCTATATTAAGTAATTCATATCCGTGATTTCGACCTCTAGCGGTATAAATAAATACCGCCCATCCTCCATTTTCAGCCAAGATGGGACGAATGTAATCCCAGGCCCTTGGGTCTTGAAGAGCGTACTCAGAAAAAATAACTCCGACGGGGTTAGCTCCCACAAGTCTGTCAACATTATCGGTACCGACAATCTGATAGATTGAGCCATTCTTTAAAGTAAGCCGCATTTCTGTATTATTAACAGCGGTCCATGTTTCTTCAGGGAAGTGTTCAAGGAATTTTCGTCCATCACGTGTCATTCCATCCCAAGCTATTTTTCTCCCCTGGTTATATGTGGGAAATAGGTGCCAATATAGTCCGGGTCGCTGTAATGCAGAAACCACGCACCAATTTACCATACTTAAATCTTTACCAGCTCGGCGATGCCAAACACAAACTGCTCTTTTACCGCCGTTTTCTAAAAACTTCCACAACGGTAACTGGTAAGATCTAGGTGTCCAATCAACCGGAACCTGAATTGCCATCGTCTTTCTTTGGTACCTCCTGAGGAGCAAACTTTACAACCTCAATTGTTAAATTACCATCAGTTGTTTGCGCCATATCCACGGCTTTTCGTTTTGGTGCCACATATTGCGCCAATTCTTTATAACATTGCAGCTTAAGCTCAGGCGAAGACATAGGATCAACGGCTATCATTGCCATACCCTCGATAGGATCGCAATCTAGCTTGTCAAGTTTTTCCTGAATCTCTTGCGAACGCTTATTTGTCGCGCCTGGCGGCCTTCCAGCCCCGGGTCTCGCTCCACCTTGTGCCATATGAAACTCCTTACTATCTATATATATCATTATAACACGCCCCATGTAAACTGTTTACGAATTTTCTTGGATTATTAGCATATTATATTTATTGGCATCCTCAGAAAAGATCATAATTTTTTTTAATATTATTACTATATACTAATATAAAGTTGTCGACTTTTATCCGATTAGAAATATTGTCCCCCGCAGAACGACTAGGTAGGCGATTAAGGGCCTCGCGCGCGGGGTTTGCGCCCCCGGGCCCCCATGCCGCACGGCGCACACTTTATTAAAATCATTTAAAATCAAGCACTTAGATCCCAATGAACCCGTGCCTTGGACCTAGGGGATATGGATCAGGGAATAGGGGGAGAGAGATACGGGAGAGGGAGAGAGAAGAATAAAATAGATATTAAATCAAAGGGTGGGAGAGTAAGGATATAAAGAGAAGAGAGTTATTTAAAATATATTTTAAAATAAATTATAAAAAGTATTTACAAATCGGATTAAATAGATTACAATAATAAAAGAGTAATACATTTCGTATTAATAAAGGAGAAAGAAGAGTAATGGAAATAGATATTTGTGAAGATCTAAGAGATGTTGTTAGTCAATTAGAGATGGGTAAGATAACTGAAGAAACCGCGGTTGAGGTTTTGGAAAATATTGTAGAGTGGTATAAAGAGGAGATCGACTTCTCTTTAAATAAGAAAGGAGAATAGTAATGAGAGATTTTGTGATTGAGTTTTGTGGTTTAGTTGTTTTGATGTTCTCATTATTGACGTTCATGTTTTTACTTGCAGCCATTCTGGGTGTTACCATCTAACAATTCAAGAGTTTTACCTGAAACCGTACTTCAAAAAATTGAGGTACGGTTTTTTATTATTTAAAATTAATTTAAAAAAAAATTAAAAAAAGTATTTACAAATAAAATATAACAGTATATAATAGTGAAATACCAGATAAGAAAGGAGAATGGTATGAGTTTAGTAAATGACGCAGGAACGTTGATTCTTCAGATGACTAATGACGAGTTAAATGAAGTAATTGACATGATTAAGCTGAAAAGAGGTCAGTTATCTGCAGCAGCAGTTAGAAACTTTTCAGAAATGGATGAAGTTACTTTTGAACACAAGGGACGCATCGTTGAGGGTGTGGTCGCGAAAGTAAATCAGAAGTATATCCATGTGGAAACAATTAGTGATGGTAAGTGGAAAGTGCCCGCTGCCTATCTAACAAGGATGGGGGGATAATGAGTAAAGTGTCCGCTTACAATCTTCAACCGGTTCTCGATTGGGTAAATACCTGCCCATTCGATTACCAAATCTCAACTCTTCAGGGCGGGTATCTTCATTTGAAGGTACAAGTCCCTGATGAGAGAGGGCTGCCAGACTTAAGAGAGCTGGACAGCGCAACATTAACCAAAGTCGAGTTAGACTTTTTTAAGAAGGAAGGAAAATAAATGGTTCAGCCACTTGGATCAATCGGAAATATCCGAATATCAGACTATATGTATAAACAGGGCTTTATTATTACCTTGTTTATTGATGAGACAAGACAAGTCGGAGAGTTTAGTGACTGGTTGAAAGACTGGAACCTACACCCGGACTTGTACGGCCGACAAGATGGTCAAATCATTTTTAAGGTCTGGTCGGGAAATAAGGGAAACCTTATAGCAGCACTTTTACACTGGTATTCAACCACCGTAGATGAGCTTAATAGACAAGGTATAATACCAGCAGCGGTAGACCAAAGTCGAGAATCTGTGCTGCCAACTTAACAACATCACGGGGGATAATCAAGGGAGCTTCGGCTCCCTTTTTTATTGAACATATTATATATAGAGAGATTTTTAAAAAAATAATTTCAATCTTATGTCCCAATGTCAATAGATACAATATCCCAATACATCTCTTATTTTGTAATGATTAGGGAGGGTAGAAACTGTGTTGGGCCATGTTTCTCGGTCCAATAACCGAGACTATCCGAACAAAGTGTTGTACAAATACGTTCGAACAGTGTAGGATAGATATATCAGCTGCAATGGTGCGGCTGAAGAAAGGAGAATCGTTATGAAAGTAAAAGAACTTATCGACATCCTTTCTGATGGAAGAGATCTAGATGCTGAAGTAAAACTCGGGATGAATAGAACCAGACCGATGATTGCTTCACTTCGCGGTGTAGTTCAGAAATCTGATAGCGGACCTGTGTTCCTTCTTGAAGATTATGATCCTATACCATTCTTGACATCAGATCTATGGGAAGACCTTGACGGTCCTCTCTCATATAAATAAGAGGAGATAGATATGACAATTGATATGTCAGACTTATCGGTCGAAGATAATACTATGGCCGAACTTCAAGCGGCGTATACAACCGTCACTGGTTTAGAAGCGCCAAAATTCTCAACTAAGACCGCTGCCTATGAGCGGATTGCAAAGGAGTTAGAAAAAGTGGCACCAGAACAAGACGACATTAGTTTAGAAGGTGACATTATTGCGTACAATGCCGCACTAAAGTCCGGAGAATTGATGAAAGACCCACCCAAAAAACCGGGTCGACCTAAGTCAAAACCTCGGATTTACGAGTTTTCTGAGATTGATGAAAACAGTGAGAAATTTAAGGGTATGGCGAAACAAGCTCGCGATATTCTTATGCACACTGGTTTAGAAAACGCTGGTAGAGTATCTGAAGATGATCTAAAGATACGTATGCAGCAGCTCTCTGATGAGGGTCTTCTAAATACAAAACAGTCACCTTGGAGGATCTTCCAGTATTATCGCGCTGAGATGATATATGCTGGTTGGGTCAAGATGTCTAATGACTCTTAGAGACGTCTTGATAGGTATATTAGAAGGGCTCGCAATGGGAGCTCTTCTAGTTACCCTTGTCTTGGTACTTACTATGGCGTGCATGTTCATTGACCGCTGTGGTTCGTATTACTTTTAATGAAAGAGAACATTATTGTATTCTTGGTAACAGTCCTCACACCGTTTGTGGGGCTGTTACTAATGCAGCTTTTTCTCTGGATGATTATGTAACCGAATTTTTCCGTTTACATTATCTGAAAAAGTTGGTAGAATGTTCTTGTTAATTAGAGAGGAGAACGAAGTATGTCACACGAAGTTGAAACTATGGCTTACGCTGGGGAAGTTCCTTGGCACGGTCTTGGTGTTAAAGTTGAAGAAGACTTGACACCAAAAGAAATGGTTGTTGCTGCAGGTCTAGATTGGAAAGTCACTAAGAGACCAATACAATGGACAGATGATGAGGGTACGTTATTCACTACTCATGACTACAATGTATTGACTCGGGATAGTGACGGCTCGGTCCTTGGTCCATGTGGTAAGAACTACACACCAATCCAAAATGAGGAAGTGTTCACCTTTTTCGATAAGTTCGTTAAAAGCGGCGATATGAAAATGGGGACGGCTGGTTCTTTAGATTCCGGTCGAAAAGTTTGGGGTCTTGCTAATATAAGACAAGGGTTTAAACTTCCCGGTGGTGACGAAGTTCAAGGTCACTTACTCATTAATCACCCGCACCAATGGGGTAAGGCATTAACTATAATGTTCACTCCTGTTCGTGTCGTGTGTAACAACACTCTTCAATTGGCTTTATCTGGTAATACCAACTTTAGAATGCCACACATACATTCTTTTGATGATATTGTCCAGTCAAAAGCCGAAGAAGCTCTTGGTTTATCTACTCAATTATTAGATGAGTTCCAAGAGAGAGCTGAGTTTCTTGCGCGTATTCAATATGATGAAGAAGTGCTTGATAGGTTTATTGCTCAGCTATTCCAACCTCAGCTTGTAAGTTCTGTGAATGATAAAGTTGATCGCACACAGTTCAACCGCACCTCAGAAGCTGTTTGGGAGTCTGTTTGGACTCAACCAGGTGCAAAGACCATGTCTGAGGGTTCATGGTGGAGTGCTCTCAATGGTGTTACATACTATGTGGACCATAAGGCTGGACGAGATCGTGACGCTTCTCTACAGTCTGCGTGGTTTGGACCAAGAGCTGCCACCAAACGTAGAGCTCTTGATCTTGCAACGGAGTATGCGGAGGCTGCATAATGAAGACAACTTTCACTTTTGTGAAAGCCTCACATAATCGGGATGGTCTGGCTCGTCAGGGTCAGGCCATTCTGAACATTGTTGAGGCAAAACAATCTATTTCGAAAGAAGAATTACTAGAACAGATAGTTCTCGATGTTAAGAGTAAGCAGAAAGCAACACGTTTACTTTCATACTACAAGGGGATCTTAGTATCTCGAGGATATATAGAGGAGAAACGACATGGCTAACGCCAAAGGAAGTAAGATTGATAAGACTCACTTATCAGTTGATGCTGCGGAGGAACGAGGTTTCCTTCACAGAGATTACATTGCCCACTGTTTAAGGTGGACACACGTTGTTAAATGGTTAAACCAAAGTGCTAGGTATAAGACAGCACGAATACTAGATGTCGGCTCTGGGAAAGAACTTCCCCTAGCTAAATTGCTTCATAGCAGTCGAATGGCACCAGCTTGGTATGGTGCAGTTGATGTAGCTGCACTAACGACACCTGAACAATTTAGAAATTCCAAGTGGAAACCTGATGTCTTATTCAGTAAGACAGACGTTTGTGATCTACAAGAAAGTGACTTGCCAGCTCGACCTAACGTGATTGTTTGTTTTGAGGTGCTTGAACATGTCGAACCAGACCATTGTAGACGAATCCTTTCAAGTTTTATCCGCCATCTGGACAGTGGAGGCACTGCATTTGTCAGTACTCCTTGTTGGGATCCTGACGTGGGTGCTGCTGCAAATCATGTCAATGAAATGACTTACCACGCTTTTGGTGCTGCATTAGAAGATTCAGGGTTCTCGATTAAAGGACATTGGGGAACCTTTGCTTCAATGAAGGACTATAAAGATCACTTATCAGAGTCACAAAGAGAGGTGTGGGAAGACTTAAGAGGTTATTATGATACTAACTATCTCGCAACTATCATGGCTCCATTAGTTCCTCAACATAGTCGTAATTGTTTATGGCAGCTAGAAGCGCCTCCAACCCCTGAACCACGATACTTCCCGGGTCTTCGAGATATTCCTGAACGATGGGGAAGTTCTGAGATATGGGAGAAGTTACAACCATGAGTATGATACGCGATATAAAAGAGTTTCATGAAAAGTTCAACTTGACCTATGAAGGAGGTCCTAGAGAGTTACCCGTAGAGTTAGACATCTTTAGGACTAACTTTATTCAAGAAGAACTAGATGAATATATCGATAGCAGCAATCTTGAGCATAAATTTGATGCTCTTATTGATATGGTTTATGTAATTCTTGGAACTGCATATATGCATGGTTTTGATTTTGAAGAGGGATGGAAGAGAGTTCACGAGGCAAACATGACAAAAATTAGACAACCATCTGAAAGATCAGGTTTTGATGTGGTTAAACCTGATGGATGGAAAGCTCCTGATTTAGGTGATCTTGTTGTGGCGCCTCTTCCTTTATTTGATGAATGATATATATAGTCGACGGTCCTGACGGATCAGGAAAAACAACTCTCGCTCGTGAACTGGTTGAAAAGATAGGTGGAAGGTATATCCATCTAACTTACCGGTTTAAAGAAAGAATATTTGATTACCACACTGCCGCGATAAGGTTGGCTGCCAGAAGTAAAGTTCCGATTGTTATAGATCGGTGGTGGCCAACCGAAGCAATATACGCTAAAGCATATCGTGGAGGAAGTACTTGGCCGATGCAGGGTAGACTAGCAGATAGGATTGCTAGGAAGTTTGGAGCAATATATATCTATTGTTTACCTTCATCAGTTAACTCTGGTGTTGCAATGTTTAACAAGTTGAAAGAAGAAAGAGAAGAAATGTACGAAGACATTCAAGATGTAATAGACTTATACATCAAGTTGTGGGATGGTCATCTAGAACACGAAGATAAGGGTCAGTATATAGACTTTCTTATTCGTAATGGTGGATTAAAAGATAGGCCAGATCATAGATACTATAACATTGGACATTGGGGTCATGCAAAAGATCTTTTTTGTGAACGAGTAATTGAACAATCATATGTTTGGAGAGGACTACAATATGAACCCGCTTTGGATTTTAATGAGTGGAACGTTACTGGTCATCTTTGTGGGAGTAGTTATTTGTTTGTAGGTGATCAAGCTAATCCAAAATTTAGAGAACTGTCTTGGCCTTTTTATGAATATGGTAATAGCAGCTTATACCTAACAGAACTTCTTCATCGTCTAAACTTTAAAGAAGATGCTGCAATGTGGTGTAATGCGTACAATGTGGATGGTTCTATGAATAGACATATACAAGGTATTGTATCAAGGAACCCTAAGATTAAGGTTATTACACTAGGAGAAAGAGCTCAAGAGGTCTGTGATAAAAATTCAATACAGACTCACGCAAATGTTTGGCATCCTTCTTATGCTAAGCGTTTTAATAAGAAAGAAGAATATGAAGATCAAATAACGGAGGCATTAAAGCATGAGTTGTGTTAATACTGAATGGTGTTATACTGCTAAAGAAATCTTGTTACACGGCGATCCAGCCTATACTCGAGACAAGGCCGTCACTGAGATACTAGGTAAACAAACATCGGTAGATATGAACTATCCTATCTTGACTCAAGCTAATCGAGAGTTAGGATATAAGTTTATGTTTGCTGAAGCCCATTGGATTTTATCTGGTGATAATAGAGTTCAAAATATTGCTCATTATTCTCGAATGATAAAAGATTTTTCAGATGACGGAGTAACTTTCTTTGGTGCATATGGTCCTAAGATAGTGTCTCAACTTGGACACGTTGTTAAAGCCTTACAAGACGACGATGAGACAAGACAAGCAGTTATTAATATATGGCGAGAGAGTCCTCCGCCCAGTAAAGATATCCCTTGTACAATAAGTCTACAATTCTTAGTAAGATATAATCAGTTACACATTATTGATACTATGCGATCCTCTGATATATGGTTAGGCTGGCCATATGATATATTTAATATGAGCATGGTGGCACGTTATGTTCTTTCTTATCTTAAAGAAATTGATCGTGAAGTCTGGGATCAAGTGACACTAGGAAAACTATATCTTAATGCTGGCAGCATGCACCTATATAATACAGAAGAACAAAAACTTGCATTTTTACTTGAAGATGGTTTTCAGCCATCAAAGAGTACAGTAAAAGTTCCTATCTTTAACAACCGTGCTGAATGTTTAGCTTATTTACTGGGAGGGATGGCCGGTGGGAGAGCTTACTTTGATACCGAAGCGTAGATTAGATGTCGATACCTACTTTCTCGCGATGGCAGATTTGGTTTCACAACGTAGTACTTGTCGTAGGCGTTCCGTTGGTTGCGTTCTGGTGGATGACCGTAATCGTGTTTTGGCTACTGGTTACAATGGTGTGGCTAGTGGTGACGTGCATTGTTTGGATATGCCATGCCCCGGCGCTGGCCTTCCAAGCGGTACTGGTCTCGATGAATGTCACGCCATACACGCCGAGCAAAATGCGATTCTACAGTGTCAAGATGTTACGAAAATCTTTTCGGCGTATATTACAGTCAGTCCGTGCGTTTCTTGCGCGAAACTTTTAATGAATACTAGTTGTGGTCGTATTGTATTCTCTGAAGAATACACTAGTACTGCAGCAAAACAATTTTGGAATAGAGAATGGATATGTCATGGCTCAATTAAACATGTTTTTACCCGAAAGTAAGTGGGTTCCTCCTAAGGAGTTACCAGATCTTAGTGCAGCAAAGGTAATCTCGTTAGACGTTGAAACCTGTGATCCTAATTTATTAACCAGCGGACCAGGAGGTGTAAGACATGACGGAAAACTTGTGGGAATATCGGTGGCAACAGACACTGGTTTTAAAGGGTACTTCCCCATCGCTCACGAAGGAGGAGATAATCTTGACCGTGACGCTGTGCTCAGATGGGCCTCAGCTACATTTGGAGGAACACAAACAAAGGTTGGAGCAAATCTCCTCTACGATCTTGAGTGGTTGCGCGCAACAGGGATTGACGTTAAAGGTCCTCTCAGAGATATCCAAGTTGCAGAGCCCCTGATAAATGAAGAACGTGATGGAGGTTATTCTTTAAACAACTTATCTAAGGTATATCTTGGAGAAGAAAAAGAAGAAAAATTATTAACTGAAGCAGCCATTGCTTTTGGTGTTGATCCTAAAGGTGGTTTATGGAAACTTCCTGCTAGATATGTTGGACCGTACGCAGAAGCAGACGCCGAGTTACCACTAAAGATATGGGAACAGCAAGAGACAATCCTTAGACGTAATGATTTATGGGACGTCTTTGAGATGGAGGCTGAGTTACAACCAGCTATTTTAGATATGAGATTTAAGGGAGTACGTATTGATTTAGATAAAGCAGAACAGTTAAATGAAGATTGTCTAACTGAAGAAGTAACTCTTTTAAAGAGTCTTAGAGAGGAGTGCGGCATGGTTATAGAGCCGTGGTCTAATGATGACATGGCTAAGGCTTTTGATAAACTAAAGATATGGTATCCTAGAACCCAAAGAGGAAATCCGTCATTTGTTTCTGACTGGCTTAAAAACCATGAACACCCGTTTGCTAAAAACATTGCAAAATGGCGGCGGGTAAATAAGATGCGGCGTGATTTTATTGAGGGCGTTTGTTTAAAAATGAGTTATAATGGTAGAGTACATGCTCAGTTTCATTCGCTGCGCAAAGATGCTGAAGGTACGCGGTCAGGTAGATTTAGCAGTTCAACACCTAATCTGCAACAAGTCCCTGCTCGCGATCAGCATTGGGGTCCACTGGTACGCTCTCTTTTCCTCCCTGATGAGGGCTGCCGGTGGGCTTGTTTAGATTATAGCCAGCAAGAACCCAGAGTCCTACTACATTACGCATCTCTTAGAAAATTATCTGGTGCTGATGAAGCTGTTGAATTATTTAAGACAGATTCTAATGCTGACTTTCATACTATCGTAGCAGACATGGCAGGTATTCCTCGCAAGCAAGCAAAGACAATCAACTTAGGTATGTTTTACGGAATGGGAATATATAAATTAGCAAGTGAATTAGATATTGATTTATCAGATGCGAAGTCTCTTTCAGAACAGTATCACCAAGAGGTTCCATTTGTAAGACAGCTTGCAAATGAGTGTACAAAAGCTGCTAATCAAAAGGGTTATATAAAAACTCTCCTAGGAAGAAGACGACACTTTAATTTGTTTGAACCAGCTGATAGTAGAAACACGTGGCCCAATAGAGAGACGCCATTAAATAAAGAAGCTGCTCAAAAAGTTTGGAGTGATAGACGACTTAGACGATCCTTTACACATAAAGCCTTAAACGCCTTGATCCAAGGATCTAGTGCAGATATGACAAAGAAGGCGATGTTAGATTTATATCGTGAGGGCATCACGGCTCACATAACTGTACACGACGAGTTAGACTTCTCAATTAACGAAGGTGTACAATCGGACCTTTACCGTGATATAATGGAAAAGTGCGTTGACCTTGCAGTACCTCTAAAGGTTGATGTAGAAATTGGCCCTAACTGGGGTGAACTAGAGGAAAAGAAAGGAGACTGATTATTATGTGGTTGTTTACTAAAAAGGGAATGGTCTCAGTAGTTAATGACTGGGACAATATTAATAAATTGCTTGTACGTTCCCGTGATAAAGCAGTATTAGAATACTATAGTCAAGGTAGGTACACGATTTATGAGAGTCCTCACTCTGATTATCTTTTTAGAATGATCTTAGATAAGGATGTATTTAAAGAGATGTTTTTAGATAAAATCATAGCTGAACTTGATTATCCTAACTTCAAGGATGAAGTTAAAACGTCATTGCCTGGGTATGCGTACAACGTCTATACTTCTGTTTGGCATGTTGGATTAGGACTAGAGAGAAGGGACGAGCGTGCGAGAGTCGAATCTTTGGCAGCAAATTAAGAGAAACGTTCCTGGTCATTTAATCAGGATTGAGAATCTAGTAGGCGCCGGGGTTCCAGATGTCAATGCTTGTTATCAAGGGTCGGAGGTTTGGATTGAGCTAAAAGTAGCGAAAGGTCACTGGGTACATTTCAGAACTTCGCAAATAGCTTGGTTTGCAAAAAGACTTCCGCACCTTGGTAATGTAAAAGTAGTTATGCGTAAAGGTGATATGCTATACGTAGTAAAAGCAGAAACAGTTCTTGCTTTAGAAGAATTTTTTGTACCAAACAAAGATCAATCCCTTAGAGTACCCGTCGAAAAACTTTTTGGTTTTGTTTGTACCAAGCCGTTTCCTTGGAAAACAATTACGGAAAAAATATATGAGGGGTGTCCCGATTAATTCGAACAGTGTAGGATATCCTTAGACTGTAAGAAAGGAGAATACAGTGTCAACAGTATTTGTAGTACAAGAATCCATTGGTAAGAATATCTTATCCGCATCTGAATTCGGAGAGATAGAGGTTTTATTACCACCTGGAAATATAGCTTTTTCTTCAGGTCCTACAGTTAAGAGACTTAAGAGAAATTTAAGATTATTCAATGATGAAGATTTTCTCTTATTGATGGGAGATCCTGCGGCTATTGCTATTGCGTCAGCAGTTGCAACACAAATTAATAACGGCCGTATGAATCTTTTAAAGTGGGATAGGCAAGAACGTAAATACTATCCCGTTAAAGTTGATGTCTATGCTGGAGGCTCCAATGACAGATGAAATTAAACACGAACCTATGGTCATAAATATGGATGACAGGCTTGATGAACATTTAAGGTCTGTTGCTGCATTAGCATCATTGCAGCTAGAATTAGAAGAAGCTATTAAGGCCCAAGAAGATGTACTTAAAGGTCTAAAAAATTCCTATAAACAAGTATCACAAGTGGATATTCCTGAAGCACTAGCAGAAGCTGGGGTATCTAGTTTTAAACTTAAAGACGGTATGAAAGTAGATGTTCAGCCGTTTTATAGTGCAAGTATTCCTAAAGATAGATATGACGAAGCGATGGACTGGTTACGTAATCAGGGCCATGGCGATCTTATTAAGAATACAATATCAGTAGATTTTGGTAAAGGTGAAGATGATGCTGCTAATGCAATGAAAGAAATCTTAAATCACGATGGCCAATCATTTACTGATAAGACCGGTGTTCACCCACAAACACTTAAGGCGTTTGTAAGGGAACAAACAGAGCTAGGACAGAACCTGCCCCTGGACTTGCTTGGTGTATTTATAGGGCAGAAAACCACGATTAAGGAGGCGTAATACTATGGCTCGTAGTGTAGCAAATAAAAAAGAGCAATTGCCTGCTGTGATCAATTTTGAAGAAGACTCATCTCAAGGTTTTGATGGGATGACTTCTCAAGATCTAGCAATACCATTCTATAAAGTACTACAAAAAACTTCACCTATTCTTGATGATAGAGAAGATCTAAAGGCTGGAGATATATTTAACACGGTAACTGAAGTTGGTTACAAAACAATGGATGTAATCCCGTGTGGATATAGAAGAGAGTTCGTAGAGTGGATTCCTCAGGACCAAGGTGGCGGTCTAGTAGGTACACATAGTTCTAACAGTGAAACAGTAAGAAAAGCTAGAAGACAAGATGGCATATTGCTCTCTGATAATGGGACAATGTTAGTCGAGACAGCAAGTCATTTTGTTTTAGGTTTAGTTCCAGATGGAATTGAACGAGCTGTGCTCGCTATGAAGAGTACAAGTCTTAAGCTGAACAGACGTTGGAACAGTCTAATGATGGGCATAAAACTTCCTGGAGAAAATGGTCCTTTTACTCCGGCTAGATATAGCCACATCTATACGTTGTCTAGTTTATCTCAAAAGAACGATAAAGGTTCTTGGTTCCAATGGGACATTGAACTAAAAGAACAGGTTCAAGATGCTGGAGTTTATGCACTAGCAAAAGAATTTGCCACCGCAGTTACAAGCGGGGAAGTTCAAGTAGGTAGACCCGACGATAACGGAGACGAAGATATTCCATTCTAGGCACCCTATGAGTGGAACACTTGGGGATAGGAGATAGGCTATGTGTATGATATTATTTATAATTTTTACTGCTCCGACAGTTTTAAGTGTAATTGATATCGCAACCTACTCCTATCCTCCCCTTTAGAAAGGAGAAATAGTGTGCTTGCAGATGATTTTGCGTTATACTTTAATGGTCTAACAAGGGCTCATGGTGAATATGAAATCAAAGGACAACGCGCTGACGGGAAAAAGCAAGGCCGTGCTAAGACTATTAGGGAAGACGTTACTTTGGATAAGTGGAAAGATCACTTGGAAGGTAAGCGCGGTCTCGGTATTATTCCTATTAATGATGATAGTATGTGTCGGTTTGGGGCTATTGATGTCGACCAATACGACGGACTCGATTTTTCAGAAATCAACAAGCGGATCGACAAATACAGTTTTCCCTTGTTTCCCTGTAGAAGTAAATCAGGGGGTGTGCACTTGTACCTCCTTTGTAGTGAGTGGGTCGGTGCAGACACAATGCAGCGCAAACTTCGTGACATCGCAGCAGCCCTTGGGTTTGGCGGTTCAGAGATATTTCCAAAACAAACTAAGATCCTTTCTGAAAGAGGTGATATCGGACAGTGGATAAACATGCCATACTTCGGCAAGGAGCGCTGGTGTAATGAGATGCCTCCCGAAGTATTTATTAAGAGAGTCTCTGAACAAGCTATATCCGCTAAAGAATTAGAATCACTTGTAATCCCAGAAATATCCTCGCAATTTGAAGATGGGCCACCGTGTCTACAACACCTAGCTGCTCAAGGTTTTCCTCAAGGAACTAGAAATAACGGCTTATTTAATATAGCTGTCTATTGTCGTAAACGAGATCCAGATAACTGGCAACGCGACATGGAACAATTTAATAGTAACTTAATGGATCCGCCTCTCTCTAGTTCTGAGGTTCAAGGTGTTATTAAATCGGCTAGCAGAAAAGACTACCAGTTTACTTGTAGTAAAGCACCTATCGCTCCTTATTGTAATGCTCCTGTTTGCAAACTTAGAAAATTTGGAATAGATGGCAGCAACGATTTACCAGCAATACACTCACTAACTAAGTTTAATACCTCACCTCCTATATGGTTTTTAGATGTTGATGGTGGCGGTAGACTAGAACTTGAAACAGACGACTTACAGAACCAAAGACGTTTTCAACGTAAGTGTATGGAAAAATTAAATGTCATGCCTAACCGTATGAATGATAATGCTTGGACTAAATTAGTTAACCATCTATTAGAAGAGTTAACTATAGTTGAAGCACCAGTTGATGCTAGTCCAGTAGGACAACTGTTTGAACACATAGAAAGGTTTACCACCGGGCGTGTCCAAGCTAAAACAAGAGACGAACTATTATTAGGGAAACCGTGGACAGAGAACGGTAGACATTATTTCAGGGTTGGAGACTTAATGGCTTTCTTAGATAGGTCTCATTTCCGTGATTACCGTGTTCACCAAGTTACCGCGGTATTAAAAGCAAATTCTGCAGAGCACCACTTCTTTAACTGTAAAGGTAAGGGCGTCAACTGCTGGTCTATACCAGAATTCCAGCAAGCCACTGAAGAGTTAGATATACCTAGAGAGGAAGACAATGACATCCCCTTCTAAATGGAATATTATCTTTGGTCCTCCCGGAACTGGTAAGACAACGTTCGGTATGAATTTTATCGAAGAACAATTAAACAATAAGATAGATCCTTCAAGGATAGGCTATATTGCCTTTACTAAAAGAGCGTCCATTGAAGCTAAAACAAGAGCTCAAGAAAAATTTAATTTGACAGATGAAGATTTACTTTATTTTAGAACGATACATAGCCTGTGTTTTATGGAACTTGGATTAAACCCAACAAACATGATGCAAAAAAATCATTGGATTACTTTAGGAGAGATATTAGGTATTGAGGTAAAAGCAGCTGGGTCCATGAATCCTGAGGCATATAGCTATGGAACTCCATTAGGAGATCGACTTTTCTTTTTAGATAACTTAGCACGTTTAACTAGAACATCATTAAGAGAAGTTTATGAAAACACTGTTGATGATGATATTAACTACCTACAATTAGTTATGGCTTCTGAGTCATTAAAGATATATAAGCAGCAACATGGGTTATATGACTTCACAGATATACTTATAAACTTTTTGAATAAGGGAAAATCCCCTAAGCTAGATGCCTTGTTTGTAGATGAAGCGCAAGATCTATCTAAACTACAATGGGACGTCGTTAAAAAGATAGGCAATGATGTTGAATTAAAGTATGCAGCAGGAGATGATGACCAAGCAATATACCGTTGGGCAGGTGCTAGCATCGATGACTTTATTAATTTACCTGGTGAAAAAACAGTACTCTCTCGTTCATATCGTATACCAAGGGCTGTACATACCCTTGCTAATGATATCCTACAAAACATAGTACAGCGACAAAGTAAAGACTTTAAGCCTAATGATGTGGAAGGATACGTTAATCACTGCTGGTCAGCAGATGATCTAGACCTCAGTAAAGGTGACTGGTTACTATTAGCACGTAATGCTTATCTATTAAAAGACTACGAGCGAGTCTGTGAACAAAGCGGATATCCATATGAAAGTCCTACTAAAAAACCTCTTCAATCATCTGCTCTTCGCGCTGTCAAAGATTGGACGAGACTTGGAAAAGGAGAAACTCTTACGGGTGCTCAGTTAAAGAATGTACGACGGTACCATGGCTTTAAATTAAGAAACATAGATGAAGAAAGAATATACGATCTTACAGATCTTCCAGTTGAGTATGAGCCGTGGTTCGAGTGCTTCCAACGTATCAGCGCTACACTAAGAGAATATTTTTTAGCAGCTAAAAGAATGGGAGAAAGTTTAACACGACCAAGAATTAGGATTAACACGATCCATGGAGTTAAAGGAGCTGAGGCAGATCATGTTGCTATTATCACTGATCTTGCTACTAGATCTTGGAGATATATGGAAATGTTTCCTGATGACGAGCACAGAGTCTTCTATGTGGCAATTACAAGAGCCAAGAGCGGAATTAATATCATTCAGCCACAATCTCGAATGTTTTATGAAATTTGACCTCCTAGGATGCTCATAGAGAACGGAAAAAAGTATGACCCATAGTAACATATACCCTTTTAAGACCCGCCCTTACACTCATCAGAGGGAGGCCTGGGACATATCGAAGAATTTAGATGAGTTCGCCCTGTTTATGGAGATGGGAACCGGGAAGTCTAAGGTAATTATTGATACAGTTGCGTATCTTTATGATGCTGGTCGGATAGACTCCGTGTTAATCATCGCTCCTAAAGGTATGTATAAGAATTGGATTAATAACGAACTTCCCACGCACCTTCCAGATCACATAGTACATAGAGCCGCTGCTTGGTCTTCAACAATGCGTAAAGCAGAAGAAGAAAAAGTCAGGTCTTGTCTTGAAGCTGTCGATGATCTACGTATTATAGTAATGAATGTTGAGGCCTTTAGTTCAAAGAAAGGTGGCAAGTTTGCAGAGTTGTTTTGCACCTGTGGAGGTAATGTCTTTATGGTTGTTGATGAATCCACAACGATCAAGAATCCTAAAGCTGCTAGAACAAAAAGTATTTTAAAGCTAGGTACGTATGCTAAGTATAAGCGTATTCTTACAGGAGAACCAATTACTCGGTCTCCTTTAGATCTATATAGTCAGTGCCAATTTTTAAGTCCCGCTATTCTTGGGTTTAGC
>Ga0209992_10000713_pt1 | contig 41290 bp, 39 predicted proteins | sample 2SBtaG_2_FD_182564 | JGI IMG/M metagenome (GOLD analysis project Ga0209992, IMG submission 182564) | Deep subsurface microbial communities from Kolumbo volcano to uncover new lineages of life (NeLLi) - 2SBTROV12_ACTIVE470 metaG (SPAdes)... | ecosystem: Environmental > Aquatic > Marine >...
CACCCTGCTCGAGGTCGTCGGCGAGCACACGGGCTACGACCGGGAGGACCTCGACCTCGACTACGAGCTCGAGGCGGACCTGGGCATCGACACGGTGAAGCAGGCGGAGATCTTCGCCGAGGTGCGGGACCGCTTCGGGGTGGCCCGTGACGACGGCTTCCAGCTCGCCGACTACCCGACCATTCGTGCCCTGGCGGGCTGGCTGTCGTCCCAGACGGGCGCAGCGGTCGCGCCGCCGGCTCCGGTCGTGGACCCGGCTCCTGCTGTGGTGCAAGCGCCGGAGGAGGAGCCTGCTGCAGCGCCGACCGGCGAGGTGCTCGACACCCTGCTCGAGGTCGTCGGCGAGCACACGGGCTACGACCGGGAGGACCTCGACCTCGACTACGAGCTCGAGGCGGACCTGGGCATCGACACGGTGAAGCAGGCGGAGATCTTCGCCGAGGTGCGGGACCGCTTCGGGGTGGCCCGTGACGACGGCTTCCAGCTCGCCGACTACCCGACGCTCCGCGCGCTGAGCGGCTGGCTCGAGGGCCAGGTGCACGGCGCGCCTGCGACCGCTGCGGAGGCGTCCGCTCCGGTGGCGTCGGCTCCGGTCCAGGCCGAGCCCGAGCCCGAGCCCGAGCCGGTCGTCGACCCCCGGGCACTGCCCGAGGCGGTCCATCTTCGCCGTCCGGCCGAGGTCGACGTGCCGCTGTTGGCGCCGGCCTCGCTCGCGGGACGCACGGTGCGCGTGCTCGGGGTCGGCCCGATCCCGAGCGCCGTGAAGCGGGTCGTCACGGCCCGTGGAGGTCGCATCTTCGAGGGTGGCGACGGGGATCGCCCGGACGCCATCATCGACGCCGGCACCGACGTGTTCGAGTGCTTCCAGCTCGCACGCGACCCCGCCGAGCGTCCCAGGTCCTTCTGGTTGTCGTTGACCATGCTGGTGCTGCCCGAGGCCGATCTCGAGCACGCCAGCTTCGAGGGGGCGCGCGCAGGCTTCACCAAGGCCCTGGGTCGTGAGTGGGAGCACGTGACGAGTCGTCGGCTGGACATCGAGCCCGGCGTGCCGCCCGATCGCGCGGCGGGCTGGATCTGCGACGAGCTCTTCCTGGAGGGCGCCACCGAGGTCTTCCGCGGTGTGGACGGTGCTCGCCGGGCGGTGGAGCTGGTCGACGTGGCGCTGCCGGTGCGCGACATGCCGCTGGAGGGCGAGCCGGTGGTGCTGCTCACCGGCGGTGGGCGCGGCATCACGGCGCGGGTCGCGCTGGAGCTGGCCGAGCGCGGTCCGTGCACGCTGGTGCTCGTCGGGCGTTCTCCCGCGGGCGAGGATCCGCTCGATGAGGACAGCGCCAAGGCGCGCATCCGGAAGCAGCTCACCGCCTCGGGTGAGCGCGCCACACCGGTCGCCATCGAACGCCACCTGCGACCTCTGCGCAACGCCGAGGAGGTTCGCTCGAACCTCGTGGCGATGGCGGCGGCGGGAGCGACCGTGGCCTACGAGCGCTGCGATCTGTCCGACACGGTGGCCGTCGAGGCCCTCGTGGAGGAGGTCGTGGGTCGCTACGGTCGCCTCGACCTCTGCATCCACGGCGCGGGCGTGGAGGAGAGCCGGCTCTTGGAAGACAAGGACGACGCGGCCTTCCACCGGGTCTTCGACGCGAAGGCCGTGGGCGGGCTGGTGCTCGCGCAGGCGCTGCCCAGCGGCGCGCGCCTGATCTCCATGGGCTCGGTCGCCGGCCGCTTCGGCAACACCGGCCAGGCCGACTACGCGGCGGCGAACGAGGCGATGGCCCAGGTCTGCCGGGCGCGCGGCGACGCGCTGCACATCTGCTGGACCGCCTGGGGTGACGTGGGCATGGCGTCGCGCGGCGGCATGGACTCCCTGCTGACGCGCCGGGGCGTGGACCTCCTGCCTGCGGACGCCGGCGCGGCCTGCTGTGTGGATCTCCTGCTCTCCGGTGCCTCCGGCGAGCTGGTGGTCGCTGGAAGCCTCGGCGACATGGAGCCCGCGCCGTCCCACCCGCTGGTCGATCGGCAGGTGGTCGGTCGCGACCGGGTGGTGCTCACCCGGACCCTCGATGTGGCCCAGGACCCCTGGCTGCTCGATCACGCGATCGACGGCACGGTCGTGGTGCCCGGCGTGATCGGCGTGGAGTGGATGACGGCCGCGGCGTCACGGCTGCTCGGCACCGTGCGCGAGCTGGTCGAGGTGCGCTTCGAGAAGCCGGCCAAGCTGCACCGCGGCGAGCCCTTGGAGCTGGAGATCGAGGCGGTGCGGGAAGGCGAGGGCGCGCGGTGTGTCGTGCGATCCCGCAGGACCGCAGCGACCGGACGCACCCTCGAGACCGAGCACTTCCACGGCGTCGCACGCAGCGTCGCCCAGGCCCCCGAGGCCCTGCCGCCGGCCTGTTTCCCGGACGAGCCCCTCGATCGGGCCGCGATCTACGCGCGCTTCTTCCACGGTCCGGTCTTCCAGGTGCTGTCCGACGTGGAGTCGGTCACCGGCGACGGTCTGCTGGTGCAGGCCGGCGTGCTCCACGCGCCGCTGGGCCACGGCCTGCTGACCTGCCCGCTCGCCCTGGAGGCTGCCTTCCAGGCCGCCGGTCTGCACACCATGATCCTCGACGGTGTGCTCGCCCTGCCGGCCGCCTTCGACCGCCTGGTGATCGAGCGTGCCCTGCGGGATGGCCAGCCGGCGATCGTGACCGCGCGTCGGGTGGGCGACACCTACGACGTGGACGTGGACGGTCCCGACGGTCGGGTGCTCGCCTTGCGCGGCTTCGAGATGATCGAGCGTGGGCCGCTCCCCGACGGCGACAGCTTCGAGCTGCCCGAGGCGGGCTGGGCCGACGCAGCCTTCGGGGTGGCGCGGGTCGTGGAGGGTGCCAGCGGGGCGCTGAACCGGACCGAGCTGGCGGAGCTGACCGCCCGCGGCACGCCGCAGCGGCAGGCGGATCGGATCGCGGGCCGTGTCGCGGCCAAGCGCGCCATCGCATCGCTGACCGGCGCCTCCTTCGAGCGGATCCACATCGCGCGCGCTCCGTCCGGTGAGCCCCTGGTTCGCCTGGACGGCGCACCGGGCCCGCGGGTGTCCATCACCCACAGCGGGGGTCGCGCCATGGCTGTGGCGAGCTGGCGCGGCAAGCTGGGGCTCGACCTCGAGCAGGTGCGCGCGCGCCACCCCGCCTTTGCCGAGGAGTGGTTCTCGGTGACGGAGCAGGCGCGGTTCGGCAACGACCCGGCGAAGCTGACCATGGCGTGGGCAGCCAAGGAGGCGGTGCTGAAGGCCCTGGGGCTCGGCATGGCCGGCAACCCTCGCGAGATCGAGGTCGAGGCCCTGGACGACGGACGGGTGCACCTCGTGCTGCACGGTGCGCTGGCGATCGAGCACGGCGCCCGAGGCGGTGGACGGATCGCCGCATGGGTGCGTCTGGACGAAGGGGAGGTGCTGGTCGGCGTCCGTCTTGCGGCATGATGTCTTCGACGCGAGAGATGCCACGTGCTCCTGGAACAACGCGGACCCCTGCGGGTCCTGAGGATGGACGACGCTGACGACGCGCTCCGCTACCGGGCGGGCTTCGTCGGTGCGTACCAGACCATCTTCTCCGGCGCTCCGTACCACGAGCGCTTCTTCCCGTCGGAGGCCGCCTCGGTGCTGCGGCGAGCGGTCGAGACCCGCGACCACATCGTGCTCCTGGTGGTCAAGGGACGGAGCTCGGTGGTCGCGTTCGGGATCGGCGTGCCGCTCTCGAGCCGCCCGGACGTGGCTCGCTCGATGCAGGGGCTCGTGCCGGCGGACCACAGCTTCTACCTGGCGGAGCTGGGCGTTTTGGACCGGTACCGAGGCCAGGGGCTCGGCAAGCGGCTGGTCGAGGAGCGGCTGAAGCTCATCGACCGCCAGAAGTACTCCCATGTGCTCTTGCGCACCTCGCTCCGCCGCGACGGCGCGATGAGCATCTACGAGGAGCTGGGCTTCGAGGACATGGGCGTCTACATGGAGGTCGCGAGCCGCCGGAACGACGGCGGCGTGCGCACCGATCGCCGCCTGTTCCTGTCGCGGGTGCTGGCGCACGAGGAGGCCGACGAGCCCCTGAGCGTGACCGAGTGAGGGGAAACGCCAGCTGGAACCTCGCGCTTGGCCGCTCGCGCACCGTCCGCACCATGAGGGCATTCCCGGACAGCCTGCGAAGGGGTTGTCCCGTCGTGTAGGGTACGCTACCCCACAGGAACCGGGGGAGTGTTCTTGACGGTCTTGATTGTGGACGACTCGCGGGCCATGCGGCTCGTGTTGCGGCGCTCGCTCCGGCACGCCGGGGTGTCTCTGCGTCGTGCTCGGGAAGCGAGCAACGCCCAGGAGGCGCTGGCGAAGCTTCGAGTCGAGTCCTTCGACGCGGTGTTGTTGGACTGGAACATGCCGGGAGGAGGCGGTCAGGCCCTGCTCGAGGCCCTTGCCGCGGAGCCGCGGCTGTCGGCGCCGCCGGTGGTCGTCGTCAGCGCGGAGGACGGCCACGAGGTGCTGGCGCCCGCCCGCGAGCACGGCGTGGCGGCGTTCGTCGTGAAGCCCTTCGAGCCGGACGATCTGCTGCATGCGCTCAAGCTCGCTGGGGTGGTGTAGGTGCTGCCCTCGTCCTCCCTGGCGCGCCTTCCCGAGATCTGGTCCCAGCGCATCGGCGACCTCGTCGGGGCGCGTCTCGAGCTGGTGGTGGTCGACGAGGTCGCGTCCCCCACCGCGTGGGCTGTCGGTGCCCTGCGCGTCGGCGCTGGGCCGAGCGCCGCCTGGTGGGGCATGTCCCAACGGCACGCCATCGCGCTGTCCGGACAGTTGCTCGGCATGCCCACCCGGGCGGTGGACGACCTGCTCCGCGGTCGGGCCGCGAACCCCCTCGTCGAGGACGCCTTTGGGGAGATCGCCAACCTGGCCTTTGCAGGCCTTGGCCGGAGCCTGCGTCGGGAGCTCGGCGAGGGGGTCCGCGCGTGGAAGACCAGCCAGAGCCTGAACGCCGCGGAGCCTCCGGCCGAGGTGGTGCTCGCGGCGCGCCTGGAGCTCGCCGGTCACCCCGATGGCGCCGTCGTCTTGCGTGTGGCGTGAGCGTGCCCGATCCGAACCGTAGGATCTGCCGCGCCTCCGTGGCGATCGTGGTCGTGCTCGTCGTGCTCGTCGTGCTCGAAGTGCGCGACGTCGTCCTCGGTGGGGGGATCGGTGGCGGGGCGCAGGTGCTGGAGCTCGCGCTCACCCTCCTGCTCGTCGCGCTGACAGCCCACACCGTGGCCCTCGGCGTGAGGAGCTCGCGCGAGCGGCTCGCGGCCGCAGGCGCACGTGAGGCGCGCCTGCAGGCGCTGCAGGACGGCCACCCCGACGCGCTGCTCGGCCTGGTCGACGGGAGGATCGCCTTCGCCAACCGCCGCGCTCAGGACCTGTTGGAGCGGTCTTCAGGCTCGCTCGTGGGGGTTGCGCTCGACGCCGTGGTGGCCCAAGACGATGTCGAAGCCACGCGAGAGGCGCTCGCGGGCCGGACGCCCGTGGCGCTCGACCGGCTGGGCCTGGTCAGCCGAAGCGGGGAGCTCGTGAACGTGCGGGCGACCATCACGGCCGTCGACACGGGGAGCGGCATCGAGCAGGTGCTGGTCGCCCGGGACCTGCGTGCGCTCGACGCCGTCTCGGCGCAGCTCGAGGTCGCCCAGCGGCTGGAGCCCGTCGGCCAGCTCGTCGGTGGCGTCGCCCACGACTTCCGGAACTTCCTCACCGGCGTGATCGCGTCCTCCTGGCTCCTCGTCGACAAGCTCGAGGGGGAGGACCGGGAGCTGCTCGAGGCCGTGGTGGCGTCGGCCCACGACGCCAAGACGGTGGTCAGCCAGCTGCTCGCGTTCAGCCGGCAGGGTCCTGTCGAGACCACCGTGCTGGACCTCGGTCAGCACATCGCGCGGCAGGAGCCGATGCTCCGCCGGTTGCTGACCGCGCGCGTGGAGCTCGTGCTCGACGTCCCAGGAGAGCCGCTCACGGTGCTCCTGGACCCGGGCCAGGTGCAGCAGATCCTGCTGAACCTCGTCGGGAACGCGCGCGACGCGCTGCCGGATGGCGGTCGCTTGACGATCCGGCTCGTGCGCGACGCCGAGCACGCGCTCGTGACCGTCGAGGACGACGGGGAGGGCATGCCGCCCGCCATCGTGCCGCAGATCTTCGACCCCTTCTTCACCACCAAGATCCGCGGGCGCGGCACCGGCCTGGGCCTCGCGACAGTGCACGGCATCGTGACCGACGCCGGCGGCAGCATCGACGTCGACAGCACCCTCGGCGTGGGCACCTCCTTCGGTGTGCGCCTGCCGCTGACGGCCGCGAGGCCTGCTGACCGCGACCCCGATGTCAGCAACTCACCGCGGAGCCTGGGTGGTGAGTGCGTGCTCGTCGTCGACGACGACCCGCTGGTGCGCGCCACCGTCGTCCAGATCCTGGACGTGCTCGGCTACGAGGTGTTGGAGGCGGGGGATGGCGACTCGGCGCTCGAGCAGCTCGCCCGGCACCGGGGGCGCCTGCATGCGGTGCTCACCGACGTCGTCATGCCCGGCACCGGTGGCTTGGAGCTGGCGCTTCGGATCAAGGCGACCCAGCCCGAGGTGCCGGTGATCCTCATGACCGGCTACAGCAGCTCCGGGCCGGGGGCACGCTGGGAGGTGCTCGAGCTCTTGCGTCCCCTCCAGAAGCCCTTCAGCGTGCCGCAACTGGCCAGGGCCGTGCGCGAGGCCGTAGACGGCGCCCGAGCGGGCCGGGGGCGCGGCGGCGGGGGCCGTCAGTCGGCGTAGCCGAGGGCCCGCAGCCCCTCTAGGGTGGCCTCGTCCCGCGTGTCCACGACCCGTGCGGGTGCCTCCGCGTCCCAGGCAGCCAGCAGCGCGAGCAGCTCGGCGTCGTCGCTCTGAGGGGGCCGGCCGCCGGCTTCCAGCAAGGGAAAGCGCGTGGCGAAGCGTCCCTCCCAGTACACCCCGCGCTCGCACGCCAGGTTGTTCCAGCCGGGCCCTCCCAGGTCGGGCCGCGTGGCCTCCAGGTAGATCGGACCTGGTGTGCGCTCCCCCAACAGGCCCCCACGGCCGAGGCCGGCGAGCTGCTCGAGCGTGGCGGCGATCTCGCTGACCGCGACGGCGCCATCGACCACACCCGCCCCGCGACCGTGCACCACGAGCGGCACCCGGGTCACCACCAGATCCACCTCCGTGCCGTGCCCGACCGGTCGCTCGGGCTCCTCCCAGAACATCTCGCCGTGGTCGCCCGCGATCACGGTGGCGTCGGGCGACCAGCCGGCCTCGGTCAAGCCCGCGAGGAGCCGGCCGAGCTGCGCGTCCTGGTACGCGATCTCCCGCGCGTACTCGGCCCGGACGGTGGCGCGCTGGGCCGCGTCGAAGGTGGTGGGCTGCGCGAGCCGGGTCGCGTGCTCGTTCGGCGGTGCGTAGGGGCTGTGGGCGTCGAAGTAGTGTACCCACAAGAGCATGGGCGCGCTTCGGTCCCACCCCGCCACCGCCCTCAGGGCCCGCTCGGTGACGCGCTCGCCGTAGTCCTCGTGGCGCCGACCGGCGTCACGGGCCAGATCGTCGTCGTACACCGCGAAGCCGCGCGCCAGGCCCAGGTCGCCGTCGAGCGCGCTGCTGCCGACCACCGCCACCGTGTGCCAGCCCTCGGCGGCGAAGCGTTCGGCGACCAGGTCGACGTCCGGCGGCACCGGAAAGCCGTTGCGGGGGACGCGGTGCCCGTGTGGGTCGAGCCCCGAGAACATCGACACGTGGGACGAGAGCGTGGTGGGGGCGTGCGCCAGGGCGAGGTCGAAGCGCAGCCCGTCGGCCGCCAGCCCGTCGAAGATCGGGGTGGCCGGGCCGCCGTAGGCTCCGAGCGCGTCGGCGCGGGTCGTGTCGAGGGTGACCAGCAGCAGCCCACCCGGCGTGGGGGGCGTGGGTGTGGAGCAGGCGAGCCACCAGATCATGGAGCTCCGTAGCACGGCCCACAAAGCGCTTCAGCGGACCCGCTCAGATGGCCTGGGCACACCCCAGAGGGCACGACATCAGGCTGCGCCCCGCTGCGAGCGCGACCATCAGGAAGGCTGGCACCAGCGACGCGGTGCCGAGGGCGACGGCCAACAGCACCGTGGGGGCGAAGGCGAACGCATCGGCGGGCGTCGCCCTGCGCTCGGGTTGCACGCTGAGCGCATCTCGGAGCTGCCCGAGGGGCTGGTCGAGCCAGGTGGGGTCCCAGGGCTGACCGTAGAGGTTGGTGGAGCCACGTCCGCGGACGAACGCGCGGAACGTGGGCCCCGGGTGCAGCAGCAACCCGACGAAGACCCCCCACAGCGCGATCAGCCAGGCGTAGGCGGTGGAGCCCGCGCCGCCGCTGCCCAGCTCCCAGCCGCTGATCTCGGACTCGCCGCGCCAGTCGGTGGCGTAGCCGGTGGCGACGTGGTGCAGGTCGTGAAGCCGGAGGGCTCGCGCGCGCAAGCCACCGTTGGGCACCCGGTAGCGCACGGGCCCGAACTCGGCCTCCGCCCAGGGGTCCCGGTAGCCGCCATCGGCCGGGAAGCCCGCCTGGGCAAAGAAGCGGGCGCGCGCTGCGCGCACGGTCGGAGCGTCGTGCATCGCACGAAGCTTCACCCGGCTCGGCGTGCGGCAAGGCGCCGAGATGTCGCCAGACGTCATCGGTCGAGCCCAAGCGCTGTCGACACCTTGCCGTGGGTCAACCTCAGCTTGGGGGCCGGGTGTGTCGAATGGGGACGTGGAGCGCGTAAGGGACTTCGCGTCCTGCCTCGGAGCGTCCTACGAAGTGGACTGGACCGAGGGATGGGTCGGGCCCTCGTAGGGGACGGCAGAGTCGCTGTCGTGCGTTAGCGACGGGAGATGCTGCTCCTCGCGCTGGCCTGCTCCCCCGTCGATCTGCCAGCCGCCGCGGCTGCGACCGCGGAGGTGCGCGGCATCTGGCTCACCCGCTTCGCCTGGTCGAACCGGGAGGAGCTGGAGGACGCCCTCGGCGAGCTGGCGGCGGCGGGCTTCACCGACGTCTACTTCCAGGTGCGCGGCAACTTCGACGCGTACTACCCGTCGGCCTACGAGCCCTGGGCCGAGAAGCTCACGGGCACGCTGGGCCAGGATCCCGGCTGGGACCCCCTCGCGTTGGTGGTCGACCAGGGGCACGCCCTCGGCATGAGGGTGCACGCCTACATCAACGTGTTCCCGCTCTGGCGCGGTCTGGCGCCGCCGGCGGAGTCGTCGCCACGCCACGCCCTGTTGGACCATCCCGACTGGTGGCTCGGCCGCGCGGACGGCTCCCCCTGGGCCCTGAACGACAGCTACGTGTTCGCTGATCCCGGCGCGCCTGGCGTGCGGCAGCGCGTGGTGGCGGTCAGCGAGGACCTCCTGGACCGCTACGCACTCGACGGGCTGCACCTGGACTACATCCGCTACCCCGCGAAGCAGGCCGACCCGGCCACGGCGACCGCGAACGTGACCGCCACGGTCGCTGCGGTGCGTGCGGCGGTCGACGTGCCGCTCTCGGCGGCGGTCTGGGGGGTGCACGAGAACCACTGGGGCTGGGACAAGGTGGCCGACGGGCTGCCGACCTACCACCAGGACAGCCACGCCTGGTTGGCCGACGGGCTCCTCGACGTGGCGATGCCGATGATCTACTGGCAGGTGTCGGATCCACCCGGGGAGCGGCTGGACTTCACCACGCTGGCCGCCGACCACCTGGCGCAGTCCGGAGCGGGCGCCGTCTACCCCGGGCTCGAAGCCAGGTACGGCCTCGAGCCGGCGCTGGCGTGCGTGGAGGCCGCGCGGGCCCAGGGGGCGAAGGGCTGGGTGTTGTTCGACTACAGCCAAGCCAAGGAGTGGCTGGCGGAGTTCGGACGGCGCCTCTGACTCCGGTTACGGCGCGTCGGGCGCGTCGGGTCCCCCGTAGGCACCCACGTCGGACGGCTTCGTGCCGTCGGCGTCCTGCACGTCGGGGTCGCCTGCGTCGATGAGCGGCGAGCCCTTCACCGGGGCCAGGTTGTAGGTGCACCCGGAGCCGCTCGGGTCGAAGGACGAGAAGGCCGGCTCGTCTTCGATCAACGCGTTGCCGGCGCTGCCGTTGACGTTCTGCGCCGTGGTGCTGGTCACGTGGAACAGGTTGTAGGTGACGTCGAACTCGCTGAAGGGGGTGTTGTAGAGCCGGATCGTGCTCAGACCCTGGCTCCACGCGTGCACGTTGTTGACCACCGAGAAGCCGTCGTAGCCGTTGATGTAGAGGTCGGGCCCCTCCCCGGTGGCCACGTTCGACACGAAGGCGTTGTTCGTGATGTCCAGCCCGTCGGGGTTGACGGCGTAGACGCCGCCGCCCTCGAAGGTGGTGTTCCGCACGAAGCGGTTGTTGGCGACCTCCGAGCCGTTGCCCGCGCCCAGCAGGTAGAGCGTGCCCTTGTAGCTCGAGGTGTCGCAGAAGTCGTTGTCGATCAGCGTCAGCAGGGTGCTCGTGGTGGCGTGGAGCACGCCGCCGTCGCCGTCGTCGACGACCTGGTTCGACGTGAACGACGAGCCACGGATCTCCAGGGTCGCGTCGAGGGTCACGAGCGCGCCTCCGGTGGCCGACTCGTTGTCGCTGAAGGCCGACCCGTCGATGGACAGGGTGTGGCTGCCCTGGCCGTCGAAGTAGATCGCACCCCCCGAGGACTGCGTGGTGTGGCCGTCGAAGCTCGAGTCGACCAGCGTGAGGTCGCCGCCGACGCTATAGATCGCGCCCCCCGCGAGCGCGGCGCTGTTGTGCTCGAACACGCAGCCGGTGCAGCTCACGTCGGCGTCCTCGGCGCGGATCGCGCCGCCGAAGGTCTCCGCCTGGTTGGATCGGAAGGTGGTGCCCTCGATCACCACGGTTGCCCGCGACTCGGCCTTGATCGCTGCCCCGCTTCCCGCCCCGTTGGAGGTGAAGCTGCCTCCGCTGAGGAACAGCTGGCCGCCGTCGCTGACGAGCACGCGATCGGCGCCGGCCACGGTGACGTTCGTCAGGCTGAGCGAGCCGGTGACCGCCGCGATGTCGTGGTCGGCGCCGAGCTCGAAGCCGCTCAGGCTGCCCTCGGCGCTGCCGTCGACCGTGAGCAGGGCCTGCTCGGCGGCGGTGCACGCCTCGTCGGCTACGATCGCGGCTTCGGACTCGGCGTGCACCGAGACCTGCCACGCAGGAAAGGTCAGGCACTCCACGTAGGTGCCCGGGCTGACCGCGATCACGTCCCCGTCGGCGGACGCGTCGAGGGCCTCCTGCAGAGTGCTGAAGTCGCCGCCGTCCCCCACGGTCCAGTCCGGATCGGCGGGTGCTGCGCTGTCGGTGGCGCTCGTGTCGGTGGAGGCCGCGGTGTCGGTCGGGGTCGAGGTGTCACCTGGGCCCTCGGACGCTGCGGTGCCGTCGTCGATCTGCCCGGTGTCGCCCCGATCGGCGTCGGGCAGTTTCGGGTCGCAGGCGGCGAGCGCGAGCAGGCAGAGCATGGGCCGGTCCTCGTGTCCACTCAACCCATCGGCACGCAGGCCGCTCGGGATGAACGCGGCCGATCAGTGGGCGGCCCGGTCTCCCCACAGCTCCTGCAGGCGCGCGTCCCGTCCGCAGCCGAGCCGGTAGCGCTGGTAGTGGGCCGGTTTCTTCTTGTAGAAGTCTTGGTGGTAGGTCTCCGCCACGTAGAAGTCGGCGAAGGGCTCGATGGTCGTGACGACGGTCTGGCCGAGCGTGGCGGCGGCGGCGTCGCGGCTGCTCTCGGCGAGGGCCTGTTCGCTCGCGTCCCGTGGGAACAGCGCCGAGCGGTACTGGGTGCCGCGGTCGCAGAACTGCCCGTTGGCCTGGGTGGGGTCGATGTTGACCCAGAACGCATCGAGGAGCTGCGCGTAGCTCACCACGGCGGGGTCGTAGATCACCCGGATGGCCTCGGCGTGGCCGGTGAGTCCGCTGCCCACCGACTGGTAGGTGGGATTCTCCAGGCGGCCGCCGGTGTAGCCGCTCACCGCGTCGTCCACGCCCTCGATCGCCTCGAAGGCGCTCTCCATGCACCAGAAGCAGCCGCCGGCGAGGATGGCCTCGGCCCGGCCCTCGGGCACAGGCTCGGCGAGCTGCGGGACCTCGTCGGTCGAGGCGGCTTGGGTGGGTGCGCCGGCACAGGCCAGCAGGATCGTCGACAAGACACGCATGGGACTCCTTGGGGTGACCCGCACGATTCCTCCTACGCGCGGGCGGTGCGTCACGGATGGTCGCAGAAAAAAGTTCTCTGTCTCTGTCACAAGCGCGGCCCCCCTCGCGTTGGCCCCCCGAAGACCACGACTCCGAGGAGGTCACAATGTCCGCGATGCCCGTCCCTGTCACCCAGCCCAACTCCACGTCCGGAGGCACGCTCGTCGATGCCGAGGGCCGCGCGCTGCCCCTGCTCGGCGGGCACCTCACGGTCGACGCCGCTGGCGGTCTGGCGCGGGTGGTGCTCCGCCAGCGCTTCGTCAACCCCCACGACGAGCCCCTCCGCGTCACCTACCAGGTGCCCCTCCCCGCCGACGCCGCCGTGGGTGGGTACGCCTTCGAGCTGGCCGGCGAGCGGGTGACGGGGGTCGTCGAACCCCGCGCCAAGGCCCGGCAGCGCTTCGAGGAGGCGCTCGTCGCCGGCCGCACCGCCGCGCTGCTCGAGCAGGAGCGCTCCAGCCTCTTCCGCCAGGAGGTCGGCAACCTGCCGCCCCGGGGCGAGGTGGTGTGCGAGCTGCAGCTCGACCAGCTCCTGGCCTGGGAGCGCGCTGGCTGGACCTGGCGCTTTCCCACGGTCGTCGCCCCGCGCTTCCTCGGGGAGCGCGGCCGGGTCCCCGACGCGGACGCGGTGAGCGTCGAGGCGTCGAAGACCACCACCCCGCGCGTCACCCTGTCGCTCGCCGTGCGCGACGCGACGACCGGCCCGCTGGTCAGCCCGACCCACGCACTGCACGTCGTCGGCCAGGAAGCGGGGCTGGCCGACGAGGCCGGTGCCGCGCTCGACCGCGACGTGGTGGTGCGCTGGCCGGTGGCCGCGCCCTCACCGGGCGTGAGCCTGGATGCCACCCTCGACGTGGGCGGTCATGGTCTCTTGACCCTGGTGCCGCCGGCGATCGCCGTGGACGAGATCCCGCGGGACCTGGTGCTGCTGCTCGACACCAGCGGCTCGATGGGGGGCCGGCCGCTCGACCAGGCCAAGGCTGTGTGCCGGGCGCTGATCGCCACCCTCACCGAGCGCGACCAGCTGCAGATGATCGAGTTCTCCACCCGCCCCCGCTCGTGGAACCGCTCGCCGGTAGCGATGAGCCAGGCGGGCCGCACCGGGGCGCTGGCCTGGCTGGCGGGTCTCCAAGCGGGAGGTGGGACGCAGATGAAGGACGGCATCCTGGCCGCCCTCGACACCCTCCGCCCCGAGGCCCAGCGTCAGGTGGTGCTCGTCACCGACGGGCTGATCGGCTTCGAGCAGGAGATCGTCGGTGCGATCCGCGACAAGATGCCGGCGGGCAGCCGCGTGCACACCCTCGGCGTAGGCAGCGGTGTGAACCGCAGCCTGCTCGGTCCGGCGGCCCGCGCCGGTGCTGGGGTGGAGGCGATCCTCGGGCTCGACGAGTCGCCCGACGACGCCGCGAAGGCGCTGGTGGCGGCCACCGCTTCGCCCATCGTGGTCGACCTCCAGGTGCACGGTTCCGCGCTCGTGGAGCTGGCGCACCACCGTGCGCCGGACCTGATGGCCGGACGCCCCAGCCGGCTCGGGCTGCGGCTCCGTCCGGAGGGCGGCTCGCTGACCGTGTCCGGGCGTACCCCCGACGGGACCTGGGAGCACACGGTGTCCGTGCCACGCCTCTCGACCGGCAGCTCGGCCATCGCGCGGCTGGTCGGTCGTGAGCTCGTCGAGGAGCAGGAGCTCCTGGGCGCGCTCGGCCGCCAGGTCGACGCGGAGGTGGAGCGGCTGGGTGTGACCTACCAGATCGCCACGCGCAAGACGAGCTTCGTGGCGGTGAGCTCCAAGCAGACGGTGGATCCGACGGCCCCCGGCCGCACGGAGTCGGTGCCTCAGGCGCTGCCCTACGGCATGAGCGCGGAGGGGCTCGGTCTCAGGAGCGCGGTGCCTGCGCCGATGGCGAGTCCGGCGATGATGCAGGCGCCGCTGCGTCGACGGATGCGCTCGGCGTCGGTGACGAAGAGCCTCGGCCCCGCAGGGATCTGGGGCGCGGTGTCGAAGGTGCTCGACGGTCTGGGCGGAGGTGGTCCCGACGAGCTGTCCGCGGCGGCACCGCCGCCCGCGTCCATGGACGTCGACGACGAGGCGATCGACGAGGCCTTCGAGCCCCAGGAGCTCTCCTCGGTGGCCGAGGAGCGCGAGGAGGCAGCCATGGAGGCCCCGCGCCAGCCGGCGCTGCGGCTGAAGGCTCGGTTGGTGCTGGCGAAGGACGGTCGGCTCGTGCTCGAAGTGGAGCTCCCGATCGCCCTGCACTGGGCGCCCACCGTGGCGTCCGTGCTCGGCACCTTCGGCGAGCGGGCGGCCAGGCTGGTGGCGGCTGGCACCACGGCGGCCGGGCACTACCAGCCGGGCCAGGTGCTCCGCGTGGTGGTCGAGGCCGGCGAGGGTGTGCTCGAGGTCCGGCTCGCGGGTGCCTCGGGTGGGCGTGACCTCGTGCTGGAGCTGTAGCCTGAGCCCCGTGGACGAGCTCCAGGCCATCGTCGCGGGTGACACCGCCGCCTTCGGGCGGTGGGTCGCTCGCGCCGAGCCGCGTCTGCGGGCCAGCCTCCGGAGCTTCGCCGCCCAGGTCGACACCGAGGCCGTGGTCCAGGAGACGCTGTTGCGGGTCTGGAACGTGGCCCCGCGCTTCGAACCCGACGGTGGCCCGGACGGCCTCACCCGGCTCGCCGTGCGCATCGCCCGCAACCTCGCCGTGAGCGAGCTGCGGCGAGCGCGCGTCGAGCCGGTCGAGGTGGATCGGCTCGAGCGGGAGGCCGAGGCGCTCGCCGAGCCGGGGACCCCGCCCGATCCACTGCTCCGAGAGCTGATCGCGGCCTGCGTGGAGCGCCTGCCCGGCAAGCCACGGGTTGCCATCCTCCAGCGCATCCACGCCCGCGGCAACGCCTCGGATGCCTCGCTGGCGGAGGCTGCGGGCATGAAGCTCAACACCTTCCTGCAGAACGTGCGGCGTGCCCGCATCGGCTTGGAGCGCTGCCTGGAAGCGGGCGGTGCGGTCTGGGGTGACGCATGAACCGACACACACGCGACCTCGTGGAGCAGGCCCTGAGCGCCTGGCGCCCGCGCCGGCGGGGCGCGGTGGGCGGGCACCCCGCCTGGCACGATCTGGACGCCGACGGGCGCCGCCTGGTGTTCGAGGAGACCGAGCGCCTCCGCGCGATGGAGGCCGCCCTGGATCCGAACGGCCTGTCGTCCACGGGGCACACGGTGCTGGCGCGCATCCGAGGGCGGTGACTCAGCGGCAGCTCACTCGGCCGCTGGCGCGTGCAGCAGGCACACCGAGTTGATGCAGTACCGCAGGCCGGTGGGCGCGGGGCCGTCCTCGAACACGTGGCCGAGGTGGGCGTCGCAGCGGCCGCAGGTCACCTCGGTCCGGACCATGCCCAGGCTCGTGTCGCTCACGCTCTTCACCGCCTCGGGTGAGGCGGGGGCGTAGAAGCTGGGCCAGCCGGTGCCCGAGTCGAACTTGGTCTGGCTGTCGAAGAGGGCCAGCCCGCAGCTCGAGCAGACGAAGGTCCCCGCCGCCTTGTTGTCGTTGTGCGCGCCGGTCCAGGCGTACTCGGTGCCGCCCTCCCGGCACACCTTCACCTGCTTGTCGGTGAGCACGGACTTCCAGTAGGTCGTGTCCTTCACCGTCCAGTCGATGGTCTGGGCGTCGAGCGCTGCAAGGTGCGACTCGGCCACCGTGGTGGGGAGCTTGTCTCCGGCCACCGCGCAGGTGGCGATTCCGAGCAGGGACAGCACGGAGAGGGCGGCGAGCGGGCGGGTCATGGGGTCTCCTTTCGACGTCTGGGGAGGTATACGCGAGCCATGGACTCTTGGATGCTGTCGATTCGAATCATCGTGGGTGGCTTCTTCGCCTGGGAAGCCGCTGACAAGATTCGACGTTTCGGGGAGTGGGTCGACTTCGTGGCCGAGGCGGGCATGCCCGCGCCCACGGTGCAGATCGCCTTCATCGTGTTCCTGCTCGTGGTGGGCACCACGCTGGTGGCGCTCGGCCGGCACGCCCGGATCGGGGCCGCCATGCTGCTGCTCTACCTGCTGCCCACGATGCTCCTGTTCATGGAGCCGCAGACCGTCGCCCAGATGGTGCCCTTCGGTGTCGGGCTGGTGCTCATCGCCGTGAAAGGACCGGGGCCCAGTGTCTGGCCGAAGCCCGTGGCGGAGGGATCCGCGGACGCGCGGTAGCCTTCGTCCAGGAGGCGACCATGGACCGCGACGCGTTCCGCGAGGCCTTGCTCGCGGTGATGGAGCGCAAGGTGCACCCGGCGTGGCCGGCGTTCACGTCTGGACGGGTGGCGCGCGAGCTGCTCCACGTCCACCTCGAGCAGGAGTACGCGTGCTACGTGCGCGACTTCCCCGTGATGGTCGGGCGCGCCTACGTGCAGTGCCCCATCCCGGCGGTTCGGCGCGACCTCGCCGAGAACCTGTTCGAGGAGGAGACCGGCGGGCTCGTGGCGGGTCGGCCCCACCCGGAGCTCTTCCTGGACTACCCGCGCGGCCTGGGCTTCGACCTGGAGCGCTTCGAGGCGGTCGAGCTCCTGCCCGGCACCGCGCACTACCGAGCCACCCTCGATCGCTGGATCGACGCGGGCTGGGAGCCGGCCACGTGCGTGGTCACGATCTTCGTCGAGGGTACCGCCCACGAGCGCTCGCTGTTCTCCGACGACGCCCCCGCACGACCGGAGCCGCCGCTGTCCGAGCACCCCCTCGTCAAGCACTACGGGCTGCCGCTGGAGCACCTGGCGCTCACCAAGGCCCACCGGCAGGTGGAGGGCGACCACCGCCTGGCGGCCTGGCGCATGGTGCTCGACCACGTCCCGGCCAAGCGTCGTGGGCTGTGTGTGGAGGCGATGGAGGCCTGCCTGGAGGCCTGGATCACCTACCGCGACGAGGTGGCCGCCGCGTGCGGGGTGTGACGCCGCCTGCGCACCAGGCCGAGCAGGGCCGCGAGGGTCCAGGCGCCGGCCGGGGCGCCTGACGCGCACCCGCACTCGCCTTCCTTGGCGTCTTCGCCCCCCGTGTCCCGACCGCCGGTGTCGTGCTGCGGCGGATCGGTGTCCTCGGGAGCGCTCGTGTCGGAGGCCGGCGCTTCGTCGCTGGTGCTGTCGTCGCAGTCGTCGTCGACGCCGTTGCCCGTGACCTCCTTCGCGCCGGGATTGACCGAGGCGTTGCCGTCGTCGCAGTCGCCCTCGTCTTCCGACCAGCCGTCGCCGTCGTCGTCGAAGCCGGTGGTGCCCTCGTCGACCTTGCCGTCGCAGTCGTTGTCGACGCCGTCGCTGGAGTCGTCGCCCGCGCCGCCGTCCTCCGGCGCGCCGGTGTAGGCGCTCGGGTCGCTGTCGTCGCAGTCCTCGCCGCCGCAGGCGTCGGCGCGCACGTTGTCGCCGTCGGCGTCGCAGCAGAGGGACTCGCTCCAGCAGTCGGTGTCGTCGCAGTCGAAGTCGCCGTCGAGGTCGTTGTCGGCGCCGTCGTCGCAGTCTTCGGCGCACCCCGTGGACGCGCTCACGTCGAAGCTCATGGTGTAGGTGGGCGAGTACACGTCGCCCGCGCCGTCCACGCACGGACCCGAGGCGGTCTCCGCGTAGGTGGTGCCGTAGGCCTCGACGACCACGTAGTAGATGTCGCCGGGGGTGCAGTCGAAGGTGACCGTGTCTTCCTTGGCGAAGGGGTTCGTGGAGCCGTAGAGGCACCCGCCGTAGGGGTCGCAGGTGTCGTCGAGCACGTAGATGTCGAGGTCGCAGGGCAGGTCGGTGATCAGCATGGTCACCGAGCCCGCGAGCTGGCACTCGAAGGTGTACACGGCCTCGGGCGCGAGCTGGTCTTCGTTCGCGTAGGGGTCGCCGCAGGTGTAGCAGAGGCCGTCGTCGCAGTCTCCGCCGAGGAGGCTCTCGGCGGCGTGGTCGACCTCGCCGGCGTACTCGCTGCTGCAGGTGAGCGCGCCGGCGACGGACACGGAGGAGGGGCAGGCCGCGTGGACCGCGTGTAGGCTCAGGATCATCATGGCGCCGCCGATCTAACGCCGTGTGGAGACGAGATGTACCTGCTTCTGTTGTGGTCTTGTTCCGGTAAGGACGCGGACACCGGCACGGTCGCGCCCGACACCGACGTGGTCGACTTCGACCCGGACGCCGACGAGGCGGTCGAGGAGGAGCGCGAGGACGACACGGCTCGGGCTGAGGGCGACGACACGGCCGCCGGGTCCGACAGCGGAGGGCAGGTCGACGACACCGGGGGCCAGGCGGACGACACGGGCTCGACCGACGAGCTGATCCCGGGCCCCTATGCCTCCTGCGACGGCGAGGAGACCTGGGACTTCGACCTCGATGGGGCCGACGACATCTACTACCGGAGCTACGACGAGAACGGCGATCTGACCGACTACGACAAGGACGACGACGCCGACGGCTCGATCGACGTCACCCGCACCTACACCTACACGGCGGGCCGCGAGACCGGCGCCTGGTACGACGAGGACGGCGACGGCTGGTGGGACTACGCGATCTACACCAGCTACGACGCCGACGGGCTGCCGCTCAGCAAGGTCTACGACGCCGACGCCGACACGACCGAGGACCAGCGCTACGACTACGTCAACTTCGACGGCCGGGTGCAGGAGGCCTGGTACGACGCCGACGCCGACGGCACGGTGGACGTCTACTACAGCTACACCTACGACGAGAAGACCGAGCACCTGCTGTCGATCGAGGGCGATCGCGGCGGCGACGGTTCCGTGGACGCCCTCTACACCTTCACCTGGACCGTGACCGACGACGGCTACGACGCCCAGTACGAGGAGTCCGACCGGGACGAGGACGGCCTGGTCGACCACCACGACTACAGCGTGTACGACGGCGAGGGTCGGCTGGTGGAGTTCTGGGTCGACGAAGACGCCAGCGGGGTGCCCGAGAGCCACACCTTCTGGACCTACCGCCTCGATGGTCAGGTGGCGTCTCAGGCCGGTGACGTGTACACGGGTGAGGAGCTCTACTACAGCTACACGGCGACGTTGAGCTTCGACCTGGACGACCACGTGCAGGTGGAGGACTGGGTGTTCGAGGCGGCCGGCGGCTTCAGCTTCGCGGAGAGCGTGCATGTGTGGAGCTGCCTGCCGTAGGTTGCCGCCCGCGGCCCCAACGACTCCACCGTCGACGAGCTGTTGGGAGTCACCGATACCGGTACCTGAACGTTCGCTACTCGGGAACAGCCAGGACAGAGCCCCACATCTCGTCGTAGTCCTCGCCCCAGCAGGCGATGTCGTCGCCGCCGGTCTCGATGGCGCAGGCGTAGCGGTAGGCGCAGGCGATCTGCTCGTAGCTGCCCTCCGGCGGCTCGGGCCAGTTCGGTGTGGTGGACAGCCGCTCGCAGCGGATGGCGCCGTCGTCGGATTCGATGCCGCACCACCAGTCTTCGGTCACACAGAAGTCGCTGAGGCCGTCGGTGGAGTCGACCTTCTCACACCCGCTGGTCGACCCACAGACCTGCACGGTGCCCGTGTCCGTGACGCCGTAGACCCTCCCAGCCATGGAGTCCCAGTGCACGAACTCGTTGGCCTCATCCGGTAGTGGCGAGAGTTCGCTAGAGACCAGGTTGAAGCTGCCGTCCGTCATTCGGGCGACCACACTGAAGTTGAAGTTGACCTCGGCGAAGTCGATACGGTCAGGGGACTGTATGACGTTTTCGCACTGGTCCTCGGGCCAGCACACGAAACCACCAGTCGCTGTGACGCCGACAGATCGGTATCCGTTCAATCCCATCGACGTAAACCCATGCTTCGACGGGATGTCCGTCCATCCCCAGCGATCCCAGCCCCAGCAACTGCCGACGTTTCCGTCGCCGACGCCGCATGCCCAGAGGGAAGAAGTGTCCTTGATCCCGTCGAAGGGCAGGAAGATGGACTGCAGCCCGAGATCTTGTGGCGGGTCGCCCTCGCCGGCGTATTCGTAGTTCAGGGCGGCGCTGTCAGGACGGTCGTCAGAGTCGATGGGCGCGTCCCCGGTCTTTCCCCAGCACTCACTACATCCGTCCGCGTGAATGCCGCACGCCATCAGAATGCCGGCCTCGACGTAGACCCATGGCGAGTCGGGGCACTTGCTGGTCGGACGCGCCTCCTGTCCGGTGTCGCCGAACCCTGGTTCGCTCGACGTCTTGCCGTTGCAGGCGAGGAAGACGCCAAGTATCACGTTGGCGATTGCGCTCATGGGCGAGCCGCCCAGCACGTCGAGGTGTAGCTGCTCCGCTCGCTCGACCCGAGCGCGGCTTGAATCGTCGACGTGAGGTCCCAGTAGGCCCCCGATGACCGGTTCACCAGGTAGGTCCTGCTGCTCAGCACGCCCTCGCCTGCGCCGACGCCTCCAGGCTTGCAGAAGACCCCGGTCACCACCCACTCCGACGTCGCGCAGAACTGTTGCTGCTTGTGGGAATACTGCCTGCAAGCTGCGTCAAACAGACCGGTGGACTCGAACCAGTCTGGCAGGTGGTGGGGAAAGGCAGGCGCGGCCGCTCCGGCGCCTCGCCCCCACCCGCCATCATTGGCATAGACGTAGAGATTGCGCATGGTGTACGGGTTCTCATCGTCACCATCGTCACCATCTTCCTCTGGGGTCTGGTGCACGTGCGTCAAGATCTCGACGCCATCCGGGCTCCCCCCAGGATGCTGAGGAGAGGTGATGCGCGCCGGCTCGCCGAACACACTCGTCCGCCCGCGGGTGAATTCCTGCGTCTCTACCCACCTCCCCGTCGGCACCAACGGATGCACTCGGACACTCGGCTGATCACCGGACCCAGTCGTCTGCCCGTGTGTGGCCACGATCGGTTCGGTAAGATCCGCCAACGACACGGCCCAGGGCTGACGCACGTCCAAGTCACCGAAGTTCGTCTCGACAGGCCCGACGGGCGTGTCCCGCTTCGTCCACATCCCCTCGGGCCCGAGCCAACCCGTGGGACCGGCGAGAAGCGCAGGCTTGCCCAGGTCGTCGCCGATGACGGCCAGGTAGACAGACTGATCTTGTGCGGAGGTGTCTTCCTCGCCGCAGGTGTCTGCTGACGCCTTGGAGTACAGCAGGATTCCGTCGCCGAACCAGGCCGGGAACTGCGGCTTGCAGCCCCAGGCCCCGCCACCGCGGTCCACCACGAGCGTTGCCCCGGTCGTCAGGTCGCGGACCATGATCAAGGCGAGCCAGACCACCATCACGTGCGCTGCTCGAGCGCCGTCGCTCGCTCCTCGTCCCAGGCCTTGGCGAGCCGGAGGTGGATCCGGTTCATCTCGCTCACGAGATCCGGGGACAGGTCGCCACCCTGGTCGACCGCTTCGTAGAGCGCGTCGAAGACCGCGGCCGCCTCGTCGTCGACCCGCGGGTCCTGGTGGGCGGTGGCGTGGAAGGTGCGCAGTCCCGGGTCGACCGCTGCCACGGCGGGCTCCAGCTCACCGTGACCGAGCCAATCCAGCACCGGACCGATCTCCCCTGCGGGATCCCGGAGCAGCCGGTCGTAGGTGAGCAGGTGGAAGGGGTAGCGCCGGGTGGTGACGTCGCGGATCAGCTCGTAGTTCTCGAACCACCACTCCAGCGCGGCGGGAAGCCGCCCCTGGCGCACCCGCTTCTCGGACGCGGAGTCCCGCTCGCCCAGCTCGTCCCGGGGCGGGGTGTTGGCCTTCTCCAGGTCGTAGAGCCGCTGGAGGCTGGCGGCGTACTCCCGCCAGGGGCGCATCGTGGCCAGCACCCGGCCGACGAACGCGAAGTCGGTTCGGAGCAGGCCCGGCACGAAGACCTTGCAGACCTGGTCGGCCACCGCGTCGGGGTGCACGAACTCGCCGGACCGCGGGTCGGGGTTGGTGCGGTAGTAGAGGCCCATGCGGAAGCGGGACTCGTAGAAGCCCCGCGGGTTGGCGTCGCGGATGGAGTCGCCCCAGCGGCCCGGAAAGGCCTGGCCGAGCACTGGCAGGCCGGCCGCCTGCAGGATCTGCATCCACATCGAGGTGCCGGAGCGCTTGGTGCCGGTGACGAGGATCACGATGTGCGGCTATCGTGTGCTGGAGACGTCGGGGTCTCGGAGGTGGCGATGTCGGTGTCGAAGATCAAGACGATCCCGGTGGCTGCGGTGGGGCTGTCGCTCACCACAGGCTGCGGGAGCGGCCTGGAGGGCGTCTACCGTGCGGCGGAGATCTACCTCGACGGAGAGAACGTCACCGACGAGTACAGCTACAGCACCACCGACGACGACGGCTGCAGCTACACCTACGACCTGAGGCTGATGGTCTCGAGCCAGGCCACGGGCTTCTTCTTCTGGTACTACGCGGGCAGCTGCCCCGACGAGCCGAGCTACCGCTACGGCTACGGCAGCTACATCTGGTTCGAGTCGCAGGGCAACGGCGTGCACTACATGTACGGCTACTCCTACGACAGCCAGCCGTGGATGTACTGCGAGGACGCCGGGGATCTGAAGTGCAAGACCATCCCGGACAACGGGGCGGTGCAGATCCGGTTCACCAAGATGTAGCTGCGGATCAGCCCTTCGAGAAGTCCGCTGTGAGGCCGAAGCCGACCGCGTTGTCGCCGTCGCCGAGCGCGCGCATCACCTTCTGGCTCTCCAGAGGCTCCCGCACGCAGGCCGCCAGGGCTTCCGGGCCTCCGGTGACCTCGGTCTTGAGGATCCCGTGGCTGCCATAGACGCTCACGGTGACGGTGCCTTCGAGATCGGCGTTGGCTTGCAGGGCCGTGGTGTAGCAGGTGGCGATCGGTCGCTCGATCTTGAGCTCGAGCAACTCCGACAGCGCGGCGGGCAGGGGGGCGTCGGGGTGGGCCGAGGTGGCCACCGTCACCGACGGCGAGCCACAGGCGAGCAGGGTCAGGAGCACGGGGCCATGGTACCGCTTGCCGGCGAGCCAGCTCATCTACCGGGCCAGCTCCCACCACACGTGGCCGAGCACGATCAGCGTGGCGACCGCCACGGCCGCCTTGGGCCCCCAGCTCGGCGCGACCCTTACGGTCCGGAGCGCCGCCGCGCCGCTGATCGCGGAGACCGCCCACGCGGGGTCGACCAGCCAGCAGAGCAACGAACCGACCACCGCCACGAGCGAGGTCACCGCGTAGCTGCCGAGCAGGCGCGCGTTGCCGGCGGTGGCCTCGAAGCAGGCGTCGCAGATCTCGCCCTGGTCCGAGTACCGGAGCTGGGTGTCGGGGTAGCGCTTGCCGCACCCCTCGCAGCGTTTCGAGGCCATGTCCGCAGTGTAGTTAGTTCGACGCCTGCTCTGCGCGCTCGATCATGCCGCCCATCTGCTCGCGCATCGAGGTCTGCTGCAGGAACTCGCGGAGGAAGCCGGGCACCATGCCGCCGCCCTGGCCGATGCTCCGGTAGACCATCAGGCTGCCATCGGCGTAGGCGTAGGCCTGGTAGCTGCCTTCGACGTTCGTGATGTCGTTGTCGCGCGAGTCGTCGCTCGCGAACTCGCAGTAGCCGAGGGCGCGGTCGTAGGTGTAGAGCACGTGGAAGGTGGCGCTCAGGCCCCACTTGCCGCCCACCCAACGCGCGGCCCGCAGTCCAGGCTCGTCGCGGTAGAGCGTGAGCTCCTGCAACACGCCGATCTCCTGCACGCGCGCTGGGAGATCGATCACGGCGTCGATCACCACCTCGGGGGGCGCGTCCACCTGCGCGATCCCCATGGCGGGGGTGTGGTGATCGGGCGATGGGATGACCACGATCTCGCCGGTCGCGAGGGTGGCCACCTGCTCGGCCGTGAGCACCAGCGGCGCAGGCGGCGTGAGGGCCAGCGCTGTCGAGAACCACCACATGTCCCGCGGGCTAACCGGATCGGGTATCGGAGAGCCATGAACGCACTCCTGTACGGCGCCTACGGCTACACCGGCGAGCTCACCGCACGCCTGGCCGTGGAGCAGGGTCTCCGTCCCACCCTCGCCGGCCGGAACGAGGCTCGCCTGCGCGAGGTCGCCGAGCGCCTGGACCTGCCCTTCCGCGTGGCCTCCCTCGACGAGGTGGTCCCCGCCCTCGACGGCATGGGCGTGGTGATGCACTGCGCCGGCCCCTTCTCGCGCACCTCGGCGCGCATGGTCGATGCCTGCCTCGCCACCGGCACGCACTACCTCGACATCACCGGCGAGGTGTCGGTCTTCCAGGCCTGCCGTCTGCGGGACGAAGAGGCCAAGGCCGCTGGGGTGATGCTGCTGCCCGGCATCGGCTTCGACGTGGCGCCCACCGACTGCCTGGCCGTGTGGCTGGCCGAGCAGCTGCCCGGCGCCACCGAGCTGCACCTGGCGGTGAGCGGTGGTGGCCAGCTGTCCCACGGCACCATGACCACCGTGGTCGAGCACCTCACCTCTGGCAGCCTCGCCACCCGCGGTGGTGAGCTGGTGGCCACCAAGACCGCCGCGGTGGTGCGCGAGGTCCAGTTTGCTCGCGGACCCCGCACCGTGGCCTCGGCTCCGCTCGGCGACCTGATCTCGGCCCAGCACAGCACGGGCATCGACCACATCACCACCTACCTGGGCCTCCCGCCCAAGATGATCAAGACGATGCGGCGCACCCGGGCCATCACCGGCCTGGCCGCGTGGTCGCCGGTGCGCAAGCTGCTGCAGCGGAAGATCGATGCGCTCCCGGCCGGGCCCGACGATGCCACGCGCGCTGCTGGGTGGGCCGGCGCCTGGGGCGAGGTGGTGCGCGGCGAGGAACGCCTGGCCGGGCACGTCGCGGTGTGTGAGGGCTACACCTTCACGGCGCTCTGCACCCTGCTGGCTGCGCGGAAGGTGCTCGAGGGGACCGCCCCGGTGGGCTTCCAGACGCCGGCCACCGCGTTCGGGGCCGACCTCGTGCTCGAGCTGGGCGGGGAGCGGGCGCTCGTGCGTTGACGCGCCCGGGTGGATCGGGCGCGATCCCTCGAAGACGGCGCGTAGCGGTCAGCGGTCAGCGGTCAGCGGTCAGCGCGCAGCTTTCCGAGTAAGGAAGCCAGCATTCGCTTCACCTCGGTGGTCTGCTCGTGCAGGCGCTCATGGGTCTCGGCACCCAGGAACCCCAGATCACGCGCCAGGAGCAGATGGTACTCAACCTCGCTCGCCGAGCCCATCGCGTAGTCCAGGAAGCGCGCGAAGTCATCGTCGGTGCGCCGGCCGCAGCCCTCGGCGATGTTGGCCGAGATGGAGACGCTGGCCCGACGGACCTGACTGGTCAGGCCAAAACGCTCGTCTGACGGGAACTTCGCCGATGCTCGATAGACCGCGAGAACCAAGGCGTGCGCCTTGTGCCACACCTGCAGCCTCCTGAAGTCCTTCACTGCCACTCCTCAGCTTGCGCTGCTGACCGCTGATAGCTGATAGCTGATGGCTCGGCCCGCCGGCTCTGGGTCATCGCGCCCGGGTGGATCCCACACGTCAACACTGACCGTGCGCGCCCACTCTACGTGTGTCATCCGCTCGGAGAGAGCACCGCATGCAACGTCGTTCCCACCTCGTGTGGGCCGGGGCCGCTCTGTGCCTGGTCTGGCCAGCGTACGCGGCGCCCTGGTCCGCTTCCGCGACCGCCACGACCGGCTTCGTGTCCGGCCCCACGTCCGCTTGGAACCCCACCCTCCAGGGTGGCCTCAGTGGGACGGTGACCCGCGTCGGACCCGCGTGGTCGAGCGCCGCGACCTGGGCGGTCTCGAGGGACGTCCATTTCTGCGACAGCTGCGACGACGGGTACGACCCGGGAAACGGGGGGAGCGGCAGCAGCCGCCTGCTCGACGCGAGCGACCTGTCCCTCGGCACCGGACGGTCCTGGGACGTGGTGTCGGCGGGGCTGACGGCGGCCTTGCCCGCGTCGCGCGACAGCCTGGTGTGCAACCCCCTGTACGGCGCCCTGGGCGTGGTCGGCGGCGCGGGGCTGACGCTGGCCGAGGTCGGTGTGGGCACCCAGGTCGCCGTCACCCGGAGCTTCTACGCGCACGCAGCAGCGCCGGTGGGGCGGAGCGGCTGCTCCGAGCCGCTCGCGGACTACTCGGGGACCGAGACCCTGGCAGGTGTGGTCGAGCCAGACGCCTGGGCCGGCGAGCGGTACGCGGCGCAGGGCGCGAACGCGGACTGGTCCGGGCGCCTGCTCGCGACCGTGTCGGATGTGCACACGCTCGTGGCCTCGCCGCCGCGCCTCACCACCGAGCTGTCGGTGGGCTTGGCCGCGCGCCACACGCGGGTCGCCGAGGCGCAGTCGGTGGCGACCGCCAGCGGTGAGGTGACGGTGGACGCGTCGCAGAGCCCCGTGGTGTGGTCGTGGCCGGCGGCCATCGGCACGGGGGTGCGTTGGAACGAGCGGCTGTCGAGTGCGCTGACCCTGGCGAACCAGGTCCCCCGCCAGGTGCACGACACCGCGGGCTTCTACCGCTCGCTTCCCGCGGCCACGTCCCTCTCCCTCTCCCTCACCGGCTCGCTGTGAGCCCCGGAGCGATCATGCTCATCCAGAACGCCATCCTGCTGCTGGCCTGCACCACGGCCCCGGCCACCATCGACCGGGTGGGCCCCAACGCCGTGCCCAAGAGCGTGCTCGAGGGCGAGTGGTACCACCGGGCCACGGTGGCCGACGTGCCCTATGGCTCGGCCGCGACCTTCGTGGGCGCCGAGGGCGACCTGGAGCGGCTGCGCTGGTCCATCGAGGAAGACTGGCTGATGGGCTACCGCAGCTACCCCAACGTGGACGACGCCGACGACGCCGAGGGCCCGTACTACGGGGCGCCCGTCGCGGTCTACGGCATCGAGAAGCACTTCGACATCCGGCGCTCCTACAACCCGGCCACGGGCGAGGAGACCAACGTGGTCGAGGAGAACACCGAGGCCGACTGGCAGGACCGGGCCTACGTGCGGGTGGACTGGAGCACGAACCACGCCGAGGTGGGCTTCACCCTCGCCGGGGTGGAGCTCTCGGTGCTCAGCTTCTACGACGAGGACCCCGGCGGCGAGCACGCACCCGTGTTCGAGGACTCGGACGGCGACGGCGTGATCGACGCCTTCCACTTCCGGCAGCAGGTGCTGGCCGAGCCGGACACGCAGGTCATCGCCGGGTACGGCGACGTCCCGACCTGCTACTTCTATGGATCCCAGCAGTACGAGTGCGACGCGACCGAGGTGAGCATCGCGCAGTCCTTCGTGAAGGTCGACGCCGAGCGGGAGTACGTGGGCCAGGCCTACGACGACCGCTGGATGGAGACCTTTGGGGTGTTCGAGACGATGCGGCTCGACTACGACCGCCGCTACGGCCTGACCGAGACGGGGCGGGTGTGGTTCGCCAACCGGCACAACCTCTGGTCGACGTGGCTGGCCCGCGACGACTCGGGCGCGCCCCTCTGTGTGCTCGGAGACGTGGAGTCTCCGTGCTCCAGCTTCTCGGTGGACGATGGCGCCGAGCCGGTCGAGCTGCCCTACTCGGACCGCCAGGTGCGGCAGATCGTGTACCACCTGAGCCCCGACTTCCCGGAGGATCTGCGGGACGCCGCCCAGGTGCTCGCGGAACAGTGGAACGCGCCCTTCCGTGACACGGTCAACGAGCTGCGCCGCTGGGAGTGCCTGGCGCACGCGGACGGGTTGGCGGACTGTCCGCTCGACGAGGACCTGCAGGTGTTCCTGCTCTGCCCGAACAACCCCTCGGAGCCTGGCGACCCGGAGGTCTGCTCCACCGACCACGGGGGCAGCGCCACCCACGGTCCCGACGGCGAGCCCGACCTCGCCGAGATCGGCGACCTCCGGTACAGCTTCCTCTACTACGTGGACGAGCCGCAGATCAGCTCGCCGTACGGCTACGGACCGAGCGCCGCCGACCCCTACGGGCCCACGCTCGCCCTGGCGGACGGGGAGCTGGGCCTGGGCGCTGGCGAGATCATCAGCGCCAACGCCTATGTCTACGGCCATGTGTTGGACCGTGTGGCGACCACGACCGCGGACCTCGTGGAGCTCATCAACGGAGGCATCAGCACCGAGGACTTCATCGACGGCGAGAACGTGCAGTCGTGGGTGGAGGCGGTGACCGAGGGGGGCAGCGCAGGCGGCGCGTCGATGGTGGGGAGCGATCCCCTTCCCGAGGTCTGGGACGAGGAGGCGGTGGCCGCCATCGTGGAGCGCATGGACACCACGTGGGCCGCGAACCTGGACGTCGGCCGACCGGACGGCGTCACCGACGCGGTGGCGTGGCTCGACTGGGTGGAAGGGGAACTGATCGATCGCGGCGTGGTTGGACGCACCGAGGGCGCCTTTGACGCGATGGCCGCGTCGGAGTTCGGGGAGCTGTTCTGGAGCGAGGAGACCGTGGGCAGCTACGGCTTCGACCCGAGCGCCGACGTGGACCTGGACGGGCTGAGCCCGCTCGACCTGGTGCGGCCCCAGAGCCTGCTCGGCGTGGAAGAGGGCCTGGTGGTCGCCGGCCAGCACGCGGTCGACCTGCTCCCCGAGGGCTACACCGATCCGTCGCTGGTGGGTCTGGCGCTTCAGTATGCGGAGGCCAACACGCCCTACGAGGACATCTGGACGGAGGTGCGCACGGCGAGCTTCGGCGACGTGGCGCTCCACGAGCTCGGTCACAACTTCGGGCTGCGCCACAACTTCTCCGGCAGCTTCGACGCCTTCAACTTCCACCCCGGCTACTGGGAGCTTCGGGACGACGGGGACATGGGCCCGCGTCACGTGGACCCGGAGACCGACGCGGAGCTCGAGGGTGGCATCCGTGGCTACCAGTACAGCACCGTGATGGACTACCTGGGCGCCCGGAACGGCGCGTGGCACGGACTGGGCCACTACGACGCCGCCGCCGTGAAGTTCCTCTACGGCCAGCTCGTCGAGGTGCTCACGGGCGTGTCGACGGAGGACTTCGGCGGGTCGGACGCGGCCACGCTGGTCTCGTACCTGAGCTTCTACGACAGCTACAGCACCTACCCCGGGGTGGTGCTGTTCTACAGCGATGGCTCGCTGGACGGCGTGCACTACACCGAGTGGCCGGGCCTGGTGGGCGACCTCGAGGCGCGGGCCAACGTGCCGCTGAGCCGCATGCGGTCCAGCTGGTATGGAACCGACGGTGAGGACAGCGCGTTCAACGAGGGGCTGACGGTGCGACGCGGCTACGACGGGCTCGCGTCGAAGGGCAACCCCGCGGTGCCCTACCGCTTCTGCAGCGACGAGTTCGCGAGCGGCATGGCCTGCGATCGACGGGACGAGGGTGCGGACTTCTACGAGATCCAGCAGACCCTGATGACACGGTATTGGAACGGCTACCTGCTGAACAACTTCCGCCGCGATCGCTACGGCTTCGACACGTCCGGCTCGCACCTGGACTACGTCTACAACCGCTACTTCGACCCGCTGCGCACCTTCGCGGTCTACTACGCCCTGTTGCACGCCGCGTACGACGCGGAGACGGACGACGCGGCCGCGGCGTTCTTCGCGGCCGACGAGGGCTTCGGGTCCTGGACGGCCGCCGAGGCGGAGGCTCTGCAGTTCCTGGTGCAGGTGCTGCTGCGCCCCGAGCCGGGGGCCTTCTCGCTCGCCGAGGACCCTGCTGGTGATACGTATTACACGCCCGTCTACGGGGACGGAGAGCTCGAGATCGAGCTGGTCACCGGCGCCTGGTACAGCTCCGAGTGGGACTTCGACGCGGGCTACCACTGGTTCGACAAGCAGACGATCATCGGCTCGTACTGGGAGAAGCTGATGGCGCTGGAGGTGCTCACGAACACCGAGCCCTACAGCGTGATCGGCGTGGACACGGCGGTCGACCCCCGCGCGTACGGGTTGGGCTTCCAGGACCTGTGGGAGGCCCCGCTGCACCGGCTGCTGGGCGAGCTCGTGGCGGGCGACGTCACCAGCTATGCGCCGACCGTGGAGGATGGTGAGCTCGTGTGGCGGGACTTCGGGGACGTGGGCACGAGCTGGCCCCCGGAAGGGCAGGCCCAGGTCGAGCCGGCCGCCTACTGGTCGGTGAAGACCGCCGCGGGCCTGTACGGGAAGGCGCTGTTGCAGCGTGGCTACGACAACGACTTCCTGAACCGCAGCCGGATCTGGATCGACGGCACCGGCGATGCGCCGGCCCCCTCCGAGGAGACCGAGGAGGTGCGCTTCACCGATCCCGAGAGCGGGCTCACCTGGGTGGCGTGGCGCTACGACGAGGACGGTGTGGAGCTCGGCTCGGCCGCGCGCATGCTCGACCGGGCGAACGCGTTGTCGGTGCGTTGCGAGGGACAAGGGGCCGTGGAGTGGGCCGATGCCGAGGCGGCCTGCGCGGAGCTCGAGAGCTACTCCGCGGACATCCAGCTGCAGGCCGAGATCTTCGACGCGTGGGGCTGAGGTGCGTGCCGCGCTTGCGCGGCACGCACCTCCCCGCCGCCCTGGCCCCTTTCGGGGCGGGCTGCGGGTCGCCTCTTCTCTGAAAGGGGGGCCTCGTAGCCCCCCTTACGCGGGCGCGTTGCGCCCGCTGAACCCCCCTCGGGGGGGGGTGAGGTACGCGCCGCGCTTGCGCGGCATGCGGCTCGGGCGGGTTTCGGGCGGCGGCGCTCCGCGCCACCGACCGCGGCCCTCGACCCTGGGCGGGGGCGTGGTGGCGCGGCACGCACCTCCCGCCGCCCTGGCCCCTCGGGCGTTCGGCGGGTCGCCTCCGCGGAGCACTACTCCGCGGGGCGCTCCAGGCCGTCGAGCGCCCACGGGTCGGCGAAGACCTCGCGCATCGTGCGCGCCAGCACGGCGCCCTGGGCGCCGTCGATGAAGCGGTGGTCGATGGTGGCGGTGACCGTGATCTGCGGTCGGACCTCGAGCTGGCCCTCGTGCACCCAGGGCCTGTCGCGGACCGCGCCGAGCAGGACGTAGATGGGCACCCGCGCGAAGGGCGTGGGCGGCGCGAAGCCTTCGTCCAGGCCGAACACCCCCACGTTGGTCAGGATGGCGCCGCCGAAGGCGAACTTCTCGACCCCGAGGGCGGGAATGCTCACGCCCAGCGCCGACGCCAGCCAGCCGCTGATCCGGAGGATCGGGCGGATGAGCCACACCGGCATCAGCTTCAGCGGGGCCATGCTCTTGTTGAAGCTGTCGTCCTTCCCGCTGCGCACCTTCTCGGCCGCGCCGCGAAGCTCGCGGGTGATGTCGAGCACCGACTTCTTGTCGGCGTCGTCGATCTTCACCTTCGCCAGGTTCTTTCCGCCCTCGAGCGCCACCAGGTAGGTGATGGCCACTGTGGGGTAGGGCTTGAACACGTCGAAGACGATGCGCCCGTTCAGGCTGGGCACCTCGGCCAGCGCCAGGGCCACCGCCCGCCCGATGACGTGGCTGATCGACACCCGCTCGCCGGTGGTCTCCCGGAGGTGGGCGACGTAGCGGAGGACCTCGGTGCAGTCGAGGGTCAGCTTTCCGTAGATGTTCCCTTCGCGGGGCGAAGACCAGCTCGCTATGGCGAGCTTCCGGCGGACAGGCATTCCCATCCGCCCATCCTCCCACACCCGGGGTTCCATGCTGTTCTTGATGCCGCTCGCCTTCGCCGCCACGCAGGTCGAGGCCGACACCGTGGTCGCCTTCCTGGGCGACCAGGGGCTCACGAACCGCAGCCGCGCGGTGCTCCGGCTCGTGAAGGACGCGGGGGCGCAGCTGGTCCTCCACGCCGGAGACCTCGACTACGTGGGCCAGCCCGACGCCTGGGAGGCGATGATCACCGACGAGCTCGGGGCCGACTTCCCCTACCTGGTGGCGATCGGCAACCACGACACCCAGGACTGGGATCGCTACGTGGTGCACCAGGCCGCACGCCTGGTACGCACGCCCGAGGTGCAGTGCGAAGGCACCGTGGGTGCGATGTGGACCTGCACCTTCCGCGGGCTGGAGGTGCTGGTGAGCGGGGTGGGCGTGAAGCTCAGCGGCACGAAGCAGGAGCACGAGGCCTGGCTGCGCAGCCAGCTCGACGCGAGCGAGCACGCCTGGTCGGTGTGCATGTGGCACAAGAACCAGGCGGCGATGCAGACCGGGGGCAAGCACGACGAGACCGGGTGGGGGGTCTACGAGGCCTGCCGCGAACACGGCGCGCTCATCACCACGGGGCACGAGCACGCCTACAGCCGCACCCACCTCGTCACGGCCTTCTCGGACACGCCAACCGTGGCGCCCGGGCCCCTGGTGATCGGGCCGGGCCAGACCGTGGCCTGGGTGAGCGGGCTGGGCGGTGTGGGCGTACGGGAGCAGAAGCGCGAGGGCGACCACTGGGCGTCGGTGTGGACGAAGACCCAGGGCGCGTCGCCGGGGGCGCTGATCTGCACCTTCGCCCCCGACGGACGCCAGGACGTGGCGAGCTGCAGCTTCCGCGACATCTCGGGACAGGTGCCCGACACCTTCGAGCTCCAGCTCGCCCCAGCGGCGCCGGAGGATCAGACCCCGAGCAGCAAGTAGCCGGCGAGGAGGGTCGCCACCCCGAGGATGACCCAGAGCGAGGTCGGCATCGGGCGTGCCCCCTGGTCCGTGGGCAGCTCGGTGTCGGCGTAGTCGAGGATCCACTGCCGGACGAGGGGCTCGGCCCACGCTTCACGGGCGAGCACGCAGCGGTCGCCGTGGGTGCGGGCGAGGGCTTCGACCTGCTCGGGTTCCCCGAGGTCGAAGGACGTGGGACCGAGGTCGCCGCGGCTCCAGGAGGCGCGCCAGCGCGGTCGCCCCTCGACCACCACCACCTCTTCCCAGGCCCGCCCCTCCGGCGTGTGCTGGGCCTGCCACCACACGCGCATCGGGCCGTTGACGTTGTGGGCGAGGCGCTGGACCTCGGCGCTGCGCGCCAACCGCCAGAGCAGGTCGGCGTTCGCGCGCAGGGTCCTGGCCCGTTCGTCGGTCATGCCCCATCGTAGCCCCGCTGGGCAGCGTCGGTCTGCCCGTCGTCGTCCGAGAGGCGCGGGTCCGCGGGGTAGGCTTTCGACATGTCCCAGCCCGCAACGTTCCTGACCACCGTCGTGCCCGAGGAGGCCGAGGGCGAGCTGGCCGAGGCCTATGCGGCGTGCGGTCAGAAGCCGGGCGCGTCGGCGAACATCATCGTGAGCCAGAGCCTGCATCCAGCTGCGATGACCGCGCACTACCAGCTCTACCGCACGCTCATGTTCGGTCGTTCACCCTTGTCTCGGTCGGAGCGGGAGCTGGTGGCCGTGGTCGTGTCGGCGGCCAACGACTGCTTCTACTGACTGGAGCACCACGGAGAGGCTCTCCGTCGAACGCTCCGGGACGATGCGCGCTGCCAAGCCCTGATCGCGGACTGGCGCACGGCCCCGATGTCCGAGCGCGAGCGCGCTCTCTGCGTCTTCGCGGACCGGCTCGCGGTGGCCCCCGCGTCGATCGACGCTTCGGCCCACGACGCCCTGCGGCACGCCGGGCTCGACGACGAGGCCCGCCTGCACCTCATCGAGGTCGTGGGCTACTTCTCCTTCGTGAACCGCCTGGCCGAAGGCGCTGGGGTGCAGATCGAGGCTGGTCACACCCCCATCCTGGAGCGTCTTGGCGCCGCCCTCGCTGACTGAGCACCTCCTCGGGAGCTGGTAGACTCCGGTGGTCGCCGGGGCCCAGGATGGCAGGTCGATCGCAGCTCGCGTTGTTCGCCTTCGTCGCGGCGCTGCTGGTTCTGCTGGGTGGCGGGCACCTCTACTCGCCGGACGCCGTGATCATGTTCCGGATGTCCGAGGCCTTGCTCCAGGGGCAGCTCGCCTTCGACCCCCACGGCCAGATCGGCCTGGGGGGCACCGAGGCCGGTGACGGGCTCCTGTACACGAAGTACGGCCTCGGGATGTCCCTGGCGGGCTTGCCGCTGGTGGCGCTCGGGCAGCTGCTGGACGGCGTGTCGGCCGCGGCCGAGCAGGGCGTGTTCCACACCCCGGCCACCGCACTCGGGCCGGAGAACTGGAGCGGGCCGCCGGCCGGATGGAAGGACGACCGCGCCTTCCGATGGATCTGGTACGGCACGGGTCCGGCGAGCTTCGGCACGGCGCTGTCCGCCTGGCTCTTCTCCTGGGTGAGCGCGTTCGCCACGGCAGGCTGTGCGGTGGTGGTGGCGCGGCTGGTGGAGCTCTTGGGCATGGCCCGCCGCACCGCGCTGCTCACCGCGCTCGCCGTGGTGTTGCTGTCGCCGATGCTGCACTACGGGCGCGAGGGCTGGTCGGAGCCGCTGGCCACCCTGTTCACGCTCGGCATCCTGGAGCGGGTCCTCGTGCATCGCCGCACGGGCGCCACGGGCGCCCTGGTGGTCGCGGGGGCGCTGGGGGGTGGCCTGGTGCTGACGAAGGTGGCCTTGGTGCTCCTGGCCCTGCCGTTGTGCTGGATGCTGCTGGACGGGAAGCGCGCATGGGGTCGTCTGCTGCCGGTGGCGCTGGGTGCTGCGCCGATGCTCGCGTTGATGGGGGCCTACAACGCAGCCCGCTTCGGGTCCCCGATCGCCACGGGGTACGGCGAGGAGCTCGCCTTGTGGACCACGCCCTGGCAGGTGGGGCTCTCGGGTCTCTGGGTGGGGCCGAGCCGAGGGCTCTTCTGGTTCGCGCCGCTCCTGTGGACGGCCGCCGTGGGCTGGTCGGCGCTGGACCGGGAGGGTCGCCGTCTGCTCGGAGCGGGGCTGGCCGGGCTCGTCCTGCTGAGCGTCTTCTACTGCCGTTGGTGGGCGTGGGAGGGCGGCTGGTGCTGGGGCCCCCGCTTCCTGTTGCCCGCGCTGCCCTGGGTCCTGTTGGCGGTGGCTCCCGTGCTCGACGGTCGGGTGGTGGGCTGGCGTCGAGGGGTGGGCGCCTTGGGGCTGCTGGCCGGCGGCGTGACCTCCTGGCTCTCGATCCGCGTGAACCCCCACGACTACTACCAGTGGCTCAAGGCCTGGGCCCTGGACAACCCCACGCACTGGTCGGCGGGCGACTGGTCGGACCTCGCGCTCTACGACTGGCAGTTCTCGCCCCTGCTCACCTGGTGGCGCTTCCCGGTCACCGAGACGAACCTCGCCGCCCACGTGGTCGGGCATCACGGTGTGGTGGAGGGGACCTTGGCCCTGGCGCTCGTGGTGGCGCTGGTGGCGGCCGTCTGGCTGTCTCGGGCGTTGCGCGCGGGAGCGCCGTAGGGCGCGCCTCGGGTCAGCACGAAGCGGGTGGCCGAACGCTCCCAGGACCGCAGGGTGTCGATCACCACGGGGGGGACCGTGGCCGCGCGCCGCCGCAGCAGCTCGACCGCCTCGTCGAGCTCGTGGCTGGCCAACCACTGCTCCAGGCCCACCCGCTCCAGGCGGTAGCGGTCCACCACGTCGCGGCCCAGGCAGCGGCCCAGGCGTTCGAGCTGGAAGCGCTCGGAGGGCGTGACAGCGTGGGGCGGCACCAGGATCTCGAGGTCCGGGTTGACCCAGATCCGGGGGCGCGAGGGCTCGCCTCCGCCCGTCCTGGCCCACACCTGTCCGTCGGGTGTGGCCGCGAACACGCCCTCGGCGCGACGGACCAGCCCGAGCCGCTCGGCGACGGAGAGCAGGTCCCCGAGAAGTCGTCCCTCGACAGCGCCGAAGGCCTCTTCGGTCCACGGCATGCGGCGGCCTCGAAGCGCCGGGTACACGACCAGGCCTTGCACGATCCAGGGCGCGAACACCACCTCCCGGTGCTGCTCGTGCAGGAGCTCCACGACGATCAGCTCGTCGATGGCGTCGGCCCCCGCCTGGCGGAGGGCGGCGCGGAGGGCCGGCACCAGGGCGGCGAGATCGGGCTCGACCAGGCGGCGCACGAGGCGGTGCACCGCCTCGGCCGTGTCGCCGCGGAGCAGCTCGTCGATGCCGGGCTCGAGGTGCAGCGCGCGGGTGGTGGGCGCCATCTCGACCGCGCCGAGGGCCTCGAGGGCGCCCAGGGCTCGTGCCCAGCGGGTGGAGAGCTGGCCGCTGGCTGCGACCTGGCTGTCGCCGAGGCGTCGCCCGAGCTTCTTGGTGGTGGCGCGGTCCAGCGAGCCGGCGTGGGTGCGTCGCGGGCGATGGTGCGCCAGGGCCGCGGCCAGGGCCGCCAGGTCGTGCAGCAGGTCGACGGGACCCGGTCGGGGGGCCGACAGGTCGTCGGTGGGCGGCATCACCGCCTCGTCGAAGTCGTAGGCCAGGGGTGCCGGCTCGGTCAGGTCCGGGTGCAGGCGGTAGCGGCCGGTCCGAGGCTCGCTCGCGGCCTGCACCTCCTCGAGGAGTCCGGCGGCGTGCAAGGCATCGACGTGCGCCGCCTCGTGCACCGGATCCCAGGCGTGGGCGCCGAGGACCTGGCCTTCGCGTGCGTGGCGCTGGGCCCGCTCCAGCACGTGCCGAGTTCGCGGACGAAGGGCCTCGACGCGTTCGGCGAGATCGTCGCGTGCGGCGGCCACCTCGGTGGTCGTGCGCCGTGCATTCCGCACCAGCACGGAGATGCCGGCTTGGCGCAGGGAAGGCAGGGCGCGCTGGATCTCGGGGGCCACCCGACGGCGGAGTGGGTCGAGGACCTCGACGGTCAGCGCGTCGAGATCGAGCACGGCCGCGAGCTCGGACCAGCACGCCTCCTCGGCGACCTGCAACACGTTCATCCGGCGACCTCGATCCGGTAGGGGTAGCCCTGTTCGGCCAGGAAGAGCTGGCGCCGCTCGGCGAAGTCCTGCTCCCGGCTGTCGGCGGTCACCACCGTGTAGAAGGTTGCGGTGTTGGAGCCGGCCTTCGGGCGCAGCACGCGGCCGAGCCGCTGCGCCTCCTCCTGGCGGCTGCCGAAGGTGCCGGAGATCTGCACGGCCACGCTCGCGTCCGGCAGGTCCACGGCGAAGTTCCCCACCCTGGACAGCCCCAGCACCCGGATCGCGCCGGCCCGGAAGGCGGCGAAGAGCTGGTCGCGCTCCTTGTGGGGGGTCTTGCCGGTGATCACGGGGAAGTCGAAGCGACGTGCCAGGAAGCGCAGCTGGTCGACCCAGGTGCCGAGCACGAGGATCGCCTCGTCGGGGTGCCGGGCCAGGAGCTTCTCCACCACGGGACCCTTGCGGGCGTTCAGCGCGGAGAGCTTCGACTTCACGCGGGGGCTGGCGCTCACGTAGGCGGCGCGATCGGGACCGGAGAGCGCCACGCGCACCTCGACGCACGTGGCGGCCGCGATCCAGCCCTGGTGCTCCAGCTCCTTCCAGGGGAGGTCGAAGCGCTTGGGTCCGATGAGCGAGAAGACGTCACCTTCGCGTCCGTCCTCTCGGACGAGGGTGGCGGTCAGGCCGAGCCTCCGGCGAGCCTGCAACCACGCGGTCTCCCGGAAGATGGGCGCCGGCAGCAGGTGCACCTCGTCGTACACGATGAGGCCCCAGCGACCTTCGTGGAAGAGGCGGAAGTGCGCCGGCGGTTCGTGCTTCGCGGGGCGCCACGTGAGCAGTTGGTAGGTGGTGAGGGTGACCGGGCGCAGCTCCTTGCGGGCCGACGAGTACTCCCCGACCTGATCCGGCTCCAGCGTGGTGTGCTCGAGGATGGCGCGCTTCCACTGCAAGAGCGCCGTGTGGCCCGTGCACAAGACCAGCGTGCGCATGCCGAGCCGCGCCATGGCGGCGATGCCGACCAGGGTCTTGCCCGCGCCGCAGGGCAGCACCACCACGCCGCTCCCGCCGGCCGGTCCCGTCATGAACGCGTCGACTGCGGAGACCTGGTAGCCACGGAGCCGGCAGCGCCGGTCGAGCTGCAGCTCCAGGGGCTCCCCGTCGTCGAAGCCCGCGAGGTCTTCCACGGGGTGGCCGCAGCTGGTGAGCACCTGCTTGAGCTCCCCGCGTCGCTGGGGACTCACCCGCTGGGCGCAGGGCCCGAGGGGCTCGCCGAGGAGGTCCTGCACGGGCTTCAGGTGCCGCACGGCGTCCAGGTCCAGCGGGTCGTCGGCCTCGAGCGCCAGCCAGTCCCCGTCACGCACGAGGCGGAGCCGACCGTAGCGCCCCATCTTGTCGTGGATGCTGACCGGGATGTGGTCGGGCACCGGGTACTTCGCGAGCCGTGCGAGGAGCTCGACCACCGACTCGGCGGTGTGTCCTGCGGAGGCTGCGTTCCAGAGCGAGAGCGGCGTGATGCGCCACGTGTGCACGTACTCCGGGCTCTTCACCAGCTCGGCGAAGGCGAGCAACGCGTCGCGGGCCTCGTCGGCGCGACGGCTCATCGTCTCGAGGAGGACCGTGTGGTCGCCCTGCACGATCAGCGGGTTCGATGGATCGAAGCTCACGGCCTCGGTCTACCGCGTTCGGGGTGGTCGGGGTGGTCGGGCACCGGGCCGGGGAGGGGTCCGCTACTCGAAGCTCAGGCTCAGGCTGCAGTCCACCGGCTCGTCGTCGCCGGGAGGTCCGCGCACCACGGCCGCCGCCTCCGTGCCCCCGGCCGCGGAGAGCCCGCTCGTGAGCTGCAGCTCCACGGTGAAGGCCATCACGCACTCCGCCAGATCCGGGCAGGACTCGGTCCAGTCACCGGCGTAGAGCTCGATGACGGCGTCGCTCTCGGTCTCGAAGGCGGTGCTCTTGCTGTCGAGCACCACGTCGTTGCGTCGGAGCATGGTCATCACGGCTGCGTCGCCGAGATCCTCGTCCCAGCGCCCGGGCTCCAGGCTCGCGGTGATCATCGCCTCGCCGTCGAAATACGAGCTGTGCTCGGCCTCCGAACCCTCGGGGAAGCAGGCCCCGTCGGCGGTGAGCGTGAGCGTGCGGGTCTGGATGGGGAGATCCGCCTGCAGATCGATCGCGGGCCCTTCGACCGTGCCGAGGACCTCCCAGCGGACCGGCAGGCAGGCGAGCAGCAGCAGGGTCATGGCACCTTCTCCGCGATCTCGCCGACGGTGGCGTAGCGCACCAACCCGGCCTGCTGCTGGCTGTGCACGTGGGCGAGGAAGCGATCGAGCGCGGCCACCGCGCTGGCGTCGGGGCCCGAGGTGGCGTCGCGGCCCGGCACGTACTCGGTCAGGTGCGTGACGAAGCCCCAGGCGGCGGGTTCTTCGGGCTTGTAGAGGTCCATGTAGGTCAGGGCGTTGTCGAACCAGGTGGTGAGCTGGGCGAAGCTCGTGTCGTCGAGCACATCGGCGATGCGCCCAGCCACCAGCATGCCCGACATCGGCACGTGGTCCACCAGCACGAGCGATCCCGAGGGGTCGTGCACGCACGGATCGCTCGCGGAGGGTCGCCAGGGGAACAACAGGTTGCCGGTGACCGACCACATGCCGTTGCCTTCGCCGAAGCTCGAGCAGCTCTCGGCCAGCGGGTTGTTGCGGTCGCCGGGGCTGAAGTTGACCGACGCCACGGTCATGCCCAGCGCTTCGACCTGCCCGAGGTGGCTGGCGATGCCGCTCTTGGCGCTGGCGCCCGAGGAACGCTGGGACCAGGCGAGCACGCCGCTCCCCACCGTGGGGCGGGCGCCGGTGGCCTTCTCGATGACCTGCGCGGTGCTGGTGAGGCGGCTCGCGCTGTGGGTGTGCAGGCCGATCTCGTGGCCGCCCTTTCGCAGCCGGTCCCAGACCCCCGGGTCGTGTTCGGCCAGACCCTTGGCGGTGCCGCTGACCAGCTCCAGGGTGAGCTTGACGCCGTAGCGGTCGGCGGTGCTCGCGATCGCGTCGAGCGTGGCCAGCATGTTGGCGGCGCGCTGTTCGTCGAGCTGGGTCATGCCCTGGTCGTGGTAGGGCAGGTGCTCGCCGCTCATGTGGGCATGCACGGCGTAGAAGAAGTCGATCGGCGGCGTGGTCCCCGGCACGGGGTCGCCGGCCAGGATGCTGGGGTCGGGCGTGACCGCGCTGATGCTGCCGGCGCCGCGGGGCCCTCGCGGCCCGCCGCCCGGAAGCCCGGCCTTGCCCCGGGGACCCGTGGGTTGGCGCCGCTCGGCGACCGGCACCGGCTCGGGGGTGCTGGCAGCTTCCGTGGGCGCGAGGCCGCAGGCCAACAGCCAGATCACTCGGTGACCTCGGCCGGGTCGGTGGGAACGTCCGCGCCCTCCGGAGCTTCGGCCCCCTCGGACGGCGGCGGCTCGGCCGCTTCCGGGGCTTCTTCCGCGTCGGCCTGCAGCGCGGCGGAGCTGTGCAGCGCTTCGAGCCACGCCGGGGTGTGGTCGAGGGTGAGCTCGAGGGTGAGGTCCACCCCGGCCAGGGTGATCGGGTCCTCCAGACCGCCCTCGGGGTCGGTGGGGTCGGGGCCGTCGCCGGTCTCGTCGACCAGGGTCGAGACGTGGATCGGGTCGTCCCACGTCGCGGGCGCGGTGACCTCGAACGCGCCGCCGTCGAGCTGGGCCACGTGCAGCACCCTCGGTCGCTGCACGCCGTCGTCGTCCTCGATGACCAGGAAGTCGACCTGGCCCTTGTCGGCGTCCTGCACGGTGCCGCGGATGGTGATGGTCGCGTCGCCGAGCTCGAAGCTGGGCAGCTCTCCGGCGGGCGCGCCAGCCGGTGCGGCGCCCTCCGCCCCGTCGGCGGGCGGTTGCGCGCCTCCGTCTTCTTGTGGCGGACCGGGCTCACCGGAGGGCTGGCCGCCCTCCCCGTCGGTGGGCGGAGGCGGCGCACCACCGGGGGCCTGCCCCGAGGGGCCGCCTCCGGGGCCCTGGAGCTGGGCGGCCATGTCGGGGGGCTCCTCGGGACAGCCCCACAGGGCGACGAGGGCGAAGCAGAGGGTGCTCATGGGATCGAACGGTAGGATGGCGCCGCACGCATGTCCACCCTCCGCCGCATCGGTGCTCGACTGGCCCTGGTCCTCGGCGGGATCCTGGCGGGTCTCCTGCTGGTCGAAGGATGGTTCCGTCTGCGCCAGCCCCTGGGGCCCGAGGCGATCCTCTTCAACGCGCCCGGGTTCTCGCCGCTCGACCTCTACGACCAGGTCCCCGAGCTCATCACCAGCCCCCACCCCGGGTGGACCGGCTGGATCTCCACGATGGAGTACCGCACCCGGGTGAGCATCAACGAGCTGGGCCTCCGCGGTCCAGAGCTCGAGGACAAGGGCGACGCGCTGCGGATCCTGGCGGTGGGCGACTCCTTCACGATGTCGGTGCAGGTCGACCTCGACGACACCTTCCAGTCGGTGCTCGCCGAGGGCCTCGAGGAGCGGCTGGACCGGCCGGTCGAGGTGCTCAACGGCGGGGTGGACGGCTACGGCAGCCAGCAGGCCACCCTGCGCGTGGAGCGGCTCGCCGACGCCGCCGAGCTCGACGCCGCC
>Ga0209992_10000714_pt1 | contig 41284 bp, 29 predicted proteins | sample 2SBtaG_2_FD_182564 | JGI IMG/M metagenome (GOLD analysis project Ga0209992, IMG submission 182564) | Deep subsurface microbial communities from Kolumbo volcano to uncover new lineages of life (NeLLi) - 2SBTROV12_ACTIVE470 metaG (SPAdes)... | ecosystem: Environmental > Aquatic > Marine >...
GCGGCGGGGCCAAGGCGTACTACGCGGCAGCCGAGACCGTGCGAAGGCACCAGCTCCTGATCGTGTACGGCTGTGCCCTCGGGCAGGTCTGCCAGTACGTCACAGCCGAGCGAAGTCCCACAGGCCGGGGCTTCAGCTTGTTCACCAGGTCTCTCGTCGACGCCCTGGCGGCTGGCCCTTGCACCATCCAGGACCTGCTCGACCGGACCCAGGAAGGACTGGACACCCTGGTCAAGGAGCTCAACGCCGCCGCGTCCGACGGCGAGTCGCGCTTTGCACAGCAGACCCTGCACAAGGAGGTCAACACCACCCAAGGCAGTCAGCTCTGGGCCCTGAGCCTGACCGGAGAGTCCTTCGAGGACGAACAGGACCCCTGGTACTCCCTGGTGACCCATGCCGGGCTCTGGGAGCTGTCAGAGGAACGGGATCGGGAGCGCTGGGTGGCCTGGGCCGGCCAGGTGGCCGAGTGGTGCAGCGTGATCACCCAGGCGTCGGCCGACGACCGGACCGGGGATCCCTGGGCTCACCCGGACCACCTCGCAGGCGTGCTGGAGACCCTCGAGGAGCGCGTCGATGCCTGCAAGGGGCTGCAGCTGACCCCCCCAGAGGCCGCGCTGCTGGCGGTCGCACCCCTGGTGAGAGAGGCCGTGATCGCCCAGGGTCTGAGCGGTCTTGCGTCGGCCGATGTCCACGACATGACCGTGCGCAAGAACCCCAGCGAGAGCCGGAGCCAGCTCCAGCGCACTCACCACCGCCATGCAGCGCTGGCCAGCCACGGGGCGCGGCTGGACGGACTGGGTCTCGAGGACCAGGCCGGCGCCATCGCGTGGTGGCTGGCCTACCGCTGCCTCTTCCGGGACCCAAGCTTCTGGATGGCCCCGCCGTCCGGCATGGCCGACGGCTTCCCCAAACCGCCCGAGCCCCTGCACGACGATCTGGGCACACTGGACCTCGTCTGGCGTCTCGCCTGCGCCATCCACGGGGACCCCTGCAAGCTCTTGGGCCCCACCGACAAGTGCGGGGTGCCCGCTCGCTGGGAGGTCGGCCGGGGCGCGGGAATAAAGCGCCTGCGCCCTCGGATGCTGGGCATCCTGCTCAGCCTGGCAGGCCGGCTGAGCCTGGACCTTCGGAACGCGCCCGAGGTCCTGGTGTCCCACATCGGTCTGTCCGACCCGCTGGACATGAACCGGGTCGCCGGCCGCGTCCTGAGTGCTCGATGGACCCGCGCAGGGGGGGCCCAGGAAGCGTCCGGGCGCTCGCTGGCCCTCCGGCTGCGTTGTCGCCACCCGGCTGTCGACCACGCCCTGCGGCTCATGGTCCAGGCCGCCGACGACGTGCTGCGCGAGATCCAGGGAATCATCCGAGACGTCAGCGGCCTGGAGTCCCTGGCCCAGGGCCTGCCCGAGCGCCTCACAGCCGACGAGCTCCTGCCGGAGTCGGTAGACGGCGCACCGGCCTACCAGACACCCCACGTTCGGTTCGAGCTCGGCCACAAGGAGGTCCGCCAGCTGCTGATGGGCGAGCGTCTCTACGGAGAGCCCGAGCTGGCCGTTCGGGAGCTGTACCAGAACGCACTGGACGCGCTGCGGTACCGCGAGGCCCGGGAGCGCTGGCTGCAGAGGCCCGACAGCAAGGTCAGGTTCGCACCGGTTCAGCCTCCCAGCATCCGCTTCCACCAGTCCGAGGCAGACGGACGCCCCTACCTGCTGTGCGTCGACAATGGGGTCGGCATGGACCTGGACACCGTACGAGAGTGCTTCGCCCAGGCCGGAAAGCGCTTCTGCGAGATGCCGAGCTACCTGGAAGAGTCCTGGCGCTGGAAGAAGGCCGGGCTGGCGGAGCTGCATCCGAACAGTCGCTTCGGTGTCGGTGTCTTCAGTTACTTCATGTTGGCGGACGAGATCGAGGTCGAGACCTGTCGGTTCCTGGAGAGTGGGGAGCGCGGGCCCGTGCTCAGCGTGAAGATCAGCAGCGCGGGGGCACTGTTTCGGATCAAGCTCAAGGAGGATCGGGCGTGGCTGGAGGACACGGGGACGGCGATTCGGTTGTGGTTGAAGCCGCAGGAGTCGAGCGACGCCCGTGAGGACCTGGATCCCGACTATGTCGACTGCATCGCCGGGCTCCAGGAGCTGCTGATGGTGGCCGAGTACCCCACGTCTGCCACAGGACCCGGACTGGCGGTCACGTGGCAACCCGGCGAGCTCAGGCGACCGCTGGGGAACTCCCCGTTCCCCAGCCGAGACGAGCAATGCCAGGCCTGCCAGACCCGCGAGCCAGGGGTCTGGTGGGTCACGGAGGAAGGTGGGTTCCTGTCTGATGGCCTGACGACAAAGGGGCGACTCTCGCCTGCCATCGTCGATCTGCGCGGCGGCGATGAGCGGGAACTGTCGGTAGACCGAAAGACCCTCTTGTCATGGAACAGGGAGGCGACTCGGGCCCGCCTGTTGCGGGCGGTCCCGGACCTGGTCGCGTGGGGTGGGCTCACGTTTGTGTGGTTGTGGGCACTCGACAGAGCCGATCCCCTGCTGGCGATCCACGTCGAACAAGCGCTCATTCGTCTCGAGCCAGATGTCAGCATTCCGCTGTCTGCTGCGGATCGAAGACGGTTCCGCCTGGCAGACGTGGGGATCTGGCAAGCGGATCGCAGACTCCTGGGATTCAGAAACCGGGGTGCGACCGCGGCCCGGCGCTCGTCACGCTTCCCGAGCATGATCGATGGGTCCACCGGCATGGAGAGCATCACGCCCGTTCTCCTCCAGCGGATCGCCACATGGGTCAGTCTGGATCGGGACCTGATGACCAGCCCAGTCCTGCAGCGGATGCCGATGACCCAGGTGCGGCCCGGCCGCCTGGGCAGTATCCAGAGCTTCCTTCTGCGCTCGCCCGGGCGGCTGAGACTGGTGGTGCCTTCGTTCAATGCAGCTGAGTCACTCACCCGCGCGGCCCTCGTGGTGCCACGCCTGCTCTCCGTCGAAGCGGACGCAGTGATCGCCGGGCTCGAGGGTCTGGGCTGGTGCGAGATCGCTGGGACAGAAGATGCGATCGCCGCCTTGCAGGCCGGCCTACACCAAGACGATGATCTCGTGGCCCTGCTCCTGGACACCGGGGATCCCGAACACGGTCTACACATCTCGGGTGCCGTTCCCCTGTACCCAGACCTTGTGGTCGCCTATGCGAGGCGGACCGGGCGGGACCTCAGAGCGGCGGCAGAGAGGTTGATGCCACTGGCGATCGACAGCTGGGAGCGCGCTGCGCTCTCGGCTGCACCAGCGTGCCGGGTCGGCCCACTGGAGCGGGCCATCCTGGAGGCACACTGGGACTCGGCGACCTTCCTGGTCCTGGCCCACCAATTCAAGCTCGCCCTGGGCGAGCTCACCCGCACTGTGGACCGATTCCTCCCGACCGACTCGCCCCAGAGCCTCATCGCGATTCCCGATGACTTGGTCGACTACACCCCCGACCAGACCGACCGACTGTTCATCACGTCGGTAGACGATCCCGGTGGCAACGGTCACCGAAGTCACCTGGGCCTTCGCAGACTCCTGGATCAGCTGCAGAAGGACGACAGCTGGGCCGCAGCGCGGGTCGCACGGCTGCGCCGGCTCGGCGTACCATTCGACGTGGCGCTCGAGGCTCCGGTCGCCCAGGCCAGACAAGCCGGAGTCTCGGTCGGATCTGTCGTCCGAAGAGAGCCCTTGGCCCTGACGCTGATGGCCGACGAACACCTGGCCCGTCTGGATCAGATCTTCGTGGACGACCTCGACCTGGTGGTCTTCCCGAGCCTGTGCCAGGAGCAAGCCAGACACGCACTAGGCGATGATCGACTCCTCCTCGATGTTGCGCGGGTCTTAGAGGTGGCCAAGTCGGCGGGCCTTGGACCCGAGGAGCTCCGGGTCCGTCTCCTTCGCAGCCTCGCCATGTGCAACGACGTCCAGCTTGACGAGCTGGCCCTGCTTCTACTTTCAGCGGCACTGAGTGAACCCATTCCCCGGGTGGTAGAGACTCTCCGTGACGCAGGGCCCATGCGGCCAAGAGACCTCCACGAAGACTGGCACCGAACGACAGCCGAGCGACCGGTCGTCCAGTCCGACCTCGACTTCCTCCTTCGCGGGAGGCGTGACTTCGTTCCGATGACGGGACGCACGGCCCACGTGGACGCGCCGTTCCTGCGGACTCTCGAAGAAGGTGAGGACCCGGTCGCTCTCCTCGAGGACGCGGCGGCCATCGCAGAGTGCGGCATACGCATGGAGCTGTCCACTGCGGCGCTGTACTGCCTGGTGGGCAAGCACCCGGAGTTCCTGCACGCCTACCTGGACAGTCCCGCCCTGAGCCGCCCCCCGCCCCAGACCGAACTCGACGCCGTTGCCGTCCTGCCGCATGATCCGCTGGACGCGAAGCTGCTCTGGTGGGACCAGGCCGAGGGGCCGACGGAATCCTTGAAGCCCCTGTCCCTCCTGAGGTGTTCGGTCCTGCTCCAGGAGTCCTATGAGGCGTCCTTGCTCAGGGCCCGAAGGCTGGCCCCTCTGGGGGTGGCCGTCGAGCAGAACATGCCAAGCCCCGGCAGCTTGATCGCGCTGGCCGCAGAGCTCAAGCGACCACTGGGCAAGGTCTTTGCCACACTGCCCGTCACCCTGCGCTCCGTGTTGATCCCGTCTTGGACCTGGCTGGGATGCAAGGACGTCCCGTCTGCCCTCGACGGCGGCATCGCAACCGTGCTCGCCGGACCCTGGGTCTTCACGGACCTGCGCGTCCTTGAGCTGTTGAGCCATGACGCCCTTGCGGCCATCCCCGAAGAACGCGTCTTGAAGGGACTGAAGCTCACGCGCGAATGGCTGGCTGCCTTGGGGCTCTTTGCTTCCTCGGAGCGCCTCAATCCCGCCGAGCTCGTGATCTACTCGAAGACCCGGCAGCAGCCCCTTGCAGGGCTCCACCATCGACTCCCTCTGGACGTCTGGCCTCTTGGGGTGGCCGCGGGCGAACTACCGAACATCGTGGCCGACCGGGTCGATCTCGTGCTCATCAGTCGAGACTGCGACGGGGTGAAGCCATTCGTGACCTCGGGACTGACCATGTCGCACGTCCTCCAGGTCGCCGATGCCACCGCTACACCCGTCCCCGAACTCGTCGCCCGCGCCCGCGCCCTCGCCCCCCTCGGCTTCGGCATCCGGGACAGCCCTGGCGGCCTCGCCGACTCCTGGACCGACGACTCCGAAGGACCCGAGCAGCCAGACGCCAGACCGTCCGTCGAACCCGAGCTCGACGCCTGAACTGCGCGACCTACAGCGCCACCCCAACCTCCAGCTCCTGGCTCGGCGCCTCCGTCTCCCAGGCCTTCAGCGTCGTGCCGCCGGCGACCCCGGTGATGCTGAATGACACCGCATCCGCCACACCGTCGCCGTTGGAGTCCACGTCGTGGGCCAGCTCGGCCACGGCCAGTTCGCCCAGCACGCCGACCAGGCTGCCCAGCTCCTCGACCGTCGACGCGGGGAAGGCACCGGTCAGGGTGTAGACCAGGTCGTCGCCCTGGCGCTCGCCGGTGATCTGGGCGTCCAGGACATAGGCGTGGGCCGACTCGCCGTCCACGCTCAGGGGCAGGTACCCATCCATCACTGCGGTCGCGAAGGTGCCGCCGTCGTCAGCGGTCACGGGCAGGGCGAAGCCCAGACCGGGGGCCTGGATGCGCACGGCGCTGTCGATGGACTTGACCGGCCCCACCAGGACGTGGTCGTCGCTCAGCACGCCGACGATGTTGCTGCGCTCGAGCAGCAGGGACAAGAGCGCCCGGGAGTCCGTGTTGCCGCCGAAGCGCAGCACCTCGGGGGCGTCGGTCAGCATCCAGGCCTCGCCCTGGGCTGGCGCGGCGGAGCTGATGTCCTGGACCAGCACGCTGCCGTCGGCGGCGGTGGCGACCAGCTCGTAGTCGACCCCCTCGGGCAGGTCGGCGATGGGCTCGCAGACCGCGGCCTGGGTCGCCACGTCCAGGGTGCACGCCGGGCGCCAGGTCCGTCCGCCGCCGCTGACCTCGACCTGGGGCGGCGCGGAGAGCTGGTCTTCGCCCAGAGAGACCCGCACCTGGAGGTCGCCCCGCAGCGCCATGGAAGCCTGGGCCGGGAAGGCCACCAGGTCCTGCTCGCTGGCCGGCACTTCGCAGCCGATAGCGCCCAGTCCCAGCAGGGCGGAGAGCAGGGCGGCGAGGCGGCGGTGGGGGGTGCTGGACATGTTGGCTCCGTGTTGCCCTGCAGAAAAGCAAGGGGTGTGCCAAGCAGGGCTCGCGCCGTAATTTCAGATGCTTGAGCCGAAAGTGTCCGCGGTTGTCACGACGGTGCGTCTGGCCGGAGCGCGCCTGCGTTCCAGCGCGTCGCGGCAGGCCGTCGGCCCTACAACCCGGCCCCGCTGATCCGACAGGTTCCCCACGAGGAAGCCATGACGCCCGAGATCCGCGGCCTGCTGGACCAGCTGCAAGCGGCAGAGGACTTCGAGACCGCCGCCCAGGCCACCCTGGAGGCCCTGCTGCGGGTGGCTGAGCGCGCCCTGGCCAGGTCCGTCGACGGCCCCCACCAGGCCACCCTGCTCCAGGCCTTGATCCACCTCCGGCCCGATCGGGGCTATCGGGGCCTGTCCGTGAGGCGGGCGCGACCCGGCCCAGGGAACCAGGACGCCACACCGCTGACGTCGAGCACCGCCTGGCGCTGGATCGAGAGCCGGCGCCAGGCCGCCATCTTCGACGTGACGATGAAGGCCTTCTGGCACGGCGACGGACCGCCGGTGTCCTTGGACCGGGCCAGCCCCTTTCAGAGCTGCAGCGCCCTGCTCGGCCACGGGGCCACCCACCTGGTGCTGCTCCCACTGGGCCGCCGCGGCGACCAGGTCGACGGCATGGTGTCGCTGGAGCTGAGCTGTCGAGAGGCCATCGGGGCCCGCTTCACCCGGCTGGCGTCGGGCATGGCCGACCTGCAGTTGCTGGCGGACCTGGCTGCGCCGACCCTCGCGGCCCTGCCCCAACGGGCGGTCGACGAAGCGCAGACCTGTGACCTGCTCCCGGTCATCGGACGCTCGATGGCGCCCATCGTGGCGATGCTGGGCGCTTTTGCCCGCTTCGACGAGACGCTTCTGTTGCGCGGGGAGACCGGGACCGGCAAGAGCCACCTGGCTCACTGGGTCGCCAGGCGCTCCGGCCGCCCCGAGGGGCCCTTTGTCACCGTCCAGCTCCACGCGCTGCCCGAGAGCCTGCGCGAGGGAGAGCTGTTCGGTTGGAGGAAGGGGGCCTTCACCGGGGCCGTGTCCGAGCGGACCGGGGCCGTTCAGCGGGCCCAGGGCGGCACGCTGTTCATCGACGAGCTGGACAAGCTGCCCACCGACGCCCAGGGCAAGCTGCTGCGACTGCTGGAGGAGCGCCGGTTCACGGTGCTCGGCGAGAGCGTCGAGCGGGCCGCCGACGTGCGCTTCGTGGTCGGCACCAACGTGGACCTGGAGGCCGCTGTGGCCGAGGGCACGGTGCTGGAAGACCTGTACTACCGGGTCAACGTGCTGCCGGTGGAGCTCCCGCCGCTGCGCGAGCGCCGGGACGAGATCCCGGCGTGGGGGGAGGCCCTGCTGCAGAGCCTGCACGACCGGCACGGCGCGGGGCGCGCCAGCCTGAGCCCGACCGCCGAGCGGCTGCTCGCCGCCCAGGACTGGCCCGGCAACCTGCGGCAGCTCAACAGCGTCATCGTGCGGGCCTATGCCCTGTCCATGGCGACCCGCGGCGGCGCTCTGGCCAACGGGGCCCACCTGGGGGCCGCCGACGTGGAGCGGGCCCTGGCCCTGGACGGCGGCGCCAAGACCCGACCGGTGCTCCAGTCCCTGCAGGCCGCGGCGGACGCCTTTGTCACCGAAGCCGAGTGGCGCCAGGAGCACGATCTACCGCCCCTGGATCTGGACCTGACCGATGCCTTCTGCGGCTGCGTCTTGACCGCAGCAGCCGAGCGGCTCGGGGACGAGAAGGAGGCCTTCCGGCTCTTCGGCCTGGAGCACCGGCTCAAGGGCGGCAGCTACCTGAAGACCTTCCGCCGGGAGCAGGAGAGGGTCGCAGCGCTGGCCGCGGCGCTGGAGGCGACGCGGAAGGCGAGCTGATCCAGTGCGCAGGAATTCAGAGCGCCTTCCCTCTTCCGCCTGAGGGACGATCAAGGCCTTCTCTTGCCGTTTCCTGCCCCCGAAACCCGCTCGCGAGACCGCTGTGGACGGCCAAGCGGAAGAACGACGAGGCTCTACTGGACGAGGCGGAAGAACCAGCGGGCTCTGAGCCTTGTGGGGCGCCGGTACCGACTACGGCGCCGGTTCGGCTGGCTCCTTGGGAGCGGGTTCTTCCGACGCAGGCGCCTCGGTCTCCTCGGTCTCGCCTTCGGGCTCCTCAGGGACCTCGGCGTCGCCCTCCGCAGGCTCTTCGGCGCCCGGATCTTCCGCCTCGCCCTCCGCCGGCTCTGCGGTGTCCGAGTCCTCCACCTCGCCCTCCACCGGCGCCGCTTCGGCCTCTGGCGCCTCAGGCTCCGCGGGCTCCGGAGCCGCCTCCGGAGCCGGCGCCGGCTCGGGCGCGGCTTTCTCGGTCTGGTCGCCCAGCAGGAAGAAGCGCGCGGTCAACCCCACCACCATCTCGCTCCGGGTGCGCAGGTCAGGGCTGCCCAACCACAGCCCCGCGTCCACTCGGGGCATCTCCCCCTGGGGCAGGGTGTAGAAGACGCTCAGCCACATGGGGATCGAGAGCTGGGGCACATAGGCCATGTCATCGACGTGGATGCCGGTGTCCAGGTGCAGTCCGACCTGTGGGATCGGATTGAAGCGGGCGCCGATGTCCGCGCGGAAGCCCACGTCGATCGAAGGCACGAACTGGGTGCGCACGAAGAGCCCCAGGTCGATGGCGAGCCGCTCCTCGAGGTGGAAGCGCATGGGCATGCCGAAGTCCAGGGTCACGTGGCGCTCGGGCCCGAAGAAGGCCAGGTCCCCGGCCACCTGGAAGCCGACCTCGTGGTCGTCGATGAACAGGGAGTAGCGGGCGCCGAGCAGCGGATCGCTCACGCGGGGCTCGAAGCTCTGAAGGCGCGGTCCCAGGAAGATCTCGATGTCGTCGGTGACGCCGAAGCGGATGGGCACGGTGACCGAGCCGCCGACGCCGGCTTCGCCGCGCACCAGAGCGGGTGAGAGCCCCACGACGAAGTCCCGCTGGCCGAGGGTCAGGTTGCGCTGGGCGGTGGACAACGGGACGTCTTCGGCGTGGGCGGTAGACAGAGCCAGAGTCAGCATCAAGGTCATGGTGGGGGTCTCCTGGGCGGATGGTAGCGCCTGCGGGCCGAGGCCAGACTTTGCGGAGGCCTGACCCCTTGGCCCTGCCCGGGGCGTGCGGGCCGGTCCGCTGGAGTCTATACATCCGGCACGCTGCACCGAGGACCCGATGACGCCCAAGCACTGGACCGCGCTAACGACCCTGACCCTGGCCCTGGCTCTCGGGGCCTGCACCGACGGCTCCGGCACCTCGGGGACCGGAAATGACTCCGCCACCGGTCAGAACGACTCAGGCACCACCACGACACCGGACAACCTCGCGGTCACCGACGCCACGGCCGTGGTGAACGACCGCACCCGCACACTCCTGAACGTCTCGTTCACCCTGTCCGACGACGCCACGACCTGGGTCACCTTTCACACCGGCGACGACGACTGGGTCTCCAGCCCCAAGGTCGACAGCACGGCTGGGGCCAACGAGACGATCATCGTGGGCGTGACCGCCGACACCGAAGTCACCTGGAAGATCATGGCCGAGGCCGGCGCGGCGGCGGCCGAGTCCGACGAACAGGTGACCACGACCGGGTCGCTGCCCTCGGACATCCCCGTGTTCGACCTCATGGAGAACGATCCGTCGGGCTGGACCCACCCCTACGTGTTCGGCAGCGTGGGCACCGACGCCGTGAACCAGTGGCTGTTGTTCATCGTGAACCGCGCAGGCGAGATGGTCTGGTACTACTACCTGGATGAGGGCTTCTGGGCGCCCTACAGCCAGATCGCCCAGGACAACCGCAGCATCCTCTACGTCGCTCGGGACACCCCCAACGACGACCGCCGCATCGTGCGCATGGGCATCGACGGTGAGATCCACAAGGAGTGGGAGCTCGACGGCCTGACCCACGCCTTTGTCGAGCTCGAGGACGAGTCCGTGGTCTACGTCCGCGAGGTCGGGACCGACGAAGAGGTCACGATGGTCAAGCCCGATGGCTCGACCCAGGTGGTCTGGACCTGTTCCGACTGGCTCCGGGACACCAACAACCCGGCCCTGCCCTGCTTCCACAACGGCCTGAACTGGTACCCCGATCGCGGCACCTTCCTGATCAGCTTCTACAACCTGAACACCGTGGCCGAAGCCGACATCGACTCCGGCACCACCATCCGGTCCTTCGGCGAGGTGGGCGGCAGCTACGGGTTCACCGATGCCGGCGTCTCCTTCGACTTCCAGCACCACCCCACCTGGACCAGCCGGGGCGGCCTGATGGTCACCAGCTCCGATCCCCCCCGAGAGACCTGGGCCCGGGAATTCGAGGTCGACGAGGCCAACGAGACCATCACCCAGATCTGGTCCCACGGCGAAGGCTACGGGCTCGAGGCCCGGACCATCGGCGAGGCCACTCGGCTGGACAACGACAACACCCTGATGAACTGGGGCTCCCACCCGCACATGCGCGAGGTCAAGCTCGACGGCACCATCGTCTGGGATGGCTACATGGATGGCGCCGCCTTCATGAGCCGAATCCACCCCGTGGTGGACCTGTACGACTTCTATTGCCCTGGCTGCTACGAACAGACCGAGTAGTAAGGGTCGCGTGACCCGCCCCTTCTGCTTCGCGGTCATCGCCGACAGCCACTTTCGGGTGGAGGGTGATGACCCCCAGGCCTCCCATCCGTCGGATGCGGGGCACAACGACCGCAACCGGCGGGCCGTGGCCCAGCTGGTCGCAGCCAGGCCCGACCACGTGGTCCACCTGGGCGACGTGCCCCATCCGGTCCCTGGCCTGGCCGCCCACCACACCGCCCTGGCGCTGGCCCGGCAGACCTATGCCGCGCTCGGTTCGGTCCCGCTGACAGTGGTCCCGGGCAACCACGACGTGGGGGACAAGCCGCGACCCTGGGCCAATGCGCCGGGCGTGGCCCTGGACAAGCACCAGGTGTTCACCCAGGCGTGGGGCGCCCCCTATGGGTCCTTTGACCACAAGGGCGTGCACTTCGTGTGGCTGGACACCCCGATCCTGAACACCGGCACGGCCCTCGAGATGGACCAGTGGGACTGGCTGGCCGAAGACCTGGACCGGGCCGCCGGCAAGCGCTGCTTCGTGTTCGTGCACTACCCGCCCTACCTGCACGAGCCCAGGGAACCGGAGCACTACGACAACCTGGCCGAGCCCGGCCGCAGTCGCTTGCTGGCCATGCTCGAGGCCCACGGGGTCGAGGCTCTGTTCGCCGGACACGTGCACAACACGTTCTTCGACCGGCTGGGGGCGATGGATCTGCACGTGCTCCCGTCGACCGCATTCGTGAGGCCCGAGTACGCCGAGCTGGCCGACGTGGGCCCCGGCGGGGAGTACGGTCGGGACGACCCGGCCAAGTTGGGCTTCTCCTTGGTGCACGTGCACGCCCAGGGCTACGGGCTCGAGATCGTGCGGACCGAAGACCCGCACCTGGCCCCCTTCGCGGACCTGCACCCGGCGCTCCGCCCAGGGAGCGGGCCCACGCCGCCCGGACCACTCGGCGCCTCCCTGCGCCACGACTGGGCGCTCCCCCGGGAGGTGCCCTTTGGAAACCTGGACGAATTCAACCGCAAGGTTGCCCGCCAGGACGGCGCCGTGCTGGCCCTGTGGGACGCAGGCCTGACCCGGCTCCGAGTGCCCGTGTCGGACCTGGACCAGCCGGAACGCCGGGCTCGCTTGGAGGCCTTGGCGGCACGGGGTGCGGGCTTCCTGGTCTTCTCGACCGGCGTGCCGACCGCTGCGACGGCCGCCAGGGTCGCGGGCCACGCCCCCTTGTTGCTGGGCTGGGAGATCCTGGTGCCCCAGGGCCGGCTGGCCGCTGCCCACCAGGCCCTCGCCGACCTCGACGTGCCGGTCCAGGCCTATCTGTCCCGGGTCGGCGGCCACCAGGCCCAGGACGGGGCGTACTTCAGCCACTTCCCCGAGCACGGCTTCACCCCCGCCGAGGCCCAGGACTGGCCGCTGGAACCGCTGCGTCCAGTGGTCCGGGTGACCCCTGGCGACCGGCCCTGGGACGCGATCCACCAGGTCGCCAAGGTGGGGGGACCGGCAATTCTGCGACTGCAGCTGCCCCGCGCGGGCGAAGCGCGGGCCTTCACCGACGACCGGGTCGTGGCGCTGCGGGTGGCCGAAGCAGCCGTGGCCGCCTGGGCCCATCCAGAGCTGACCGTGCTCGTGGACACGCTGGTGGACCACGATCGCGGGTACCACCCCCGCCACGGCTTGTTGGACCGTCGCTGCAACCCCCGCCCGGCGTTCTTCGCGCTCCGCCACCTGGCCCGCCTGCTGCCCAAGGCGCCGGCCGAGGTCCGGGTGGAGGACCGGGATCGCGAGCGGGTCCTGTCGGTCGCGGGCTGGGGGCGGGTCCACCTGCCGGCGAGCCCCATCGCCGCGTCGGGAGACGCCCTGGACCTGGTGAGCGGCGCCCGGCTGAGAGGCGGCCAGCTCTGCGAAGTGCCCTGGCTGGAGCGGGACTAGATGACCTCGGCACGAGTAGCAAGCCGTTGCGCGGACCCCTTCCGCCCCTGTCGGCCCCGCGGGGCGCTTGGAATGACTCGGCCATGCCTGCGGCCCCGCCAGACCAACAGGAACGAAAGTTGCCTCGCGCACCGGCTCACTACTCATGCCGAGGCCATCTAGGCCATGCGCGCCTTCGTGACCGGCGGCTCCGGGTTCCTGGGCGGACACCTGATCCGGGCCTTGATCGAACGGGGCTATGCCGTGCGAGCACTGGCCCGTTCCGATCGGGCGGTCCAGGCCGTCGAAGCCCTCGGCGCCAAGGCGGTGAACGGCGACCTGGCGGCCACCGACGCCATGGCGGACGGCATGCGCGGCTGCGCCGTGGCCTACCACTGTGCAGCCCTGGCCGAGGACTGGGGGGAGCTCGCCCGATTCGAGCAGGTCAACGTCGAAGGCACGCGCTGCGTGCTCCAGGCGGCCCGGACCGCAGGCGTGCGGAAGCTGGTGCACGTCTCGACCGAGGCCGTCTACCTGGACGGCAGCCCCCTGGTCGGGGTCACCGAGTCCCGCCCGCTGCCCGAGCGACCACTGCCCGGCTACCCGTCGACAAAGGGCGCCGCCGAGAGGCTCGTCCTCCAGGCCAACAGTGCCGAGTTGGCGACCGTCATCGTTCGCCCCCGGCTGATCTGGGGCCGAGACGACCCCAAGATCCTCCCCCGATTGGTCGAAGCCTCGGACGGTGGCTGGCTCAGGCTGATCGATGGTGGCCGCTTCAAGACCTCGACGTGTCATGTGGACAACTGCGTCGAGGGCATGCTGCTGGCTGGCGAGCGCGGCGAGCCCGGGAGGGTGTTCTTCCTGACCGATGGCGAGGACGTGCTTGTCCACGACTTCATGGCCCAGGTCCTGGGCGCGGTCGGCCGGCCGGCCCCGACGGGCTCGATCCCGCTGTGGGCGGCGACCTGGTTGGCCCGGATCTGTGCGCTGCTCTGGCGGCTCCTGCCGCTCAAGGGCACCCCGCCCCTGACGCCGATGGCCGTGCTCCTGAGTGGGCACGAGATCACGGTGGTCGACCGCCGGGCCCGGACCGAGCTTGGCTACCAGGGCCGCGTGACCCGCGACGAGGGCCTGGCGACCCTGACGGGGCCCCCGGACCTGCCACCGCCCCCCAGCGGATAGACGGCCCCGGTGTCCTGGCTGATCCTGACGCTGTGGGGCTCCGCGTGGTCCCAGGAACCCGACGTGGCCGACGACCCGAACCGGATCGAGCCAGGCGGGATCGTGCTCGCTGCGTACAACGCGGACCTGGGCTTCGGCGGCGGCGGCGTCCTGAATCTGGCCCGCTTCAACCCTGGCTACGACCCCTTCCGGTGGCGCGCCCAGCTCGCCGTCCTGATGTTCGCCAAGCACAACGGGCTGAGACCTGCGGGCACGTTCCAGAACCTCTCCCTGATCGTGGATCTGCCCAGCGCAGGTCGGGCACCCCGGTGGCGGCTCGAGGGCTACCTGCGGCGACAGACCAACGCGGGCTGGTATGGGCTGGGCAACGCGTCGGTGTTCGAGCGCCCCTGGGAAGACATCGACCCGCTCCTCGATCCCGAGGCCTACGCCCTGGCCAGGCACCACAACGAGTACGAGCGAAGCCGGGTCGGGCTGAAGGCCGCCGGGCGCCTGAACCTTGTGGACGATCTGGACGCCTTCTTCGGCGGCGGCTGGACCCTGAATCGGTTCACCATCTATGACGGCAGCGTGCTGGACCAGGACCTGGCCGGTGCCCACGGCGCCGACGCCCAAGGCCGGGTCTCCTGGGCGGTCCCCCATCAGCTGCTGGAGGCGTCGGCCGGCGTCTACTGGGACGTTCGGGACCACGAGACCGCTCCCCGCCAGGGCTTCCTGGTCCAGAGCTCCGTGCGAGGAGGCGTCGGCGTCGGTCGCTCGGGGGCCTTCTGGGGGGCCAACCTGACCGCCAGCGCCTATGTGCCGGTCACGGGCCGGACCGTGTTTGCAACACGTCTGTTGCTCGACTCCTTGGGCGGCGATGTGCCGTTCTACGAGATGGCCCGCCACGGCGGACTGGTCCAGGAGAACTCGCCCGGGGGCGGACGCTCCGTGCGCGGCGTCAACCTGATGCGTCTGCACGGCCGCCACAAGGCCCTGTTGAACGTGGAGCTCCGCCCCGAGCTGCGCGCCTTCGAGCTGGCGGGCCAGGCCAGCCGGGTCGGGCTGACCGCCTTCGTCGACACGGGCCGGGTGTGGGCGACCCTGCCCGCCGATCCGGTGCTCGACGGGGACACGGGCCTGCACAGCGCCATGGGGGCGGGCGTGTGGCTGCACTGGGGCGACAGCTTCCTGCTGCGCTTCGACGTGGGCACGTCGGCCGAAGGCACCGGGGCCTACCTGGACGTGGGCCAGATGTTCTGATCAGCCGACGCCGAGCAGCTCCACGTCGAAGACCAGGGTGCTGTGGCCCGGGATGACGGGCGGGTAGCCGCGGTCGCCGTAGCCCATGTGGGGCGGAATGGTCAGCCGCCGCTTGCCGCCGACCCGCATGCCCTTCACACCGTCGTCCCAGCCCTGGATGACCTGGCCGACGCCCAGGGTGAACTCGAAGGGCTCGCCCCGCAGCACGCTGGAGTCGAAGGGGTCGTCGGCGCTCTTGGTCGACAACCAGCCGTGGTAGTGCACCGACACGGGCTGGCGCTCGGTCGCTTCGTCGCCGGTGCCGACGGTCAGGTCTTCGATCTGCAGGGTGGCCATGGGGTCTCCGGGGTTTCCGGGCTCCTAACCCTCAGCGGGTGGGGCGGACCCCGACCGTCGCGCCGTCCTGGACGCCGTCCACGATGGCGTAGGCGTTGTCCCGGTGATCGCTGTCGTTGATCGCAAAGGAGAGCGAGCCCTCTCCCGGGGCGGTGAAGGCAGTGCCTGGACCGATCGGGAAGATCGTGACCTGGCCGTCGAGGCTCTCGAAGCGCCCCAGGAGCACCCCCCACAGGCAGCCGTCGTCGGTGCAGAGGGCGTCGTCGGGGGCGGGCGGCTCGGAGAGTCCAGCCACGGTGCTCAGTGGCCCCTGGGTCCCCAGGTTGAACTCGGACCGGGCGGTCGCCGAGAGCTCGACCTGCTCGTCGGGACACATCGCCACCTCGTGCTGCCAGCCGCGATCGACGGTCAGCGTGTCGAACCAGGCCTCTTCGACCAGCGCGATGCAGTCGTCGGCCGTGAGCTCCGCCGGCAGGTCCTGGAGCCAGCCCCCCCACCCCATCGTCGCGACGCCGCCCGCGGCCCACTCCTGGCAGTACTCCAGGTTCGCCGCAGCGACAGGGTCGACCTGGTCTGGCTTCTGGCGCAGCAGGTCGCGGACCGTGCGCGCCAGCTCGTCGCCAAAGTCGACACCGTCGTTTCGCCCGCCACGCCACTGCATGGCCAGCTGGTCCACGGTCTCCCGGCGGCCCGCCGCGAGGTCTTCCGGCGTGGGGTTGTCAAAGGTCTCGGGGACCCAGCAGGAACCTTGGGCGCCCTCCATCCAGCCCCAGGTGGGGGCCGGTGGCTCGGGCGGGGCCTTGGGGCCGCAGGCCACTGTGAGCAGGGCGAAGGAGGCGAGAGTCTTCATGGCGACGGCCTAACCGGAGGTCGGGTCCGCGGGTGGGCAGACGATGTCCAGGTAGGAGGTGAAGCCGGCCAGCCCCACGAAGGGCACCGGCTCGCCCGGGTCGAAGGCAAAGGAGAAGTAGTGCTCCGTGCCGCAGTCTCCGCCTGGATTGTCGAGCACCAGCTCGTAGTCCCCAGGTGGCAGGTTCGCGACGCCGGCGAAGCCCGAGCCCGACGTGCTGCTGAGGTCGTCGTCGGCCAGGAAGAGCCCATTCATGTAGTAGGGCGTGCCCGCTTCGGGGGTCACCGAGAACGACACGTCCTCGGACTTGGGGGGAAGCTCCTCGCCGCCCGGGTCCCGCGCAAAGTGAAAGAGCGTGAACGCCAGGTGGGCCGCGTCGGGGTCGTAGGCCGTGCCCATGCGCTCGGCGTTGAGCTCGGCGAAGCTGACGTCGTAGAGCGTGGCGACGAAATTCCGTTCCTCGTCGGCGCTGTTCTGAAGGAAGGCCGTGGGCACCACGCCGTCCAGGGTCGCGGTCACCACCAGATCGGCGTCCCGAGGCAGGCCGGCCAGCACGAAGCCACCCTCGGCGTCGGTGAGCTCGCACGCGACGTCCTCGACGTCCAGCACGCAGACCTCGACCCCTTCGATGCCCTGCTGAAGCAGCGTGATGAAGTTGCCGCGGAAACAGGCGAAGTCATCGTCCGCGGCGTCGCACTCCGGAGGCGTGGGATCGTCGCAGGCCAAGGCGAGGAGCAGGAGCATGGCGGAAGGGTATCCTCCCCGGCCCGACCCAAGGAGCTCCGATGATCGCCGTCCGCGTCCAGTACACCGTCCGCCCCGACTACGCCGACACCAACGCCGCCAACATCCAGGCCGTCATGGATGAGCTCCAGACCCTGGGCCGACCGGGCATCCGCTACAGCGCCTTCACCTTGGCCGACGGCGTGACCTTCGTGCACTTCGCGATGTTCGCGAGCAAGGAAGACCAGGCCGTGCTCGGTCAGACCGCAGCGTTTCCCAAGTTCCAGACCGCGCTCAAGGCCAGCGGCCTGGTCAGCCCGCCGGACGCCCAGCCGCTGACAGCTGTGGGAGCGAGCTGGGAGGTCTTCTAGAGCTCGGCGTAGACTCGCCCCCGGAGGAGCCGTGGCCGAGCGCCGGGATCTGCTGCGCGGCGCCCTGTCCTGGGGCCTGACCCTGGCCATCACGGCAATGGTGATCCGGGTCCACAGCGTCTGGCTCGCCGTCGACGAGCAGCTGCCCTGGGGGGACGCGCCGGGCCACCTGCGCATCCTGGTGCGGTGGGACCACTGGATCGGGCTGGGCTGGAAGGTCCCGATCGATCCCTTCCCGCCAGCGCTCTACCTGGTCAGCGACTTCTTCCACCGCCAGGTGGGTGCGGGGCTCGACACGGCCCTGTTCGGGGTGGTCGTCTTCGCGGGCGTCCTGGCCGCCGGCTTGAGCCGCGTGGGCTGGCGTCTCCAGGGGCTCACGGCCTGCGTGCTGCTCCCCCTGGTGGTGCTGGCCGCCCCGACCATCGGCAACTACGCCAGGCTCTACCTGCTGGGCCTTCCTGCAGCGGCCTTGTTGCCCTGGGTCTTCCTGTGCTGCTGGGCCAGCGACGGCTACCGCCGCTGGCTGCCGACGCTGGGGGTAGGGCTGACCCTGGGCCTGGCGATCCTGAGCAAGTACCAGATCGCGTACTGGCTGCTGCCGATCCTGGTCGCGCCGGGGCTCCTCATGGTCGCTCGCTCACCGGCCGCGCTGGTGCCGCTGATAGGCGTCGCGCCGGTCTTTGCCCTGGTCCTGAAGCGCCTGCTCGACCAGGCCGTGGTCGACCCGGCCGCGACCGGCGAGCTGCTCGACGCCACGATCCGGTACCAGGGCCTGCTGATCGCCGAGGCGGCCGGTGTGCTGGTGGTCCTGTGGGCGGCGATCCGGTGGAAGGCCTCCGGGCGCTGGCGCACCCGGCTGCAGCCCGGCTTTGCCCTGGCCCTGGCTGCGCTGCTGACCCTGGCGATGGTGGTGCCGTGGAGCATGGTCGTCGCCGACGCGCTCCACACCCACGTCCAGTACGTCACCCAAGAGATGGAACGGGCCCCGTGGCCGATCCACGAGGCCATGCTCTGGGGTCAGATCGACGGTTTCTGGCCCCTCGCCAGGACCTGGCTCTGGCTGGGCCTGGGGCTCGCCGGACTCGAGCTCCTGCTGCGCTGGACCCCGATCGAGCGCACGCCACTGCCCCGCTGGCTCTACGGCGCCGAGGACCGGCTGCCCCTCGGAGTCCCCCTGGCCATCGTGGCCACCAGCGGGGGGCTGGGCGTCACCCTGACCGTGACCCAGGTGCTCGCCGATCCCCGCTACTACCTGCCCCTGTTCGTGATCCTGGGCTTCCTGGTCGCGCTCCCCCTGTGCCGCCTGCGCCCGACCCGTTGGGTCCTGGCCCCGGTCCTGGGGGCCGCGTGCCTGCTCCAGCTCCACCCGGGCTGGGGCCGCACCCTCGACGCCCTGAGCGGCCGCTTCGTGAGCGTCGGAGTGCACAGCGCCTACACCAGCGGTCGCTACGACGCGCTGGTGCCACCGGACGGCAAGTGGCTCCTGCACTACGCCGCAGACCCGGTGGCGTCGGGCGCAGCAGGGGCCACCGAGCGGGCTCTGATCGCCGCACGCACCATCGGTCGCGTGCCCCGCACCCTGGGCGGGAGCACCGAGTGCGGAGGCATTGCCTACATCACCGGGGTCCCGGTCGAGGACCGCACGATGTACGGACTGGCCGCGCTCCACGGCCACGGCGAGTGCACCGTCGACCGGCTGGCCCGAGTCGAACAGCGCACCGGCCAGCTCATGTGGGAGCCCAAGACCCGCAGCCCCAAGGCTCTGCTGATGGTCGCCACCACGCCCGATCAAGACGCGACCGTCCTGACGGCGCTGTCGGAACGATCCGAGCTGGGGTGGGAGGTCCTGTCCAGTGAGCCGGTGCTCGGGGACCGTGCGGTCACCCTGTACCGGTGGGCGCGTCCTGAGGTGGCCGACGACTAGCGGAGTCCCAGCGCCTCCAACACCGCAGGGACCGTGCCTTCGACCTGGACCGGGGGGTTCGCGTCCGCCGCGTCCGAGCGGTGGTACGCCACCACCACGTCCGGGTCCTTGAGCAGGTGTCCCGTCAGGATGCCGACCACGTGGGCGTCCTGGGCGATCGTGCCGGCGGCTCGCAGCTTCTTGATGCCGGCCACGGTCGCGCAGCTCGCCGGTTCGGCCCCGATGCCTGCCCCATCGACCCGGGCCTTGGCGGCCAGGATCTCGGCGTCTGTCACGCTCTCCACCAACCCACGGCTCTCCCGGACCGCCCGCAGCGACTTGCGCCACGAGACCGGATCGCCAATGCGGATCGCCGTGGCGACCGTGTCGGCCTGGACGGGCACGGGCACGGCGTCGTCGACCCAGGCCCGGTAGAGCGGGGCGGCCCCCGCGGCCTGGATCACCGCGATGCGTGGCAGCCGGTCGATCAGCCCGAGAGCCTTGAGCTCCAGCAAGCCCTTGCCCAGCGCCGAGCTGTTGCCCAGGTTGCCCCCCGGCAGGACGATCCAGTCGGGAACCCGCCAGCCCAGATCACTGAGGATCTCGAAGCCGATGGCCTTCTGCCCCTCGAGCCGGAAGGGGTTCACCGAGTTGAGCAGGTAGACCCCGTGATCACGGCAGATCGCCCGCACCAGCGCCAGGGCGCTGTCGAAGTCGCCGTCGAGCTGCAGCGTCTTGGCCCCGAAGGCCAGGGCCTGGCTCAGCTTGCCGTAGGCGATCTTGCCCGCGGGCACGAAGACGTAGGCCTCGAGTCCACACAGCGCCGCATAGGCGGCCATTGAAGCGGATGTGTTGCCCGTCGATGCACAGGCGACCTTGGTCGCGCCGTGGAGCCGTGCGGCGGTGACTCCGGTGGTCATGCCCCGGTCCTTGAACGAGCCGCTGGGGTTCTCGCCTTCGTGCTTGAGCTGCAGGGCGTCCAGACCGGCCCAGTCCGCCAGCGCGGACGGCACGTCGTACAGGTTGGTGTTGCCCTCTGGCTTGGTGGCCACCAGGTCCGGGTCGACATCGGGGAGGATCAGCTCCCGGAAGCGCCAGACCCCGCTACGGTCGAGGCGGTCGCGACCGCCCCGCCGATCGTCGAAGACCCGTCGGCTGACCCGGCCTCGCAGCGCGTCGAGGTCGTGGGCCACGTCCAGGGTGCCGCCACAGTCGCAGGTCATGCGCGGGTCGAGCCCGTCGTGGGATGTGCCGCAGGCGACGCAGTCCAGGGTCCAGGACACGCTCACAAGGACCTCCTGTGGCCTCGCTCGGCCGCGATGCGCAGCACGTCGCCCAGGACCCCCATCGCGGTGACCTCGACCCCAGCGCCCGGGCCGGTGACCACCAGGGGTCGGGCGGCGTAGCGCTCGGAGTGGAAGACCACCTGGTTGTCGGTGCCCTTGAGCATGCCCAGCGCGCTGTCGGCGGGCACCTGGGTCGGACCGACGGTGATGCCGTCTGCGCACACCGACGCCACGAAGCGCAGGGCCTGACCCGCTTCCCGTGCAGCGGCAACCCGGGCTGCCATGGGCTCGTCGACGTGGTCGCGCAAGCGCTCCAGCAGCTCGGGCACCGGGGTACCGGCCCACCCGGCGTCGACCAGGCCCTGGAGATCGACCGATGCTCCCGGGCCTGCCAGGCCGGAGAGGCGACCCAGGATGGTGGCCTTTCTTGCGACATCCACCCCAGAGAGATCAGCGACCGGATCGGGCTCGGTGTAGCCCAGCGAGACGGCCTCCTCGACCGCCACCGAAAAAGGCACACCCTGCTCCAGCTTGGTCATCAGGAACCCCAGCGTCCCGCTCAGGCTGCCCGCGGCCGACGTGAGGGCATCGCCGGTGTGCAGTAGCATCTCCAGGGTGTCGACCACCGGCAGGCCCGCGCCGACGGTCGCCTCACACCGAAGCAGGCGGTGGTGCTCGGCCGCTGCGGCCTGGAGCGCTTCGAAGACCGCCACGTCGCCGGCGAGGGGCTTCTTGTTCGCTGTGGCCACGTCGCAGCGTTGGCGGAGGGCAGCGAGCCAGGCGTCGTGGGCGTCGCCGCTGTCCGAGACATCGACCAGCACCGGACGGGACAGCCGGTACTGCAGCGCCGCGTCGACCATCTCGACCGGGGTTCCCGCTCGGCCTTCCCTGGCGTCGGCCAACCGGGCCCCGGACGCCTTTGCGTCCAGGATGGTGCGCAGCCGGTCCAGGTCCAGGCCCGTCGGCTCGAACACGAAGCCGCTGCGATCGGCGATGGCGACCACCCGGGGGTGCAGGCCGAAGCGGTCGAACACGTGGCTGCGGCGTTCCAGCACTTGAGCCACCAGCTCCCGGCCGATGCTGCCGCAGCCCAGCAGCAACAGGTCCAGGTAGCGCTCGGTCTCGATGCCCGAGTCGATCCGGTCCAGACCGAACTCGCTGTGGATCGTGCGCAGGGTGTCGTCGACCGAGGCGCTGTCCACGGCGACCGTGACGTTGAGCTCGGAGCTGCCCTGGGCGATGGCGAGCACGTTGACCCCCGCGGCCCCCAGAGCGCCGAAGAGCCGCCCGCTGATGCCGGGGGTGTGGGCCATGCCCAGCCCGACCGCGGCGACCAGTCCGACAGCGCCCAGCACCACGACCTCGTCCACGTCGCCCCGACCGATCTCGGCTGCCAGCGCCTGCTGGAGCGCATCCCGTGCGCCGTCGGCCTGGGCCGCAGGCACCGCCAGGCAGATGCTGGACTCGGCGCTGGACTGGCTGATCATCGTCACGCTGATGTCTCGGGCCGCCAGAGCCCCGAAGACCCGGGCCGCGACCCCCGGCACACCGGCCATGCCCTGGCCTTCGACGGACAAGAGCGCGTGGTCTCGGACCGCGCTCAGCGCCTTGACGGGGTGGGAGCCCGCCGTGCTCCGGCCATCGACCAACGTGCCCGGCTCGTCGGGGGTGAACGTGCACTTGATCGTCACGGGAATGCCGTGGGCAGACACGGGAATCATGGTGCGCTGGTGCAGGACCTTGGCCCCGTAGAACGAGAGCTCGCCGGCCTCGCGGTAGTGGAGCTGCCGCAGGGGGCGCGCCTCGGGCACCACCCGGGGATCGGTGCTGTAGACGCCGGCGACATCCGTCCAGATGGTCACGGCCTCGGCGCCCAGAGCCCCGGCCAGGATCGTCGCGGTGAAGTCCGTGGCACCTCGACCCAAGGTCGTGGTCGCGCCCGCGGGGGACCGTCCGCAGAACCCGGTCACCACAGCCACCTCGCCGTCCTCGAGCACCGGACCCAGGGTCAGGGCGATGGCCCCGGCACAAGTCGGCAGCGGGTTGGCCGAGCCGTGGCAAGCGTCGGTCTCGAGGAAGGTGTCGGCGTCGACAGCACGAGCCGGGACCCCGCCGTCTCGAAGGGTCGCGGCGAGCAGAGGCACCATCAGCTTCTCGCCGCTGGCCACGATGCGGTCCCAGGTCCGCGGCGTGAGCTCCCCCAGCACAGCGCTGGCCGCGACCAGGTCGTAGAGCTCGTTCAGGCAGTGGTCCGCCCGCCGCCGCAGCTCGCCAGCAGCGTCGTCGGACAGGCCCAGCCCGACGATGGTCTGGTGGTGGCGGGTGCCCAAGCCCTGCAGGCCATCCCGCGCGGTGGCGGCGTGGCCGTCCCGGGCAGACTCGGCGACCGCAATGAGGGTGTTGGTGACGCCGGCCATGGCCGAGCAGGCGACCACGACCGCCGCTCCCCGGGCCCGGGCAGCGGCGATCAGAGCTGCGGCCTGGCGGATGCGCGACGCATCCCCGACCGACGTGCCGCCGAACTTGTGGACTTCGAGCTTTGACATGGGGCGGGAGCCTAATGCACCCGCCGATGGCGGATCACGCGAACGCTCTCTTCGTCCCCTACTCCAGCCCCGCCATGTGCCGGGCCGCGACGTAGCCCCAGGTCATGCCACGCGCGTTGCTGATGCCCGACTGGTAGCCGGCCCCGGTGTCCAGGAGCGCAGCGGTGTTGCCCGCGGCGTAGAGCCCCTCGATGGCGTGGCCGCGCACGTGCATCACCTGGCCCTTGGTGTTGATCCGCAGACCCACGGCGTTGACCCCGACCCCGACCGCGGTCAACGCGATCCCGTAGTACGGCCCCTGATCCAGCGGGCCCATGTTGGGGTTTGGCCGGCTGTGGTCCCCGGTCATCATCGCGGCCCAGGGATAGCGCCCCCGGCCGAAGTCCGGGTCGACCTCGCCGTCGGCGAAGCTGTTGAAGCGGGCCAGGGTCTCCTCGAAGGCGTCGGCGTCGATGCCGAGCTTCTCGGCCAGCTCCCGCGGCGTGTCCCCCCGCGCGCAGACGGTCTCCGGAATGTCCATGCCCGGCATGTAGGTCGCAAAGGCGTACTTGGACCGGTAGGTGCTGTCGAAGATCAGGTACGGCGGGTAGTTCGGGTGGGCCTGTGCCACCCCGTCCCAGTCATGACAGCGTGGCAGGTACTCCCGGTAGAAGGACTCGTCGGCGAAGCGCTCCCCTGCCCTGTTGACCCACAGGGCATGGGGATAGCCGCCCTCCCACGAGGCCCGGTACATCGGCCGACCGCACTGCTGCTCGCCCGGGAGCTGGTACCCGAAGAACATGCCCAGGTTGTACGAGGGCACCCCGGCCAGTGCCGCACCGACCTCGCCCCCCAGGATCAGGTTGTCCCCCTCGATGGTGGGCTGACACATCGAGTTCCACTCGGGCAGGCCCTCGTAGTACTTGGGAAAGTCCGGGTGCCAGTCGTAGCCGCCGATGGCCATCAGGACGCCCTTGCGGGCCCGGACCCGGACCGTGCCGCCGCCGCGCGAACACTCGACCCCGACCACCCGGCCGTCCTCGACCACCAGCTTCGTGAGCGGGCAGTCCAACCACGTGGGGATCTTGCGATCGACCTGGGCGGCCTTGACGAACCACCCCATCATGCCGGGCCCCATGCCGCGCTTGTCCTCGGACAGGCGCTGGCCCATCAACGCAAAGTCCCACTGCATGATGCACGCCAGACCACCCCACGCGAAGAGCTCGTCGTGGATGATGCCGGGCGGCATGTGGGGGGTCTGCCAGGCCTTCTTGCGCCAGTCGCCCAGCTGGTGGGCGTCGAAGAGCTCGCACTCCAGGTAGCGGCCGTGCCGCACGGTGCCCGGGGCGTGGGGGTAGTGGTAGTCCGGGAAGTCCTCGATGATCTTCCAGCGGATGTCACAGGTCTCCTGGAGCCACTTCGCAGCCTCGGGGGCTCGCTCGTACAGCACGTCGGCGAGCTCCGGCACCGAGTACCCGCCCGCCAGGAAGTCCAGGTAGGCCCGGCCCTGGACCGGGTCGTCGGGCTTGCCCGCGGCCGCCATCAGGTGGTTGTTGCAGACGAAGACCTCGCCCCCCGAGTAGGCGCACACGCCCCCGAGCTTGTCGGACTTCTCCAGGATCAGGACCTGCTGGCCCGCTTCGTGGGCAGCCAGGGCGCCGGTCAAGCCCCCCAGGCCAGATCCCACACAGATCACGTCCACCTCGTGGTGCCACATCAGGCCTGCTCCTCGAAGAACTGTCGGTACCAGGTGCGCAGCCGGCCGATGGGCCCGTCGCCGTCACAGATCGCCGGGCGGTCGCGCCAGGTCTTGTTCTCCCAGATCTCGATGTCCTCGTGGAAGCCTGTCGTCAGGTTGTCCACGTACCCAGCGGCAAAGGCCTGGTCCCGGGCGGCGCTGCCGGTCTCCTGCAGCAGGACGCCGAAGCGCAGGATCAGGCGCCCTTCGTCGATCGGCGTGTGGGCGAGCAGCAGCCGACTGTCCAGGAAGCCCTTCATGTCGGTGATCTGAAAGGCCGGCCCGTGGTAGGTCGCGTCGAGCTTGAAGCGGTCCTCTCCGCCACCCCGGGGGTAGGCGACCCCCTCGGTGAGCTGGGTCGCCTTGTGATCCTGGTAGACGTTGTCGAACCGGTCCACGTGGGTCCCGTGCACGATCGGGAAGTGGGCCTTGTCGGCCACGTTCTCCACGATCTCCCTCGGGCTGGTCTTGACCTCGAGGCTGTTGGTGGCCCAGTCGGTCCAGCCGTCAGCCCCGTGCTCGGGGATGACCGGGACGTCCCAGGTCGGGGGGCCGCTCGCGGGGTCGTGCCAGCCGAAGATCGCCCCGTTGCGCTCCACGACTGGCCACGACCGCGTCGCCGCTCGCTTGGGCATCTTCTCGGCGTAGGGGATGTCCGTGCACGCTCCTGTCGCATCAAATGCCCAGGCATGGAAGGGGCAGACCACGCTGGATCCGCACACCTTGCCGCCATGGCCCAGGTGTGCCCCCAGGTGGGGGCAGTGGGCGTCGAGCAGGCCTACCCCACCGTCTTCGCCGCGAAAGAGCGCCAGCTCCCGGCCCCAGGCCTGGACGGGCTGCACGTCTCCCGGGGCCAGCTCACCCGACCAGGCGAGCACGAACCAGCCTCGTGCAAAGGGGTACTTCGCGCCCACGGCGACCTCTCGATAGAACGTGTTCTAGTGAAGTAGAACACGTTCTAGCGACAGCGTCTACGGGAGCTCGATCACCAACCTGAACCACGCTTCCTGTAGGTCCCCACAAGACGACGTCCACCAGACCCACTGGGCGCCTTCGGCGATGAAGTCCGCCGGCCAGTACGTGCCCCAGATCGACTGGTCTGCGCACACGATGGCCGTGGACCAGCTGCTGTCGTCGAAGGTGTCGTAGATGAAGTCACTGGACGGCATGGTGTTGGTCATCTTCCAGACGCCGTCACCGGTCCGAACCTCCCGCACGCCGTCGATCCACACCACGCTGTTGAAGCCAGAGATGACGCTGGCGACGTCTTCGGCGTGGATGGCCAGCACGTGGGTGCCGCTCTGGAGGGTCCAGGTCAGGGTGTCGGTGTAGGACCAACTCGTCTGGTTCGGCGCCGAGATGCTGGTCCCGTCGATCCACCCGAGCCACTGGTCGTCGGCGGTCAGCAGCACCTCGACCTCGTAGTCCAGGACCGCAGGCGCCAGGCCAGTGCCCGACTGGGATGCCGAGAGCTGGGGCGTGTCGGGAGAGGTGGTGTTCACCAGCAGTGTGCCTTCGTCTGCCACGTCGTCGACAGGGGCGTAGAGCACGGTGAGCTCGACCTGTTCTCCGGGGGCCAGGACGAGCTCGCCGGGCAGGTCCCCCACCACGTCGAGCTCCTCGGGCGAGCTGCTCACATAGGACCAGTCCGACAGGGTCGCGGCCGCGTCGCCGGGGTTGCTGACCACCACGGTCACAGAGTCCTGGGCGCCAAGGTCCAGAGCCCCAAAGTCATGGCTGGCGGGCGCGATGACGAGCTCGGGCAGGTGGGTGTCTCCAAGGATCGCCACCGACACCACCGGGTCTAGCGGGTCCTGGGAGTCGATCAAGGCCTGTCCGCTGACCGATCCGAAGTCCGCCACGTCCCAGGTGACCACGAAGGTCGTCTCGGCCCCTGGCGGCAACAGCTCGGCCCCCAGCGCCGACACCGTGAAGGCGCCACCGTCGTCGCTGAGCGAGGTCCCGAGCAGCGCCAGGTCCGCGTCCCCCAGGTTGGCCACGGTGACGACTTCTGAGAGGGCGTCGCCGATGTCGGCGAGACCGAAGTCGACGGTCGCTGGCGTGACCGCGATCAGCGGCGTGCCGGGGTCGTCCCCACCCTGCGGAGGCGGCGGCTCGGACCCCTCCAGGGCGTAGTCGATGCAGCCGGACAGGAAGAGGAGGGCGAACATAGGCAGAAGGTACGCCGTGTGTGAGGGCTGAGGCAACGGAGACTCCAGGTGACGGGGATCACCCGACCATGAAGGGTCATCCGCGCACGGAGTTGTGACTCACCCCGCCAGGAGCATGAACACGAGCCCGCCGATCACCGCCAACAGTCCACCGGCCACGACGGCGATGATCAGGCTGCGATCCACAGGCGCCGCAGGGGCCGGCTCGGGGGCGGGGGCCTGGACGGCCGGGGACGTGCGCGGCGCCAGCGCGGGCTCGGGGGCCGCGATCGGCGTGGCCACGGGCGGCGCAGCGGGCACAACAGGCTCGGGGGGGCGGGCCGCAGCCGGCACGGGCTCTGCCGCTGGCTTGCTCCGTGCAGCCTTCAGGTTCGCCAGAAGATCGGCCCCGGCATTCCCGGCGGCGTGGGCCTTGATCCGCACCCCGCGCAGTCGGGTCACCACGTCCATCGCCTGGGGCGGCCGCTCGGCGGGGTCCTGGCGTGTCAGGTCACAGATCAACTCGCGCAAGGCGCCTGGGACCTCGTCGCCCGGGTCCAGGCACGCCGTCGTCATCTTGCGCTTGAGCACCTGGGTCGTGCGGATCTTGGAGCCGTCCGGGTTGCCAAAGGCCTTGGCGCCGGTGACCGCCTCGAAGAGCAACACCCCCAGCGCGTAGAGGTCGTAGGCCGGCCCCTCCTGGCCGGACTCGAAGGCCTCGGGCGGCAGGATGCGCAGGGTCCCGACCACGGCACCGGCCTGGGTCAGGCGCTCCTCCTCGGACTCCAGGGCCACCCCGAAGTCCATGAGCTGGGCCTGGCCTTCCTGGGCCAGGAACACGGCCTCGGGCTTGACCGACCGGTGCACGATGTCCTCGCTGTGCAGGTAGTGCAGGGTCGCGGCCAGCTCCCGGGCCAAGGACAGCACCGCCCGAGGTTCCAGCGGACCGTGCTCCAGGCGCTCGTTCAGGAAGGTGCCCTCGTGGTACTCGCAGGCGATTCCGGGCGGGTCCTGGACCGTGCCGATGTACCGCGGGATGCCCGGGTGGTTCAGCCGCGCCAACATGCGCGTGAAGCGGGTGTAGCGCTCCTCACCCCGGTGCAGACTCTTGTGGTCGAAGACCTTGATGACCGCAGCGTCGCCCCCACCGGTCGGCCGGCAGAGGTAGCTGATGCCGGTGCCGGACTTGCGCAGCACCCGGTCCACGGTCCACTTGCCCAGGCTCTGTCCGGTCTGCAGCACCGTCGTCCTCCCGGGCTCGATTATGCGCCATGTCGGCCTGGTGGTAGCCTTCGGTCGACGTGATCACGCCCCTGCTCTGGCTCGCCGCCACCGCGCTGGCCGCCGACCCCGTGGACCCCTTCGACGAGCAGGAGCTCTCGGAGCTCTTCGCGATGGAGGAGGCCCTGGTCACGGTGGCGAGCCGCTATGCCCAGACCACCCGCGAGGCGCCGGCGATCGTCACGGTGATCACAGCGGATCAGATTCGACAGCGGGGCTACCGCTCCCTGGCCGAGCTGCTCCGGGGGCTGCCGGGTGTGACCGTCTCCCGGGCCAAGGAGGGCCGTAGCCTGGCCTGGTTCCGAGGCTCGCTGAGCCAGGACAACAACAAGTTCCTGCTCCTGGTCGACGGCGTGCCCTGGTACGACGGGGTCTACCAACACGCCTGGATCGACGCCTACCTGCCCCTCGAGATCGTGAAACAGGTCGAGATCATCAAGGGGCCCGGCTCGACCATCTACGGCACAAACGCCTTCGCGGGGGTCGTGCACGTGGTCACGTGGCGAGCCGACGACCTGGACGGCGGCTTCGCCCAGGTCGAGGCCGGCTCAGCCGCCACGCTGGGTGGCGCAGTCGCCGCAGGTGGGCGTCTCGGCCAGGGCCAGGACAAGGTGCTGCTGACCGCCTATGGCAAGGCCTTCGACACCCTCGGGGACGGCATCGAGACCACGCCAAAGGGCGATCGCGATGTCCAGGGACTGGACCCGGTCCGGGCGATCGCAGCCGGGGCCCGGGCGTCCTGGCGGGGCCTGGAGCTTCGCTACGACCACATCGACTACCGCCACACCTACCTGACCCAGCCCCAGGACGACCTGGTCGACGTGTGGGTCCAGGCCGCCGACCAGTTCTACCTGGACTACCGCAGCGAGTACCTGGCGGCGCGGTGGGCCCTGCGGCTGGGACGCAACCTGACGCTGACGCCTCACGGCTTCTTCCAGGAGCACGACAACCCAGGACTCTACGGCTGGATGTCCGATCCGGAGACCACCGTCGACACCGCCGGCGCAGCGACGACCGAACTCCAGGCGACCCTGGTGGAGACCGAGAAGCACACCCTGCGCTACGGCGGCGGGATCGACCTGGAGGTGCGCCCGGCGGCCGCCCACCTGACCATCGCCGGCCTGGGCTTCGAGGGGGTCCGGATCCTGGCGTTGGAAGACCGGGTCTTCGAGGACTTCGAGGGCACCGCCACCAGCGACGACTTCTATGCCGAGCCCGGCACCGACGCCCACGGAGCCTACGCCTACGTCCAGCACACCTGGACCGCCCAGTACTGGCTCGAGCTCACCGGCGGGGCACGGCTGGACTACAACCTGTTCGGGGGCTGGTTCTTCCCCTCTCCGCGCCTGGGCGTGTTGTTGGTCCCCACGTCCAACCTGTGGGTCAAGCTTCTCTATGGGCGGGCCTTTCGGGCACCGAGTGCCCGGGAGTCGCTCATCTCGGTGTCGCTGGACGAGGACGGCCTGCCCACGTTCACCGCATCGAACCCAGACCTGGAGCCAGAACAGATCGACACCATCGAAGCCGAGCTCACGTGGGCGTGGAACGGCGCCCAGGTCCGAGGCGCGGCTTTCGCTTCCAAGCTGTCCGACACCATCGACGCGAACAGCGACGAGTACGTCTACCGCAACCTGGGTGGCGCCACCGTGTTCGGCACCGAGCTCGAGGCGACCTGGTCTTCAGAGCTGGTCGATGTGGGGCTGTCCTGGGCCTGGACCCGGGGGACCGATGACGACACGGGGTACCGGCTCTACGGCATCCCGGCGCACGCCCTGCACGGCACGCTGACCGTCCAGCCGCTGACGGGGCTCTACCTGACCGGCAACGTCGACGCCTTCTCACGACGCCCTCGCTCGGAGTGGACCCCAGACTCCGGCTTGAGCGACGGGCCAGCCTATGCGCTCCTGGACCTGGCGGTGGCGACGGACCGCATCGCCAACGACCGGATCCGGCTGTCCGGCTCGGTCCACAACGCCTTGAACGCCGACTACGCCGACCTGGTCTACCTGGACGACGCCAACGCCGTCAGCTGGGAGGGAGACGCCAAGTACCCCGAAGACATCCAGGGCGAAGGGCGGCTCTTCCTGGTGGAGATCGAAGCGGAATTCTGATCCGGCCGATCAGGCCGCGAGCGCGTCGACCACGTCGCCGACGGTGCAGTCGCCGTCCTGGGCATCCCGGAAGCGAAGGCCCACCCGGACCCCCGTGTCCACCCGATTCACGTGACGAATCTCCGCCTCGACGCGAACCAGACCCCGGTCCCGGAAGACCAAGGCACCGTGCACGCGGGTGCCAGCGCCGGGTGCATCCCGCAGCTGGGGAACGAGCACGCTGGCCCCGGAACGGGACAGCTCCAGCACCGGACAGGCCCGCTGTTGGCCATCGATCACGAAGCCCAGCCCCAGGGACTCGGGGCCATTCGTGGCGGCCCGGCGGCGAGGTCCACGGCAGTCGATCAGCTCCACGCTCTGGGGGGCCGACAGGAACACGCCGTCCGAAGAGACCCCCACGACGCGACTGAAGCCCGACAGCTCGAGCGAGCCCACGCGGGCGGAGAGCCAAAGACTGCCGGCCAGGGTCGCCCCTGCGGCCGGGGTCTGGAAGTGCAGTCGCTCCCCGTCCCAGCTGACCTGTCCGGACACCGCGCAACCGTCACACTCGACCTGGGCCTCGGCCGGCTCGGACAGGTGCTCGGTCAGGACTTCGGCGATTGCCGAGGCCCCGTACAGTCGATTTCGCCCGGCCAGGGCGGGCGGGGCCTGGCTGCTCTGGGCCTGACGGGCCCGCTCGGCGAGCTCCGCCAGGGCCTTGGTCGGGCTGGCGGCTCCCGCACGGCGCCGCATCACTCGTGCGGCCTGCACACCTGCGAGCGAGAGCAACAGGATCGGCGCGAGGATCATCACTGGTGTCATTTCTCTTCCCTGCGAGAGCCCCGAAGCGGGTCGCCTCTTGCCGGGGATCGGTCATCGGCAGGGCCAGCTGGAGTCCGCCGCCCCCATCCGGTCCCTCAAGCCGATCCGCTCCAGATCCGAGACCTGGGTCGAAAGGGGAGAGATCATGGCTGCATCCCAGACCCTGTTCCGAGCCGACGAGGTCCTCCACCACCTGCTCGACGTGATGGCCGAGGAATGGCCCGTCACGGTGCACAGCGCTGGCCAGCCCGACCTGCACACGATCCTGGACGGCTTCGACCGGGCCGGGTCGCCAGTGCTGGCCCCCGGCAGCGGCGTCACGGCCTCGCTGCCCAAGGGCTCCTCTGCCAAGATCGTGGCCAAGGGACCCACCGGCACCGTGGAGTTCTTCTCGCACATCACCGACCGGGACTCCAAGGGCCGCATGACCCTGGAGAAGCCCTCGATGCTGCGCGTCGTCGACCCCCGCTCTCGCCGCGAGACCTTGATCTCAGACGCCGGCGAGGCGGTCTTCGACGTGAAGGGAAAGGACGGCTTCGTGCGCCTGGCCGTGCTGGAGATCACCCGACAGGGCCTGTCCCTGCACGCGCCCAAGGGCGTGCTGACCCTGGTCAAGGGCTGCAGACTCACCGGCAAGCTTCGACTGCGGGGGCGAGGATCCTGCAAGGTCCACATCGAGATCCGGAGTGCCGCAGACATGGGCGGGGAGTCCATCGACCAGCGGGTCGGCGCTCGCTTCCAGGGCCTCGATGCCCGCCAGCGACACTGGCTCGACGGCCTGGCCGGTGAGAAGGCGGCCGCGTGAGCAGCCGACCCATCCGCCGCCAGGCGCCCCAGCGGCGCTGCGCCCGGCTGCATGACGCCTCGGCCGTGCTGAAGCTGCGGCTGGACCAGATCCCGGAGATCCCCCTGCCCGGCCGTCGGCCGGTGACCCTGGCCACCGGCAAGGACCCCTTCGGCCTGGTCCCGGGTCTCGCCGAGGCGGTCGCCCGCCGACGGGCTGTCCTGCGGACCGAGGTCCAGAGCCCCGGTATGGCCCGGGCCTTTGCCCTGGAGCGCGTACGCGCCAGTCCAGAGCGGGTAGAGCTGTTGCTGCTGCTGTTCCCGACCACCACACCGACCGACGGCGGTGACGCGCTGGCACGGGTTCGGCTTCGCTTCGGGGTCAAGGACGGGAGCTTCCGGGGCCGGGTCGACAGCCTGATGACGCCGAGCAAGGTCCAGGTCCAGTTCGACAGCGAGCAGACTCTGGAGAGCTTGCTGGCCGACGTCGTGCCCCAGCCGGGTGACGCGTCCCCCAAGGCGCCCGCCAGCCGGCCGGCGGCGCTGCCCCCGGCGAGCTCCCCGACGCCTTCCCGCCACGAAGGTCCCCTGTTGCTGGCCCGGCAAAACGCCCGCCTGGCCGTCTGGTTCTGCCTGTTCCTGGCAGCCACCGGCACCTGGCAGCTCCAGGAGACCAACCGGAGAGCGGACCGGCAGGCCCGCTTCAACAAGGCGACCCGGGCTCGGGCCGAGGCGCGGGCGGTGGCCTTCGACTCGGACATCGCCACGGACATCTCGCTGACCGCACCCCCCGAGATCATCGGCGAGCTCAATCCGCTGCTGCTGGACGCCGTCATGCTGCGGGCGACCGAGGACCTGGACGATTGCTACTTCGACGTCGTCGATGGCAAGACCCTGCCCCCCGAGGGCCAGATGGGCATCCAGCTCGAGCTGTCCGCCAGTGGCCAGGTCGGCCGCGTCGACATCACCCAGGACACCCTCCGGTCGCCGGCGCTACAGGACTGCGTGGTCGAGGTCCTGACCGGGATCCAGGGCCCCGCGTTGCGCTCTGGCGAGCTGGCGCTCGTGACCTACACCTTCGACTTTCGCGTGCTCTAGATCTAGGCCGCGCTATTCCTCGGCCGGCGCGTCGCGGGCCGCCTTCAGGCGAGCGAGCTCCTCTCGCGCGCGGTCCTCGGCAGACCGCTGCTGGAGCTTCGCCACCCTGGCGTGCACCGGCCGACCCTCGCCGTCCAGCCAGCCCTCGTGGGCCTTCTCGTGGGTGCGCTCGATGTCGCTCCGGACCGTGCCCACGGCCTGGATGTCGGCGTGCTGGCTCAGCCCTTGCTTCAGGTCGGCCACAGCGACCTGGGCGGCGGCGAGCTCGCGCTGCGCCAGCGCTCGAGTGCGCTCGGTGCGCAGGGCCTCCAGGTCGCGCTGGGTCTTGTCCAGGGCCTCGCGGGTCTGGGCGATCAGGGCCGTCAGGGCCTCGGACTCCCCCTTCCTGTCCTGGTCCGCCAGGAGCTGAACCAGGCGGTCTCTGAGCTCCCCGATGCGCTCCCCAGCGGCGTCGACAGCCGCTGCGAAGACTGCATCAGGGTTGTTGGACTCCAGCGCCGAGAGCTTCTCTTCGGCCAGTCCCTTGATCACGTTCGACAGGCGGTCCAACCACGACATGGGGCACTCTACGCCGGACGGGCCCACACCCCTGCACCTTTGCTGCAAGCACTGATCAGCGCCGCCCTGTCTCCCGGACGACCTCGTCCACGAAGTCCAGGGTGAACTCGTCGATCTCCAGCCCGATGGCCTCTTGGGTCTCGACGTTCAGCAGCACCCGCACGCTCCCCGGCTCCTCGAGCGGGAGCTCGTCGATGGGCGTGCCCTCGAGCAGCCGCGTCGTGAGGGCGACGAGCTGATCCCCGACCACCTGGCGATCCGGCGCCACGCACATCAGCGCTCCTGCCCGCACCAGGTCCTCGCTGGACGCGATGGTGGGCATACCAGCGTAGTTGGCCTGGTCCCGCAGGTAGCGGAAGTTCTCGGGCGTGACGACCAAGGGGTCGGGCACGATCCACAGTGCGTCCACGTCGGCCCGCAGGTGCTGCCAGGCCTTGCGGACGTGCCGCTCTGTCGTGACACGGAGGACACGGAGCTCCAAGCCGGCCCGTTCCGCAGCGGCGATGGCCGCGGCGCTGTCCAGGGAGTCGTTGTCCTTGGACAGGATCATGCCGAGCTTCTTGACGTCTGGCGCGACCAGGGACAGCTGGGCGAGCTGCATGTCCGGCTCGACGTGGTGGGACACGCCCGTCACGCCCTGGCCACGGATGCCGTAGCGCTCCGGCGACACCACCATGGCGTAGACCAGAGGCAGCTCCGGCAGCTCCGTCTGGGCGATCCAGGCCGCCTTGGCCCCAAGGGCGACGAGGACCTTGGGGGGATCGGAGCGAATGCGGTCGGCGGCGGCCTGGCCCTGGGCCTTGTTCCCCTCCAGGTCCACGACGACCACGTGACCGTCCAGGCCATCCCGCAGGGCTTGGACCGGCACCGCGTAGGTCTGCAGGCTGTCCGAACGGAGCACGACCACGTCTGGCGCCGCCAGGGCCGCGGCCACGCTGAGGAGGAAGGTGATCACCCGCCCAGCCTACTCCAGCTGCGCCATCACCTTGGCGGGACGCCCCTCGGCCACCGTGACGTTGTGCTGGTCCTGCTTGCCGGTCGCACCGTCGATCACCACCACGCTGTGGGGCCCGACCGGGAGCTTGTGGAGCTTGATGGGGGTCCTGCCGATGGCCTTGCCATCCACCCGGACCTCCAGGTTCGATGGACGACTCGAGACGTATAGGTACCCCTCGGCCAGGACCTCGGGCTCGGGCTCGGGCTCGGGCTCGGGCTCGGGCTCGGGAGGCGGCGTCTCGGTCTCGGGCTCGGGCTCGGGCTCAGGCTCAGGGGCAGCGGCAGGCGCCGGTGCAGGCTGCGCCTGTCGAACCGGCTGGGTCTTCTTGGCCGGCCGAGGCCGCTTCACTGCCTCCGTCTGGATCTCGGGCTCGGGCTCCGGCTCGGGCTCAGGCTCGGGCTCGGGCTCGGGCGCGGCCTGCACGGCCGCTGGCGGTGGGGCAGGGGCGACGCTCGTGGCCGGCGCGGGCTCGTCCCCCCGCTCCCCCACCACCAAGAGCACCCCGGCTGCAGCCAGCACACCGCCCAACGCCATCACCGCCACCAGCTGCGCGGTCCTGCCGACCCCCTTGGGGCGGTCCGAGATCAGTGTGCCTCCGCTGGTATTCTCGCAGCTCTCGGAGATGACCAGATCGGGCGGGACCTCGGGCTTCTGTGGGCGCACGGCCTGGCTCACCTGGCTGGTCCGATAGGTGGCCAGCCGGTCCCCGATTGCGCTGATCCGGGACGCGTCAACGTGTCGCATGAATTCCGACATCTCGGGTCGGGTGCACAACCCACCCGCCAGGTGGGCCACCGTGCCCAGGTCCCGCCGCATGTCCGCCGCCGAGGCGTACCGATCCTCGGGCTCCAGCGCCAGGGCGCGGGAGCGGATCGCCTGGAGTCGCTCGGGGAATTCGAAGTCGTCGGGCACGACCATCTCGCCCGTGCGGCCGCCCAGGATTCGATGGACGATCTGGATGTGGGTCAGGTCCTTGAAGTTCTGGCGGCCATTGACCAGCTCCTGGAGCATCAGGCCCACGGCGAACAGATCGGTGCGGCCATCGACGTCGCGGGCCTCGATCTGCTCTGGCGCCATGTAGGAGAACTTGCCCTTCACCACGTCGCCGACGGTCTCTTCGACCCGGTGCTCGGCCTTGGCCAGGCCGAAGTCGATGATCTTGACGTCTCCCCGGGTCGACATCATCACATTGCGCGGGTTGATGTCCCGGTGGACCACCCGCATCGGCCGCCCCAGCGTGTCTACCGCCCCGTGGGCGTACTCCAGGCCTGCCAGCACCTTGTCCAGCACGGTCAGGGTCACCCGCAGGGGCAGGTTGAGCCGTCGCCGGAACAAGGCCCGCTGGACCTGCCGCAGGTCCATGCCGGGCACGTACTCCATGACCAGGTAGAACTCGTCGGCGCGGAAGCCGAAGTCGTAGACCTGGGCGATGTTCTCGTGGTGCAGCTCGCTGTTGATGCGCGCCTCGTCCAGGAACATCCGGGACGACTCCTCCTGCTCGGCCCGCCTGGCCAACACCCGCTTGATGACCGCGAACCGCACGTAGTCGTTGTCGCCCACGGACCGCCGGGCCAGCTCGACAGTAGACATGCCACCCGCGCCCAGGTGTTCCAGCAGCACGTAGTCGCCGTAGGGCTGGGGGTAGTCCATCGGCGGCAGTGTACCGGTGCTCCCTGTCGCCGTGTCGTGTCCAGGAATCGTCAGGGAATCTACTCACGAGTAGACAAGCTCGGCCCACCCTGGGAGGCTGCCCCTCGGCACCGCAGCCACGCCCATGCTGCTCACCCTTGCCCTGACCCTGCCCGCCCTGGCCCAGGAAGTCATCGTCGACGACGAGGACGGCTCCCCTGGCTTCACCACGACAGGGGACGACTGGACCACCTGGTCGACCAATGGCCACGGCTACGACGGCGGTGACACCGAGTACCACTACCTGTCGCACACCGTCGGTGGCGACGACCGTCGCGGCACCGCCACGTGGTCGCCGGATCTGCCCCAGGAGGGCACCTATGAGATAGCCGTGCACTTCCGGCTCACGGAGAACAGGACCCGGGACGCCGATCACGTGGTCACCGACGGGACCGGGGCGACCACCAAGGTGGTGGTGGACCAGTACGGCGACGGCGCCAGTGGCTGGATCAGCCTGGGCGACTACTGGTGCGGCAGTGGCCGCGGTGGCTGTTCGGTGACCCTGGACGGGACCGACGACGACGACAGCGACGCCGCCAACGCCACACGCTTCACGCTGGTCGAGGCCGGCGGCGACACCCAGGAGCCAGACCCGGACCCGGGAGAGGAGATCGCGGACTGCGCGGAGTTCCCGGGACTCGGCGCACACACCCAGGTGGCCTATGCCACAGAGCTCGACGCGGTGGACTGGACGGATGAGAAGCAGGCCAAGGGTGCACCGGACGGCGTCGAGGCCACCACGCCCAACGTCGACGCCGGCGAGTACCTGATGGCGTGGGGCTGGGACCTCTGCGATCCGGTCGGCGAAGAGACCCTGGACAGCGTCACGCTCGAGGTGAAGGCGCGCACCCAGTACGACAGCGGCAAGTACGAGGTCCAGCTGCTGCTCGATGGCGAAGGCACCGCAGGCACGGTCTTCAATGGCACGGCCCTGGACTGGCACAGCGTGGACCTGACCGCCGACAGAGGCAGCTGGACGTGGACTTCGACGGACGCCACGCGAGGCCGGATCACCCTGCACGACCACCCGGAAGGCAACCGCGACTCAGACGCCTGGGTCGACGCCTGGCGGCTGACCGTGGCCTTCACCACCACCGCCGACGAGGGATCTGACACCGAGGACCCGCCGCCGGACACCGGGGGCACCGACGACGCAGACACCGGCCCAGGTCCCGAGGACTCCGCTCCCGGCGACACAGCCGATGGAGACACCGGGGACTCAGGGAGCGCATCCAGGCCTGCGGATCCCTACTACGAGCAGGATCAGCAGGAAGTCGCCTGCGGCTGCAACCCGGCCGCTTCAGGACACGGGCGTCAGATCCTGGTCGGGCTGGGCCTGCTGCTCTTGGGACGACGACGCAGGCGGTAGAGCCAGGGCACCAGGATCAGAGCGGTCTCTGGCGGTGGGGGCGCGTCCGAGTCACCGCCGCCGAAGCAGCCACCGGCGTCGGGGTCGGTCCCGGTGCTCTCCCCGTCGTCCGGGTCCTGTGGATCCGGATCGTCGAAGCCGGTGTCGCCGGTGCCGGCACCGCCGCCCAGGGCGTCCAGGTCCAGCTTGAGCTCGAACACGCCGGGGATGACCTTGTTGGTGTCCGGGTCATAGCGGTCGTAGCTGAGCACCAGGATGTCGTCCTTGCGGGCCAGGCCCGGTCGCATGCCCCCGCCCGGAGGCTGGTTGTGGGAGACCTGCTGCACCTCGACCGCGTCCCAGTTCTGATCGAAGACGGCGATCCAGACGTCGCCCCAGTCATCGGCGAAGCCGTCGTTCTTGTCCCGGCTCATGAAGGCGACCACCACGTGCTGCCCGATGGTCATCGCGGCCTGGGCCCAGTACGCGTCTTCGTTGCTGGGCACGACAGCGGCGCCGAACTCCTCGACCACGGTCTTCATGTCCTCGTCGAAGCGGTTGAAGGACAGCCCGTTGTCGTAGTGGTGGCTGTTGACCATCAGGATGTCCCCGGTCCAGGGGTCCCTCAGCAGCGTCGCCCCCTCGGTCGGCACGATGCCGGTGACCTCGTGCTCGACTTCGACGTCGAGCTCTGTGCCCAGGCGAGCGAAGTCGGAGATGCCGTAGTCGATGGCAAAGGAGGTCCAGTCTCCGACGCCGCTGCACAGGATGGGGAGGTCGTTGTGCCGCCGTCCAGATCCCTTCTCGGCGATGACGGCCTCGCTGATCAGATCGAAGTCCGCGGTGTACCGGAACGCCTTGGCGTACTCGCCTGACCAGTTCTCGTCGGCTGACGCAGCGTGCAGGTACGTGCCATCGGGACAGGTCGTGATCGCGTGGTCGATCATGTCCGAGTCCCCGGTCAGGTTCTTGCGACCCCGATCCTTGACCTCGTAGTCATCGGTCATCGGCAGCAGCACGAAGTCCCCGCCGGCGGCCCACAGGAAGTGCCAGCCCTCGTCGGCTGGAAAGACCCGGGCCCAACCCCCGGCCAGGGAGAGCTCGACCTCGTCGGAGATGTCGGTGATGTAGGTCTGGGCGTGGACCAACGGCGCGAGGACGAGCAACCACAAGGGGGCCATCTTGACTTCCTCCGGGCGCATGATGCTGCCACAGGTCTCGGGGTTGCGCAGCCTTGATCCGAGCCGGTGGCCCGACCGACTAGAACATGTTCTAATGAGCTAGAACACGTTCTACTCCAGGGGGTCTCGTGCCCTTCCCCAGCGACGTCGGTGTCGTGGACCTGATGCTCCAGATCCCGGGCGATGACCGCTCGGCCTGGTACGACTTCATGAAGCCCCTGCTGCTGGACGACGAGAGCCGCAGGGTCTTCTCGATGCCCGCCGAGTACCTGTTCAAGCAGATCCCTGGCGGCCCGGGACCCGACGACGACCCCATCCTGTGGACCCTGTCCAAGATGGACGCCGTGGGGGTGGCCCGAGCCATGATCGGTGTCGACGACCGCAACACGCTGTCCCAGCGGGCCCTGCGCGAGCATCCGGACAGGTTCTTCGCCAGCTACCACGCCAACCCGAACCTGGGCATGGAGGGCGTGCGCACCCTTGAGCGCATGAAGCGGGAGTGGGACATCAAGGCGGTCACTGCCTTTCCGTCCGGCCTGTGCCCCCAGGTGCCCATCGACGATCGCCGCTGGTACCCCATCTACGCCAAGTGCGTCGAGCTGGACCTGCCCCTGTGCTGCTGCGTAGGGGTGCCCGGGCCGCGCCTACCGATGGACCCGCAGAAGGTCGAGCGGATCGATCCGGTGTGCTGGTTCTTCCCCGAGCTCAAGTTCGTGATGCGCCACGGGGCCGAGCCCTGGACGGACCTGGCCGTGAAGCTCATGCTCAAGTACCCGAACCTGTACTACATGACCTCGGCCTTTGCGCCCAAGCACTACCCCGCCGACATCGTGGCCTACGCCAACAAGCGCGGCGCGGACAAGATCATGTACGCCGGCTACTTCCCCATGGGCCTGAGCCTGGATCGCATCTTCGCCGAGCTGCCCCGGGTGCCGTTCACGGACGCCGTGTGGCCGCGCTTCCTCCGGGACAACGCGGTCCGGGTCTTCAAGCTCGACCCCGGAGACGCCCCATGAGCGCGTACCTGGACCGGGCCCATTCCCTGCTCCCTCGGTTGGCCGAGCGCGTCGACGAAGCAAGAACCCTGCGCCGCCTGCCCGGAGCGACGATCCAGGACCTCCAGGAGACGGGAATCCTGCGCATGCTTCAGCCCGCCCGCTGGGGCGGCGGCGAGTGCACGCCCTTGGCGTTCTTCACGGTCCAACACACCCTGGGCACGGTCAGCCCGGCGACGGCCTGGGTCCTGGGCGTGGTCGGCGTGCACGCCTGGCAGCTGGCCTTGTTCGACGACCGGGCCCAACAAGAGGTCTGGGGCGACGACCCCAGCACGCTCATCTCCAGCTCCTATGCCCCCGTGGGCAAGGTCACGCCGGTCGATGGCGGCTTCAGGCTGTCGGGGCGGTGGTCCTTCTCCAGCGGCTCCGATCACTGCCAGTGGGTCTTCGTGGGCGGGTTCGCACCGACGCCCCAGGGTGCACCCCCGGACATGCGCACCTTCCTGGTGCCCCGCAGCGACTACGCCATCGTCGATGTCTGGCAGACGACTGGCCTCCAGGCCACCGGCAGCAACGACGTGGTCATCGACGACGTGTTCGTGCCGGAGCACAGGACCCATCGGCTCTTCGACGGCTTCAAGTGCGACAGTCCGGGCAATGCCGTCAATCCCGGCCCGACCTATCGGCTCCCCTTCGGACAGGTGTTCGTGCGGTCGGTGAGCACGACCGCCATCGGCATCCTGGAGGGCGCCCTCGGGGTCTTCAAGGCCAGCGCACGGAACAAATTTGCGACCAGTGACGGCGCCCGAGTGATGGAAGACCCCCACACCCAGGAGGTGCTGGCCCGGGCTTCGACGGTGCTCGACGAGGTCAAGCTGGTGCTGGCCCGGGACTGCGAAGAACAGCTGGCGATGGCCCGCGCCGGGGACCGGATCCCCCTGGACCTGAGAGTCCGCCACCGCTTCCACAGCAGCCGCGCGGTGGTGCGGTGTGTGGAACAGGTCGACGTGCTCATGAACACCAGCGGCGGGCGGGCCCTGTTCCAGGATCACCCCCTGAACCGCTACTTCCAGGACGCCCAGGCCGCTCGCGCCCACTACGCCAACAACCCAGCCAAGCCGGCCCGCAACCTGGGCTGGGTGATGCTGGGCCAGAAGACCCGGGACTTCTTCCTATGAGTGGCGTGACCCAGCTCTCGGCCCTAACCTTCGAGGTGTCGGATCTGGACGCCTGGGCAGCCTTCGGCACCCGCGTCCTCGGTCTGGGCGTGGCCGAGCAGACCGCCCACCGTCTGCGCTTCAGGCATGACCGCCACCCCTGGCGGATCGAGTGCCTGCCCGGTCCGGCTGACGACCTGGCCCGCCTCTCCTGGGAGGTGGCCGACCGCGCGGTCCTGGATCGGATCGCTGAGCGA
>Ga0209992_10000716_pt1 | contig 41215 bp, 28 predicted proteins | sample 2SBtaG_2_FD_182564 | JGI IMG/M metagenome (GOLD analysis project Ga0209992, IMG submission 182564) | Deep subsurface microbial communities from Kolumbo volcano to uncover new lineages of life (NeLLi) - 2SBTROV12_ACTIVE470 metaG (SPAdes)... | ecosystem: Environmental > Aquatic > Marine >...
TGAGCGGCTGTAGTAGCTGTCCACACGGCGGCGATACTTACCTTCGCCAGCTGACCAGCTCACACTCAAGCCCACCCCGGGTCCCGCGGCGACGGCCTGGGCCACCAGGGTGTTGTAGTCGGCGTGCTCGGGGGAGGGAGTGATGCCCACAGAGTCGGGATCGTTGCGACCGACCATGTCCACGTTGATGTCGGCGATCACAGAATCGATGGGTAACGTGGGGTTTTTGACCCACCATTCGGACCCCAAGAGACCTTTTTCTTCTCCTGAGACAGCAAGGAAGAGCACGGACCGGCGCAAGGGCTCAGCCCGACTCGCCAGGGTCTCGGCCACGGACAGCAGGGTCGCGGTCCCTGAAGCGTTGTCATCGGCGCCGTTGTGAACGGCTCCCTCGGAGTTGACGCCCACGTGGTCCATGTGGGCAGACACCACGATCACCTCTTCGCCCAGCTCAGGATCGTCGCCTGGCAGCAAGCCAGCCACGTTCTGGGCCCAGAGCTCATCGACGGCGACCTCGCCACGCAGGGTCAGCTCGACCCCATCGAGAACAAGCCCCGGGGTCATGGGCTCCTCGGCCCGTTCGGTGAGTTCGGTCTGGAAATCGAGTCCTGCTGCGGCGAGCAGGGCCTCGGAGAGCCGTGGCTCGGGGTAGACCCGCACCAACGAGGTCGGGCTCGCGGTCGCTCCGCCCAGCACCAGTCGGGCGTGGGTCGCCGAGCGCCTCAACCAACTGCGCGTGCGCGCCGCCTGCTTGTCGTCTTCACCGCTCAGCAAGATCAGCCCCAGGCCACCCCGCTCTTCCACGGCATCGCGCTTGGTCCCTGAATGGACCCGTTCGTCGAGCCCTTCGAAGCCAGGAGGCACGCCGGTGAAGACAGCGACGAAGCGGCCCTCGATGGGCAGGCCGGCCAGCTGGTCGAGGCCGGACTCGCTGTCCACGACTCCATGACCCGCGAAGACCACTTCTCCTAGAAGGTCAAGCGGCTCGGCACCCAAACCCCGCAAGGTGTAGTCGTCGATGGGAGCCCACGGCTCGGCACCACCGAAGCTCAGCTCAAGGGAGTCGAGGTCGAGCTGGCTGCGGTGCAGGGGGTAGTCCTGGGTGTACAGGCCCCCTCCCCCTGCGGGAGCCAGGCCCAACCCCCTCATCACAGAGGCCAGGTAGGCCGCCGTGATCTCTCCTTCGATGGTGCCGGTCTCCCGGCCTCCCATGGCATCGGAGGCCAGGAAGCCCATGTGGGCTTCGATGCGCTGCCGAATCGTGGTGCGCAGGGGCGCTGGGGTGGTGACCCCGCCAGCGCTGGCAAACGACGCGAGGGGTGCTGCGGTCTGGGCCTGGGTGCCGGAGCAGCCCACGAGCAACACAGAGAGAAGGGTTCGGGTAAGCAACGGGGTCACGAAGACAATCTCCTTTGTGGTCGTAGGGCGCCGTGGCGCGCCGTGCAAGGTCAGTCGTTTCGAGGGTCGATCTGCAACACACGACCCTGGGCAACAAACACCATCATGGGGCCGTCGCCCACGAACAGCGGCCCCTGGAGCAATCCTCCGCCCAGGCGCTCGAAGTCGTAGACAGCTCGACCCACCTCGAAGTCAAAAAGGTATAGCGCCTCATCGATGGGTTTCGCTTCGTCCTCGCTGAAGGTCGCCTGACAGTACGCCAGATAACGGCCATCATGGGAACTGGTGACATGAAAGTGGTGGATGGCTCCGGTAGAGATGCCGTAGCGCCCGCCGCCACGCAGATGGGTCTGCATGAGCTGCAGATAGCCCTCGTTGTCCCGAACCGGCGCCACCATGAGCAGCGGGTCCCCCCGAAAGCCCGCCGAGAAGGGCACCCGCTCCGAGTAGCCCAGGTTGCCCGAGGCCATGAACGAGAAGCGCCCGGAGTCGAGTTCCAGGCGGAAGATGCCCTTGGTGGGGCCATCGAGAATCAGGGCGTCGCCCTCGGGGGAGAAGACGCCGAAGCCCCCCGAGCAGTCCGCGGCGGTGACCCGGCGTGCCGAGCCATCGTCAAACACCCAGGCTTCCCAGCACTCGTGGCCCAGATAGGCAAGGGCCCGCCGAGCCCGGCTCAGCAAGACCTCGGCCCCCTGGGGCAGTGAAGCCAGGCCCCTGGGGTCGGACAGCTCCAGCCAGCCCTCGCCGTCGTCGGCGATCACGACCAACCGTCGGCCGCCCTCGCCCTGGGCAGACAGCACCGGGAGATCGCTGCCGTCCAGGCCCACCAGCTCCCAGTCCATGCCCCCATCACCTGCCGGAAGGTCGGGGCCACTCTGCACCACGCCGTCCTGACCCACGCGCACCAACCCGGTGGGCAGCAGGGCCATGGCCGAACCGTCGGAGGCCAGGGCGGGCAGACCGATCAGCCCCGCTGGCAGGGCCCACTCCCCGACGGGCGACGTCTCGTCGGCGCTGAGAGAGCGCCATCCCTGGCCATCGCCCACCAGAAAGCGGCCCACACCGGGGCGGCCGATGAGCTTGTCCCCGGAGCCCAGATCCACGGGTTCGAGTCCCGAGGAGGACAGCCAAAGCAGCACTGCGGCGAGGATTCCAGCAGAAACGACAAGCCGGGCAACACGGCCCAGGCTGAGAGGAGTGCGGGTCATCGGTGGTCGGTCCAAGGCAGAAGCCCACCAAGCTAAGGGTTTGCTAGCCTTCCGGCGATATGTCCGGACGGGTCTTTCTGCTCTTCATCGTCCTCAACGTAGCCGCGGGTGTGGTGTTCCTCTCCGATTCCGGACCGGGATTCCCGCTCGACGACACGTGGGTGCACATGGTGTATGCCCGGGCCTTGGGCCTGGGTCAGGGTTTCGCCTACAACCCGGGCCAGCTCGAGACCGGCATCTCGGCGCCCCTGTGGACCACTCTGCTGGCGGTCCCCGTGGCCCTGGCCGACTTCCTGAATCAGCGCCCGGACCTCGCGGTCAGGATCTTCTCCGGCCTGGTAGGGCTGGCCATGGCGGTGGTGGCCTGGCGCCTGGCCTCGCCCTCTGGCCGCTGGCCCGCCACCTGCGCCGCCCTGGCCATGACCTTCGACCCGCTCATGCTCTTCGAGCGCTACTCGGGCATGGAGCAGCCTCTCTTCGGCCTGCTCACCCTGCTGCTCCTCGACGCCATGCTGTCCGAGCGACCGGCGCGAGCGGGGCTGCTCAGCGGCCTGCTCGTCCTGACCCGCCCCGAGGGCCTGCTCTTCGCGGCCATCGCGGGCCTGTGGATGGTGCGACATCGCCTGCCGATCCTGCCGTTTCTCGGCCGGGTCGTGCTCTGCGTGGCGCCCTGGGTGCTCTACTGCCAGGTGGTGGCCGATTCGCCCCTGCCCTCGACCGTGGTGAACAAGGCGGTCTTCGTCCCCCACTGGCAGCCCATCTGGCGCGCGCTCTCGGCCCTCTTCGCCGAGACCGGCTGGGGCTGGGCCCTGCCACTGACCGCCGCCGTGGGCCTCTATGTCCTGGAGGGCGGCCGGCGCAACCTGGGGCGGCTGGCCCTGGCCATGGGCTTCGTGCTCCTGCCCGCGGTCTTGCTCACCCGGGTCATCGAGACCCACGGAGAGCCGCCCCAGGTGCCCTACTACTGGGCCCGCTACGCCTTGCTGGCCTGGCCGCTGATTCTCTTCGTGGCCAGTGTGGGCGTGGCCTCCATGGTGCGCACCGCCTATGCCGGCACCCGCTGCCAGCCGCTCTTCGCCGCCCTGCTCATCGGTCCCGGCCTGGTCATGGCCTTCTTGGGCCGGCAGCTGCCCGCGCAGGCCGAGCACCTGGCAGGACAGTTCGCCGCCCAGTGCAGCGACGTCGAGACCCTGAACGTGAGCTCGGCGCTCTGGGTCGCCGAGAACCTGCCCGCGGACGCGGTCCTGCTCACCCATGACGCAGGAGCCTTGCGCTTCTTCGGCAAGCACCGGGTCATCGACATCTGGGGCAACCACAACACGACCCTGCGGCACATTCTCGACAGGCAGGGCGGCGCTGGCGTGGCGGCCTGGTTGAAGAGCCAGGACCCGGACGCCCTGGTGGTCTTCCCCATGTTGTTCGCCCGCAACCACGCCCCCGAATGGAAGCAGCTGTACACCACCCTGCCCGCCCAGGAGTACAACGCTCTCTACGCCCAGGCTGACGACTACGCCTCACTGCTGGGTCTGACCCGTCGGGCGCAACAGTTTCACGTCGAAGATCCCGCCGTGGTGCCCAGCCCGCTCCACGGGGACATGGTCGTCTTCGTCAGGCCATGAGCCCCAGCGCCCAGCCAACCCGACCCGGGGCCGCTGATCCCCACGCACCCGGTCCACCGTCAGGGCAGCTCATGACCCGCCGCTCGCTGTGGCTCATCGCCCTGGTGGCCCTGGCCGTGCGCCTCAGCTTCTCTCTCGCCCTGTCTGCAGACGAGGGGCCCGTGGGCACCCTCTCCGCCCACTTGCTCGGGGACGAGCGGGCCTACGATGCCTTCGCCCGAGACGTGGCGGCGGGCGACAACCAGCGCACCCGAGCCTTCTACCAGGCCCCTGCCTATCCGTGGTTGCTCGGCCAGCTCTACCGGGCCTGGCCCCCTCCCGCCGACAACCCCGACGACTCCGTGGTGGCCCACGCCCCTGTGCATCGAGGCGTGTTCGCGGCGCAACACCTGGCGGGCATCCTCACCGCGCTGCTCACGGCCGTACTGGCCTGCCGGGTGCTTTCACCGCGGGCGGGCCTGCTGGCCGGGCTCATGGCAGCCCTGTCAGGCCCCCTGGTCTTTCACGAGACCATGCTGCTCAAGTCGAGCCTGTCCATGCTGGTCTTCGTGGCCAGCCTGCACCTGTGGCTCGACCTGTTGGAGCGCGGCAGGTCCGGCCGCGGCGCGACCCGGCGCGCCGCCCTGCTCGGGCTCTCGTTGGGTCTGGGCGTTCTCCTCAGAGGCAACATGCTGCTGCTCGTGGCACTGGTCCTCGCCTCTCTCGTCTGGCCCCTCGGCGGTGGACGACGGCTCTGGCGCCAGGCCCTCGTGGTCGGCGTCTGCGCCCTCGCAGCCCTCTCCCCGGTGACCATTCACAACCTGGCCCGGGGCGACCTGGTGCTGAGCACCTATCAGGCCGGCACGAACGCGGCCATCGGACAACCCCTCAACGGCAGCTGGGCTGATGGGCTGATCTACCAGCCCCTGCGGGCCGGGCGGGGCGACGCTCGCTACGAAGAAGCGGACGCCATCGCCTTCGCCGAGGAAGCCACCGGACGCACCATGACCGGCCGGGAGATCTCCGCCTGGTGGTGGCGCTGGGTCGCCGACTCGGTGGCCAGCCAGCCGCTCATTGCCGCTCAGCGGGTGTCGCTCAAGCTCGTGCACCTGTTTCACGGCTACGAAGTCCCGGACGTGAAGTCGTGGGCGGTCATGGCGAGCGCCGCTCCCTGGCTCTCGACCTGGGCCTCCGACCTGTGGCTCATCGGTCCCCTGGCCTTGCTCGGCCTGCTCGTGCTGCCCTGGCGACGGCGCCCCGGGCTGGTGGTTGTACGCGGTGGGCTCTTGGTGGTGGCCGTCTCTCTCGGCCTCTTCTACGTCATGGGACGCTACCGCCTGAGCGCCCTGCCCTGCCTGTGGATCCTGGCCGCCGGTGCCTTGGTGAGCTGGGCCGACGGGGTCGCTCGACGGGCTCGGCAGGCAGCCCACGGCCACGGGGGAGCCACGACCGAGGAGTCCACGGACCACGATCGCCCGACCCAGCCAGCACGCTTTGTCTGGGCAGCACTCGGCGGACGTCCCGCCCTGGGGCTCGCGGCCCTGGCAGGGCTGCTCGGCCTCGAATACGGCCTGACCCTGCCCTCGGACGTCCAGGGCGAACACACGAGCTACGCCAACGCGGCCAGCATCGCCTGCGCACTGGCCGAGAACGCAGACGCCCCCGCCCTCGCCGTGCAGCATCGAGATCAGGCGGTGGACTGGGCTCGCCGGGCCATCGCCATCGCCCCCGGGTTTCCCGCCCCGCGCAACACCCTGGTGCGAGCCCTGTCCCTGCGCACCGAGCAGCTCCCCCCGCGGCAGGACGAAGCGGACGAGGCCGCCTGGCGCCTGCTGCTGCTCATGGACGGCCTGCGCACGGGGAGCGATGTCCAGGACGTCCTCGATGGTCCCCTCGCAGCGCTGCAACAACGGGCGCTGCAGCTCAGCAACCAACCATCCATGGCGGGAGGCGATGCGTTCACCGCCCCACTGCTGGCCTTCGCCTGTCGCGCGGTGGCCCGTCAGCTGTCCCAATCGACCGACACTGCCGAGCAGGCTCTGCAACTCATCGACCGCAGCCTCGCCCTGCAACCTGACGAGTCGTTCGCCTGGATGCAGCGAGGCTCGCTACTGCGCCGCCTCGGTCGCCCAGCCGAGGCGGCTCAGGCCTACCTGACCGCACTGTCAGCCGGCGAAGACTCCCCCGAGCTACGCAACAACCTGGGCAACGTCCTGCGCTCCCTCGGACGATTCGACGAAGCCATCCAGCAACTGCAACAAGCCCTGACCATGCGCCCAGGCGACCCCCTCATCCTGCGAAACCTCGAACAAGCCAGGGCAAACCGCTAGGACTCGTGTCGGCCGGAAGACACTTGCGAGAAAGCGCAGAACGCCAGAACCTCCACCTCATGAACACCCTGATGAGATGGAGAGGAAACTCGCAAGCCCCCGAGCGATCTCAGGGCAACGAGCAACAACTCCCGAAGGGCCACAGTTGCCAGATCTTCCACCGAGGAGGGCGTGCCTGTTTCTCAGCAGGGGGGTCTGAAGCGAGTGTGGAGGCCCTGCCGACCCTGTCTGAGCGAAAGGCCCCCCTGCTGAGAAACAGGCACGCCCGGCACATCGCAGACAAGGCGAGCTGCGGCCCAGGCCAGACCTCACCCTTGATCAGCGCCGCCCCTCGTGGGACACAAGACAGATGACCTCTCTCATCACTGAAGCCACACCTGCCTTTGCCGACACCAAGTGTGGCGGCTGCACCGCGCTCTGCTGCAACTACTTCGCCCTCGAGATCGACGGGCCAGACGAGCCCGAAGACTTCGAGAACATGCGCTGGTACATCCTGCATCAGGGCGTGCAGATCTTCGTCGACGACGACGTGTGGTATCTGAACATCGAGCGCCGCTGCACCTGGCTGGTGGGCAACCAGTGCGGCAACTACGAGAAGCGCCCGACCATCTGCCGCGAATACACCGACGTGGGCTGCGAGAAGGACGAGCCCGAGAGCGACCTGCTGTTCAGGAACATCGAAGAGCTGGAGGCCTACCGGGACACGTGGGTCGCCGACTACGAGGCCAAGCGAGCCAAGAAGGCCGCCAAGAAGGAGGCCAAGCGGGCTGCGAAGAAGGCGGCCAAGATCGCCAAGCTGAACAAGAAGAACCGCTAGGAGTCCTTGCGTCCTCGGCTCTCGGCTCCTGTGCGCCGTTGAAGGCCCCGCGGTCCGCGACTCCAGCTGCTCTGCCGTCTCTGGGACGAAGGAGCCCAGGTGCCCGTCCGAGAGCCAGACCCTCGACGGCCCTCAGCACGAGAGCCCGTCGTGACCACCGGCGAACAAACCCTGGTCAGGCCACGGTCGCCGGTCTCTCCACCCGCGAGGGCGTCCCTGTTTCTCAGCAGGGGGGTCTGCAGCGAGTGTGGAGGCAAAGCCGACCCTGTCCGAGCGAAACGGCCCCCCTGGTGAGAAACAGGGACGCCCGGCACATCGTGAAGACCGCGGTCTGTGGCGCCGACTCCCGGCTCGCTCAGTCGTCGAGCACGTTCAGCGCCCACTGTTCCAGGTCGCGGAGCTCGACCAGGGCCTCGTCGATGTGCGCTTCCAGGGCGGTGCGCTCGGGAGAGCGACGGTGGGTGGGCTCGAAGTCCTCGATGGACAGCACCGCCTCCCGATACCAGTAGCTCCAGGCCACCAGGATCGAGCGCTCGCGGTCAGAGACCAGCGCCCGTCGGGTGGGGTCGTCTGCCACCGTGTCCAGGTAGGCCACCGCATTGCGGGCTTCTGCCTCCAGCCGCACCCGGGCCGCGCTCATCACGATGGCCAGCACCTCTTCGGCCCGCTCGTAGCCTGCCTGGGCGAAGTGGTGCACCAACGCCAGGGTGGCCAGGCTCACATTGGCCAGCTCGTCCGCGCTCACCTCTGCCAGACGATCGAGGTTGGTGTGGTAGTAGGGGTCGGTGAAGTGCCACATGAGCACGGCCGGGATGCCCCGCTCAAGGAACGACACGTGATCGCTGCCCCCCTCGAAGGGGTTGCTGCGCACGGGCCAGCCCGTCTCGGCCTTGCGCGCGTCCATGGCCGCCATGACGTAGTCGTTGGCGAAGGAGCCCTTGAGGTCGCTCTGGCGTACGTCTCCCCGGCCCCACTCAGAGTGGACGTCGAGGGGCGGGCGGTCCCAGATGGCACCCGGGTCGGGCATGCGTTCGACCAATGGCACCGCACCATTGGTTCGGGGGTCTTGTCCCACCATGTCGATGATCACGGCCAGATCGACCGCATCAGAGGTCGCCCGCAACCACTCTCGGGAGCACTCGAACTCCATGCCCACCAAGAACGTGATCGAGCGGCGAGGGCGAGGCAGACGGTCTTCGCGAATCGCCCTCAGGTAGCCCGCAGCCATGGCCACGGTGCTGGCGGCACCGGAGGCGTTGTCGTTCGCTCCAGGCTCATCGATGTGGGACACCAGGGCGATGGTGCCGGCCTGGGGGTCCGAGCCAGCGATGCGGGCTACCAAGGTGCGTGAGCGGGACTCGCTGAAACGTGAGTTGATCAAGACCTTCACGTAGACCATGCCCCCGCCCAGAAGCCGCTCGAGCACGTCTCGCTTGGCAGCGGACACGTTCATGCCGAAGCCCTTGCGCTCGGCGTCGTACGGCACCGACGAATAGCGGATCGAATCCCGGTAGGTCTCCGCCTCGTTGTAGGCGGGCAGGAACGACGAGATCACACCCAGCGCGCCGCCCTGCTGGACCGCCCGCACGAAGAGGGTCTCGGCGGGCAGGGAGCCGTAGACCACCGTCCCGGCATAGCTCTCTACCGGCTTGCTGTGCTCGAACTCGACCAGGGGGGCCAACACACCCTCGGGCCGGGTGGGGAACGAGTTGCCGCACAAGAACGTGCGCTCGAGCCCTGCCTCGGAGTCGAACGAGTGCAGCACCCCCACATCGGGAGAATAGACCGAGAGGGAGGCGTTGAAGGGCGTCCAGGAGGGTTCGACCGGCCCGAAGTCGTGCAGCTCGACCGTGTCGCCGCCGTCGCCCGAGGCGGTGTCAAAGCCTGACTCCTGGAGCTTCGAGTAGAGGGCATCGAGACTGCGGATGTAGCCCTGGTTGCCACGCATGCGGTAGTGGGGGTCGAGGGCGGCGACCAAGGCCAGCGCTTCATCCTGGTCGAAACACTGCTGAACCTGCGTCAGCGCGTCTGCGAGGGTCGAGCCATCCCCTGGGCTTGCGGCGACCCGGGTCACCAGACCGAGGGACACGACGAACGCCAGGCTCACTTTGCCGAAGAACTTCACGTCTGAAACCTCCCATACCATCGCTGTCAGGCTGGCCACAGCGTAACGCCCGAGATGGACCGTGGCGGCAGCGAGTCGAGAAACCGACGATACCCCTCCCGACCCTGTGACCGGAATATGATCCTGGCAAGGTCATCAGGGAGCCTCCTCTGAAACGAGGGCCCCCGGGGCCTCCCCCATCACCGAGACACCCTGCGAGAGACCTGTGCACGAGCGCATCCTGGCCATTGACTACGGTCGAGTGAGACACGGGCTGGCTGTCTCGGACGGGCTGGGCATGGCCAGCCATCCCCTGGCGGCCCTGCAGCGCAAGAACCCGGCCCAGGATCTACGGCACCTCTCGCGGGTCATCGACGACCGGGACATCCGCCGCATCGTGCTGGGCCTGCCTCTCAACATGGACGGCAGCGAAGGCCCCATGTCGAAAGAGGTGCGCAAGTTTGGCGACCTCCTGGGCGCTGAGCTGTCCCTGCCCGTGGACTACGAGGACGAGCGGCTCAGCACCGACGAAGCAGAATCGCTGCTCATGGACCGTGGCCTGCGCCCCAGCGAACGGCGCCGTCTGCGGGATTCCCTGGCCGCCGCGGTCATCCTCCAGACGCTGCTGGACCGGGAAGGGTGAGGGCAGCAGAGCGGCCGGGCAGGAAAAGCGAGCCCGGTGTGCTGCCCCTCAGCCGTTGACGCTCTTGAGGTAGCGTCGCCCCACGGCCCAACTGACCATGGCCAGGCCCAGGACGGCCATCAAGAAATGGGGAGGCGCCGACAACATCGGCGCAGCCTCGCTCGATCCCGCTCCGAAGAGGTCCAGGCTGCTCGTGGCAGCGAAGACAGGGACGCCGAAGGTGCCTATCAGGACGAGGCGTAGGAGGCCAAGCCTGGACCGCTGGGTGGTGGTCACGGTGCAGAGTCTCGTGTGGTGCCCGGTTGTGCGTCTAGGTGTGGGTACTGAGGCCTTGCGAGAACCACACCGGGGGTCGCGGTGTCCTCCAGGGCCCTGACGGACGTTATCCCGGTTCTCCACAATCGTCAACCCGCTGGACTGGTCAGATGCTGCAGACATCGCTCGGTGATCCCATGGCCTTGTGGAACTGACCATCGGCTGCGAGCGGCCCATCGCTGAAGGCCTGTCCGAGGCGAGTTGAGTTCTCCCTCAAACGGGGGCTAGCCAGCCTCTTGCGCCCGCTCAACGTCTGAAGAAGAGGGATCCCGAGTCGCCCGTAAGCCGGGTTCTGTGACCAGCCCCCGAAGGGGCCGGCGATGACCATGTCTCTGGGGCCGCCGTTGCCGACGGCCTCGAACGCTCTACCCGGAGGTTCTAGCGACGCGGGCAGCGTCATCCCTCCCTATATGAACTTTCTCCCGGTGAGGTTTACCTAGCCGAGGTGATCAACCACCCCGCTGGTGCGCTCTTACCGCACCCTTTCAGCCTTACCCCGGCGCCGCTTGCGCGACCCCGTGGCGGTCTACTCTCTGTTGCACTTGCTCTGGCCTTGCGGCCGGTGGGCGTTACCCACCACCGTGCCCTGTGGAGCCCGGACTTTCCTCCACCCGGCCCTGCCCCGAGGGGCAGGGATGAGCAGCGGCCACCCTGGCGGCTCGAGATCCCAAGATGTCAAAGGTCGGTGGGCGCGCAAGCTGGGTTTGACCCGGCTGTGAGTGAAGATGCCAGCGGCAGCCCGCGGATATCATAACCTCGGCGCCTCGGGCGCGCCCGTTGCGGGCTGGCTCCCGACCCCAGCACCTCTCTCGCCGCGCTGCACTCACCCTCACCGACCTCGGGTCCACCATGGAATTCGTCTACGTCACCAAGCGCTACGAGCTGTTCGACCTGTCGTTTCCCCATGGCTTCGTGGCGGCGGCCCAAGACGATCGCATCGCCACCTGGACCCAGCGCATCAGCGAACGGGGCTTCTTCGTCGAGCGGACCTGGGCCGAGCAGGACAGCTCGTTCAAGCAGATCATCCCCTACACGGTGATGGTCCACGGGGACGACGTGCTGTTGCTGCAGCGCAAGAAGGCCGGGGGCGAGGCCCGGCTGCACGGCAAGCTCTCCATCGGCGTGGGCGGGCACATCAACCCGGTCGATGGGGTCGAAGGAGCCTCCGTGGTCGAAGAGGGCTGTCGGCGAGAGCTCAATGAAGAGCTGTGTATCGACACGGCCTATGGGCTGGAGGCCAAGGGCGCCATCAACGACGAGTCTGGCGACGTGGGCTCGGTGCACTTCGGACTGGTCTACGTGGCCCGCTGCGAGACCGCCGACGTGGCCATTCGTGAAACCGACGTCCTCTCCGGGTCATTCGTGTCTCGCGACGCGCTGAAGCGCCTGGCGGCCACAGAGGGCGAGCGCTTCGAGACCTGGTCGTCGCTCATCATCGACTGCCTCGACGACCTGCTGGGCTGACACCGGCGCACCATGGAACCCGTCTGGCACCTCACGGTCGATGGCACGCCCGCCCCGCTCCCTGATCAGCCCGGGGGCGAAGGCTTCATCCACGCCTCGTTCCCCCAGCAGCTGGCGGGCACCCTGGCCAAGCACTTCGCAGGTGCTGAGCAGGTGGTGTTGCTGCGCCTCGACCCCCAGACCCTGGGCGACGCCCTCGTGCTCGAGCCTTCCCGGGACGATCAGCTGTTTCCCCATGTCTACCGAGCCATCGCAGCAAGGGACGTGATCGAGCGGCGGCAGCTGTCCCTGGGTGCTGACGGGCACTTCGACCTGTCAGGCATCGTGGGGGCGGTCGAGGGCAGCCCGGGACACGTGCCCTTCCTGCCCCTGGGATTGGTCAGCGTAGAGCGGCCCTGGGGCGGCACCCGCATCGCCCGGCGCTTCGGTTGGGACAGCACGAAGCCCCACGGCGAATGGTGGTTGCTGAGCTGCCATCCCCGCGCGGTGACGCCTGTGCGCGGCGGGCCGTCCCTGGCCGAGTGGGTCGACGGACCCGGGCAGGCCCTGGGGCTGCCGTCTGCCGCTGACTTCCCCCTGCTGCTCAAGTTTCTCGACGCCGACCAAGACCTGTCGGTGCAGGTTCATCCCAACGATGAAGTGGCACGACGGCATGGCCTGCACAACGGCAAGACCGAGGCCTGGCACATCCTGGGTGCTGCGGACGACGCCTGGCTGGCCATGGGCACCGCCGACACGGTGAACGCCAACGATCTCGTGGAGGCCGTGGCTGGGAATGCCGGGGACATGAGCATTCTCAACTGCCTCTCCCGTCACCCGGCCCGGGCAGGTGACACCTGGCTCGTCGAAGCGGGGACCGTGCACGCCCTCGGCGCCGGCATCGGTTGCTTCGAGGTGCAGCAGAACTCCGACATCACGCACCGCATCTACGACTGGAACCGCGAACCCACCCGAGAGCTGCACCTCGACCGGGCCCGGGAGGCCGCCATCGACGGGGCCCGGGGACGACTGGTCAGCGACGATACCGTTGGCGAGCTTGCCGGTAGCGACGGCTGGACCACGTTGCTCGATGAGCCTGCGTTTCGCCTGGCCCGCAGCCGGCCTGCCAACGCCGTGCAGCTGGCGCCGCGTGGTCGCTTCGCCAGCCTCACCGTGCTGGCCGGCGCAGGCAAGATCACGGCGGGTCCGGTCTCGGCCGACCTCTCGCCGGGGGACACCTTGCTGGTGTTTGAAGACGTGTCCGTGACAGGCCACGGCCTCGACCTGCTGGTGACCGAGCCCGGCGCCTGACAGCTCTCCCCTGGGAAGTTTCGCGTGCGGCGCACGTCGAAGCACAGCCACGGAGCATTTCGTCGGCAGCCCTGACCGGGAGACCTCTCTCATGCAGACCAGGTGGCACGGCTTCACCCTGATCGAGTTGCTCATCGTCGTCATCGTGATCTCTGTGATCTCGGCCATCGGCATCCCCCGCCTGCTGTCCCGGCTGAACCCGGCCGAAGAGTTCTCAACTGCGGCTGAGCTTTCGTTCGCGGAGACCAGCAACGAAGAAGAAGCGGTCAGACCTCGGGGCGTGTTGCCCGTGATTGACGGCGCGCAAATCGAAGTTCAGCTGCAAGCACAGACACAACGGGTCGGCATGAAGGTGGTGAATCGCTACCGCGCCGAGGTTGAAGGCACGCTGGCGGTCGACGCGACCGCTCCGAACGGCGCACTCACGCGCATCGAGGTGCCGTTTCCCGAGTCGCTCAGCGAGGTCGTCGAGTTCTCTGTCATGCTGCACGGGCGGGGACGTGACGGCGCTCCAGAACCGGGCGAACTTGAGCTGCGTCAAGACGGGTTTCAGTGGGTCGGTGATCTCTCGTCAAGCCCCGGCGAAGAGGGAGGCCACGACGAACCGCTGCGTGTGCAGTTTGGATATGTGGTCCGGGGCGAAGATCGCTTCACCCTGGCGCTGCCTCCCGCCCAACAGCTGCGCCAAGTCGACGTCAACGTTCACATCGCGGGCCTCCCGGGAAGCTCTGCCAGTGAGGGTTCGCTCACCCCTACCGCGCAGTCCGACGAGGACCTGCGCTGGGCGTTCAAGAACCTCGTCAGCAGCCGACCCATCGAGGTGCTCTTCCCCGGAACCGAGAGCCCCTTGGGCCAGGCCATGCGTCTGTTTCAGCTCGCCGGGTTGGCCCTGCTGCTCTTCGGCGCGGGCTTCTGGTACCTGGGCGAGCTGTACAACCCCGGCCGCCTCGACAGCTTTCGCTGGGGACACTTCTTGCTCCTCGCCGTGACCTACGTGTTCTTCTTCGTGGTCCTGGCCGTGTTCGGCTACCGGGGCTGGCAGCCTACGGAGTCCCTCGGGGCCTCCGCGCTCATCGCCCTGCCCCTGCTGCTCTTTCACGTGGCGACCATCTTCGATCACCGCTTCGCCTGGACCCGTGCCCTGCCGCTGGCGGCGCTGACCATCTTGGTCGTGGCCAACGGAGTCTACGGCGGGCCGTCCAAGGTCTTCATCTACCTGGGCGCGGCCGCGACGGTCGTGGCCGTGCTGACGCTCACGTACCCGACCCTTCATCGCCGGGAAGAGGCAACTGACAGCCAGCGTGAGGATGCGTTGCGACAGGACATCGACGCCCTCCTGAACCAGGCACGGCCGGCCCACGCTCTCTGCGAGCAGGTGGGCGTTGCACTGCAGGTCGACGACCCCTCCACCATGCAGCGCTTGCGCGGCAAACTCGAAGCGGCACGAGAGGCGCTCGAAGAACACCTGCGTGAGGTGGCCACGTTTTCGGCAGATCCTGAGCCCACAAGACCACGGCCCGGCCGGTCCGAGCGGCGTCGGCAGATCGACTCAGAAAAAAGAGCGGTGTCTCACCTCAAGACGGCCCTCGGCCGCGGACAACAGGAGCTGAAGGCTGCGCTGGCACACACCCGTCGCGGACGGGAGAAAGCGGAACAGCGTTTGCAGGCCCGAGACGAACACCCGGTGCACTGCCCTTCGTGCGGCGGCGCCCTGGGCGACGCCCGTTTCTGTGCGGGCTGCGGACAGGAAGCCCCGCTGGTCCGCAGCTGCAAGTGTTGCGGTCAGGAGCTGCGCCTGCCCCGAGAACTGCTGGCCAGTGATGTCGACTACAGCAACCTGCACTGCATGTCCTGCGGAGAGTTTCCCCGCTCGCAAGCCGCCACAGTGGCCCTGGCCTGATCTCCCCGCCGAGGAGCCCCACGCCGCCCACGCCGCCCACGCCGCCCGCGCCGCCCGCGCCGCCCGCGCCGCCCGCGCCGCCCGCGAGCCCGTGAGCCCGCGAGCCCGTGAGCCCGCGAGCCCGTGAGCCCGTGAGCCCGTGAGCCCGTGAGCTTGTGAGCCTGGACCCCGCAGGAAACGAACCCGAAGGTGCTCCACTCCGTATTGACGGCCCGCGAGCCGAGGCGCAGGATGCCCGTGGGGAAGATCGTCTTCGGAGGTCTCCCATGAGTCACTTCAGAAGTCTTGCGGTACTCCTAGCAGTCACCGGCGCTCCCCTCGTGGCCCAGGTCACGCCCCCCGAGCTCGTCTGGACGCTGCGGGACGACGGCGCCAAGTGGATCGGCTACTACGTGTCCATGGGCAACGAGGGCACGCAGATCTTTGCCCACGAATCGAACTACGCCATGGCTGGCCTGCTGCTCTCCCGCCACGACAGCGACCCGCCGCTGCCTGCATGGATCGTGCCCACCTACCCGGCCAACCCACTGAGCTGCGACTCGGCACGGCACGTCGACGCCCACGTCTCCCTGACCGCCACGCCCACCGGCGTGCCCAACGCCTACACGCTGAAACTCATGACCTTCTCGTCACAGGGGGCCGACTGGACCTACACCTATCCCAAGGCCAGCAACCAGAACGCCTACGTGACGATCTCTGACGACGGCCAGACCATCGTGGCAGCCGTTGCAGACCCGCAGGCCATGACCACAGAGATCCTGGTCTTCGATGCCTTGTCTCCCGTGCCAAAGGCCATCCACGTCTTGCCCGGAGATGTCCTCTGGGGCTTCACGGTCTCGGGCAATGGAGAACGAGCCATCGCCGCCCTCGGCACAGAGGCCCACGTGTTCGACGTGGCCACCGGCACGGTCTTCATGGTCATCCCCTTCGGCTACAGCCTCTCCAACGTGAGCTTCGCTCTCTCTGCGGACGCCTCCCTGCTCGTCCACGGCGAGCACTTCGCAGGCAGGCTGCGGGCCTACACCTGGCTCGGCGAGAACTACTCACACGCGTTCTACTACTGGCCCCAGGGCTCCAACCCGAACACCGCCATCGCCTCCATCGCCATCTCTGACGACAACTCCACCGTGGCCTTCGGAGTCAACGAGGGCTACCCGTCGACCAAGGTGCAGACCGAGGCCTTCGACGTGGCCAGCCAGCTGATGACCATGAGTGAGACCGTCTCGAGCTACGGCGCTTACCAGAACTCATGCCATGACGTGGCCATCTCAGCGGATGGCGCCCGGTTCGCCGTGGCCCAGTTCGGCGATGAACCAGACCTGGTGGCCGAGGTGCGCGTCTTCGATCGGGACGACAGCGTGCCCGTCTACACCCTGAACCTGCCCGGCTCCGCGTTCAACGTCGACATCTCGCCGGACGGCCGGTGGGTCGTGGCCGGCAGCAAGGGCGTGCACGCCAATGTGTCCGGCAGCGGCGGGCGCTACGACCTGATCCACCTCGGGGGCGCTGACCTGCGCCTCCGCGGGACGCCCTTACTGGGACACGATGTCAGCTTCGAGATCCATGGCACCGCAGGGAGTGACGGCACGCTGCTCTTCTCGCCCCTCCCGCTCTCACCCCCACTCCCGCTCGGCGTGGGTACCCTGTACCTCGACCCCACGCTCCTGTGGATCGTGCCCGTGGGCCAACTCGTCGGGGATGGCCTGGTGACGCAACAGTTCCGCGTCCCTGTCGACCCGGGTCTTGTGGGCTTCTCTGCCTACGCGCAGGGGCTCACCTCGGCGCCCCAAGCGCTCACCCAAGACTGGATCAAGGTGACCCTGCTGCCCTGACACCGGACGTGACTTGCCCGGGGCGAAGCACTCAGGCTTGCCCTCCGTGTCCTGTGGCGGATCCCGGGGCTGCTATGCTTTCGCCCCATGGCCACCCCTGATCGCCCCCGACGAAGCTCCACGTTCAAGCGCATCTCGCTGTTCGTGCTGACCTTGCTCGTGGCAGGCGAGCTGGCGCTTCGGGTCGTCGATGCGGTGCAGGGGCGCAGCCCTTTCGGTGCCCAGATCGCAGAGCCAGGCACAGAGGTCCTGCGCTACAAGCCCCACCCGTTCATGGGCTACGCGCTCAACCCGGCCTACGACGGCCAGGACATCAACCCCATGGGGCTGCGCGGCGAGGCCGTGCCGAAGAAGAAGCCCAAGGGTGTCTATCGCATTCTCTGCGTGGGCGGCTCCACCACCTACGGCTCACACACTCCCGCCGAGCAGGCCTACCCGGCCCGGCTGCAGGAGTTTCTCAACGAGGGCCCGCACAAGCAGCCGCCTCTGCGTTACGAGGTGCTGAACTGCGGCGTCCCCGGCTACACCACCGCCGAGAGCCTGGTCAACCTGTCGCTGCGACTGCTCGAGTTCGACGCCGACGCGATGATCATCTACCACGCCATCAACGACGCCCGCCTGATTCAGGTCGGCGGTTTTCAGGCGGACTACTCGCACATGCGCTCGAGCTGGCGCTTCCCCGAGACATCACCGCTCGAGTCGGCCCTGCTCCGTCACTGTCGGCTGTACTACCGGCTCTTCAAGGGCAGCTACCCCAGCCTGCAGCCCGCCCGACTCGAGCGCCTGGTCTACGTCGACTCCACAGAACACCCCCACCCCGCGCCGAACTGGAAGGGCGTGAACACCAGGGGTGTGCGAGCCTACCTGCGCAACCTGCGCAACCTCATCGCCGTGGCCCAAGAGCATGGCATCGCCCCGGTGCTGACCACCTTCGCCGCCAGCGAAGAGCACCTCGTGGGCCCGGGCTACGGCGACGTCCTGGCGGTGATGAACCGCTGGGTCCGCCAGATGGCGACGAACAAGACGCTGCCCCTGATCGAGCTGGCCGAGTCACTCGACGATCAGCCCGGCCTGTTCGCCGACTACGTGCACATGAACGCGGACGGCTTCATGGCCCAGGCAAAGCTCATCTACCAGCAGGCCCGCAAGCAGGGGCTGTGGCGCCTGCGCTGAGGGGCGCGCTCGACAGCGCCACGAACCGTCGGTCAGTCGCGCCTGGCCACGAAGACCAGGTCTTGTGAAGCTGAGGGCTCGAACGGCCCCCGGGTCATGTCGCCGTAGAACTCGACGGTGAAGCCCGCCGCTTCCAGTCGCTCGTGAAGGTCGGCTTCGAGCCAGGCACGCAGGGGCACCCGGCGCGTGCTGACGACCCGCACCGGCTCGTCAGCATCCGGGTCGAGCTGCAGGGTGGTCGGGAAGAACAGCACCCGGCCGTCGCCCTCGTCGCGCATGAGCCGCAAGAACACGATCTCGTTTCGATCCGACCCGGGCTGATCCTCTGGCACCGGGCGAAAGTTGAGCGGCAGGTGACGCTGGCCACCCTCCAGCAAGCGCCAATAGTTGAGCAGCTGCACCAAGGCCAAACCGCCGGGCAGCAACACCTGATGCAGCGCGGTGATCCACTGGTCGAGCTGCTCATCGTCTGTCAGGTGCGGCAGGACGTTGCCCAGACACAGCGCCATGCCGAACGGAGCCTCGTCCCCCAGCACGTGGTCGGCCCTCAGCGCGTCACCCAGGACGAAACGCCCGTGACCAGCGAGCTCGTGCTCACGAGCGGCGTCGATCATGGATGCAGAGCTATCGAGCCCCACGGCCCGGGCGCCCTGCTCCGCGAAGAAGGCCACGTGTTCTCCGGTGCCGCAACCCAGATCGAGGAGGGAGCGATCCGGCGCAGTGTCCAGCAGCTCCAGCAGCAGGGGACCCTCGCGGGCGATGCGCTGCTGCCAGGCGATCATGCGCCGGTAGTCGACCCTGGCGTACGGATCGCCCGGGCCACCCCGAACCTTGTCGCTGTCTTCGCGCCTCTGGGAATCGTCGCTGGCCATGGCCAGGGATTCTAAGGCGCGGCCTCCCCGACGGAGCGGGCCGAATGTCCTGGCCCGGCCGACGCCACCCTGCACCCACAACAGATCGGCTCAGCGACCCGGACTTGATGGGAGCCGTTGGAGAAGCCTACCGTCCAGGCTTCGGAACGGCCCTGAAGGCCGGCCGCCCCGCCTTCCCGAAGCAGCGCCGACCCGAACCCGATGGCCCGACCGTCCCCCAGCGCCACCGCCGATCGCCCTGTCCACCCCGCTGCCATCGGCTGCGCGGTCACCCTGGGAGGCATGGCCGCCCTGTCGTGGGAGGTGCTCTGGCAGACCCAGGTCGATCTGGCCCTGGGCATCTCGGCTCTTGGCACCGCCCTGACCCTGGCCGCCACCATGGCGGGCATGACCATCGGCGCCCTGTCCATGGGCCGGCGGCTGCAACGGCAACCCTCGAACGATCCACTGTGGCTCTACGGGCGGCTTGAGCTGGTCATCGGCGTGTCCGGCATGGTCATGTTGCCGGGCTTCGGCCTGCTGCAGGCTCTCGACACCTCGCTGTACCCGGTGTCGCCCCAGCTCGCGCCCATCGCCCATATCCTGGGTGTGCTGCTGCTGCTCGGGCCGCCCACCCTGGCCATGGGTGCCACGGTGCCCGTGTTCCGGTTGGTGGCCGATCGCCACGGCGCATCCATCTCGCGGCTCTACGGGCTGAATACGGCGGGCGCGGCCATCGGCGTCCTGCTGCTCACCTTCGTCCTGCTGCCTCCGCTCGGCATCGCCGCCACCACGGGCACCGTCGTCGGGCTCAACCTGCTCGTCGGTGGGACCGTCTGGGCCCTGTCGCGACGAGCCCGCAGTGCGTCTGCCGCGCCAGCCTCGACCACACCCGCAGCGCCGACGCCAGGCCCTGGCCAACAACGATCCACGACGACCGCCCCGTCACCGGCCAGCGCCCAAGGCGCCGCGGCCAGCACGAGCGCAGAGACGGGCGCGGACGCACACGCTGGCAGAGTCGCCGCAGCTTCCCAGGGCGCTGACGCCGCACCCTCGCTCGCCGTCGCTGGCCTGATGGTCTGCGTCACCGGGCTGGTCACCTTCGGCCTGGAGATCGCCTGGTTTCGGGCCATGCGCGCCGCCTTCTGGAGCACCTCGGGCAGCTTCGCGGTGATCCTGGCCTCCGTGCTGATCCCCCTCGCCTTGGGCGCGCGCCTCGTGCCCACCATGCGCCGCCGAGGCCTCTCACCCGGCTTCATCATCGGCCTGGCGGGCGCTGCGATCCTGTTGGCCACACCCCTGGTCGAGCGGCTCGATCTGCTGGCAGCATTTCACGGCGAGTACTACGAGATCCTTGGGCGCTGGCTCGGCGTGTCCCTGCTCATCATTGGCCCCGCCATCACCTTGCTGGGCATGGCCCTGCCCTGGTGCATGGAACAGTTCACCAGGCCCGGCGAGGTCGGCCGGCTCTACGGCCTCAACACCGTGGGGGCAGTCATCGGCTCGCTGGTCACCGCCTGGTGGTTGCTCCCCTTGCTGGGCTTCGCACGGGCCAGCTGGCTTCTGGGAGGGCTGACCATCCTCGTAGGTCTGGCCACCAGCGCGGGACGCCGCCGTCAGATCGTGTTCATGGTGGGCCTGCCGAGCCTGCTCATCGCCGTGTTGCAGACGTCGAGCCCGGGCCGTGATCGCATCCACGGACACAAGGGCTTCCGGCGCTTTGAGGTCCTGGCCATGCGAGAAGGGCCCGACTCCACGGTCACCGTGTTGAGACTGCCCAACGGCAAGAACCTGCTCATGGTCGACGGCTTCGGCGCCACCGGCGAGCAAGGCCAGGCCCACTACATGCAGTGGATGGGCCGGCTGCCAGCGTTGCTCCACGACGACCCCTCTGAAGGCCTGGTGATCTGCTTCGGCACGGGACAGACCGCCAACGCCGTGCGCAGCGAAGGCATCGAGTCCCTCGACGTGGTCGAACTCAGCCCTGCGGTGCTCGAGCTGGCGCCGTTGTTTCGCAGCAACGAGGGCGTGCTCAACGACGAGCGGGTGCACCCCACGGTGATGGACGGCCGGGCCTGGCTGCGGCGGGTCGAGCGGACCTACGACGTGATCACCCTCGAGCCCATGCCGCCCACCTTCGCCGGCGTGAACGCGCTCTACTCCCGGGAGTTCTACGAGCTCGCGTCAGATCGCCTGGCCGACGGCGGCATCATCGCCCAGTGGCTGCCCGTGCATCTTGTCGACAGCTTCCTCTCGCCCTCCATCGCCGCCACGTTCATGGACGTGTTCCCGAACGCCGGCCTGTGGATCGACCCGCCCAGCGGCACGGGCATCCTGCTGGCCCGGGCCGGTGACGATGATCGCCCGCTCGGCAGCGAGTGGCCCGGGCTGAAGCGCCCCTCGGCACCGCGCACATTGACCGACTCGCAGATCAAGGAGGCCCTGTTGCTCGGGCCCGAGCTGCTGGCCCGCTACGCAGCGCAGGGTCGGGTCATCACCGACGACAACCAGCTGCTCACCCTGGGCCAGCTCCATGCCGGGTCACCGCGCAAGCTGACCCAGATCATGGAAGCGGACAACCTGAACGCCATCGTCGAGATCGTGGGGCACGAGGTGCCTGACATCACGGAGGTGTTGCGCAAGCGGGCGGGCGAGTCGGGCGGGACGCCCTGACGACCCTCCACGTCAGTGCTGCTCCCGGATGAGCCGTTCGAGCAGGTCGCGATAGAGCAGAGCTGCCTCCTGCCAGCGCTCCTGCGACTCCAGCAACATCCCTCTCAGCAGGCGCGTCTCGACCCGATCTCCCGGGAGTCGGTCGAGCTCAGCTTGAGCCAGAGCGAACTCCCCTTCCATGATGTGCAGCCGGATGCGCAGCACCCGGACCTCGCCCTCCGGCTCCAAGGCAGCCAGGCGATCCAGCGAGGCATGGGCCTCTTCGGCGTGCCCCTGCAGGAGCAAGACCCGGGCCAGCAACGCCAGGCCGCGGGCCGATGCGTCCAGTCGCGCCCCAAGGCTGTGAAGCGTCTCGCTGGCGCTGTCCAACTGACCCGAGACCAGCAGCTTGTTCACCATGGTCAAGGTGCGCCCCAGCCCTGGGTCGCTGCCCTGGGGAGGCGGCTCTGGCAGGCCCTTCTGGATGTGCTCGAAGTGCTCTGCATCGATGCTCCCCAGGGCGAACCGGGCGGCACCCACGACGCGATAGGCAGCGTGCGGTCCATAACCCCTGACCACATCTGTGAGCTGCCGATCTGGCCCGATGCAGAAGACGGTGGGGTAGGCCACCACCCCGTAACCGGGCACCCCCGCGCCGGCCCGATCGGGGATGATCCGGTAGCGAAGGTCGCCCCTGTCGAGCTGCTGTTCCAGCGTGGCCAGGTCTTCCTCGCCTCGTGCGATGACGAGCAGCACGGTGTGCTCAAGCACCTCGGGCAACAGCCGGATCTCGTCGGCCAGCTCTTTGACCAGGTGGCGAGAATAGCTCATGCCTTCGGAGTGGAAGATCAGCAGCGCCACGTCTCCCCTGCAGTCCTCCAGGGAGACGGTCTTGCCCTTGTGATCCACCAGAGCGAAGGGCTTGGCCTGCTGTCCTGACGGAGGCAGTGAATCTTGAGCGCTCGCGCTCAACGAGCCTGGGAGCAGCAGCGCCGCGGCGAGAGCCAGGCGAGAGAGGGCTGACATGGCGACCTCCAAGAAGAGGAACACCGAGCACTGTTCATAGACAGGCTCAGCGGTTGTAGAAGCGTTGTTCGTGACAGCCTGAGAAGCAGGACCCGCCCGAAGGGGTCTGCTCAAAGACCAACGGGAACGTCCACTTTCCGAAGCGCACCCCGTCGACCATGTGCCGCGGCATGTTGCTGGAGTGGGTGTCGTGGCAGGCTCGGCAGGTACGGCCCTTCGGGTCCTTGTTGACGTGCAAGAAGTGGAGGTTGCGAGAGCCATCTCGAAACTCCGTCAGGGTCTCTGTCTCTTCGGACTCAAAGGCCCCGACTTCATGGCACTGAGTGCAGAGCGAATAGGTATCCGATGCGTAGGGCGCGTAGAAACTCTGGGGGTACGAGTGCCGGAGCAAGGCGAACTCAGCGGTACCGTGAGGCTCGTGACAGGCCGTGCAGTTGCCATCCCGAATGGGACCGTGAAGGAAATCGGAGTCATCCAACTTCTGCCCGATGGCCATGATCTCTGAGCCGTCGGGGCGCAACGTCGACTGCTGGTGACACTCCAGGCACTTGCCCATGGGCGATTCGCCAAGGAGCTTGGGGAACGGTGCATGGTGGGCGAGATGACAATTGAGGCACTCGGCACCGGTCGTGACGGCGCTGTGTGACACCACCGCGTCATCGAGTCGTTGGCCCATGTCCAGATGACACTCCAGGCAGAGTGCCTTGCCCCCTTCCCGCAGCTGGAACTGATGATCAGACGCGTGGGGATCGTGGCACAGCGAGCAGTCCTCTCCCACCGGTTCATGGATCAGGTCGGCGGCGTTGAGCCCTGCACGAAAATCCACATGACACTCGAGGCACAGCTGCTGCTTGGAGCTGATCAGCAAGCCCGGTTGATTGGCCGCGTGGGGTTCATGGCAAAGCGTGCACACCCCCGCCGCCACCGGGCCGTGAATGAAGTCCTTGCCAGTGCCCAGCTGATCCTCGTGGCAGCGGCCACAGAGGGACGTCTGGTTCGGCTCCAGGAGCAGGAATGGGTTCTCGGAGTGGTGGGGAGCATGGCAAGACATGCAATCGCCTTCTTTCACCGGCTCATGAGTGACGGCACCGATGTAGGCCTTGTGACACGCGGCGCATGAACTGGCGATGTTCTGGATCGGTCGGAAGTCGTGGTTCAGCAGGCCCAGTTGTTCGTGGCAGGCCGTGCAGAGCCCGGCCTTCACCGGCCCATGCACCCGGCCAACCGCAGCCAGATCGCCGTGGCAATCCAGGCACTTCTTGGTGCCATCGAGATGCACTGGAGCGACAGGCGCCGCCGTCTCGTCGTCATCGTCGTCGTCCTGTCGGGCAGAGGCGGCGACTGCCGTCGAGTTCTCCTCGGCCGCAGCATTCTGAGCCAGCGCAGGTGGCCAGCCCAACAGGGTCATCGTGGCGAGCGAAGCGACGAGCAGGGCCCTGGTGCGAATGTTCATAGGGATTGAGGTCTGGCGGGGAGTTCAGAAACCAATGTGGGTCACGGTACTTACAGCACACTTCGTGCCAATCCGCAGACCCGACGCTCCCGTCGAGCAGAATGACAACTAGCTGTCGTAATGGGACTGCAGCTTGCTCTGGAAGGTGGTGCGGGGGAGGCCCAAGAGCTTGGCAGCCGCCCCCTGATTGCCCCCCGACTGCATCAGGGCCCAGGTCAGCAGCTCGTGCTCGAAGCCGCGCACCAGTTCGGCGTAACTCAGATTGTCGCAGCCCTCAAGGTGCAGCGAGAAGAGCCTGCCAGGGTCACTCTCGGAGGTCAGGAACTGGGGCAGGTGCCGAGGCTCGACCGTGTCGCCTGCGCAGATCACGAGCACGGACTCCACCGCCCTGCGCAGCTCGCGCACGTTTCCCGGCCACGGATAGCGGGTCAGAATCTCCGCGGCCTCCGGGGTCAGCTGCGGGACATGTGGCCGCTTCTCCTTCGTCGCCGCGTTCCTCAGGAAGTGCTGCGAGATGACCAGGATGTCCTCGGTGCGCTCCCGCAGAGGAGGCAATCGGATCTCCAAGCCTCGCAAGCGGTAGAAGAGGTCCGCCCGGAACATCCCCTCGCTGACCGCGGCGGCGAGATCGATCTTGGTCGTCGCCACGATGCGCACGTCCACAGCGCACTCCCGCTCACCTCCCACGGGGGTGAAGGTGCCCTCTTGCAGAATGCGCAAGAGCTTGACCTGCAGGTCCAGGCTCAGGTCGTCGATGTCGTCCAGCAGGACCGTGCCGCCATCTGCCCGGGCGAAGCTGCCCCTTCGCGACTGCACAGCTCCGGTGAACGCCCCCTTCGCGTGACCGAAGAACTCGGTCTCCGCCAGGTCCTTGGGGATCGTGCCGCAGCCGATGGCGACAAACGGAGCCTCGGCGCGATCGCTCTCGTTGTGCAAGGCCCTGGACACAAGCTCCTTGCCTGTCCCGGTCTCTCCTGTGATCAGGATCGGGGCGTCGCTCTTGGCGAAGCGGCTGATCCAGGCCCAGACCTCCTTCTGCTTCTCGGAGCAGCCGACCAGCCCGTGCATCTCGACCGCGTCGTCGAGCAGCCCGCGCAGGTTGTCCAGTTCGCCCTTGGTCTCGCGCAGTCGGTGCCAGCGCCGCAGACGGATGTCGAGCTCTTCGAAGTGGAAGGGCTTCAGCAGATAGTCAGAGGCGCCCGCCTGCAGCGCCTTCACCGCGGTCTCGACCGTGCCGAAGGCGGTCATGAGGATCACGTCGATGTCGGGGTAGAGTTCTTTGATTTTCGTCAGGAACTCCATGCCATCCATATGCGGCATGCGCAGGTCGGTCAACACGACGTCCCACTGACCAGCCTGCAGTCGCTGCAGGGCAGTGTAGGCGCTCTCGGTCGATTCGGATCGATAGCCCGCAGCTTGCAACTGGCGAACCGTACTGACCCGACTGAGCCTGTCATCGTCTACGACGAGGACACTCAATCTCTCGGACATCAACCCACTCCGGCGACAGTGGCCTCCCGTACCTGAGCAACTGGCACGTCTATGACAAAGGAGCTGCCGTCGCCTGGTCGACTCTCAACGGTCAAGCTGCCGCCGTGATCCTCTACGATTTTGCGTGCGATAGCCAGACCCAATCCGGTGCCGTCACCGAGGGGTTTGGTGGTGTAGAAGGCGTGAAAAACCTGCTCGAGCTCATCAGCCGAGATACCCTCGCCTGTGTCCTCGACCGTGATCCGTGCGGCGTGGGTCGGGGCGAAGACCTCCTGTGTGGACAGGCGCACATCACCACTCTGACGACAGGCGAACACCGCGTTCTCCAGCAGGTTGACCAGCACCTCAAGCATCCGGTCCGGATCGAGGGGCACAGGGTCGAGCTCGCTCAGGTCGAGAGCGATGTCCACGCTCTTCCCGGCGGCCAGGCGGCCCACAAACGTCATGGACTCCTCCACAAGGTCCGACAGATCGGTCGGCGTGATGTTGGTGCCGGTGTCACGGGAGAGCGAGAGCAGACGACGGGTGACCATCTCGATGCGCCGCAGCCCCTCGCTCATGAGGTCGAGGATCTCCTGCATCTCCTCATCATCCAGGTCTGACTGACTGCGCAATAGGTCTGCGCAGTTCTGCAGACCATGCAGAGGATTGCGGATCGTGTGGGCGACCCCCGAACTGATCTCTCCTATCCGCGCCATGCGTTCCCGAGACATGGCGATGGCCTCACGCTGGTGAGCCCGGTCTTCAGAGGCGCTGCGCTGATCGCTGATCACCCGAACGAAGTAGATCACGCCGAAAAACATCAGGGCCATGGCCACCAGGTAGCCTGTGACGAGGACGCCGTCGTTCCAGAGGCCAGAGTCCATGGCCCGGGAGCTGCCATCAGAGGTGAAGGCCACGGCATTGTGGTGGATCAAGCCGAAGCACTCGGCGACCACAGTGCCGCCGTGCAAGATCAAGGCAGCCATGGCGATCAGGTAGGCCGAGCGCTTCGACACGAGCATGGCGGCGATCGCCATGTGAAAGGCGAAGAGCACGGCGAAGGGGTTGTCCATGCCCCCGCTCCAGTGCAGCAAGAAAGTCAGCGCCGCGAGATCGCAGAGCAGCTGCAGAGCGATGTTCAGCTCGACCTGGCGATCAAGAGTCTCGCCCCCTGCGCTGCCGACGGCCTGAAGATGGAACAGGCCGTTGTAGGCGGCCATCACTGCGATGACCCCGAAGAGCGGCGCGGTGTTCGTGATCAGGCCAAGGCTTGAGCACAGCCCCACCACCACGGACACGCCGAGGATGGCGGCCCAACGCAGCCTGACCAGCCATCGTCGCCCTGCCACCCACCGTTCAGGGTCGTTGGGGACCAGTTGACGCGCATACGACGGCGGAACCGAGCCGCCGACCGCGCCAGACCCTTCGGCGCTGAGTCCGGTGGCCTCTTGAGCGGCTTGAGCGATGGCCATGTTTCGGTCACGGGCCTTCCGGCTGCGTGCCTCCTGCTTGGGAGCCAAGAGTTCTCGAATCTCCCAAGGCGTAGAAGTTGACTTTTCGTGGGCCAAACTGGCTCGTCACGATGATCAGGCTCTGGGCCTCGAAGTCCTCGTCAATGAGATCAGCAAAGAGATCCAGGCCGTTCTCTCCAACCCAGACCCCGGCGGGGAGATACAGGTCACCCGGCCCCACACCCGTGCCGCCGAAGAACATCATCGGCTCACCTTGCTTGTCGAAGATCTGGCAGTTCTCGAAGGCCGCATCCACGACGAAGACCATGTCGTCGTGGAGAGCGATGCCCTTGGGCCGGGCGAACTGACCGACGATGTCGCCGGGAGCCCCGATGGTGCCAGAGTAGGTGCCGTCAGGCTCCCACACGTAGACCAGGCAATCGACCGAGTCGACCGCGTAGACCTTGCCATCCTGGTCGACGACCACGTTCGTGGGGGCACGGGGGACCGGCCCTCCGTTGTCGCCACTGCCGTAGGTTCGCAGCTCCTCACCGGTCTCTCGATTGAGCACGCGCACCAGCCTGTCCCCAGCGTCTGACAGGTAGAGTTCGTCCCCGTGGACGACCACGCTGGTCGGCCGTGCCTGCTCGCTGAAGGGGCCGAACTCGGTGACGTACTCCCTCTCAGGACTGATCACGACGATCTGTCGCCGGCCCACGTCAGCCACGTACATGGTGCCGTCCGGGGCGAAGTCGAGGTTCACCGGCTTCTGCAGGAGCCCCCGACCCTTCAGCTGGACATGTCCCATTTCTTTTCCTGGGATGTCCATGGTCAGGACCACGCTCTGCTGAATATCGCAGACGTAGATGATGCCGTCCCGCACCGCGACGCCGTAGGGAGCCATCACACCGCGATGCTGCTTCACGTCGCCGAAGATCAGGCTGTCGAGCGAAGAGGGCGGCTTGCCGATGTCCGACTCGAGCGAGATGCTGCGCAAGAACTGGACCCGCGGAGGATCTGGCGGCAGCGGATAGAACACGAGGGGCTCGTCGGGCGCCTTGTCCCCCGAGATGCACGCTGACAGAAACAGGCTGAACAACGTCGCGGCGAGCCTTGTCTGCCGAAGCGAGCAGCGCCCCCCACGGCTCTCGTCAGTTCGAATCGATGACCGCACGGCGTTCTCACATATCTCTTGAGAGGGGCGCACACACCCAGGGACGGCGACGGGGCGCGGTCGGTTGAAGGACCGCGCCCCGAGACGACTGCCAACCTCCAGTAGAGGAGCGCCGGAGCATTCTCAAATCATACCAGCGCTGTCGAACCCGATCACTCTCAACAGGCTGCCTCCATTGGCAGCGGTGACCGGTCACTGCGGGACATGCTTACTTGATGTGGCAGGTCAGGCAGAGACCACTGGGGGCACCCTGAGAGGCCTTCTGGCTCACGCGAAGGAGGTGCGTCCCTGGCACGGATTCGCCGGGTTGGTCATGCACATCGTGGCAGCTTGAGCACTGCACGGTGTCGCCATTTTCAAGGACATCAGCGATCGTACCCGAGCCACCCATGGCGTTGGTCTTCGGCTGAAGGTCCGTGTCGAGGGCCTCGTCGTAGACGATCGAGAGCGGGTGGGTCGACTGCAGGTCGAGCACACCACCGGTCTGGTAGATGGAACCAGGAACCTGATAGCCCGCGTCGTAGTCATCGATGAACACCACACCACCGGCGTACTTGTCGAAGGTGTCCACACCCACCGTGCCGTCGTGGCAACCCAGGCACATCTTGCTGGTGCCGGTGGGCTGCGAGGCGATGGCGCCGTCGAGCGTCTCGCTGTTGTACATCGTGTAGGTAGCGGAGCTCAGGGCGTGGTTCCAGAGCAGGCCTTGGTCGCCGTAATGCTCGGCGCGGTTGTGATCGTGAGGCACGTGGCAGACGCGGCAGATCTCCTCGCGCTTGTTCCAGCCCGTCGCACCGAGCTCAGCGGCTCCGATATCATCGGCGAAGTTGTGAGGGGAGCCAGGCTGAGCGATGCCCAGCCCTTGACCACTCGCAAGAACGGGGCTCACCAGCAGTGACAGGAGACCAGCGACAGCCAGCGTTTTCGCGGCGAACATGATTACCTCCTTGGGTGAATCGACGTCCCAGGCAAGCGCTACGAATCCGTTCGGGCGTGGTTGCCAGCCACATCGACCACTTGAATGCGGAAAGAACACTTCCGACCTTGAGTCGGACACTGGAAGGAGATGAAGCAACTCCCGTGCCGTTGAGGATTATTTGATCAAGTTGTCTACTGTTTCCTTTCAGAGGCCATCCTGTCGCTCTGAAAGCTACGCCAGGGGCAGCTGAGCGCCGAATTCTCGGCATCCCAGCCGAAGCTTCGGCATATCTTCTGACCTTTCTCTCAAATCACGGCCACAAGGGAGGAACAGGCCGCGTTCAGACCATCGAGCACGAACAGCCGGATTCAAGCCAGGGCCTCCTTATCCCAGGCCAGCGTGGCCGTCGGCACGGTCCTTGCGTGCACATCATGGGTAGAGGTGGTTCGCTCAGGCATGAACGATGCTGGGGGCCGCCAAACGAAGACGGTGTCACGGCTCACCTGCCAGCCGCACACAGTTGAGCGCTCCAGCGAAAGGCCCTGACATGAACAACTCCCCCTCCCCGGTTGTTCGCCTGCTCAGATGGTCGGGCTCGGTGCAGATGGCCATGGTGCTGCTGCTCGCCGGTGCTGCGATCATGGCCGTGGGGACCGTCATCGAGTCGAAGCTCGGGCGCGCCGCCGCTCAGGCCCTTGTCTACAAGACCCTCTGGTTCGACGCGTACCTGCTGCTGATCGCCCTCAATCTCATCGTCGCGGTGGTCAACCGGATCCCGATCCAACGGCATCAGTGGTCGTTCGTGCTGACTCACTTCGCCATCGTCCTGCTTCTTGTGGGAGCGCTCATGTCACGAACGCTCGGCTACGAAGGCTCTGTGGTCATCCAAGAGGGCGGCGCGGAACAACAGCTGTACGAGAATGCGTCCGAGCTGGTCATCAGCTTCCACGACGCCGAAGGCAGCCACGACTCCGCTGCCGAGAAGACGCGGTTCGAAGTCCCCGCGTACGGAGACCCTTCGGGCACGCTCCTGCTCGCAGACGGCCCAGAGCAATCAGGCCTGCGCATCGTGGACTACATCCCCAAGGGTGTCAGCGAAGCTCAGCTGCAACCCGAACAGGGCGCGGACCGTCCCGGCGTAGAGATCACCATGGCTGGTGCGGGCTGGCAATCGTCGACCTGGCTCGTGGCGACACACCCCGAACACCGCTGGCGCGAGCTGGGCGCCGTGGATGTAGAGCTGCTCATCCTCACCGACCCTGAGCAGTTCGCCTCCAGGATCTCAGCCCAGCCGCCCATGCCCGTGCAGGTGGTGATCGAAACCGGCGACGGCCAGGAACCCCTGCGACTGGAATTGCCTGCACAGCAAGGGATAGAGGTCCCTTGCGGCGAAGGGGTCACCGCCAAGGTCACTCGACTGCTGATGCGCTCCCGGGTCATCGACGGGCAGCTGGTGGAGACAGCAGATGGCTCACCGAACCCCGCCGCCGTCGTTGAAATCCGCTCAGGTGGCCACACCGAGACACACACCGTCTACAGCGAGTATCCGAAGTTCAACAGCGTGCGCAACCAGCACGAAGAGAGCTTCGTTGACTCCATCACTCTCGAGGGCGTGCGCCTCTCAGACCATCCTGTGCTGGCTCTGCTGGCCGGCCCGGACGGCGGGCTCCACGTTCAGATCGACGCTGCGAGCGGCCGCACTGCCGCCACCCCGATCGTCGTGAACGTCCCCCTCGACCTCCCGTCCCTCGGCGCCGAGCTGACGGTGACAGCGCTGTACCCCACTGCCACCGTGACCCATCGCGCCGTGGCCGCTGGGCCAGACGAAGAAGAGGCCTCGCCCTTCGTGCGCCTGCAGGCCTTTCTGGGCGGCATGAGCCAGACCTTCTGGATGGAGCAGGGTTCCTGGCGTGACAGCCTTCTCGGCGACAGCACGCTGCACGTCGACTTCCAGCGTCTCGCGCGACCGCTGCCCTTCGCCGTCGAGCTCAGCGACTTCAGCATGAGCTTCCACCCGGGCTCGGAGAGTCCGGCGACCTACGAGAGCCACGTCACGCTACGCCCCCTGAGAGGTACGCCTGCCCCGCTCTCCGCAGTGATCTCCATGAACCGGCCCGTGGACTTCATGGGCCACCGGCTGTTTCAGAGCGGCTTCCTGCCGGCCCAGGCTGGCCGTGGCGATACGACGATCCTCTCCATCGCCAACGACCCGGGAAAAACGGTGGTCTACATCGCCTTCGTGCTGCTGATCGTTGGTGTGGGCTGGTACGTCCTGGGCGATGGTCGCAAGCGCCCAGAGCGGGCGGCTCCGTCTCAAACATCAACTGTGGGAGTGGCCAGCATGTCACCGTCAGACACCGCCAGATCGCTGGCACGAAGCAAAGGCGCGGTGAGCGTCATGGCCCTCGCGGCCATGACCTGTGCCCTCGCGGCCCCCTTGCGTGCAGCTGACGACGCTCCCTCACTGCCGCTCGACAAGACCGGCGGTTGGGCCCTCCTGACCGAAGGACGGGTCAAACCCCTGGAGACCCACGCGCGAGAGATCGTCCTGGCCCTCACCGGCCGACATGAGTTCGACGGCCTCGACTCACTGCAGATCTTCTGGGGCTACCACTTCGCCGCGAACGAATTCAAGACACGTGAGTACATCCGTGTGGACAGCCAGCTGCTCAAGCAACGCATGGATGTCCCCGTGGAGCAGCGCCGGTTTTCATTCGACGCGATCATGCGCAACATGCCGTTCCAGACCCTTGTCGAACAGGCCATCGCCCGAGACGGCGACGGAAAGGAACTCACGCCCCTTGAGCAAGATGCCATCGGTCTCTACGGCAAGATCGACCTGGCCGCGTCGCTCATGGACGGACGGGCGCTGACGCTCGTCCCCGGGGACAACGCCATGGCAGCGTGGGCGTCACCCAGCACCCTGAGTGGCGCGACGCGACCCGAACACCAGCGCATCTTCGCTGGCTTCGTCCAGCTCGCAGCCAGCTACCAGCAAGGCCAGGCGGCCGAGTTTGGCGCCGCCGCTGATGGCCTCACCCGCGCCCTTCGCGCCGCAGACCTCGCCGGTGTCTACCCATCCGCCGACACCATCGGCACCGAGCTCACCTACAACTCCATCAACGCCTTCGGCAAGTCCTGGGGCCTGTACCTGTTGAGCTTCGTGATCCTGATCGTGGCCAGCGCGACCCGCACCAAGGGCCCGTATTACGCGGGACTCTTGGCCATCGCAGTCGGCTTCATCTACCACACCGTGGGCATCTCGCTGCGTTGGATGATCGCGGGACGAGCGCCCGTCTCTGACATGTACGAGTCGCTCGTCTTCATGGGCTGGGGAGTGGCGGCGATCGGCCTGGTGCTCGAGTTCGTGTACCGCAAGGGCTACTTCGCCATGTGCGCCGGGCTGATGGGCTTCATCGTCCTGGCCTTCTCCGAGAACCTGCCCCTCGACTCGTCGATCAACCCGCTCGTCCCCGTGCTGGCCAACACGTCGTGGCTGACCATTCACGTGATGACGATCATGCTGTCCTACTCCGCCTTCGCCCTGGCCATGGTCATGGCCCACGTGACCCTGGTCATGCAGCTCTATCGCCCTGGCAAGACAGAGTCCCTGCGCTCCGTGTCATCCCTCCTCTACAAGACGCTGCAGGTCGGCCTGCTGTTCCTGGCGGCTGGCATCTGCTTCGGCGCGGTCTGGGCCAACGAGAGCTGGGGCCGCTACTGGGGCTGGGATCCCAAGGAGACCTGGTCGCTGATCACGTTCTTCATCTACCTCGCCCTGGTCCACGGACGATTCGCAGGCTGGCTCCACAACTTCGGTCTCTCTGTCTCGGCCATCGGCAGCTTCCTGTCCGTCCTGATGACCTACTACGGAGTGAACTTCGTGCTCGGTGCCGGGCTGCACTCGTACGGTTTCGCGTCTGGAGGCAGCCAGTGGGTCATGCTCTACATCGGCATCGAGCTGGCCATCATCGCCTTCGCCACCTTGCGCTACCGCAAGGCCCTTGAGACGACAACGATGACTCCCCTTGACAGTCACGCGGCCACGACCTGAGTTGACGGAGCCCCTGCCAGATGGACACCCTGCCAGCAACGTCGACGGCGGAGCAAGGCAAGGATGGTCAAGCGCAGCCCCTCGCTGGCGACCGGAGAGTGCGTCAACGAGGGGCGCGGGTTCAGCGGCGCCGCCGAGGTGTGCTCGGCGCGCCACGCTGCCCCCGCAGACTGCTAGGGGTGACCCTGCCCGTGCGGCCCGAGGGGCGCCGGTTCAGCGATGTCCCAGAGCGTCGGGTCATCAATGATCTCCACGCCGATCGTCTCGCGCAGTCCCGCGATCCACTGCAGGCGAGCCTCCTCGGCCAGCTGCACCCGCAGCTCATCGGCGAGTTGATCCTTGACCTCTTCATAGGTCAGCTGCCGCTGGGGGTGGGATTCGACTCGGCGTACGAGATGGTAGCCGTAGATCGAGGCGATGATCGGGGACGTCTGCCCATCCTCAAGATCGAACGCGATCTGATTCAGGGTGGGCGTCCGGAACGAACCGCGAATCACGAAGCCCATGTCGCCCCCCACCGCAGCGTAGATGTCGTCAGAACCTTCCTTGGCGAGGTCCTCGAAAGACTCCCCCGCATCCAGGCGCTCGAGAATCGACTCGAGGCGCTTCTGGATGGCCTCCGCCTCCACACGTCCCGCCGACGGATCGACGTTGGCCATGATGTGCCGGAAGCGAGCTTCCTCAACGGTCAGCAGGTCAGGCTTCCGCTCGGCGTAGGTGCTCTGCAGCAGCTCCTCGGTGACCTCGGGGGTGGTCCCTTCGAAGCGTCGCTCGTTCTTGTCCCTCAGGATGCGCCTCACCACGAGGCCCCGGTACGATTCGAGCAGGGCAGCCCGCTCCTTTTCGGAGAGCGCAGCAAAGCGGGGACCGGCCTTCTCGAGCGTGCGCGAGAACTCCTCGTCGATCTCCTGCTCACTCGCGGTCATGCCCAGAGCCAACGCCTCCTGGTGGATCAGGCACTTCTCGAGCAGCGACTCCAGCGCCTGCCCGTGCAGACCGCGGCGCACCTCTGCAGAGACGTTGCCGTGAAAGAAGCTCTCGGGGATGAGGCGGTTGAGTTCGGCCATGAAGTCGCCGCGGCTGACCTCCTGGTCTCCCACCCGGGCCACGATCTGGTCCTGCATTTGTGCTTCGGGAGCGCTCGCCGGACCGACCTGAGCCAGTGTGACCAGGATCGCGGCAATGACGGTTGTGGTTCCCATGACGGACCTCCGGATGTCGGGCTGAGGTGCGACAGCACCTGCTTCTCAGACGACTTGCTGCGCAAATACCGTACCGGATGGACGATCGCCGCCGCACTCCCCCCCGCTGCGCGCCTCCCCGGAGGCCTACTTGATGTGGCAGCCGAGGCAGAGCCCGCCGTGGCGGGTCGACCGCACCAGCATGCCGGGAGACCCCGAGTAGACCGAATGGCAGCTTCCGCAGCCCAGTCGGCCTTCTACCAACCGAAACTCGGCGGGCAGGCTGGCCGCCGAGCGAAGGCTGCTCCGCGCCCTCGGCGAGCGCACGCCGAGGCCGTCGTAGCGCACGCCAATAGGGTGTTCCGCCTCGACGGAGGACCGCCGAGCACCCACAGGTTGCACCACCGAGTCGGCTGCCACAGAGGCCACGCCAGCCGCCGACCCGTCGTGACAGCCCAGGCAGCTCCGGGTCTCCGCATCAAGGCCGGTATCCAGACCGATATCCCAGCCCACGGCTTGCCTGCCAGCCAGGCCGCCGAACCGTCCGTAGTGAGCCCGGCCCGCGACGAGACCGTGAGCCAAGGCGCTCCCCGACGGTTCTCCTCCGCCATGACAGGTGACACACAGGCGTCTCGCAGACAGGCGCAGGAGTCCGTCGTCGCCGGCGAGCGAACCGTGGTCCGGGCTCAGGGTTCGTTCGTCATGGCAAGTGGCGCAGCCCACACTCGCGCCGCCTTCGAGTGGCAGCCCGGCCTCCACGGCCCTCTCCAAGGTTCCGGGGCCGAGTTGACCCATGGGATGGCTCAGAGCCTCCGAGACTTCGTGACAGGCCATGCAGCCTGCGCTGGAGAAGGCTGCAGGGGACGTGGGTTGAGCCGTGCTCCACGAGAGGCACAGCAGAGCCGCGATGAGAAGAGATCCGACGTGTTGCATGGCAGGTCACCGTCGGCAGGGCCGGGGGGTGACTGGAGCCCCGCGTCTCCGGCCTTCTCCATGCGCCGGGGGTTGTCATGACCCTCAGAGCACTCAACCGCTGGCCGACCATCGCACTGGCCCTCCTCTTCCTTCTTTTCTCGGCCTGCGCTGTGGAGAAGAACCGCCGCCTGCTCAGCTTCTTCTTCGACGGTGTCCCGGACCCCGACGCCCCCCAGAAGGTGGAAGAACCCAGGCAGCCTGCCATCGACATGGCCAACCTCACATCTGCTCAACGGGCGGCAATGCTGGGACGGCAGGTCGGGGCCGCCGAGGTCGTCGTGGTCTTCCATGAGCCCGTCCAGGAGCGAGACTGCCAGGGCTGCCACCAGGGCGGCGGGGTCACGGGGGGAGCGTCGTTCAATCTGGTGCCGACCCTGCTGGACCAACCGCCAAGGCTGTGCTGGCGCTGCCACGACGAGCCTGACTACGACCATGTCCACGGTCCCGCAGCCAACGGTTCCTGTCTGATCTGCCACCAGCCGCACCAGTCGCTGCACAAGGGGCTGTTGCCCATGCCAGAGGTCGAGTTGTGCCGCACCTGCCACACCCCCGAGGTCTTCACCTCGTGGGCTCAGCATGAGGCCGTGGGCTCCAGGCAGTGCACCGAGTGCCACGGCGCTCACGGCTCAGACCGGCCCTCCATGCTACTGCCAGACGTGGCCGCAGAGTTGCCCGAGCCTGGCAACGAAGAGCCACCCCAGACCGTGCCAGATGACGACGCCGAACCCTCCTCGGAGCCGGCTGACGAACCCGTCGCAGCAGCTCTGGATGGGAGCGCGCAGCAGCCATCACCCACCGTCGACCCTGACCATGATCCGTGAGCCCTGTGTCCTCGTCGCCACCATCTCCGACAGACTCAGCCGCCCGGCTCAACCGAGGCCTGGTCAGAGTCTGGAGAGACAAGACACGGCGCTGGCTCGGCCGCACCCTGGTCCTCTCGCTCGGCCTGCTCAGCGCCTGCACCGCCGCCCGTGAGCATGTGCATTCCACCGGAGCTTCCGCCGCCTTGCGCCTCTCCGCCGAGCGCCAGGAGGAGACCCGCGACAGCGGCGGCGCCACCGAGCTCAAGGAGTCCGAGAGCATCCTCAAGCAGACGTTGCTGCTCGCCACCGGGGGCTTCGTCTACCATCCCAAGTTCATCGAGTTCGCGATCAAGGGCGAGCTGGGCCTGAATCAGCGATCCATCAGAGCCTCCGGCGCAGCCGCGAACGCTGATCGCTCGGTGGACGCCAACAGCAACTCGTACAACCTCAGCGCCACCCTGTTCAAGGATCTGCCCTACACAGGCAACTTCTATACCTATCGTACGATCACCACCACGAGACAGAGCTTCTTCGGCACCTCTCAGGCGGATGTCCGTGCCACCGGCGTCAACGTCATCGCGAAAGACTGGTGGATCCCCAGTCGACTCAACGTTGAGCGTTACAAGTACAGGGGCTCAGGGTTGAACACCTTCGGCCAGGACCGGGACTCTGCCAGCCTTCAAGGCACGCGCATCGAGGACGACGCTCGCTACGAATACAGCATCGGCGTAGATGACGAAACCATTGGGACCACGTCCCGCTCGTACAGCGTGCTCAGGGCCAACGCTTCGACCATGCATCTGTACGGAGCCGAGAAGCTCGACCGCTGGACGAACAGCGTGCGCTTCCAGAAACAGACCGGCGACGTACAGACCCAGAACGAGGGCTTCAGCAGCCTCTACCACACCCAGCTCTCAGACGACCTGACCTCCGACACCACGCTGGTGTACTCCCGCACGAGCAGCCCGGGGGCCACAACTAAGACCTGGACCGCCTCCCCGGGGATCACCCACCAGCTCTTCGAGAGCTTGACCAGCTCGCTCACCGTGCGCAGCTCTCGTTCAGACTTCGACGGCGGCGAGGTCGACGCCAATGGCGTCCTGGGCGAACTCAACTACATCAGACGCACGCCAGTAGGCCCCTTGCGCCTGCGCCACGCCGTCGACTATTTCATCCAGGATCAACAATCGTCGCTGGGAAACATCGCGGTCATCGATGAGTCCCACACCTTCCTGTTGGGGCAGCCGATCCTGCTGAACAACACCAAGGTCGCGCCAGGAACGGTCGTGGTCACGGACGCCACCGGGCTCGTCGTCTATGTAGAGGGCCTCGACTACAGCCTCTCAGTCCAAGGGCTGACCACGAGCATCAACGTCCTCGCGGGAGGGTTCATCAACCTGGGCGACGCCCTGTTGGTCGACTACGACTTCTCACCGGCCTCCGACCTGCGCTACAAGAGCCTCTCCCAGAGCACGAGCTTCGGCCTGCGTATCCACGACATGGTGCAACTGAGCTATGGCCGCCACAGGCTCAACCAGACGCTGCTGAGCGGCTTCGATGAAGGCACCCTTGAAGACTCCACTCGGACCACAGCAGGGGTCCACGTCTACGAGGGCGGCGGCATGGTCGGCGTGGAGCGAGAGCAGCTGGACTCGTTGCACACACCCTTCGAGCGCACCTCCTACGTCATGTCCTACCAGACCATGCTCGCGCCCTCGGTCTCATGGCGCATCGCCGCCGACAGATTCAGGACCCAGTTTCGTGACAGCGACGCGATCGAGCGAGGCACCACCGCCAGCAGCAACCTCGTCTTCAGCCTGGGCAGCGGCCTGACCGGACTGGTCAGGGCCGAGTGGCGCAAGGTGCGGCTGCGCACCGACGCGGGCCGCAGCGTGTCCGGCGAGATCTCCATCGCCAAGCATTTTCGTTCCTCCGAGGTGGCCCTCACCGGCAGCTACACTGACAACCAGTTCGACGTCGCCAGCGACACCGAGCGGCTCAACGTTGAAGTCTCGTTTCTACGGAGGTTCTGATGCAGAACCTACGATGGCTGGCTCTGCTGCTCCTGTGCTCCTGCGCCACGGGCCCGGCCACGTATACCTGGCGCCCCGAGGCGCCCGTGCGCTGGCCCCCTCCGGGAGAGCAGGCTCGCATCGAGCTGCTGTTCGGGTATCACGGTCCTGCGGACACCGACCGGGATCTCCCAACGGGCGAGTGGATCACCGACTGGGTCTTGGGTCCTCCAGACGTGGGGCTGGTGAGCCCCTTCGGAATGACCCTCACCGCTGACAACACGCTGCTTGTGGCCGACACGGCCCGGGCGGCCATCCATCGCATCCACCTGCCCAGCGGCGCCCACGACCTGGTCAGCGGCTCGGAAGCCTCGCCGTTGGTGACACCGGTCGGCGTGGCCGCCGTGCCCGATGGCAGGTTCTTCGTCGCCGACTCGAGCACCGGGGAGATCACCGCCTTCGACCCTGACGGGACCGTCTCCGAACCCTCGTTCGCCCCAGAGCTCACGCTGCAACGACCTACGGGCCTCTGCTACGACCCGGTAGGCGAGCGCCTCCTCGTCGTCGACACGTTGGGCTGCTCGGTTCACGCGCTCAGCCTCTCCGGCGAGGTGCAGGCCAGCACAGGTCAGCGGGGCGATGGCCCGGGCGAGTTCAACTTCCCCATTGGCGTCACCACAGGGCCGGGCGGGGACATCTACATCGTCGACAGCATGAACTTCCGGGTGCAACGGCTCGCCGCCGACTTCAGCTTCGTCTCCGAGTTCGGCATCGCGGGCAATGGCCCGGGTTCGTTCACCAAGCCCAAGGGCGTGGCCCTCGACTCCGAGGGACACGTCTACGTCGTGGACAGCATGTTCGACAATGTCCAGGTGTTCGATGAGGACGGCACCCTGCTGCTCGCCTTCGGCTCCGGCGGTTCCGCTCTGGGGCAGCTCTACCTGCCCACTGGCCTCTTCATCGACGACTCCGACCGCATCTTCGTCGCCGACACAGGTAACGCACGATTCCAGACCTTCCAGTATTTCCGGGACACGCCATGAGACTGCTTCCGTTCACAGCGCTGCTGGTCATCCTGGCACCCGCTGCCATGCCTCAGGATCAGGGGCAGGCACAGCCGCCGCCGGCCCAAAGCTCGTCGATCGTCGACACCAAACACAACCTCTCTGTGTCTGGACCAGGCCCGTTCAAGGCCTCCACCGAGTCGCAGATCTGCATCTTCTGCCATGCTCCCCACCGAGCCCGGAGCACGGCCCCGCTCTGGAATCGCGAAGACTCTCGACAGACCTATCTCACCTACACCAGCAGCACCTTCGGCGGCACCATGACCCAGCCCAGCGGAGGCAGCAAGCTCTGCCTCTCCTGCCACGACGGGAGCATCGCCCTGGGTGCGGTGGTCAGTCTCTCCGCAGACATCGAGATGCAGTCCGGCTTCACCATGCTCGACACAGGGCCAGGCTTCCTGGGCAGCAACCTGATGGACGATCACCCCATCTCGTTCGACTACTCCGACTCGAAGGGCGGTATGGGGCTGGACTACCTGCCCGAATCGGCCATCACCCCGCCGGTGCACGTGGACAGCGCCGGCATGGTCCAGTGCACGTCCTGCCACGACGCCCACAGCAACCTGCATGGCCAGTTCCTGATCACCTCCAACAGCCACTCGGCGCTCTGCCTCTCGTGCCACTCCCCCACAGACTGGATGTCGTCGAGCCACAGCCTCTCTCAGGCCGGCTGGGACGGCACCCTCCCGGACCCCTGGCCCAACTCCGACTTCGACACAGTCGCCGAGAATGCCTGCGGCAACTGCCACAAGCCCCACGGCGCAGCCAAGCCTGAACGGCTGCTGCTAGACGCCGCGGATGAGGACACCTGCCTGGCCTGTCACCAGGGGACCGTGGCTTCATCGAACATCGGCCAGGATCTGTACAAGGCCTACACGCACAGCCCCTTCGCCACCCTGAGCACCCACGATCCGGCCGAAGATCCGCTGAGCATGCCCCGCCACGCCGAATGCCAGGACTGCCACGACCCCCACGCCGTGCGCAGCGGCTCCGTCCCCGCACCTCTTGTCCCCGGGCCGCTCACGAACATCAGCGGCATCAACGGCTCCGGCCAACCCATCGATGCGATCAGCTTTGGATACGAGCTCTGCTACAAGTGCCACAGCGACAACAACGCGGGCAACCCCCTCCTGCCTCGGCAGATCTTGCAGACCAACGTGCGCCTCGAGTTCGACGTCTCCAACCCGTCCTTCCATCCCATCGAGGGCCCCGGCGCCAACCCAGATGTCCCCAGTCTGCTACAGGGATGGACAGAGGCCAGCGTCATCTCCTGCATCGACTGCCACGCCTCTGACAACTCACCGACCTTCGGCGGCAACGGCAGCGAAGGTCCCCACGGCTCGATCTACCAGCCTCTCCTGGGCGCCAACTACGACACCACGGACGGAACCCCCGAGTCGTCCTTCGCCTACGCCCTCTGCTACAAGTGCCACAGCCGCTCGTCGATCCTGGGCGATGACTCCTTCAAGGAGCACAGCATGCACATCGAAGACGAAGACGTGGCCTGCTCTGCATGCCACGACCCCCACGGGGTCTCAAGCTCACAGGGCAACAGCATCAACAACACCCACCTGATCAACTTCGACCTGAGCGTGGTCCAGCCCTCCGATGGCCTGGGCATCATCGAGTTCGTCGACGAGGGCTACCAGCGCGGCAACTGCACCCTCAAATGCCACGGCGAAGACCACGATCAGGAAGACTACTGAGCGAGACCGCCTACTTGATGTGGCAGGTCAGGCAGAGCCCGCTGGCCGCTCCCTGAGAGGCTGACTGGCTGACCCGCAGCAGGTGTGTCCCGGGGAGTGACTCTCCCGGTTGATCGTGCACATCGTGGCAGCTCGAGCACTGCAGCATGTCGCCATTCTCGAGGACGTCCGCGATCGAACCTGACCCCCCCATGGCGTTGGTCTTGGGATGCAGGTTCGTGTCTGCCGACTCGTCGTAGACGACCGACATCGGATGGGTCGCCGTGAGGTCGAGCACTCCGCCCGTCTGGTAGATCGACCCCGGGACCTGGAAGTTGCTGTTGTAGTCGTCGATGAAGATGGCGCCGCC
>Ga0209992_10000717_pt1 | contig 41199 bp, 31 predicted proteins | sample 2SBtaG_2_FD_182564 | JGI IMG/M metagenome (GOLD analysis project Ga0209992, IMG submission 182564) | Deep subsurface microbial communities from Kolumbo volcano to uncover new lineages of life (NeLLi) - 2SBTROV12_ACTIVE470 metaG (SPAdes)... | ecosystem: Environmental > Aquatic > Marine >...
TGGAGAATGGATATTGATGTTGAAGGAGACAACATTGAGACTGAAACATTCCTGACTATTGAGTATGAGCCGTTAGAAACAGATATTCCAGCGCCACCTGTTGGCGAAGAGTAATTGGTGAATGTTGATAATAGCCGAAATCAACTTTAAATTGTTGATTGAAAGGGATTTGCGCGAACTTAATTGACGAAGGAAAAGAAGAAATTAGCGTTCAGTTTCACTTTTTAGTGAATCAGAACTGAAAGTGAACAATTTTGATTTTGGCTGTTAATGGGTGATTTCGAAAGGCCAATCACTTTCAACCGGGTTAACTCCCTCGATAATTGGTTGATATACCCCTGCCATCAAAGGTCGGTCCAAGAAGGAGTTGAGATAATGGCTGCAAAAAAGAAAGAAGAAATTGATGAAGAAGAATTGAAGGTGGACGACGTTCCCCTAGATGAAGAGGAGGACACGGTGGTGGTAGAGGTTCCAGAAGATGAGCCAACGCTTGATGACCTACCAGGTGTGGGTCCCGCGACCGCGGAGAAGTTGAGAGAGGCTGGATTCGATGACATGCTAGCAATTGCAGTCATGTCGCCAAGTGCTCTAGCAGATGCTGCTGAACTTGGTGAAGCAGTTTCGGCAAAAATCATTGCTGGTGCTAAGAAATTAGCAAATATCGGTGGATTTTTGAGTGGAAACGCATTGCTTGAAAAGCGTAGTGAAGTTCTAAAATTAACTTCTGGAAGCGTGGCCGTAGACGAATTATTTGGTGGTGGTTTTGAAACCCAGGCAATTTGTGAAGTGTACGGTGAATTCGGTTCAGGAAAGACCCAAATTGGTCACCAGTTAGCAGTCAATGCTACAATGCCAATTTCCGAAGGTGGTCTTGGTGGAGAGGTTTTCTACATTGACACAGAAGACACATTCAGACCAGAGAGAATTTCTCAGATGGCACGTGGAAATGGATTGGATCCAGAAATGGTCCTTGAGAGAATTCATGTGGCTCGCGCATACAATTCAGCACATCAGATGCTGTTGGTTGATGAAATCAAGAGAATGGCTAAGAACATCGAGGTAAAGATGGTTATTGTTGATTCATTGACAAGTCATTTCAGGGCCGAATTCCTTGGCCGAGGTAAACTCGCTGAGCGCCAACAGAAATTGAATAAGCATCTGAAGGAACTCAAACAATTAGCTGATGTTAGTAATGCATTAGTCTTGGTCACCAACCAGGTTCATTCCAAGCCGGATGCAATGTGGGGCGACCCAACAAAGCCAATCGGTGGCCATATTGTTGGCCACGCTAGCACATTCCGTCTATACCTACGCAAATCAAAGGGTGGTCGAAGAATTGGAAGGTTAGTCGATTCACCGAACTTGCCAGAGGGCGAAGCAGTGTTCATGGTTACAGGCGAAGGAATCAGAGATTGAACCAAAATTATCCCTTTGAGATATAGAATACTCTCTGAGTGAAAAACATTCTAGTTAGACTAAAGATTTGCGTATTGTCCGTTCTACCGAATGTACTCCGTTGACTATCGCGGCAAAGAAAAACATCCAGGATAAACCTGAGAGAGCGTTGGCAAGACTTAATTCAAGATTGGATAAAAGCCAGCCTGAGATTATCCAACTTACTAGTCCGAGGATTAGCAAGATGATTGAAATTTCAATACTCGGTACTGGTGTGTTCATTCCAAAAATCCTCTCATCACTATGAACCGTTTCTTGTTGGAGGAGATTTTGACTAATTTGGTTCTGACTCTCGGAACCTTTTTTTGCAATCTCCTTTGCCTCTTCAAGTATTTGGCCAGCCTCTTTCAACCTTAAATCAGCAATTGCTCTATCATCCCAGCCTGCGATTCGATATTGGTCATCAGTAATGGTACTTTGCTGATAAACTTCTTCAGAAGGTCTTCCTTTCATTAGCATGAAGAGAATAAAGACAGTTTATATTTGTAATTTACCTTTTATGTTCCCAAATTAGATTTTAGTTATGTCAAAATAATCGGTAGCTTCCACTTCTTTCAATGGGAAATTCCATTGAATATATCATCAACTTGGTTCAAGCAACTGAATGTGGACCGTTTGGCAATTTGTAGTCAGCACGACTCCATTTTGCACACTTCCATGTGGCTAATGCCTGATCTTTGGCCACCTTCATCTCATCAGTTGAAGGATGCTCAGGATTGACTTTCGAAACATAGCATGGTAGGCAAAACCTTTCACCATTCAAATCTAGAAAATGTCCGTTTGCATTTGGGGAGCCACAAGTGGCACATATTCGGTATCCATGAAATCGGCTCATGCAATTAATGTGGGAAGGTCATCGCTCTATGAACCCAACGGATTAGCAGACTTCTTTGATTGAAGATTAATCAATATCAGTTAGCGAGAGTTGCATCATTAGGAATTCTTCAATTGTTTTCCCTGAATCCTTCGGGTCAAATTCAATTTGGAGTCGATTAATTGTGTCCTCACATGGCGAAGGCCGTCCAGCATAATATTCAGCGTCTAACCAACTCATCAATTCGTACGCATCTGTATCATGTGCACCATTATCAGAACTGATCATGGTATTTTCAATATTTTCAGACCATTCTGGCAGCCTAATTAGCCATGCTTTTTCATCGCCATTTTGAATCCCAGCGCGTTTGAATGCTACACTCATTTGATGAGTCCCGGCAAGTAATCGCATAAATTCACCATCTAAAGAAACGCTAACCATTTTTTTGGCTAACACTCTCTCTCTGAGGGCAAGCCAAACACTCCACAAATGTCTTTCAGATACAGGTGTTGGATGGCCTAACAACAACCAGCGTTCATCTTTGCGTTTTTGTAATAGAATTGCGGCAACAAGTCTCGGGTCAGAAACTGGTTCTTGAAATTTGATTGACCAAGCGGTGAACCAAGGTGGTGCTGCCTCTGCCATCAAACTACCGTTGGTGGCTATCCATCATATCATCTGCGGCGAGCAGTTCCTCTAACTTTACTAGCCTGCTCAATGATTCCATCCACTAATTGTAGACTCCATCCACGCTCATCTGCTAAATTTTGTCTATCTTTTTCAGTTAACTCAAGGACATCGTCTATTGTTCTTACACCCAACTTTGCAAATCGGCGTGCTCTGATTCGGCCGACACCACGGATTGCGACTAATTCAAGCAGATCTGGCTTGCATCCGTTTGAAATCCGTAAACTCAATTCGTCTAATAGCCGGATTAATTGTTTCCTCGGCTGTTCTAATAAATCATCATCGCCTTCATCATACCTAGTTATTTCTCGGCCTGCATAAAGCAGCCAATCGGCTAGTTCTATTCGTAATCGTAGATCACCAGGGGCGACTCCAAAATTCATCTCAATATCCCGACTACTAAGTTCATCAATCCATGCTTCCAACGCTGCAGCACACTTGACGTGCACAAGTGGGTCTAAATCTAATTTGGATTGCATTAGAATATCTCGGCTGACCAATTCGTGAAATTCTCCTGATATCATTCGTCGTTGTAATCGCTCACCTTCTGCCACCCGTGGCCACAACACCATGAAATCTGGTACCGTAGAAATCAGATGAAGTAGGCTATAAGGTGAAAGTGTCAACTCGTCGTCAAGTCCAGCAATTATCTCACATGCTTTTCGTAATCCAACTTGTAAGACATGACCAGAAAGTGGGTCTAGGTAGAGTCTGGCAACTCTTTCTCCAAACGGGGTTGCTCTGTACGTCATAGCCTCTTGTTCGGGTAAAACCGGCTCGAAACGATTGCTCCTAACAATATCAGATGCTGACTTGAAACCCATTACCGCAGGTCCTTTCCTCTTAGTCCGTGGGGCTTCTTTTGCTCTCTTATCAATAGTCACACCTGTAGTTGCGGAGGCGGCACTAGCCCAAGGAGGTAAGGTATCATCCCAATCCTCCTGTGCCTCGGTTTGGCGTACATTTTTTGCCTCATTATCATTTTTTTGCTGACGACTTGATTCAATGTTTGCCGCCAACTTTTCATCTATCCCCATTCTTTCAACCATACCATGGTCACATAGCCAATCAACAATTCCGTCAATGTTGTCAGCGAGGCTTTCTGATGGGACATCAGTAGCTAGAAATGTATGACTAAAGAATTCACCAAGAGAAAATCGATTGTATTTTCCACCGGTTGCAATTGCCGACAGAACATGCATCCTCATCGGCGATTCTAAGTGTAGTTTTGAGACAATATCTTCCGGCTCTGATTCGAAGTATATTTCTGACATCGTATCTGCATCAAGTATATTTTTACAGCGAATCCACGCTTCTCCATAATCATCAAATTTTGGTCTCCCAGCACGTCCCATCATCTGTTGAACCTCCATCGTTGAAAGCAATTGACTTCCATTTCCATCCCACCGGCGAAGGTCGCGGATTAGGACCCGGCGGGCTGGCAGATTTACCCCTGCAGCCAATGTCGGAGTAGCACTTATGCAAACTAAGTCTCCACGTTTGAAAGATTGTTCGATTAATTTTCGTTGCTTAGGTGTCAAACCTGCATGATGGAAGGCAACTCCTCCACTGAGACAGTCCGCAAGAATATCGCCAGTCTGGGAACCTTCGGTACTTGTTCTTGACTTCTCTGCCAAGTTTTGCCAAATTTTCAGTGATTTTTCGTCGTTATTTTTGGTAGCATTAGCCTTCATTCGTTTCGCTAAATCTTTGGCTACAGATTGAGCCGATTTTCTTGTTGAGACAAAGCACAATAGTTGACCATCATCTTTGATAGTGTCACAAAGGGCAGCCCAAACTTGGTTCGATTTCGGCCCTTCAAGAAATTTTGGAGGTGGTAGTGGCACATCTTTTGCTCCGCCACAGATTTCTTTTCTAACTTCAACTTGTAAATCCGCTAAAGTTGCATAGCGTAGTGGTACAGGCCGCCAATTTGAAACAACTAGTTTCGCCTTTAGCCAATCAGCCACTTCTTGCGCATTTCCAACAGTTGCGGACAGAGCAACAATTTGTGCATCGGGTTTCTCATGCATGATTCGTGCTAGATTGATCTCCAAAGTAGGGCCTCTTCCTACCTCATTTACAAGATGGATTTCATCGGCTATCACGATGCTTACTTTATCAAGAAAGTTATTCCGATTGCGGAGTAGTGAATCAAATTTTTCAGATGTACAAACAATAATGTCAGCATCATCAATCTTGCGATTTTCAGAACTTCTGTCACCGATACCGATTCCAACTGTTAGGTTGAGTGGCTCGGCAAGTTCTTCCATTTCAGTTACTTTTTCACTCGCTAGAGCCTTCAGTGGGACGATGTAAATTGCTCTGCTACCCGGTTCAGTTTCAATCAATTTTTTGAAAATCGCCAACTGCGCTACCAGTGTTTTCCCACTTGCAGTTGGCGCTGCTAACAGCAGATTTTCACCGGCTAATACTGGTGGTAACGCATCTATTTGAGGTGGATGGAAAGTGGTGATACCCCAGGTATCAGAGAGGAACTCAACCAACTTCTTTGGCAAGCCGAATTGAGAGGGAGAACCACTCGATTCCTTCGCCATGCAAGCAAGTCTGCAATCTAAGGTTCAATAGGATAGCGATGAAAAATCATTTTTCTAAGCAACAAATTACCAATCTAAAATAGTTATTAGGAAGCACAAAACTGCAGATTGATTCCATTACAATTGGCACGATGACAAACATAAATCTACTAGATTCAGCCAAAATATCACTTGGTTAAGTGGATAGTTTGAAGGGCTAATGTGCATCGTGTCAAAACGATGACAGAGGACGGGCCGACACTAGATGACCTCGCTGATGAGAGAGATGTCAACGACTGGCTAGAGATGTTTTGGGGTTCTTTGTTGATAGTAATCGGACTCAACCAACTGATGCATCCGGGTACACTTTTCGCGCCGGCAACTATGCAATGGCTTGGTTCAGGAGTTATCGCACTGGGTATAGCATGGGTTGGCCACGGGTTGAAAGACATGGCAGTGAAGGAGATACGCACCTCACTTGGCGTTCGATACCCGGTCTCAAAAAGAGTGGTGGATTACGGTTTAATTCGAGATGTCCTTTTGCACCCTGACCAGTACGGTACTTTTCTGCTTGAGGCTTACCACCGGGCGTTCGAAGATGGTGTTCTAACAGAGGATGAGCATGATGAATTGACTCTATTGTCTGCTGCTTTAGATATTCCACCAAGACAAGCCGCAAGGATTGCTACTCGAGCAGCAATTAATGCCGCGGTTGAAGATGGCAAAGTCACAGCGGCAGAATTAGCATTGATTGAAGGGGCTATGGAATCAGCAAACTTGAGCGAAGAGGACCGTGTCAAAATCCGCGATGCTCTTGAAGATGGCATTATTGATGATGAAGAGAAGAAAATGCTGGATGAAATCTTAGGTAGTATAGATTGAACTTTAGGAATTGCATCACTTTTGTAAATTGGTGTTGGTTGCGAAAATCAGAGATTTTCTTTGGCAAGTTTTTCAGCCGCTTTTGTAAAATGATGTTGGTTGCGAAAATCAGAGATAATCTTTGGCGTATTCTTCAGCCGCTTTTGTAAAATGATATTGGTTGCGAAAATCAGAGATATTCCTTGGCAAGTTTTTCAGCCGCTTTCACCCTGTAATATTCAATTGCTGCAGCAAAAATCAGCAGGCTGATTCCACAAGTAATCCATATTTTCTCATTGGAAACCAATCCCGCGGCAACTGTAATTCCTTCAACTTGTGGAATGCTATTGGAATCGAAGTTATCGCTAGACCTCCAACTAATTTCCATTCCATCAATGCCACAATCACAATATGAAATGGTCAATAAATCAGGATATAGTTCCTCTTGGATGGTTAACCAATCAGATGAGGAAATTGAGTCAGGACGAGTTGACCAAATTGGTTCGGTTGCTGAACCTGCTGGTTGGGATGAAATCATTTTCCAATCTATGTGTACTAATTCCCCAGCAGGTTTCTCATCTACTACAAGTAAGGCCTCCAACATCAATAAGTCAAGCGTAAGGGAACGGCCTGCCTGTAGTATGAATTTCACCTCATCAGTAGCACCCATTGGATGATTGCTGACCCAGCCAAAAACATGGCTATCTAGTCTGATGTTTTCCATCTCCTCAGTGTGAATTTGCCATCTACCATCACCTGTAGGGTGAATTCCTGTAATATGCATTCTAAGTGATAGGGTTTCACCGGATTCCAAGCCAAAGAAACCCGATGCCGCAATCGCATTAGATTCAGATTCCCCAGCATCATCAACTGCCGCCATGCGCTTTTCCAATACCTCATCAAGAGTCATTTCACCAGCAAGAGGAGCCTCTCCGGTCATACCAACTAAGGGCGAAGCGACTCCACCGATAATCAACAAAAACAATGCAACTGGAAGGATATAGCGCTTTGACCACGGGTTATTACTAGGAATCCTGTAGGCCAAAAATCCAGCAATCGTTGCAATTAAGCCAATCGACAATATCAATCCATGTGGAGCAATAGTCTGAGAGGTGTTTTCTACGTCTCCGACCCAAGCCTCACCTGCTAACCAATTTGCATCTCCAGAGAATTGTGTGGGTGATGAACTGCCCAACCCTTTTTGAGATAGTCTAGCGAACCATGAATATTCTTGGAAGTGGTTATTTTCACCCGACCAGCAAGCGAGATAACTGCCTTCAGGTGGTTCCTCATAGTAAATTTCGGTGATTTGTTGACCTGCTTCAAAAGTAGTTTTCACGGCCGGATTTCTCGGTGTTTTTCCTCCCTCCCTAATTAACTCGGGTGGGGTGTGAGGTTGCTCAATTTCGAGGGGTACCGATGTCCAATAAATGACTAATGTCATGGTCTTCAGATGGTCTGGAAGTTGAAAACGATAGCAATCTTGGTCGGCGTCTAAAAGTGCACCTTTTGATAGCACCTCTACGTCCTCTACGATAACTGGATTACTCGCACTACTGGGTTCATCCACATTGGCTGAAGAAATGTCTACACTCCACTCTATGGGGATGATAATTCTTGATTCACCACGCAGGTATAATTCCCAAGTTAGCGGTTGTGTAATTTCAAATGAAATGGACATCCCAACCCCATCATTTGGCCTAACTAATCTGCCACGAGAGAGGTCTAGTTCAGCATCTTGTAAATTGTAAGTTCCGACTTTTGGTGAAGTCGGACTTCCTCCTTCAAGGGTCCAACTATTGCTACTTGGCCCAGCCCAAAATTCAATCATTAGGTCTGGAGCATTCACTCCCGCAGAATCCTCACGGATGCGAAAATCAATCACTAACTCATCTATCATAGTCGGTAGTAACGCGAGTTGATTTTGCTCTGGATTCATGATAAATTCAATTTTCACCATCTTTGGTGATAGCGGAGATGCAGAATCCTCTTGGCGAGACATAACATCAACCCCAATTTCAGAGTTGTCAAGTAAGCAACTTGAATCCGATAAACAAGCTAGGTTTAGTGTGGTGGTTGATTGGGATAGTTCTGCTGTTGTGGTTGGAGATAAAAAACCAAGAATTAGAACGAGGAGAATACTGGTTGCAAAGCGGCTCTTTGCATAAGCAGGCTTCACCATCAAACAGATTGGAGTCTCGTCGTAGTAATGAACAATGTTCTAAATCGTTCATAAAATTAGTATTAATTTGCACTCAAAGCACAATCAACTAATTTTACCTTGCAATTGCGACAAAGGTAGCGACCAGCAGAGCGCACTGAACGTTCAGTTTGCCAATTGCAAGTAGGGCATTTCCAAGCAAATTTTGCATTACGCTTTCGCAAGTGGGCTGCAAAATCAAAACCCATTTGTTTTGCATCTTTGTTTGGCCATTGGGCCTCTAAATACCTGAATTGTTTGTCGTGTCCTCCGTGACCTAGAGCGTGAAGAAACTCATGAAACATTAAAAATTCAGCATATTCCAACCATTCCTCTTTGAGGGATTCAGGGTGTAGAGCAACCTCTCTAACATCTGTTGGGCAAAGGTTTACGTCGCGCTTGTCAACTCCTTTTTTGAAGCGGCAAACGCCGTGGAGTCTTGTTGCATTTCTCCGCAATCTTCCCAAAGGTACTGTTGCCAATGGCTGTAGGTTTTTTTCATTTAGAGATTCCATTGTTGACATGATTCCCACCACCCGAAATCGCAAGAATTCGAGTGATGTTTCGACCAAAATGCTTCAACTCCATCGATGATATGCTGGATGCCCCTCGGTAACAGCCACGAACAACCCCTTTCCTTTGGCGCAGAGTTTTCCTTCAGCGTGTAATTCCATCTCAATATGTGCTCGGTCGGTCGAGAGTTCAGTGACTTTTGCAGTTACGTGGAGTGGTACATTAACAGGGGTAGGGCGTCGAAGTTGAACCGAATAAGATGCAGTCACAGTGCAAGGTGGCTCACTGTCTCCGTGTTCATCCATTAACGCGATTGCCGCAGTCCAATTTCCGTGACAATCTAGTAAGGTGCCAATTATTCCACCATTTACCATGCCAGGGAATGCTTGATGTTCATCTGAAGTTGTGAACCACAATTCTAACCCCTCTTCAGTTCGAGTTGAATTGATCTTCAATCCTTGTGGATTGGCAGGTCCACAACCAAAACAGATTGATGAGGGTGCAAATTCTCTCTGAACTCCTATCTCTTCGTCAGCCATCACCTTGCCGCTAAGCCGGCCACCCATCTTTTTTGCCCTATTTCAGGGTGGGAATACGCCATATTGTTGAGATTATTAGCGGCGGCTTTTTGTTTAATCACCATCAGCAACATTTAGCGGAGTCGCTACTGCTTGGATGGGTGAGGTCTATTGCCTACAAAAGATGACTCTGATTCTACTGATGTTGATGCTACCAAAAAGGTGGCCGAAAAGGTGGTTATTGCTAAAGAAAAAGCCGAAGTGAATTCGAAATCAACGATTTCTAACAGTAGTAGCAAGACTACATCAAAGCCCAAGGCAAAGCAATCGAAGAAAGTACAATCTGATGCCAAAAAGAAGACCACTACCAAGGCTAAATCAACAAAGAAAGCACAATCTGATTCCAAAAAGAAGACCACTACTAAGGCTAAATCAACAAAGAAAGCACAATCTGATGCCAAAAAGAAGACCACTACTAAGGCTAAATCAACAAAGAAAGCACAATCTGATTCCAAAAAGAAGCCCTCTGTTAAGGCTAAACCCAAGTCAAAAGCATCTAAGAAACAAAAAGCAACGCTCAAAGTTAGCAATCAAATCCCAAAAGAGCGTCGCGCTACTATTGAAAAGTCACTATCCAAAGCTAAGAAAAGAAAACGCCAAGAATGGGACCGCGCAAAAGGTGCAAAACAGCATCGTATTGCAAATAAGAGAGTCAAACCGGGTACAATTCGCAGAATTTCTATGCCTCTTTTGGATGTAAATCTGGGAGAGAGTTGGGATACTCCAATCACAGTCATTCATGGTGCTCGCCCTGGGCCAGTAGTAACAATCACCGGGGCAATTCACGGAGATGAGTTAGTAGGTCCACTTGCTTGTTCTATGCTCTGTCAAGAATCAATGACAGGGCCTAGTCGCGCGTTAGACCCAACTGCGATGGCTGGAACAATTCGAATTGTTCCAGTACTAAATCCTCCCGGATTTAGGAGGCATAATCGATATTTCCCGGATGGACGCGACCTTAATCGTCAATTTCCGGGCACTGTTGAGGGCAATACTACCAGCAGAGTTGCTGACAAAATTTGGGAAAATCTGGTCATCTCAACTGATTACTTACTCGACCTTCATTCAGCAGCGAGAGGGAGAACAAATTTACCCCAAGTAAGAGCAAATCTGGCCCATCCTGAGAGCAATAGGGTTGCAAGGGCATTCGGTGTTGAAGTGGTCCTTGATTCGAAAGGTCCCAGAGGCACACTTAGGCGAAATGCCACAGAAGAAGGAATTGGTGCAATCACTTACGAAGGTGGTGGTGCTACGTTGACCGACCACGAAGCAGTGAAGGTGGCAGTGTATGGTGTACTCAATGTTCTTCGCTCATTGAAGGTAATTCCTGGTTACCCAAACCGTCCTCGATTCCGTTTACTTGCTTCGGGTTCAACATGGATTCGCTCGGAAGAAGGTGGGCTTGTTGACATGTTTGTTCAATCCGGTGCATTTGTTGAAAAGGGGGATATTATTGGTCGAATAGTTGACCCACATAAACCGGGAATGAGTGCTGATATTTTGTCTCCTGAACGTGGACTTTTGATTTGTTCCGCAACAAATCCGTTTGTAACGGCTGGTACTCCTGTAGGTCATTTGCTGCCAATTTCAAGAGGTGTGAGATTAGTAAAAAGTCAGCTTGATGATAAAAATCGGCTGATTGTTAGTGGAAGCGTTGCTGACCCGCCTTGGCGTGAAGAATACGAAGTGGATGAAATATCAATCAGTGGTGAATGGCAAGGCGGAGATGTTGACTCAGAATGGCAAAAAGATTGGATCCAAGATAGTGGCCAATTGGTCCCCAGTTCAGCAGAAGAAGAGGATGCTGAAGAAGAATTCTGAATGTAGCCATTAGAATTGCAATGCAATATTGAATATTTTTGCCGTATGATTTGAATAGGTCCACGTATTTCGGTAAGGTGAGGTGCGAACATGGAAGAGGTCGGGTGGACTCCTGCGGAGGATTCAATTTTGGAATCCCAGGTAGAAAGTAAGTTAGCAGATATCATTGAAGGGGATTCATTGGAAAACCTTCGGAAAAAATCAGATTCAAGCCAAACAACAGAAGAAATTGCAAAAGCGACAAGGTCTGCTAAAGGTGATAGACGATTAGATACAACTCCTGCAGAACACGCCCATGCTGAGCAGTTAACTGATGTTGTAAGTTGGGTTCTTGTTGGAATTGCAGTAGTTGTCGTTCTAGCCGGCGCTGCCGCCTCTATTTTGTTTGGAACTTCAATAATTTGAAGATTTTTTACCGGTATATCTCAGGTAAAGTTGGTGTTGGTAGACGCCTTTGTGGTGGTTTTCTACGAGTAACCATTGTGAATAGAATGAGGACCCCAAGAATGACTGCCAAACCAATCACAATTCCATTAGAAATTGTTGGGCCACCTACTCCAAGTTCGCCAGTTTCATTATTTGTGATAGATTGATTATTTTCATCATTATTTCCCTCACTTGGTATGGCTTCTGGTGGTGGATTCCACACTTCAAAGAACAGTGTTGAACTAAGTTCAACCACATCGTTCCCGTCTGTTAGAGTGAAAGTTACAACCCATGGGCCAACTGTCTCATTGTGTCTAGGGCAAAGTACCTGCTCCATAGTTGAGAAGCCTAGTGGTTCAGAACAATCTATTGGTTGGGTAGCATAGGTTAGCCCTTCATTGGTAGAATCGATAATGTATTCACCAACAATTACAGTCTGCGTTCCATCAGGCCAAGTCATAGTCCAGTTGACTTCTGAATTGTTCAGAAGGTCAGGGATGGTGAATGACACGTCTTCAAACCAGACCAGCATCACAAACTTCTGATATGAACTATTCAATACAGAACTAGTGTTGTTTTGAGATATTGATGGGTGAACAGTCCATTGAGTATGAGCCGAGTGGTTGACACCATTGTCAATTTCATCATCACAATCATCGTCAATCCAATTCCAAGTTTCATTGGCGTCCGGTGCGCGCGTCGAGTCATTGTCATCACAGTCATCAAACCAGCGGAAGCCATCCCCATCATTGTCTAAGTCAGGCACCAAAGGGTCAGTGTGAGTCACTAATAGTTCATCACCATCGAACAAGCCATCACGGTCTGTATCGTTGTGGAATGGGTCGGTGCCAATCAGGTTGAACTCATCCAAGTCAAACAGCCTATCTCCATCGCTGTCAAGCCCGTAGAAATCCTCATCAATTAAATCATCACAATCGTTGTCAAATCCATCCAAAAGTTCGGGGTTGCCCGGGAAAAGTGAAGCATTTGTATCATTACAATCAGCAAACCAATACCAGCCATCGGCGTCGGTATCATTATCGAAAAATAGTGGGTCACTGCTCCAATTTAGCACTTCGTCACCATCAGAAAGCCCATCTCCATCGGTGTCCCAAAAAAAGTAACCGGTGTTGTAAAAGTGATATTCTGACCAGTCACTAAGTCCGTCATTATCAGTGTCAGATTCGTTGAATCCTTCATCAATGAAACCGTCACAATCATTGTCGCGGTTATCCAATTCTTCGGGTGCTCCGGGGAAAACCCACCAGTCATCTTCGTCGCAATCCTCGAACCAATACCAGCCGTCAGCATCGATGTCATTATCGTAGAATAATGGGTCGGAAAAAGAGGTGTAAACTTCGTATCCGTCTGACATTCCGTCACCATCAGTGTCGTTGTTAAGAGGGTCAGTTCCGTTGACAAAAACCTCCACCCCGTCAAGTAGACCATCCCCATCACTGTCAGGGTTGAGTGGGTCTGTGGAGTAGTTCAAAACCTCCAAGCCGTCGTTGAGGAAGTCATCATCTGTATCGTTGTCAAATGGGTCGGTGCTGTAATTGTTAGTTTCAGCATCATCAAGCAGTCCATCCAAATCGCTGTCACGGCTAAGTTCTGTTCCGTGGAGAATTAATTGCCAATCTTCGAAAGTTCCAGAAGTGCCACTATCCTTGTCTTCCACACTAATTGTCCAATTACCAACACTGCCTTCATCCCAAAAGTGGACCGAAGAGAACATCCAATTATTGTAATCGTTGCCATTGTCACTGTGCTCGGTAGCGAGGACAGATTCTGTGCCGCTAGGTGAAGTCAATTTGATTTCAAGGTCACCGCGATTGTTGTGATCAATATCAACAACCACCTCAACAGATTCAAGCAGTAAGTCTTGATTTATCGAAAGAGTATCTGTGACATCTATGCCGGTAGCATCTGGAATGGCCGAATTTAGAACTTGTAGTCCACTAGTATAGTTACTTTCGTTTTCCACTGTCGTCCAGTTTTCAGCCAAAGCCACTGCAGCGCCAGCATCAATCACGCCAAATCCGTATTTGTGGCTGACGTCATGTCCCGCACCGTTGACATTCCATGACCAATCATTTGCATCGTTAACACGTGCTGAGTTGACTAAAACGTGCTGTACATCTCTCCAAGTGAGGTTAGAGTTTGCCTCCAACATGAGTGCGATAACTCCCGAAACAAGAGGTGTTGCGGAGGATGTACCACCGAAATTATCGTTGTAATCATTGTTTGTGTAGCCAGCCGAACCTTCGATATCGGTGGTCGTAATGCCTTCCCCATCTCCATCGGATGGAGCAGCAACTAGGATGTTATCACCCGGTTCAGAATACCATGCGTTGTCTCCGTAATGAGTGGTGGCGGCTACAGCAATTGTGAAGCGACTATTCGCGTAGCCATCATAGTTTGAGTCATCATCATTGTTCAGACCGTTTCCAGCAGCCCATGTGATGATGTTGCCAAGTCCTGAGCGTCCTTGGTAGACATCTGCTTCAAACGCCGCCATCATCAAGGGACCAGGCGCTTCTAATGTGTATCCATTATCGCTAGGTCCCCATGAATTTGAGTAGATGTCAATTGATTGTCTCATATGACTGAGTGCATTCGCTTCTTTGGTGTCAGAAAGACTGCACGAAATCAACTGTAAACCAGCAAGACCGGCTTGTGGTGCCGCTCCTGAAACTCCGAGGCTGTTGTTTCCGACTGCAGCGGCTACGCCGGCTGCTGATGTACCATGTCCGTCCCAGTTTGAAGGATTTGGATTGCCATCATTGCCACAATAATCGTAGTCAAGTGTACTTTCATAGTAATCATCCAAATCAGGATGGTCCCAATCAAGACCGTCATCAACGATTCCGATTACAACTCCAAATCCGGTGTAATTATCCCAAACTGCTGTGATATTGACATCTTCACCAGTTGTTCCACTAGTTTGTCCGGTATTCTGTAAATGCCATTGGTCAGAGAATTTGGTATCATTAGGAATTAATTTTTTTGAAGCATTCCATTCAACCAATGGATAAGCGACTTCAATCACACCATCAGCCTGTAATTTAGCAAACTTATCCACTGCATCTTTGCCCGCATCTGCATCTACAATCCATGTGTTGGGCAGGTCTGGTGTAGCCTCCCCCAAGGGTGTTTGACTTACCACAACCCATTGTTCAACTGTAGCCAATTCAGTTTCAGAATATTGAGATAAATCGCTTACACGCGCAAAAGCCGCCCTTACTGCAGGAGAAAATCCCTGTACGATGGAATCTTCATCACCCATTGGACCAAAAACACCCAAAATTGGAGTATCTTGTTTTTCTAACCCCTTCTCAATTGTGGAGAGTGAATCACCAAGTACTATCGGTGAGAGAATTGAAACAAGCAGCAAGCCAACGACCAGCGTATTTCGCATAGCCGGGTGGCCCCCACGGTGCCAATTAGCACTATCCCTTACATTCTCAAGGATTGGTTTGCCGATTATCGTAGTAAACGTGCACCGTTTCGGTTTCTTTTACACCATCACGGTCCCAATCATAACTGTCAGCAACTGCAACCAATGCATGTGTCTCTTGACGTTGAGGGGTGTCCCAAGTTTCGTACACCACCAAAGTTGTGTTTTCGTATTGGGCGATTCCACTAGTTGATACATTTCCTTCCACTTGAACTATGTGATAGTAATACTCATGCTGTAAATCTCCAGCCATTGTTGTGTTACGTGTGTGGATTGTGACGTCATTATTCGTCCACTCGATATTCCCATCTGCATCATCGTCAGAACGGAAAGATTCTGCTCCAACATAGATGGTCCTTTCGTAGTGCCCATCTCCATTGAAATCTCTGCCATGCCAAACATTTGCATTCGTCCATTCTGTATCCCAAAGTCCGTCGCTGTTGTTATCCCAGTGTACTTGAATAATTTCAACAGCGTGCACTGCATTGATGTCACCATTACTGTTGAAATCCCATAGTTGTAAAATCCAAGTAGCAGTGGTTTCAGAGTTCCAGCCGTTTGGTTGCTCGTCTTGTTTTTGTGCATAGACTCTGATTGCTGCGTAGTAGTCAAGATTGCCGTCATCATTCCAATCTCTTGCTTCAGCCCCTGCTGCCGTCTCATTGTAGAAGTCCCAGTTTCCGTCATCATCCAAGTCTGTTGCCTCGGAAGAGTGGGTCAAAAACCAGGTGTGGTCTGCATTTCCATCAGCATCCCAATCTTTGACAGTAGTTGCATAGAAAAATTTCTGCAATGTTTCAGGGTTTCCATCACCATCTGCATCGTCCTCACGTTCCATGCCAAGGGCCATCACAACTTTGTCTTCTTGTCCGTCAAAGTTTCGGTCAATTATGCCAACACCAAGCCAGCCTGCATTACGAGTGTCAACGATTCCATCTGAGTTGTTGTCAAATTGCTCTTCACCAAATTGTGCGGCTCGCAAGTCATCAACATGCCCGTCCCAATTCCTGTCTTTTGCGTGTACCACTTGGCCCCAATTTGCTGTGTGGTTTACGTTGCCATCACCATCCATATCTAAACTGATTGAAGTCATAATTAGCATGATTGCTTCTTCAGGTGTGCCATCATCGTTGGCGTCTACTGCGGCAACAATTCCGTAAACAAAGTGAGTCCCTTCAATCGTGCCGTCTCCAGTCAAATCGACTTTACGAATTACTGCTCCAGCGAGTAAGACTCGCTCTGGATTTCCATCTTCATCAACGTCAACACCAGCGGCAGCAACCAAGTAAGTATTCTCATCAACTATGGTTCCATTTGTCCAAGTTACAACTAATATGTGAAGTGCTTCAAGAACTTCAGGTGTGCCATTATCGTTCATGTCTGTGGCGTTGAGTGCTTCAATTTCATAAACTGAAATGTCTGGAATCCCATCTGAATCACGGTCAGCCGTACAATATCTCGCTCGGTATAGGACGGCTCTCTCTGGATTTCCATCATTATTGGCATCAAGCCACATAACTGCTGTAGCGCGGTGGCAAGTTGATTCATTGACTCCATCCCCATCCAAATCATCCATGAATGATTCATTCCACCAAACCGCGTGAGTATTGTTGATTGCGTCTTCGTAGTGTTCGGCCTCAAGCGCAGAGTCTTCACCAGCCGAATCCATCTCGTCCCCGGTATCATCGAATAAATCGTCCATGATTTCACCCTGTCCACTAAGGTTTTCATCAGGAATTTCTGTAGCAGTCTCATTTTCACTCACATGCGCATCGGTGTCCGTTAGTGGGTCATGAGAGGATTTTCCACTTCTTCCTCCACCCGTGGTGTAGTTCGATTCGGCCACCTGAGTAACCCCATCTTCATCCTTGGTTTGCCAACTATCAATGTTCCCTTCATCGTGATTTGCGTCTCCATCCCCATCGGGGTCAAAGTCAGATTCCCAGTCGTATCCATCTTCTGATTCAGCAGGTTCTGCATCATCCACAGTGCCGTCAGAATCCTCATCGATTTCATCTTCAACAGCGCCATCATCTGGAAGGTTATCTTGATAATACTCATAGAAGTCACTTTCAGTTAGTTCTTCAATTACTTCCACTGTGGTTGTCCAAGTGGTTTGCTCCCTTTGTGAATCCTCTGCAATCACCGTAATTTCATAGACTCCTGCTTCTGAGTAGGAGTGGTTTTGACTGTCAGTTTGAAGGACATCAATTATCCCGTCACCCCATTGGATAATTTGGGTAATATGCCCACCTTCTGGGTCAGAGGTAGTGAGGAAAACTGCAATCTCCTCTTCGACTAAAACGATTAGAGAACCATCACTTTCAGGTTCAACTCTAACATCCAATAATGGAGCCAAATTTGTCGCAATCAAAATGGTGGATTCTGCGGTTCCAGTAGTGCCATTTACATCAGTCGCTGAAGCAATTATGGTGAAACTCCCGGCTGTGTCCCATGAATGGTTTCCAGTGGTCTCTGTGGAGGTTGTGCCGTCACCAAAATCAATCAAATATGTTAGTGCATCTCCATTGCCGTCGGTAGCTGAAAATGAGTAGTCAACTGAACTGTTCGCATACGAAATGCTCTGTACTGTCAAACTAACTTCTGGCACCTCATTTGGTTCTAGACTTGTGAATCTTACTTCCTTTGAAATTGAGTTGCCATTCGCATCAGTCACGAGTACTGAAACAGTGTGGGTAATCGCTGTTAAACCGCTGAGTGATAGGCTATTCGAGGATTCACTCAAAGCGGCTCCATCCAGAGACCATGCGTATGTGTAGGGTGCTTCTCCACCCAAAACATGCACTGATACAACCTTCCCATCAACAGCCCCATCACTGGGCTCTTGAGTTACCATTGTTGCAGTGAGGGGATCAGCCTCAACTACATCTTCTCCACCGATACATCCAGCCAAGACTGACAATAACATCATCGTTATCATCAACCCGCTGGCAGCAATTTTTCTGGTCGTCAACATTCATTCCACCTTGATTTCCCATTTATATCTAATAAATAAATATAATTCCTCCAGCAATTCACCCATTTGTTGGTGAAATTGAAGCCTCCGTAGGAGGCTATTTGCCGTCATATTTTAGGATTGAAATTCTCTTAGGATTGAAATTCAGTGATTGCCGAATGGACCTCTTCATCATCCATCAATCGGCGCTGACTCTTTGCTACTTCAAACAGATGAGCCACCAAATCATCATTCACATCGTAACCATTTTTCCCTAACCAATGAGTGATGTTTGAACGACCAGACATATGGCCAATTCGAATTACTTGTTCTAGCCCGAAATCGTTGGCTGGGACTCCAGAATAAACTCGGTCAGCCAACCAGTGGTCACCTTTCTTCATCGCTTTGATGACTGCTGATGCGTGGACTCCAGTCCCAGTCTCAAAAGCATCAGCACCAAACACTGGATAATTACGCGGCAAGGCGACTTCAACGTATTCATGCGCCTTGCGCATGTATTCATTGAGTAAAGTCAAATCATTATCTATAACACCCATCAAACTCAGGTTCACCAAAGTCTGGTCAAGTGGAGCATTTCCTGCGCGTTCTCCCACACCAAGAGCAGTTCCATGAATCACATCAGCGCCCGCCTCAACTGCGGCCAAATTGTTGGCAACCCCCAAACCTCGGTCTTGATGGCCGTGCCAGTTAACCTCGATATCCCTTCTTTTGACCCCAGCATCGGGAATTACCTCATCTTGAATGAAGCCCAGCAACTGAGTCACACCGTTAGGAGTAACATGTCCACAAGTGTCACAAACGCAGATACGGTCTGCACCTAATTCGATTGCTCGAGTGTAAACTTGCTTGATTTCATCTGGTTTTGAGCGGGTTGTATCTTCTGTCACAAACATAACTGGAATATCGTTGTCAACAGCAAATGTGACCGCCTTTTCAGCAGTTGATAGAATCTTATCCATTGTCCAATTCTCCGCGAATTGACGAATCGGTGAAGTTCCAAGGAACGCACTCGCCTGAATCTGCATCTCGTGTTTTGCTTGCAAATCGACAAGCGGTTCAATATCACCAATCATCGTGCGAACCGCGCAACCCGGTCGGATTTGGAAATCATTCTCGCTTATTTCACTCAACATCGCATCAATGTGGTCAATGTGAAAAGGTCCTGCACCAGGCAACCCAAGGTCTACTTTTTGCACTCCAAGTTTTTCCATGAAATTGAGTAACTCAATTTTTTGTTCAATAGTTGGATTTCTAGCGCTTGGACTCTGTAGTCCGTCGCGCAGAGTTTCATCATCAAACCATACCCCATGTGGATGATTTGATGGATTTCTTTCAAAATCGTAGTCAACGATATTCCAATCGTAAACAAGGTCACTTTCCTGCATCGTAAATCACTCTCAGTGGTCGCCCGCTTGCGCCCGCAGGCGCGCAGAGGCACTCCTTTGGTAAAGACTCAACGACTGAATTAATGGCCCTTATTGGTCTGATGAATTCCACCTAAGGAGTAATTCCGATCAAAATCCAGCAACCCCTCAAGGAATTATTCCGCAATAGATGGGGTTGGTTCGGAATCCGATATTTTCATATTTTTTGGGTCATTTTTCCAGCGTTTGTAGACTTCAAGGATTGCAACTCCTGCAAGTGCTATCAAGCCAACATAAAATGATGCAACTACCATTACCATCGTTACAAATAGTAGTGCTAAATACTTCATTGAAATCATGAAAGAAGAGAAAGCAGATGGGATTTTTCCCTTTTCATCTCGCGGCTCTCTGAGGTCTATGTTTAGGACAGATTGGTTATACCAAACACCGAGTAACAAGGCCCAAGCAAAGTAAGTAGTGGAAATTGCCCATCCAGTACTCCACACATCATCGCGTGGAAAGCCCCACATTATTGGGTCGATGAACATGGCTGATATTCCGATTAGAAGTGCAGTATAAACGCGCATTTCTGAGATTGTATGTTTACCCCCCTTGACGGACGGAAGCATTGGCACATTTGCTTCTGAATATTCACGGTCACGGAATAGTGCAAGAGCCCAAAAGTGGGGTGGAGTCCATAAGAAAATGAGCATAAACATGAGCCATGGTAGTGCTGCCCCGAGGTTCAGGAAGGCTCCGAAATCTAAAGAATGAGACATTGCCAAAGTATCATTTGCGGCCGCCCAACCAATTAGTGGAGGAGTTGAACCAGCGATACCTCCGATCACAATATTTTGACTAGTCCTGCGTTTTAGCCAAATTGTGTAAATTATGACATAGAATAATACACTGAAAGCAGCCCAGAAAGCAGCAACGGCGTTTGCCATTTCAATCAACCATATTGTACCAAGAATTGCCAAAGATATTCCTAGCAGTAAAGCAGTTCTTGCAGTTACATTTCCAGATGGAACAGGACGTTCAGCGGTACGCCCCATAAATGGGTCAATGTCAGCATCATACCACATATTGATAGAATTTGCTCCGCCTGCAGTAAGGAATCCTCCGATGAAAACAACAAAACAAGTCCACAGTGTTGCTACTACATCAAACCCATTGCCGAGATGATATTGAATTAAATCATGTATCAGAACTGCACATAATGCCGTCACTTGAAGTAATGAAATTACCACCGGCTTAGTCAATGCAACCAAGGCACCTATGGTGCTGGTGCTGTCAATTTCAGGTGCGGCCTCAGCCATTAATTGCTGTCGGGCCGCACCCCATCTATGAAACAGCCTATTCGTTGAGGTGACAAATAGTGTATCCAATGCCTAACAGGAGAATTACATCGGTGCCAAAAGATAAGTGGGCTAAAGAAAGGAATTCTGGAAATCCGTTTCCAGCAGCGAGAATAACATAAGAAGCCCCAACAAGGATATTGAGTAAAAATGCTAACAAAGCAATTCCAAATGAAATTTGCAGATTTTTTGCTTCACCTTCAAGTCTGTTTTTCAAGTCAAAATATCCCTTTGCCAACCAGATTCCAATTACCAACACTGCAACCCTGTGTATCCAGGCCACGAACACGGCAATGTTCCCCATAATATCCGGAATTAGAGACCCTTGACATAATGGCCATCCTTGCCACCACCCTACAGAACAGCCTGCGTTGAATGAAACACCTCCCCCAGTTGCGACCCAAACACCCAGTAAGAGTACGGGTAAAGTAGCGAGTGTGAACATACCAAAGTTTTTCTTTTCTTGTTTGGATATCGAGTTTGAAAGAGTTGCCCATTTTGGAAATTCTCCAATATCTCTTAACCAAATTAACCACCAGTAAAATAACCAAATTGTGTAAACAATTGCAAGAAGCAGATGCAGTACTACTGACCAAGAATCATTGTCAAATCTGACAGTAATGGCGCCCATCGCACCTTGTGCAAGGATGATAACCAGAGCAGTTTTTGCAGCAAACCAATTCTCATCTGAAAGTTTTTCACGTTTTTTGTAGACCTTGAATAGGCCAACAAGAACCACGGCACCTGAACCCGTGGCTAGGAATCTGTGAAACCATTCTGTGAATATTTCAAAAGTTGTGTAGCGATGATTTTCTCCGCGCGAGTCAATCTCATCTGGATTTGCCTCGTACCATGCTGTTTGGTCAGCTTCACTGACGTCAAATCCAAGGGTACCAAAACAGGTAGGCCAATCTGGGCAAGATTCGCCAGCGTCATTGATTCTAACAAATCCGCCGGCGAGGATTACAGCCAATGCCATTACTCCAAGCAGTAGTGGGATGTTGCAGGCTCGCAACCAGTTCCCCATGCACACTCGTAATGGTAGCCGCTATATCAACAAACGGCCGCGACCATTACAGATGGCAACAAATCGAATGCTGATTTCTCTCGCCGCGATACTCATTTTTATGTCTCCAATTTTTTCAGTTGGATTAGTGTCAACTCCAGTATCAGCAGAAAGTCAGACTGTAGATTTCACTCCAGGTGAAGTAGTAATGGTGTTGACAATGCCAATTTTCAATGGTAGTGGAAATTCTAGTGATGCTGAGCAAGCACCACATCTTGTTGAACTCCATACTGCAACTTGGTGTACTCCGTGTCGTAGTGCAGAAGATGAAGTCGATGAATTGGATTCATGGTGGCCAGATGTAAGGACCATCTCTTTGCACCCATCACTTGACAGTCCAGACGAGTTAGCAACAAGCGTAAGTTCAGAAGTTTATGAAAAATATAATCTTAGTGGATATCCTTCAATTATCGTTGATGGGCACTGGACTTTATTGGGTGATAAACAGGCAACAGACCTCCAACCACTACTGGCTAACCTGTCTGAGGATAATCTGCCAAGACAAGGTTCTACCAACCTTGGATTCTCGTGGCAAATGGCAGGAGAGAATTTCACATTAAATTGGAATTTAACCTCTCAAATTGAAGTATATGTTGACTTCTTAATCAGTCAAGATGGGGTAGAATGGCCGGGCACAAGCCAAACTCTTGACAATGTAGTACGTAGTGGTTTGACGAACTTAACAGGAGAAAGTGAACAGTCATTTTCTCTAAATCAATCAGGTTCAGGCAATCTAACTTTGAATGCGATTGTCAGAGTCTCAGGAGATGTAAAATTAGTTGGGGGTTCTGAAATCCCCTTGTTCACTGACCTTCCTGATACGTGGAGCGAACCTGAAAGTGTGCGCTCTCTTTCACCCAAATTTATCGCGGCGTTTTCTGTAATCATTTTCCTTCTCGCTTTGATTCCTATGCGGCATACAGTTCCGGTGCTTTTCCGTAAGCATCAGCCTATCGGGGGTCAGGAGCAAATTTCTAATCAAGAACTGGGTGATAAATCGGCTGTTGACGAGCAAGAGTAATTGAATTCAAACCCGAATGCCTTATGAAAGAGCGGCTCTCGCCCCATTCTCACAGACGTAGTCTGTAGGTGATAACCAATGGTAAAACCAATTAGACCACACACCCGCTTTGAAAAGGCAAGAATCATCGGTTCGAGGGCTCTGCAAATCAGCATGGGTGCGCCACTTTATGCAACCGAAGAAGAGTTGCGAGTTAACTTCCGAGAAGAGTTAGTCTCACTTTATGGAGTCGATGAAGCCAACATCCGTTTCGTTCTTGACCCGCTCAAGATTGCAACTTTAGAGTATGAGAAGCACCTCATCCCAATTGATGTAGATCCACACTTGGATTGAACGCACAGAGTAGACTGAGCACCTCAGTGCTCAGCGGTGAAACTGAACATTGAGTCCAGTAATTCTCTCAAAGTGGCGGTCTGCTGTCCATAATGTCTGCGTATTGTTGATTGCTGTTGCTGCGATTATGCAATCTTCAGGCGAAATCGATTTTCCCTCCTGGATTAACTCAGCTCTAATTTTACCTGCAGTTTGGGCGATTTCTTGACTTACAACATGAACATTTAATTGAGCCAAATCATTCATCGCGCGGGAAATTTTACTTGGTTGGTATCCGCAAAGGACTAGACCTTGTTCTATTTCCATTACTGAAATCGCTGAAATACTAATTTGTTGACGTTCAACCAATGCTTCGCCGAACCTGTCAATCGAGTTACTCTCACCGCGTAATACATCGATTAAGAATGAGGTGTCAAGAATTGGCATCTTCTTCATCACCTTGCATTCTTGCCATCAACTCTTCACTGCGCATTGAAGATTCGTTGCGAGAATCGATGATTTGCTCCTTCATTTTTTCAGCATCATCGTCTGAAAGAATCCCCGCTAAATCTAGCAGGCTTTTGGGTCTATAATTACAGATTCTGCAAACCACATCTGAAAAACTCTCGCCAGCACTTTTATTGTTGCTCAAGACGGAATATGCATCTTCACTCAACCGCACCATTTTTGTGACCATCTTCTTACCTGTATACACCTGTATACTTGGCCTTATTTAACTCCAACGATTATTAAAATGGATGATTCTTCAATTAATTTAACTAACTCAAATGGCTCAGTTATTGGGCGTTTCAAAAAATTACTCAACTTTGATTAGCATAGCAACAGCATTGCCGCCACCAAGGCAAATTGTCACAATCCCCTTGCTTCCACCACGTGTTCTTAGGGCGTTGATTAGAGTCATTAGACAACGAGTTCCAGTTGAACCAAGTGGGTGTCCAATAGCAATAGCGCCACCGTTAACATTGAATTTATCATCAGAAACCCCCAATTCTTTGGCAACTGCACAACTCGCAGCCGCGAATGCTTCGTTGTGCTCAACAATATCAATGTCAGATATAGCCAGATTATTTCTCTCTAACAGCGTTCTAACCGCTGGAATCGGTGCCGCCATCACATCAGCGGGTGCAAGCCCAGATGTCGTTTGGTCATCAATGGAGGCTAAAATTTCCCAACCCTCTGACTCCGCTCTATCACGACTGACAACGAGTACCGCTGAAGCACCATCAGAAATCTGACTCGCATTCCCTGCTGTCACTTGGCCTTCAACATCAAACACAGGTTTCAGTTCACCTAAATTTGTAGCACTTGTAGAACCACGAATTCCTTGGTCACTCACTAGTATCATTGGATTTCCATCTCTGTCAACCCCTTCAACAGGAAAAGCCTCCCACTCAAACAACCCATTCTCCCAAGACTGGTGTGCTCGTTGATGTGAACGAACCGAAAAATTATCAGAATCATCTCTTGAAATGTCAAAATCACAGGCAACTTTCTCGCCTGTATTTCCCATATGTTGGTCGTTATATCCATCCCATAATCCATCATGCATCATGATGCTTTTCATTTCACCATATTCATCACGTCCTGTCTTTTGGCCAAAATATGGTGAATTTGTCATCGATTCCATTCCACCCGCGATTACAACTTCGTATTCACCAGCGCGAATCGCTGAGGCGGCAATCATCACGGCTTTCAGACTTGAGCCGCATACTTTGTTGATGGTTGTACATGGTGTAGAATTAGGTAGTCCCGCACCAAGTGCAACTTGGCGTGCAGGTGCTTGCCCAGCACCTGCTTGTAGCACCTGTCCAAACAGAACTTCGTCAATAATGCCGGTGCTTGCATCTATTCCAGCCCGTTCAAGTAATTCTGCCACTGCTAGGGTTCCTAGTTCAGTTGCCGAGTAATTTTTCAAAGCACCTCGAAATTTCCCAACTGGAGTTCGGGCGACTGCACAGATGACCGGGTCTGCCATTGAGTAGCACTGCGAGGGTTCGCCCTTTCAATCATACCCTCAATTAGTCAACCCTAGTTTAGTCAAGCAAAACCATAGAATTCAGGGTCTTGTAACTCAGGTAATGATTCTCTCTTGATGAGGAGTGTGCGAACAGCCCAGAGGTCTCCAAATACACGATACTGAAGTGTTGCTTCGAGGTAGTCAACTCCGGATGAACCGCCAGTGCCTACTCTGCGCCCAATCAGTCTCTCGACCATGCGTACATGGTGGGTGCGGAAAAGTACCAGTGATTCCTCAAGTTCCACTAAAGTGTCAATCAAAATTCGTGGCCAAGCAAGGAGAGGAAGTTCTCTGTATGATTCAATGAACAGCAAGCCTGCTCGGGAGCGGGACACCACTCCATCTGGCTTTAGAAAATCGACTGCAGCAGCATGTGATCCTGAAAATCTCGCGGCTACCGCTTCAATATTGTCAACACCATGTTTACTCATTCTAGCAACCGCATCATCGCCGATTTTTTTGTGAATAGCCAAATATTCATCAACAAACTCGCTAACTTTTTCTTCATCGCCAGAATCTCCTGCTAGAGAACCTTGAATTGGTGTTCGTAGTAACCAATTTGCCAAAATATCACCAAGTGCAGGCATTTCTGATTCTGCTTCTAGTCTTCTGAGGACTTCAGCATCTGTTTCACCACGCTCTGCTAACTTTCTGAAGTGAGCGAGCGGGTCCATGCCTGCAACACGCTGCTTAGTTTCTAGACCTAATAGAAGTTCAAGTTCCCGCATTTGATAGGACTCAAATCCGGACGCAGTTCCTAATCCATCGCGGAACGCCAAGAAATCTTGAGGAGTAAGGGTCTCCATTATTTTCCATTGGTTAGCCATATGGCGGAAAATTTCGGTACATCTCTTGAGGTGATGGACGATTCGCGGTACATCTTCTTCGGGAAGTGTGGTTTGGAGAAGTAGGGCTCTAGCGGCTCTTAACTCAATAAGAACAAGGCGAAACCAAAGTTCGAAGTTTTGGTGAACAATGACAAAATGTTGCTCGTCATTTGAAAGTTCATTATCATCTCCTTGTAGGCTTAACAGTTCGTGGAGGCTGAGATAATCTGCGTAGGTCTTACTTCCGGCCATAACTCTCCGTTGGGGCAGAGGTTTAACGAATTGTCGTTACATAATTTTACTCACGACGTTGGGAAAATACGCAAACTCCACCCACGTTTTGAGCGGTAGAAGCGTTATACTCATTTAGTGGACCTATCAGCCATTCCTAATGGCAGGTAGCGGCGAGCAGTTGGCGGAGTGGCTTTCCGCGTACAATCCTGATGAGATTACCATCGGTGTAGTCGCATCTCATTCGGCCCTACAAATTCTTCACGGCGCTCGTGCTGAGGGTTTCAGAACGCTTGGAATTGCAGTCGGTGAAGGCCGACGAAAGATGTTCAAAGCATTTCCAGGCGCTGAGCCGGATGAATGGCTAATGTTAGATGATTATAATCAGATGTTAGACAAAGCAGAATGGTTTAGAGAGCGCAATGTAATCATAATTCCACATGGTTCTTTGGTGGAATATCTTGGTCCAGACAATTTCATTGATTTACAAGTTCCAACTTTTGGTAACCGTCGCATCTTGAAGTGGGAAGCCGGTAGAGATACTCAGCGAGAATGGCTAGAAATGGGTGGCTGCACAATGCCAAAAACCATTGATGACCCGCATGATATTGATGGGCCAGTCATCGTAAAATATGCTGGTGCCAAAGGCGGCAGAGGGTATTTCGTCGCCAGAAATTTCAGAGATTTCCGGCGAAATGTCGATTTGGAAGAGGATTTCACAATCCAAGAATACATTTTGGGAACTCGCTACTACATGCAATTTTTCTACGACCCAATTTGCGATGACGGCTATCAAGTTGAAGGCATGATGTCAAGAGAAGGCCAAGAAATAGGACGCCTAGAATTGCTAACAATTGACCGGCGCGACGAAGCGAATGTTGACGAGTTCTACAAGTTGGGCTCACTCAGAGACCTACGTGACATGGGTTTGGAACCGTCGTTCGTGGTTACTGGTAACGCTGAGGTGGTTTTGCGTGAGTCTCTACTTCCCGAAGCATTCCGTTTAGGTGAAGGAGCGGTTGCTTCATCTCTTGAGTTAGAGGAAGGCGCACGAGGTATGATTGGGCCGTTCTGCCTTGAGGCAATCGTAACTGACAAATTAGAATTCAGAGTATTCGAAGTATCTGCTAGAATTGTGGCGGGTAGTAACGTCAGTATTGGCGGCTCGCCATACATGAACATTAACGAGGATAACATGAGCGTAGGTCGCCGTATTGCAAGATGCATTCGCAAGGCTGCTGATAAGAATAGATTACACGAAATCTTGTCTTAACTAGGCCATCTAGGAATTAATCAAACAATCTCGTAAGAGAATGTTTTCAATTATAATTCCCATTTTGATTCTTGTGTTTCTGGGTTGAAGTAATACATATTTCCTTGCTGGTCATATTGCTCAATCCAATCTCCAGAATCACCTTGGTTTGAATTTGGTGGTAAAGCCCTTTCATTACTAGGTGGCGGCATTTGGGCCCGTGGTGCTGGTTCAGAGGTTGTTGCAGTTGATTGATATGTTGCTTCATCAAGACCCCATGCAACAGCATCCTGCATTGCCTCATGGATATCATCTCGATTTAATCCATCATCATTTTTCTTCTTTTTAGAAATTTGTAAAACAGTAATAATGATAATTGCTAGGAATGGGACAATAGCTAAAATCAAAATTGAACCTATATCACCATTTCCTGCTTTATCAGTAACAGTTGCAAAGAATCCATTCATGTCACTATATCCATCAGAATCTGAGTCAGGACAACCGTACCTATCCATAGTGGATGTGCCATAGTTGCTAATACATGAATCAGAGTTGTTTCCAATACCATTGTCTCCATACCCATCTCCATCTATATCACTCCATTGAGTAGCATCAAGAGGGAACAAATCAGGCATTGTAGTTCCTTCGGGGTTATCTCCAAATCCATCTCCATCAGTATCTTTGCATTGAGTAGGGTCGTTTGGATATAGATCAGGATTATTTCCGCTTAAATCATCACCACAATGAGATGTTGATTCAGATTTATTCAATCCATCTCCGTCTTCATCTTCCCATTGTGTTGGGTCAATAGTAAAGTGATCATAATCGGTACCATCCGCGTTATCCCCATGCCCATCTCCATCAGCGTCATGCCATTGTGTGTCATCGTTGGGGAAAGCATCTGCAGAACCATCAGGGTGCGCTAACCATCCGCCGTCAGCGTCACTATATCCATCTCCATCAGTATCAGTGCAACCCCATCTGTCTATTGTAGAGGATTGTGTGCTATCCCCAAACGGACAAGAGTCGCCCTGTGTACCTGCTGAATTATCTCCATGCCCATCTCCATCAGTATCGGAATGTTGGCTAGAATCAAAAGGCCAGACATCGGCTCCATCCTCAATGGTCCAATTTGCGTCAGCATCACTATATCCGTCACCATCGGTGTCAAGACATCCAAATCTATCAATTGTGCTTGTCCCCTCATCTAAGGGGCAAGCATCGCTTTGAAATGCGCCAGGGATTGCCCAGCCTATATCGTAATCTTGATGATGGAAATATCTAGAGCTTGGACTGAATGAAGTATCCCAATCATCTACCCCCTCGTCTGAATTGTCTCCACAATCATCCCATTCGTCATTAACCCAGTTTTGAGGGATGGTGTTGCCGTTATCACAAACATAATCTTCGTCTAGAACATCAATGAAATCATTTTCTGCACCCCATGCAGCACATAATAGCACATCCATTCCTTTTTGGCTCGCAGGAAATGCTCCATCATTAATTGCAGTTCTAAGTTCATTCATGCAAATAGATGGGTCATATACGTTGGAAGAATCCCCAATCGTTGGATGCATAGCATTGTCTCCAAAACCATCTCCATCCGAATCAACCCATTGAGTTGAGTCTTGGGGGAAATGATCGGTATCATCTTCAAATCCGTCTCCATCAGAATCAATACATCCAGGGTAATGTTGGAAGTAGTAATTTGAACCAGCACCAAGAGGGTAAGGGTTATCGTTTCGAGGTGTGTAATCATAATTCAGATGTTCTAAGATTTCTGTTGCTTCTTCAAGTTCTTCTAAAGTCATTTGTGAATAAATAATATCAGTCAAATCTTTAGCATCTCCGCCATAATGGTCCCACGAAACTACTTCTATCGCTAATGGTCCTACTTCTGATGTCCCATTCAAAGTTCTATAAAACACCTTGAATGCACTAGTTCCCTCAACTTCTAGACATTGGTCTGAATTATCTCCATAATCGTCACCATCGGTATCATGCCATTCCGCCCAATCATACTTGAATGCATCAGCAATTCCAATTGGATGTGCAGGGAATGTAGAATCTGGGTCACTATATCCATCCCAATCAGAATCTGGGCAACCATTTCTATCATTGAAACTATATCCCTCAACAAATCTACAGTGGTCTGGATTATTTCCATCAGAGTTATCACCATAACCATCGTCATCTGTGTCATACCATTGTGTGTTATCACTGGGAAAGTGATCTCCTTGGTTACCATTTGGGTTGTCTCCATGGCCATCTCCGTCCTCATCTTCCCATTGGGTGTCATCGTTGGGAAAAGCATCGTCCCCATCACAATGTCCGTCATCATCTGAATCTAGATGTTCTGAACTATCATAGGGGCAATCATCACCATAATCAGACCAGCCGTCACCATCATAATCAGGGCAACCATCTCTGTCTTGATATGAATCCCCATCCTCATATTTACAATCATCATCATCATCATCATATCCGTCATAATCGCGATCACGGTTAGAGTCATCAATAGTTAATGTAATCTTTAACTCTGCTTGGTCATCTCCACCTAATGTGGCTGAATACCCATCATCAATACCTGTAATTTTCAGCTTTCTATAATCGTTGTTATCTATATGTGTCCATGTATATGAAATCCATGTTGGGGAACCACATGAAGTGTACCCGCCGGAACCAATCCTTCTATCACTCTCCCATCCTGTTGAACTATAGCGATATATTTTCGCATATACATTGACATAATCGTGGTCACAGGTATTCTCAATTTTCACATAAACTTCATCACCATAATAGACATAAAATTTGAAATAATCATAATGATCTATACCACCTGCTGCAGAATTACAATTATCATCCCAACAAACATAGGACCAAATAATTCCTGGTGAAATTAAGTCAGCCCCACTTGATGTATCATTTGGTTCAGCCGTAGCTGAAGGAGTTAACAGTATTACAATAATCATTAAACATGATATTTGACAACCAACTCTTAATATTCCGCGCATAGTTTTATCCGAGATAATATTTTTATTTTAATCTTTGTCAACCCATACCTTTCTTTCATCATGCCATTTTTGTATAGGGCCGTCTGCAAATTTCCTATAATTAAAGCCGTTATCTGACCAATGTTTTGGCAGTTCTGGTTTTATTGTTTCACTTTCGAATTCATTCCAACTCTTCTCATCATCATTCCATATTTGAACGGGGGAGTTTCCCATTTTACGAAAATTATTTCCCTCATCATCTGACCAATGTTTAGGTGGTTCTGGTTTAGTTGATGGTGTAATTTCTGTGGTGTCTTTATTGAATATATTTTGAAGTAAATTCGGATTTGATCTAACAACTGTGATGGATACAATGGCTATCAGGACAATCAACAATGCGATTGATATTCCAATCACTGGGAATTTTGATTCACCACTGGGATTATTATTTGAAATGAATATTGATTTGCAACCGTTTGGTGTTGTTTGTATTCCTAATGGTGTATTTTCACAATCATCATTTTCATCAATGACGCCATCATTATCACTGTCAATAAAATCATCACATCCATCAGAAACATTGTCTGAATCTACATCAATTGCATCATCAAAACCTGGGCATAAATCAGAATTGTCACCTATTCCATCTCCGTCGGAATCATTACACTCAGAAGGATCATTAGGTAATGAATCAGAATTATTTCCATCCAAATTATCTCCACATCCATCACCATCTGAATCAGCCCATTGACTGATATCATTGATGAATGCATCAACATCATCTGTGTATCCATCACCATCTGAATCTAATTCATATAACCCACAACCATTCTCATCCACACTAACGTTTGTGTTGGTTCTGAGGCAAGAATCATTGTTGTCATCTACACCGTCATTATCATCATCAGGATCTTCAATACCCCATAATTCATCATTGTCAAAATTAGAATCACAATCTGCACCCCAAATATCCATTACAAAATTGGGATAATCAACAAATGGATTGCGATTGCCTTGAATCTCAAATATTGCCATATTTCTCTCAAGTTCTCGGCTATCTACTGGGTCATCCACATTCCATTGATACATCGTGCAAAGTTTGCCTAAAGTTCCCACACCAACAGTCCCGTGTGTGTATCCATTGAACAATGATAAATCAGGTTCATCCAATTCTCCAGAATAGCGAACATCCATGTAAAAAAGAGTTCTAGCAACATCACCTTTTACCGCATTCGGAGGTTCCCAATAATTATGTGAATAATAGCATTCAGTACATTCTTCATGTTGAATTTCAGCATAATCAAAATCCTTGTCCCATCTATCATAATTTACTGATTTATCTGTTGGTCTTAAGTTGTGTAAATCAGTTCCCGCAGCCTTTGACCTTTCAGTCCCAAAATCCCCATGAGATCGTGGCCATACATGTTCTCTATTCCATGAATCATTACTTCTAATGGGGTTCCCATTCCAATCTGAATCATTAGATGGATGTGATCTTCCGGTGTAAAATAAATTAATATTATCAGGATTATTGGTAGAATAATCTATTTCTTCAAGATGTTCCCATGTGTCTACATAATATGCTGCAGTATGATTTTTGATAATTTCATGAAGTTCAAAATGTAACTCGGTATCAGCAACATCTGTTAAATTAACATAGTATCCATCATATTCATTTGAATATGCTGATGTTAGTACTTTAGATTCTAAATGTTCTTCAGGCAATAATGCAAAGAGAAATGTAGTGATGAATAAAATTGTTATGAAATATGTAATGGATTTCAAATCATCACTCCCTTCATAATTTCAAATGGCTGTGGCTTTTTATTTTTCATGTTTTTAACAAGTTATGATCTTTGATAATTTGTACATTTCCAGGCGGTAAGGCGGCCAACACATCGTCTTGAACTAGGCCGGTCGCTTTGGAAATCTTGTTTGCCATCGCTTCTTTTTTGATGGTGCCTGGACCAATTCTTACCCAGCGCTCACACCATTTTGTGACAGCAACATGAGCGCCAACAAGCGGCAATGGAATTCCGTTGACAACCGCCATACCTAATGTCATCTCCATGGTTAAATCTCGTAACCAATTGCGTTTCCCGCGTACAATCCATGCTCCTCGGCCAAGTGCTTCACCGGTTTCAGCAGTCTTGCTAACTTGGGGTGGCTCAACCCAAAACGCAGTCGCCGCCGCCCCTCCACTTGACCAACCGCGGCTCCAAACTACTGACATTTCAGCGGCTTCTTTGATGCACTTTTCAGAAAATTCTTCAGTCTCAAATGTTTGAGTTAAACGTAGTGCTGGTACTCCTTCTGGTAATCCTGGTAATGGGTGTGGGTCTTCCTCTAACCCTTCTTTGAGTTTGAGTGCACACGAGGGCGCACCATGTAAATCAGCATGGAAATACAAATCCTCTCTCTTTAGGTATTTGTTCACAACCGCGTCATTTCCCTTGGCATCTTTACCACCCAGAATCAGATGCCCTTCCCCAACTACAGCCCAACGGTGTCTTTCAATCCACAACTGCTTGCTTCTCTTGGTTGCTTGAAGTTTTCCGGCAGCGTCAGCCTTTGCTCGCTTCTTTTCGGTGCTAGCAATTTTCGCGCGAGTTTCTTCAATTGCCTTTTTCGCGCCAATCGTCTTGTCTTTTTGTTTTCTTCCAGCATCAAAATATCGCTGTGCGTTTTGGTGCACTGATTCATCAAGATATAACTCAATTCTTTGGGCTGGCTCGCCATCTTCATCCGGTAAATATGCCTTCATAGTTCGCTTGGCTGGGTCCAATGATTCTATCCATTCAATGCTCCTGACTTTACTGCGGATATTATCCCAACCTTCTGCTTCAATTGCTGATAAAGTTTGAGAAATTAGGGTATCAATATGACCCCAATTATCCTGAATTGAAATGCCGAGTTGTTGCTGGGATTCACCTTTTGCTTCAAAACCAATGATTGCGCGTTCTTGCTGAGCCAAGCGGCGCTCAAGTGAACTTCCTTCATCCCGATGTTGACGCTCATCAATCATTTGTGCTGCTTTTTCTTGTTGGCGTCTTGCCATTGCTGTTGCATCCCAACCACCTTTCCAAGCATCTACTGTTGCTGCTAGTGTGGGAAATTCGATGGTGAAGTCGTTTTCATTTGCAGGTAACAAAAATGGTAATGCTTCCATAGCTTGCCCATCAAAAATTTGGTCTCGAACGAGTGGATTCCCTTCTGCTTGTGCCAACGGTACTTCCGCATTACTCGCTAGCACACAGTGACCACCAGCGCCATCATCCAATTTTTCTGTTAGCGAACGAAGGCCACGGATTAAATCTTCAATTTCATCATCTTCTATGTCCGTTGCCATCCTATCAGCAGAAATTTCCGCAATTTCACAGATTGCTTCTGCATAAGCGCCAGCCAAATTTGCCCTGCTTGCTAATGTTCTCACAATATCTGCATCACTTTCTGCTAATAACGGCGTCAATTCTTTTGCGGTCAGAGTTCTTGGGTCAATTTGTGCTGGAGGAAACTCATAGATTTCACCACGCTTCAAAACTCGCTTTGCATATTTTACATTAGTAAGCGGCTGAATAATGACTCCTTCTGAATCTAGAAGCAATACATTTCCATCGCGAAACATCTCAATTACTAGACTTCGAATTCCATCTCTTGTCTCAAAATCAAGAGTAATGATACGGTCAAAACCGTGTTGTCTTACATCAACAAACCGTCCGTTCATCAAGTGTTTTCGAAGAAGCATCGAGAAAGAAGAAGGATTTGGGGGCATTGGTCTGTCGCGTCTTGAGAGATAGATTCTCTTACCACGAACCACGACAAGATCAATTTGGGCTTCTTCCTTAGGGTTGAGTCTCAAAACCACCTGTTCCCAATGTGGATGGTACGATTTTCGTGCTCTCGAACCTATGTATGGGCGCAGTTCAGAGACAATTCTCGCCACATCAAAACTACTCATTTGCCCCTTCATTTCACCACCTCCCTTCGCTCTTGGCCCTCGCGTGTCAATTACCACCCCAGCGCTGACCCTTCATCAAATACCCCATTGATTTGCTATTTTCGACGGCCATAGACTCATAGGCGACTTTACACTCGGATATCCATGGCTGGAATCATATTGATGGGCACTGTAATTGTCGTAATTGTATTATTAATGCTAATTTTTTGGATTATTAGTGCATACAACCGTTTGGTAGATTTACGCAATGAAGTTGAAAATCAATATCAAAATTTGGAGACACAGATAGGTGTTAAAGACCAGAAGATTGCATTTGTTGAGGAAACTGATTTGGCACAATTAGGATTGGAATCTTCAGTTTATGACAAGATTATTGACGCGCGCAAGCAGTTTGCATCTGCAAAAAGCAGTGGCAACAGAGCCGATATGATGGCTGCAAATGGTCTGCTGGATTCAGTAATTCCAGATGTACTTGCATTTGCTGAAGACAACCCCGAATTAACCTCCCACCATGTATTGGTGGCAGGTCTTGAAGAGGGTGTTCAAGCAATTGCAAAGATGGCAAATGAAGTTGAAGAATACAATCAAGCAGCGAAGAATTACAACACTGTTGCCGAGATGTTCCCTACTCTCTTAGTTGCGCGTATGTTTGGATTTTCTCGAGCTGACTTGTTTGATATCTATTCTAGAGAACAAGTTGAACAAATGTTCGACCGTAGAGCAAGCCTAGGTAGTTTTGTCGAGTCCAAGCAATCTGATGCCGACTTGAGGACTGAGGAATTAAAGGATGAAATCGCGGCAATTGAGGCTGAGACAGAGTTGATGAAGGCCAAAGCAGAACTCGCTGCATTGAAAGAGAAAATGGCAGAAGATAAGTAATCAAATTGCTGTTACCATCAAGGCAATACTACTGAGAATGAGTAGCGCACTTGGGCCATATTTACTGAGTGTTGATGACTTCGCTTTCAATACCGAAAACTCAGTTCCTTTCTGAATAACTGCACGTCGTCGAGGAGCATCTTCACCCACTGCAACTAGTGTGTGATGAACCCTGCTAGCATTTTCTGAAACAGTTCCTCTTGGTATTTCGTCGTGAGGGCGGCCTTTGATACGCGCCATTGTGTATACTGGGTCACCTAGTTGTAATCCTCTTAATGTCCATCTGTGTTTCCTAACATCACCCTTGGTATAGAGGCCATTGCCACCCCTACTTCCAGGTCCATTCTTTTGCCAAAGGTCCTTACCAAAGTTTGAATTTTCAAATGTTTGTAGGTCAACAATAATTCCTCCACTACCATCATGCAGTAGGAATGGAGTTGCGTCACCATCCCCACGAATTGACTTCCATTCACATTTTGTTTTGGTTTGCCATCTTCCTTCTGAATCTCGATATCTCTCTTGCCAGCAATGGTAAACGCTGTAGTTCCAACTCCACCCAACAAGATTGTCAAAAGTCCAACTTGAATCACGATAATTGTCAACATGAACGGTTTGCAATGGCTCAAATGATGCAGGTCTAACTTGACCAACCAATTCATTGTGACCTGCATCAACAAATTTGACAATTGATGTCACTGTATCCCATGCTTCCATCACTCTCTTATTCTGAAAATATGAAACAATGACGGAAACTGCGCCAATAATTAATCCAACCATTAAGAATGGTGTTGTCGCTTGTCTTTCTTCTCCTGGAGAAAAGGAAAGCCAAACCCCAGTGAGAAACATAACTGAGAATGAATGGAACAGAAATCGTGAGGTGATTTGTGGCGGTGTAGCATTGTACAATGCGCGGTATCGGTGATGGCGTGGGTGCTCACCGAAAATCATTTCTTGTGAGTTCAGAGTATCAGCTTTTTTGAGTACCTTTTTCATTTGTTCATAGGCTTCTGCTTCGGTAGCAAATCTTCCATCTTCTTCACCATCTGAAAATGTAACCCAGTCATCTCCATCTTCTTCAACATCTAATTTAGGTCCATCTTGCTCATAGCGTGCAAGAGGGTCAGGTAGCCATGCACCTACTTTTTCATTCCACTCAACCCTATCTAAATGCCATTCAGCAGGGTCCATCGGCGGCAATGGTGGTATAGACCATGTACCACTTTGGTCGCTATCTGGTAACATATCTGACATCATATTTTTGAATGGGTTTGGGCTAGCAAAACCAAGAATCAATAATCCAATTGAACCGTAAACCAGAGGTTCTACTTGGAATGAAATAATGCTGGACATTATTCCAAAGCCAAGTGCAAGAGCACCAAATCCCCAAATTACCCAAGTCAACATTGAATTTGGCCAAGTCCAACAGAAGTTTTTGGGAAGTAAGGGCTTTTCCTCTTCATCATCAGTATGTGGGCCAGCAACAATATTTGACAAATTTTCATCTTTGTCTTCCATTTGCAACCACTCCTTGACCTTTGGTGAACTTCACAATCCTTCATGATGTCGCAAGTTTCCACGCTGAATTAATTTGTTCAATATCTCCGGCTCTTTGGTGAGCGAGTAGGTGAGATAGGGTTTGGTCAACTTTGAGAATTGGGTGCGCATCAGGTGTGTCAGCGTAAGCATAGTCAGCAATGAGAGTGATTTCACTAATTCCATTTTTCACCGCATCTAATACCCTAGCATGTCTAGCCCTTCTATGTGTGAGGTACCGGTTCAGTAGTTTCTCTGGCACGGGGGAAAGTGGGCCATGTGCAGGGAGTAAAATAGGTGGGTTTAGGTCGCGTAATTTCTCAAGACTCGATAGATAATCGTCCATATCGCCATCACTTGGTGGAACTAAAATTGTACCAACCATAACAGCCATATCTCCTGAAATAATACCAACTTCATTTGATAGACAAATATGTCCAGGGCAATGTCCGGGTGTCTCTAAAACACTCCATGTTCTTCCACTCAAGGTGAATGTGTCACCATCTTTCAGTACCTTGTCAGTATCACAAGGAGGAATCACTGTATGGGTTTCTGCTGTTGCCCAAATTGGTGCTTGATAGATTTCTGAAATCCGAGTTAAATCACCAATATGGTCTGGGTGGCGATGGGTGAAAATCGTTGCAATAACTTTGCTTCCAAGTGACCTTGCTGCCGTAATCCTTCTCTCAAGATATTCGAGTCCATCTTTGGATTTTGCAGCCGGGTCAACGACTACAATGTCGCCACCCATATCTCCTACAATGTAGCAATTAGTATGGGTGGCAGGTGGAAGCGTATGGGTTGGAAGTGGCACACATTCAACACTGGGTGCAAACTCAATACGGTGCTCACCAGTGGGTGGATTTTCAGACATTAGTGATGTAGCCGATTGAATATCATCTCCTGATTTCTCTAGAGATTCAATTATATCGCGAAGAAGAGTGATTTGAGGCGGCGGAATTCTCATTTCACTATTATTCCAAGCATCTAGTGCTTGTTGTGGAGAAAGCCACCGGAATTCATCAAATTCGCTTCGCCCACTAGGTAGTTTTGGTTCTGGTGGATTTGGGTCGTGTAGGTGGAAAAAGCGGTTAGTAAACCGCATGGGTGCAAGTGGTGGTGTAGTTCTGATTGAGATTATTTTGAACCCATTGAAATTTGGAATAATGTCACCATTTTTTACTAAAGTGAGCCAATTTTCACCATTTTCTATTACTTCCTCTCGAACAGATTCTTGGACAAAATCAATTCCTTGTTGAGTATTTGTCCAGCCAACCTCTTCCACCATTTCCCGCATTAAAGCAGCAAGAGCCGCACCATCTTCATCCGGTGACAATTGAGATAATTCTCCAGCAGCATGTTTGTCAAATTTTGACACACCACCTCCGGGAAATGCCCAAAAATCAGGGAATGAAGGCATCTGAGGAACCCTGTGACAAAATAGGATTTCAGCACCATTATCGCCATCACGCGTAATCACTAGAGATGCTGAAGGTCGGATTCGTGGGTCTGCCATTTCAGGCATTACGAATCCTTCGGGGACGTCACTCATCGGACATCCCACATACCCCTCGCTTGAAATCTCTTGCACCCGTGGGGGCTGATATGAGCAGGGCCGACCCAATCGCTCCACTTCTCGAAGAGGTAGAAAAAGAGCGAAAGAGAAAGGCGATTACGGCACGAATTGGGAGAATTTCGCTAGCATGGTTCATGATACTCCTGATGATTGGTTGGGTTTCAAAATACGCTTACCGATTAATCTGAACATTAGGGTTAAATTCTAAGATTCACATTCCTCTTCATGTGTTTATCTTCCAGTAAACGAAGGTGATTTTTTCAGGGTAACATATTTGCCTAAATGCAGAGTCGTTGGTTCTATGCGAGTGAAGGCCTTACTGATGTGCATCTTGATGTCTTCGTTTTCATTATCTGGTTGCTTCGGTACTGAGGCACCTGTTGAGGTCGTAGAAGACCTCTCTGGCCCCGAAGGAATCTTCGTTACAGGCCCGGATGGTTTGCCTGTTGATGTCGAACCACTTCCACTGAATTTCACCTTCAGTAGTGTTGGAGAAGATGCACCAGAACCAAGTATTGGAGTCACATCAAGTGGTTGTGTATTTTTCATTGCTCTTGAGAAAGTTATGCGTTCCTGTGATTATGGTGAATCATGGGAGGACGTCGCAGGTCCGATGTGTGCTTTCCAAACCAATGACCCGTGGGGTTGGGTTGATCCAGTTACTGACCGGATATTCGCAGTTCAAATGCAAGGTCTTGAGACTTCTTGGATATGCTGGAGTGATGACGATGGTGAATCGTGGTTAGGTAATCCACATGACTCTGGGACTACACCAATCAACGACCACATCAAACTGGCAACTGGCCCTTGGACAAGTAATGGCTACGGCATACTTGGTCAAGTCTCTCAATCATTCTATGAAACAGCAGTCTACTATTGTTACAACAAACTTGCTGGAATCTTTTGCTTCACCAGTTTTGATGGCGGGGCGACATTTGACACAGGTGGGCTAATCTTTGGATTAGCAACGACCAATGGTGGACTTCACGGTGCGATAACTTCGGCACCAGATGGCACCGTTTATGTGACTCCAAGGGTAGCAACTCCGACTGTAATCGTATCTGATGATAACGGATTATCTTGGGTTGACAGAACCATGGGTGAGGATACTGGTACACCTTATCCTAGAAAGAATTCGGAGGTTGCTACTGACAGTGAATCAAATGCATACCACATTTGGACAGGAGCAGACGAAGGCGTCTATATGTCTAGGAGTACAGATTCAGGCAACTCTTGGGAACAAACCAGCATTCGAATCAGTCCTGTTGAAGTCATTTCGTCAGTATTTCCACAAGTTGATGCAGGTGACCCTGGAAGGATTGCGATTACTTACCTTGGCAGTGAAAATGCCAGTGAGTTGAATCAATCAGACATTGATGGAAATCCATGGGATGGCAATGCTCACTACGCCAACGCCAATGTCAGTTACTATCTCTATGTCACTTACAGTTTGAATGCACTTGATGAAAACCCTGTTTTCCACACTGTTCGAGCCTCAGCAGATCCGGTGCAAATCGGTAGCATCTGTCTAAACAGTGGTGATTGCCGAGATATCGGAGGCTCAAATCGGAACCTGCTTGATTTCAACGATTTGCATATTGACCAAGAGGGTCGAGTTTACATCGCGTTTGCAGATGGTTGCACTGGCGATTGTGCTACTGGAAACAACTCTCAGCCAGAAGATTCCCGCAGCAGACTAGGCGTCATGTGCCATCTTGGAAGTGGACCAAGTCTTTACGAATCATTTGGCGATCTTGCAGAACCAAACTAGTTCATCGGGCTAGATTATCAATCATAGCATCAATTGTTTCAGGATTCGCTTCTTTATCTCGTCCAGACATGCAAGCGCGGCCAATCACATCTGCTCCGAGGTAGGAAAATTGTTGTCGCATAGCCATTACGACATGGGCCCCTCCTCCTCCACTATGGGTGGCTAATCCAACTGGTTTTCCGGTACACAAAGTTTGGAAGTTTTTCCAATCTCTAGATAGCCAAGCAAGAGCGTTATTCAAGGTGGGAGGTATCGAACCATTGTACTCGGGAGCGATTATTACCCAAGCATCAGCTTCCATCATCTTACTAGACAAGCCAGAGATATCGGGTACTTCTTCGGAGATTTCTGTACGTGCCATAGTAAACATTGGTAGGTCCATTTCAGCCAAATCAATAATTTCAGCATCATGACCTTTTTCTGTCGCGGTTGCAACAAAAGTGTCTGCAAGTTCACGGTTTGTGCCGGATGTAGCGGTTATCATCAGAAAGCGAGCCATACAACTGCGAGTGGTATTTTACTCTTGAAGTTGTGTGGAGTTATCAACACTTGAACAACAACGGTGAATGATGATGTGGTAGCCCCTTCTAGATGCGAATCCTCGAACTAGCGCTTGCAAACAATTGAGTTCGAGGACGCGAAGCATCTTTGATGCTGACGCGCTTTCGAATCTGGAAGTTTAGAAAGCAATGTG